>OGPZ01000196.1_pt1 | contig 57010 bp, 53 predicted proteins | sample 1553111 | NCBI WGS metagenome assembly OGPZ01 (sample SAMEA2579968, study PRJEB22360) | human gut metagenome
GCTACCAATATACTTTCCGGCAGTTATACAAACTCTGGAGGATTGATTATGTTTTCTATTCGGAATCGTTGAAAGGTTATGAATGCTATTCTCCTGAAACATCTTATAGCGACCATAATATGGTGGTTTGGAAAGGATGGTTTGTGATAAAAAAACGTATAGGCGTTGAATACAACTTCTTGAAAGATGAAAACCTTGTGCTCAATGAAACAGTTGTGGAGAATTACATGGCGGATCAGTTGAGAGAAATATACTGATAATAATATGATAGAAGATTCAGTAAAAGCTCAATTGAGAGCATATTTTGATGAAGCGTGTGAAGTATTGCGTATAGATGGTTCGCAGTATGAGCTTCAATATGAAACAATAGGACAACGTTTCGCTACTGTTGACAATGCGGCAGAGATGCAAAATTATACTCTATATATTAATGAGGATTGGATAAAAAACTCCATCAGTGAGGATGCAGAGTTTGACCTGCGATATATCCTATATCATGAAGCAAGGCATATTTATCAGCATAAAGTGATTGAAGAATTTGAAGTAACAGGAAGATCAAGTGAACTCCCAGTTACGATATTATCTTGGAAACAAGAATTTTCTACTTATATCAGAAATGAAGGAGATGACGACTCTTGGCAAAAGAACATCTCACAAAGTGTGGAAATCGATGCTAACGCATTCGCTAATGCAATGTTGATTAAACATAATTTAGAAGTACGTATCGTTCCCGGGCAAGAAGAGATAATGCTCAAAGCAATAGAAAATATGGTAAAAAGGTTGTGGAATGTAACACTAAAATGGTCTTTAGAATAAAGGCTTATTTTCTTTCTGTTCATTCTCGAATAAAATACATTTTTCATGTCTGATAATACAGAAAATAATAAACGAATAGCAAAAAATACTCTTCTTCTTTACGCAAGAATGCTCTTGATGATGTTGGTATCTTTGTTTACATCAAGAGTTATCCTTCAGGTATTAGGAATTGAAGATTATGGCGTCTACAATGTCGTTGGAGGTATTGTTTCCATGTTTGCGTTCATTAATGGAGGAATGGTGGCTGCAACTCAACGCTATATAACTTTTGAGCTCGGATCTGGAAATAAGGAACGGCTTCAAAGAGTGTTTAGCACTTCACTTCAGATTCATGCGATGATTTCTATCCTTATTGTTATACTTGGAGAGACGGTGGGTTTATGGTTTTTACAGGAAAAGTTGGTGATTCCTGAGGATAGAATGATTGCAGCGATGTGGGTGTATCAATGTTCCATCATTGTTTGTGTTTTGAATATCATGTCAATACCCTATAATGCTGACATTGTAGCCCATGAAAAGATGTCGGCTTTTGCCATGATTTCAGTAGCCGAAGTCGTATTGAAACTGTTGGTTGTCTATTTATTAATGCTTTTCCCTTTTGATAAACTTATTGTTTATGCGATTTTACTTCTTGCGGTACAGTTCTCAATCAGATTGGTCTATGCAGCCTATTGTAAGAGGCATTTTGAAGAATCTTCCTATATCCATCGTTGGAATAGCGATCTCATTAAGGAAATGCTAGGATTTGCAGGTTGGAGTTTTTGGGGGAGTCTTGCAGTTATTTTATACACTCAGGGGATTAATATGATGTTGAATGTATTCTTTGGTCCTATAGTTAATGCAGCACGGGGTATAGCAATTCAGGTACAGTCAGCTGTATTGCAGTTTGTAATGAACTTCCAGATGGCACTTAATCCGCAGATTACAAAAAGCTATGCAGCAGGTAATTTGGATCAGATGCATAGTTTAATGTTCCGAAGTGCTAGATTTTCTTTTTTACTTTTGTTTTTTATTGCATTGCCTGTTTTACTTGAAACGAATTTTCTTTTGACTCTTTGGCTAAAGACTGTACCTGATCATACAGTCATTTTTGCTCAAATTATGTTGTGTATTTCTCTTGTTTATACAACAGCAAATCCTTGTATCATTGCGAATCAAGCTACAGGGAAGGTGAAAGTCTACCAAGCAGTAGTTGGTGGTATTTTGCTTGCAATTTTACCCATTTCTTATATTGTGTTGAAGATGGGGGCACCAGCTTATTCTGTTTTTATTGTTCATTTCTGTGTAGAATCTGTAGCACAGATTTCAAGGATGTTCATGCTAAGAAAGTTGATTAATCTTCCCATGTGGGCCTACTTGAAGAATATATATGCGCCTATTATTTGTACTGTTATAGTTTCAATCATATTGCCAATGTTTGTGCACGTGCAGATAGAGGAAGGTTGGTTACGATTTTTTGCAGTGGGCTTTACTTGTGTTTTATCTGTAAGTGTCACTAGTTTATTTATTGGTATTACAAAGCATGAAAGAATGTTTTTACTGGATAAAGGACTTATGCTTTTGAAAATAAAAAAATGACAATTTGATATCATACTATGATTAATATAATTGATAAGAAGAATTGTTGTGGTTGTAACGCCTGCGTGCAACATTGTCCTAAATCTTGCATTACGATGCAGGAAGACGAGGAAGGTTTTTTGTATCCAATAGTAGATCAAGAGGTCTGTATTGATTGTGGGCTTTGTGAGAAGGTGTGTCCCGTATTGAATCAAGGAGAAGAACGTAAGCCCTTACAGGTCTATGCTGCGAATAATACGAATGAAGAGATTCGTATGCAAAGTTCTTCCGGAGGAGTTTTTACCCTATTGGCAGAAACAATCATACAAGAGGGTGGTGTTGTTTTTGGGGCACGTTTTAATGATGATTGGGAAGTCATTCATGATTATACAGAAACCCAAGAGGGGTTAGCCACTTTCAGAGGTTCCAAATATGTACAGAGCCGAATAGGAGATTCCTATTGTCAAGCAGAACAATTCTTGAAGAAAGGTAGGAAGGTGTTGTTTTCCGGTACACCTTGTCAGATTGCTGGATTAAATCTTTTTCTTCGGAAAGAGTATAATAATTTGTTGACGGTTGACTTCATATGTCATGGGGTGCCGAGTCCTGGAGTATGGAAGAGTTATTTAGAGGAACTAATTGCCCTTCAGGGCAATCGAAAAAATTCAGTTTTGTCCCACTCTAAACCGATTATTCTAAACTCTATACGGGATATATCCCGTATAGAGTTTAGAAACAAACGATTAGGATGGAAAAAATTCAGTTTTGCTCTCACCCTTTCCGTGCCCATCGGGCACGGAACAAAAAATACAGTTTTGCTCTCAGAACCCTATAATGAAAATATATTTATGAAAGGTTTTTTAGCAGATTTGTATTTGCGTCCCTCTTGTTATGCTTGTCCAGCCAAGTGTCTGAAAAGCGGTAGTGATATTACCATAGGAGACTATTGGGGTATTCAAAATGTGATGCCGGAGATAGATGATGATAAGGGAATATGTTGCCTAATGGTAAATACAGACAAAGGTCGGCAACTATTATCTTCTAAGGAATGGATAGAATATCGTAAATCTGATTATTCAACAGTAATCAAATATAATATGGCATGCGTTGTTTCTGTTGCTCCTAATCTAAAACGTAAATTGTTTTTTGATAAGTATCAAAGAACAAATAGCTTAATACGGCTGATTGATAATATTCTAACCCCTCCTCTTTTTAGGAGAGGATTGTCTTTTGCAAAACGTTTGGTAAATAAAGTCTTCCACTTCCATAAAAAAAGTAAATGAAAATAGGAATATTGACATTTCATTGGGCAACAAACTATGGCGCTATTATGCAGTGTTTAGCATTGCAGCGTTATCTTGTTTCTGCAGGCCATGATGTAAAGGTTATTAATTATAAACCTCGTTTCTATGATGACTCGTTGTATAATTTCTTTTTGTATCGTAAGTTTCTTAAATTAGGAGAATACATTGATAATAGGAAGAAAGAAAATTCATTAGCATTATTCCGTAAGAATCATCTGAATTTAACAGAAAGGGTATATACATATTCATCTATATCTGAAATATCATCTCAGTTTGATGTGATTATTTCAGGTAGTGATCAAGTAGCCAATCCTGCTTTTTTGATGTTTGGAGAAGGGAAGGGTATTATATCCCCTGCCTATTTTTTAGGATTTAAGTTTGAGGGTAAACGTGTCGGATATGCTCTTAGTTTTGGATGTGTTACGTATCCAGAAGAAGCTCGTAAAGTTGCCTCTAAATATATCGGATTATTTGATAGTCTAAGTGTACGAGAATCTTCAGGTGTTGATATAGTTAAGTCTTTGGGGCGAAATGATGCAGAGGTTGTACCAGATCCAACGATTCTGATGGAATCTTCCTTCTACCATGTTTTGGCTGATGATTCTTTATTCCAAAATAAAGAGCCTTATGTGTATAGTTTTTTTATTCGTCATATTTCCGATAGAAAAACGATAATTAACAGGTTATTAGGGGAGAAAAATGTTATTTGGAACAATGAGGATGGTCAGTCTACTATGCAAGGATGGCTTTCTAAGATTAAGCATGCAGAGCATGTTATAACCGACTCATTTCATTGTGTTGTAATGTGTTTGAAGTTACATAAACCTTTTGTCGTTGTTACTGAACAGCAAGGGTGTGTAGGCATGAATGACAGACTTTATACATTGTTGAACAGGTTAGGATTAAGCACACAAATCTGTTATAAAGAAGATGTTTCTATCTGTACTTTTGACTGGAATTACGATTGGACAATTATTGATACAAAATTAAAGTCATATAGTCTAATAGGTGAAAATTTTTTGAAATGTACATTGATATGAAAATATTATGGTTTAGCAATATAAAGTTGACGGAAACTCAAATGAGTGGATCTGGAACATGGATATCTGGTATGAATGATCTTTTATCTACCTATTATCCTGATGTCCAGACTGCAAATGTGACAATAGCAGAGATCGGTACTGTGCGTGAAGAAATTGTTCGAGGAAGATCTCAATGGGTTCTTCCTAAAAAGACTACAGCGAAAGATGTGGATCTTTTTGTAAAAATTATTGATTCGTATCATCCTGATATCATTCAGATATGGGGTACAGAGTTTTTTTGGGCAACAATTCCTTTTGAAACAATATGTCCAAATGTTCCTGTTATATTAGATATGCAAGGATTCTATTCGTCTGTATTGGATGTATTATATGGAGATCTTACGATGCAAGAAATAATCAGATGTTTTTCAATTAAAGAGTTTCTTCGACCATCTTCTTCATTAATAGCTTTATCAAGACGATTACATAAATCTGTAAATAGGGAGGAAGAGGTCATACGGAAGTATAAAATAATAAGTGTCCAATCTAATTGGGTAAAAGAAAATGTTAATTTACTGAATCCTAGAGCTACTATTTATGAGACTCGAATAGCTTTACGACCTCAGTTCTTTCAGTCTGTGAAATGGAACATTAATAAGATGAAACCCTATACTATATTTTCTACAGCTTCTATGATTGAACCTACTAAAGGAAGTTTTACATTATTAAAAGCATTTCGTGAGGTAAAACGATTGCTTCCTCAAACGAAACTATTATTAGCAGGCTCAATACAAACAGGTATTCGTAAATCGGGGTATATGCGTTTGATGGAGCAGTTTATATATTCAAATGGTTTGGGTGATTCTATTTCATTTTTAGGAAGTTTGAATACGGATGATTTGATAAAGACCTATTTGCATAGTAATGTTTTTGTCAATCCTTCCTATGCGGAATCCTATAGTCTAATTCTTGCTGAATCAACTTATTTGGGTGTGCCTACTGTTGCAACTTATGCAGGTGCAATGGGTGAATTAGGAAATTCTGACTCTTTATTGTACTTTTCAAAATATGATTATAGATCTTGTGCATCTAAAATTATATCAATCTTAACGAATCAAGTGCTTGCAAAAAGGTTATCTATACAATCCATGGCTTTTTCGGAGAAGAAGCACGATCCTAAAACAGTTGCAGCAACACAATTTTCTATTTATAACTCTGTTCTAAAGTAAATAAATATGGTATATACTTTGATATTATATTTTATTATAGTAATACTATATTTTGTATTCCCTAAATCAGAAAAAAAATTTTTAGGGTGGGTATTTATTTGTGTAGGTCTTTATTTAGGGGTACGCTATAATTATATGCCCGACTATATTCCGTATCATCGTACTTTTGATATGTTTAATAGTGTGGAACAATATGACTATGATCCAGAAATAGATCATGCAGAATATGGATGGTTTGTACTAAATAGATTGTTTAGATCATTAGGTTACTTCACTTTTGTATTCGTCTGCTCTTGTATTTTTGCATATGCAAATTATAAATTTTTTAATCTTTATAAAATAAAATGTGTCTATTTATTAGTCGCTGTTTTTGGAATGGTTATAAGTTCTAATTTTAGTATTTTAGCATCTGCACAAAGGCAATTTGTTGCGACTGCAGTATTTCTATTTGCTTATAGATATTGTATTTATGGTCAATTGTCTAAATTTAAAGATTTACTATCTTATAAATTGATTCTTTATTATTTGTTGATATGTTTAGCATCAATGTTCCACACAAGTGCGTTGGTTCTATTGATAATACCTTTTTTATATTTTATACCATATAAAAAAAAGAAAGTATTATTGGGGTTAGGCATTTTCTTTTTTATAGTATTATTTGCAGGAGATTTTTTTCTTCCTAAACTAATGAACTCTTTAATTGAAAAAAGTAATTCATACGAATATTTAATGGATAGAATAGCAACAAATGAACATTCATTTCTTGGTGTTTCAATGATGATATTACGTGTGATTATGTTGTTGTATGTACTTTTGAAAAAAGAACTTTCTACGGAACATAGCATAGTTTTGATTGTTGCTTATGTATCAGCAATATTTACTGCATCAACCTATAGTATTGTCCAAATTGATCGGTTGGCATTCTATTTATTGGTATTCGATTATCTATCTTATGCCATTGTTTTAAAGAATCTTTCTTTTTCATATAGAAATCTCTATGGAGCAATAATTTGGATATGGTATTTTAGGAGTATTACTAAGCTATTTCAACCCATAGTTTATGATTGGCAAGAGTATAAAACTATCTTTTCTGTATTATGATATTAAATAGTAGAAATCAATGGATGGATGTTGCCAAAGGTATTACTATTTTGCTGATGATTCTTGGTCATACGGCTATCCCTGAACCATTATCGAATTTTATATATTCATTTCATATGCCTTTGTTCTTTATTGCTTCTGGGTGGATGACAAACTGGAATAAATACTCTATCAGTGACTTTGCAATAAGGAAGGTAAAATCTCTGGCTGTTCCTTTTATTATTTATTCCAGTATAGTACTTGTGCTGTTTGAACAAGTGAAAAAATCTACACATGGGGGTAATGATTTGATATTTAGATGGTTATGTGATGGGTGGCAAGGGTATGCATTGTGGTTTATTCCTGTATTATTCATGTCTTTATTTATTGTCCGATTCACTTATTTGATAAGTAAAGAATGGGGAAGGGTTGTTGTTTGTATTTGCTTGTTGATTATAGGTGTATCTCTTAAGTATTTCAAAGTAACATTACCTTGGTCTTTAAGTACTGTCCCTTATGCAAGTTTTTTAGTGTTGTTAGGTTCTTATTTGAGAAATTTTCAGTCTTTTATAGACTATCCTAAATGGATTATAATGTTAGGAGGGGGGGGGATATCATTGTGTATTTCATGTTTTTGGCGATTGGATATGGCATGGAATAATATTCTTCCGGTTATGCCATTAACGGTAGGTGCTGTTGCTGGAACGGTTATGTTGTTTAGTTTATCTTCCTTTATTATAAAATATTTACAAAAAGTAAGTGAAGTCTTTCAGTATATAGGAAAAGAAACATTTGTAATTGTAGCTTTTTCACAAGTAATAATCATCTTGTGTAATTCATATTTCATATGTAGTTCAATGATTAAATATATGATTCTATTTATTTCTTTATGGTTGATCATATTTATAAAAAATAGAATGAAGGTTCTTACTAAATTACTAATGTTTTGATCGAGAGAATATAGATTACTATTAAGAAGGTTTATATGGCTATATTATTTATTTCCAGTTTAACGCCCGATCGAGAAGAGTATTGGACCAATGCATTTTCCAGATCTGGATTTAATGTAATTCAAGGTGTAGGTCTATCTATGGCAGATCTGGTAGGTAATGATCAAATTGAGTATATTTCGATGCCCTCTTATCAATCCTATCCCAATGCTCCTTTATGGATAAAAGGAAAAAAAGATACTCTTGAAAATGGAGTTAAGGTTACAATACTTTCCACACTTAATCTTAAGGTAATTAAAAGTATTCATTGGAGTTTACAGTATGCTCGAATTATTCAGAATTGGGCAAAAAAACATCAAGGAGAAGAGTGTAAAGTTTTTATCTATAATACTTACCATCCCTCGATAGATTATATTTATAAAGCTTGTAAAAAAGCTGGAGTAAAACTCTATTGTATGCTTTATGATTTAGGAGTTCCTCCGAAGCGTTTGGGACTGAGTAAGCTTACGATGATAGGATATGAGCGTGCAGAAAAGATAGCGGAGAAATATATTCCTTTATTGGATGGTCGTATCGTGATCAATGAGCGAATTGTAAGTCATTATGCCCCCGACAAGGATTTTTTGTTGATAGATGGTGGTATTACAGACCAATTAGTGTCTAAACTTTTTCCTCTTAAAGTATCGGAATCAAAGATATGTACTTTTGTTCTTGCTGGTATGTTATGGGATCAAAATGGAACCCGATTAGTTTTAGAAGCACTCAAAATACGTCCAAATTTAAATGTTAAGGTAAAAATATGTGGTAAGGGGATAGATGTTCCGCTAATTGAAGAAGCTGCTAAGGCGGATTCTCGGATTGAATACTTGGGTATGTTAACACAAGATCAATTGTTTAAAGTTTATGAGGAAGCAGATATACTTCTAAATCTTCGTATAGAGGAGGAAGGAGATTTCCATTTCCCAGGGAAATTATTGGAATGTCTTACTATGGGTAAATTAGTAGTTTCTACGCCTATTGCACATGCTGAACGAGATTATGGTAAGTACATGAAAGTGTTACACGATGTTACAAGTGAAGGTCTCTCAAACTTAATGCAGGAAATAACAGAAATTCCCAAATATGAACTTTATGAACTGGGTAAAAGAGCTCGTGCCTTTATGTTAAAGAATCGTACTTGGAAAAAACGTACGGAAGATATTATTGCATATATGAATATCAAATGACAATGGAACTTACTTTTTTCATGAACTATCTGAATCATCATCAGGTACTAGTTGCAGACTTATTATATGAAAAACTGGGAGATCAGTTTTGTTTTGTTGCAACTCAGCCGGTTAACTTTTCAGAAATGAAAGGAGGAAGTGATTATAGTTCGCGTCCCTATTGTATCATAGCTTCAAAAAATAGAGAATCTCATGAGTACGCTATGTGTCTAGCTAGAAATTCTCAAACTTGTGTTTTCGGTGCAAATTCATTGAAATATGCAATTGAGCGGGCGAATTGTAATCCGCAAGGTTTGAGTTTTGAATGTGCTGAGAGATGGCTTAAACGAGGAGCGAAAAATATTCTCTCTCCTGCTTTTCTAAAATGGTATTTTTGTTATCAAAAGTATTTCCATAAGGCAAATTACTATAGATTATGTAGTTCCGCCTATGCAAGTAGCGATATGCGGAAAGTTCATGCTTATAAAAATCGTTGCTATAAGTGGGGATATTTTACAAAAGTGAATAGACAATTGGATTACAAAAAGGTTGATTTGGAATCTAAACATGTGAAAATCCTTTGGTGTGCTCGATTTGTCGATTGGAAGCACCCCGAATTGGTTGTTTTATTGGCTAAACGGCTTAAGGATAATAAGTATGATTTCCATTTGGATATGATTGGTGAAGGGGTTGAGTTGAATAAAATAAAAACAATGGTTCAATTTTTGAATTTAAGAAATCAAGTTAGTTTTTTGGGAAATTTACCAAATGAACAAGTTTGTGACCAGATGTATAAACATGATATTCTCCTTTTTACTTCCGATCGAAAAGAGGGGTGGGGGGCAGTTGCCAATGAAGCGATGTCGAATGGTTGTGTCTTGGTGGGAGCTGATGAAATAGGTTCTGTACCGTATCTTGTTACAGACAATGTAAATGGAATGGTTTTTAAGTCTTGTGATCTCGATTCTTTGTATGAAAAAGTTACCTATTTAATAAACAATCCAATGGAAAGAGAACGAATGTCAAAAGCGGGGATGCGAAGTATGAGAGATATTTGGTCTCCAGAAAATGCATCAATATCGTTATTAGAGTTAATAAACTCTTTACAAAACAAAGAGCCTTTATCTATCATAAGTGGACCCTGTAGTAAAGATTAACAAAGAATAACAGGTATGAAATCATATATTAAAACTCATTCATGGACTTATAATTTACTGGCAAAGATATATCGTTTTCTAGGACGTAATAAGGTGACTGTGCGTGGTAGATGGAATCAATACAGTTTGAATGTGCCGGGCTTATTTTTAGCTCATGCTCGTATTGTAATTCATGGGAATAACAATAAACTCATCTTCTTGCCAAATAAATTAGGAGAAGTGACACATTTTACAAAATTGAATATTACAATACATGGCAATAATAATATTATTACTATAGGTTCTTGTAGTTCGGGTAGTGGTTTTTCCATTTGTATGGAGGATGATAATAATCGAGTTGTTTTAGGAAGGCAATTTACGGTTGGACCCAATACTGAACTTGCTGTTATCGAAGGAACTACTATTGAATTTGGAGATGATTGTATGCTTTCTGCGAATATAACTTTAAGAACAGGAGATAGTCATAGTATTACGGATTTGCAAGGTAATCGTACAAATCCGAGTAAATCTATTAAGATAGGGAATCACGTTTGGATTGGGAATACGGTATTAATCTTTAAGGGAACGCAAGTGGCTGATAATTCAATAGTTGCCGGAGGAACAGTTGGAGGAGGTAAAATGTACCCATCTCATAGTATCATAGGTGGTAATCCTGCTAAAGTAATCAAAGAGGGGGTAAATTGGGATAGACGTAGACTCCCTTTATAAGAGCTTAGTATTTAAAGTTAACTCAAATTTATGTTATGAACATCTTTGTAGTCGCTACAGCTTTGCAGGTAGGAGGTGGTATAACCATCTATAAGCAGTTCCTTTCTCATTTGCCTGAACATATTGGGCAAGATAAGTATTGGATATTTGTAAATCCGATTCTTCCTAAGGTCGTGATAGAGGGAGTGCAGTATATAACTTTTCCTTTGCGATCGAAGGCGAATCGTATTCTAAATGAAGGTAAGTTTTTAGTATTAGAGATGGAGCGGAAGCAGGTTACTCCAGATATTATTGTTTCTCTTCAAAATAATGGATTTAAGGAGATAAAGAATTGTAAACAAATAGTTTATTATCATCAGTCCCTTCCTCTATATCCTGGTTTTTGGAATCCTTTTAAGACGAAAGAACGCCCTTTGTTTTTGTATAAAAACATTTTTCCCCATATTGTTCGACATACATGGGTTAAGGACACACAGTTTGTGGTTCAAATTCCGTATATCAAACGCAGAATGATGGAGTATTATGGTATTCTTGAACAGAACATTCATGTATGTTTCCCTGATGTGGAGAGGATTGATGTGAATCGTGTAAAACCATATCAATTTGAGAAAGGATTTACTCATTTCTTGTGTGTGGTAGTAAGTAATGTACCGAGATATAAAAACTTACTAACGATTATTAGAGCAGTAGAAATTCTTAAGAATAAGTATCTTGGGATAGAATATAAAGTAAGGGTTCACCTTACTACTACAAGTGTTGAAGCGCATAGTTGGAGTAAATTAGTTATTCAACATGGTGTAGATGATATTATTCAATTTGATGGTGCTGTTGATCATGAGGATCTGTTAGGGATGTACAAGAATAGTGATGCTTTGTTATTTCCTAGTTCAATAGAAACTTTAGGATTGCCATTACTTGAAGCTGCTTCTTTTGGAATCCCTGTGTTGGCAGCAGATAAAGACTATGCCCATGAGGTCTTAAACGGATATGAAGGTGCTTTTTTTATAGAAACGCATGATTTCGAGGCGTGGGCAGAAATGATAAAAAGGGTTATTGATACGAAGGAGAAATATAGACCTCTTTCACAGAATAGGAAAAGTGATTGGTCGTATTTCTTTGAATTGATAAATAGTAGAGTTAAGTAAGGTGATTGATTATAAAATATTCTTTTTGAATAAAATACGAAATGATGAAGATCGTCTGAATGATGTTTGTAATTATATCAAGACTGGCAAATCAAAGATCGATATTCTGCAAAGGAATCCTAGTCTTGGGACAGATGATAGTTTTCAGATTATTGCGTGTGATAAGGACAAAGTTATAGGGTCAGGCTTTCATTTTCCAACAAGACTTATTGTAGATAATAGTATTATCAGGAGTTTGTCTTGTAGTACGTTGAGTGTGTCTGAGGAATATAGAAAGCGGGGGATTGGATCTTCCATACATGGAGTAAGAATGCAGCATTCGGAAAGTGGTTCTATTATTATTGGATCAATGTCAAGAATGCAGTATTCAATTATGCAGAGGTTAAATGCAACGGTGTTTTTTTCTGCCAGAATGCTTCGGTTACGTCATAGTGTTCAAGCGTTGAGACTATTTTTGCCACATAATATTGCTTTTGTGATTAGTTTGTTTATTGATTTTCTTTTATTGTTGCATGTGATGATTCTGCGATTATTTGCTAAAATAATGGGATATTCAAAATACACATTTACTCGTATGGAGAAAGCTGATGATGCGTATAATAAGATATTTGATATTGACAAACATAGATACAAAGAGTGCCATGATAAAAGATGGATGAATTGGATGCTTGAAAGTAATCCGGATGTATCTTTATATTATATAAAAAAGCATGACGATATTGTAGGGTTTGTTGTATTGAAAGATACTTATTATGAAACTGCGACAAGAGGATTAAAAAATATTAAGATACGTTCGATTGTGGAATGGGAGTCAGTGGATGATTTTCTTACAGACTTTAAGATCTGTTTGTTCGCCTCTTTGCTTAAAGGGGATTATGATGTGATAGAAATCTGTAATTATAATACTGCAAGTGTAAAAAAATTAAAAGGTGTAGGATTTATACAAGTCGGGCAAGGAAATTCATTACTAAGGTTAAGTGATGATTCTCCTTTGTTAAAGTGTGATGGCATTAAAGATGCCTCTAATTGGAGACTTAGACCTGCTGCGGGAGATAATATTTTATTTTAATTTGAATATGGCAAAAATAATATTACATGCCGATGATTTCGGCTATGACAAAGATACAACTTTGGCTACGATAGATTGTTTTGAGCGTGGTGTTTTGACATCTGCTACAATTATGGCTACATGTGAGTGTGCCTCTATGGCCATTGAGTATGCCAAAGCTAAACCAGAGTTTAGCTTTGGCATACATTTAACTTTTGTAGATGGTTTGAAACCTGCCACGAAATGTGATAGTCTTTTGGAGAATGGAGTGTTTGAACCATCTAATAGAACTCGTAAAAAGGCTATGGTTTTCAAACATGATACACAGGATATTGTGAACGAGATTTTGGCTCAAGTGAAGATCGTAGAAGAGGGTGGGGTTCATTTTTCTCATCTTGATTCACATGGCCATTTACATAAGTTTCCTTCATTTCTGAAAGCACTGAAACAATTAAAGAAGATGAATCCTTCTTTGAAAGTAAGGCGTTCGCAGACCTTGTTTATCAATCCTCAGCGTTTAGGTCCTATTAAGATGTTGAATACGATGTTTGATTGGTATATTGTACAGAATTTCAAAACAACGGATGCTTTTTATATGTCAGCGAATAGTATGGATACAAATTGGGCACATAAGGTTTTGACTTTGATAGATGCTTTACCCGATGATTTTACAGTTGAAGTAGGTGTCCATCCGGGTCATAAAGAAGAATGGAGACAACACGAATACGAAGACATTAATGAATTTGCGGCACTGATTCATGATTCTTCACATCAATTGATTACTTGGAAAGATTTATGAAAACAAACAAATATATTTTAGATATGATCTGTGTGGTTGATATGTTGTATTATACTTGATCATTCGTAAAATTAAGAAAACAGAGTAGAGTAATAAGTTGGCTATTTAAACGTAGATTATGAAATCTATTTAATTCATCCAAGTATGATGTGCATTGTTCTGATGTGGATGGGTAAAAGTTGGATGGATGTTCCTGTAGGGATTGTGATGATAGTGGCTTCAGGTTATGTTGTCAACACTATAAGTAGTCAGCTATGTAAGTTGACAAATAATAATAGTTTTAAGATATAGTATATGTTAGATCTTTCAGTAATTATTCTTGCAGGTAACGAGGAGATTCATATGAAGCGTTGCTTAGATAGAATTACTCCTTATGCTAAAGAGGTTTTTGTCATTGATTGTTATTCTACAGACAGAACCGTGGATATTGCACAAGGATATGAGAATGTAACAATCTTGCAAAATAAGTGGGTAAACTATGCTACTCAGTTCAATTGGGCTCTTCAGAATGCTCCAATTAAGACAGAGTGGGTATTGAAATTAGATGCCGATGAGTATCTTGAGCCAGCTCTTATAGAACGTATGCAAAAAGAATTACCAATGATTTCGGATGACATTTCTGCGATTAGTATTCGACTTAAGCATATGTTCTTGGGAAAATTCCTCAAAGGAGGAACTGGTAAAAAATATATGACTCGTATCTTTCGTAAAGGCAGAGCTGTTAGTGAGAACCGTCAGATGGACGAACATATGGAACTTACTTTTGGAAAACTTATCGTGTGGGAAGATGCATTTTATGATGATAATCTTAATAACTTGAAATGGTGGACGAATAAGCATAATGGATATGCCATTCGTGAAGCTGCTGACCTTTTGGATATTGAATATAATCTGACGAATAACGAAAAAAATGGATTGGAAGGACAGGCTGCTTCTCAGCGTTCAATGAAGCATAGATATGTTAAGATGCCTTTGTTTTGGAGAGCATTTATTTATTTCTTCATACGTTACTTTTTGAAAGGTGGTATGTTTGAAGGTAAAGAAGGTTTTCTATGGTGTTTTCTTCAAGGTTGGTGGTATCGAACTTTGGTAGATGCCTTAATTTTTGAGATTAAACAAAAGACAGGAGGAGATAAGGAAAAAATTCGAGAGTTATTAAAGGTGGAATATAATATACATCTGTAAATATGAATAAAAAGAAAATTTTAATTCACTCTTTGATTTTCAGCCCCGACGGAGTTTCTACTGCATATCTATATAATGATATTGCGCTTAGATTCCAAAAGGAGGGTTACGAGGTGGTAGTGCTTTCTACAACGCCCCACTTTAATGTGGTGAAGGAGCAATTGGAGAAGCAACCGCTAAAATGGAAAATACCGGGTGTGTATAAAGAAAGTGATTTTCACGGTATAAGAGTGTTACACGTACCGCAGAAGAAGTTCAAAAATACAACATTGCGTATCTTGGGGTTTGTTTATTGGCATATTATTTCGTTTATTCTTGGCTTGTGTATACGCAATGTAAGTGTAATTGTATCGCCTTCTCCACCTCTTAGTATCGGTATGCTTAATCTTATTCTTGGCAAACTGAAAGGTTGTAAGGTGATTTATAATGTACAGGAAATTTATCCGGATATTTTAAAGAAAAAGACAGGAACGGTGATTGCTTTCTTGAAGAAAGTGGAGCGTTGTATTTATAACAGGTCTGATGCTATCACAACTATTGATGATGTTTTTTATAATACGATCGTAGGGCGTTTTAAGAATCCGAGTAAGTTGCATATTATTCCCAACTTTGTAGATACGGATCTTTATAATCCAACAAATATAGAACCTTTGGACGAAAAGATTTTCCCTGAAACTAATTCATTGAAGTTACTCTATGCCGGAAATATAGGGCATGCACAAGATTGGCGTCCATTGGTGGCTTTGGTTGAGAAAACAAAGATGTTGGATGTGGAATATTTTGTGATAGGTATGGGGGTTCAGCGTCAATATTTAGAAGAACAGAAAGTTGAGAGGAATTTGGATAAGTTGCATGTGCTCGATTACCAACCTCGTCATTTAATGCCAAGTATATTGGCATACAGTGATGTGCAATTCATCTTTATGGCCCCAGAAATGGAAATGATGGGATTTCCGTCTAAAGTTTATACCATCATGGCGTGTGAGAGACCATTGCTTATATGCTCCGGTGATAAAACTCCTATCGTGAACTTCACTAAGGAGTATAATTGTGCAAAACTTATTACAGAGAAAGATTTCGATAAGAAGGTTGATGAAATGGCACAGTGGTTGGCTTCGGTATCGCGTGAGGAACTTCGACAGATGGGGCGTAACGGTTATGATGTGATACAGCGTTATTATACGAAAGAAAAGGTGACTAAACAATATGTTGATTTAGTAAATAAAATAATATGAGGATTCTTATAACAGGTGTTCATGGCTTTGTCGGGGGAAATCTTGTGAAAGCTCTGAAAGAGGATAATAAAATTTATGGGCTGGACATTGTTACTCCTGAAAAAGAAGGAGTGGTGAAAACCTATAGTTGGGACGAACTTGAAAAAAGGAATATTCCAGAGGTAGATGCCATTATTCATCTAGCGGGGAAGGCACATGATACGAAAAATAGGTCGAAGGCTCAGGTTTATTTTGATGTCAATACGGGATTGACGCAGAAGATATATGATTATTTCCGAAGTTCTTCTGCAAAAAAGTTCATTTTTTTCAGTTCAGTGAAGGCAGCTGCCGATCAGGTGGCGGGAGATATCTTGACCGAAGAAGTTGTTCCTTCTCCCAAAGGGCCTTACGGTGAGAGTAAGATCAAAGCCGAGGAGTATATTTTGGGAAAATGGCCAGCTGATAAGTCGGTCTACATCTTGCGTCCTTGCATGATTCATGGACCAGGCAACAAGGGGAATCTGAATTTGTTATATAATGTGGTGAAAAGAGGAATTCCATGGCCATTGGGAGCTTTCGAGAATAAACGGACGTTTACTTCTATCGACAATTTGTGCTATGTTGTAGAAGGTTTGTTGACTAAGGAGGTGGCCTCAGGTATTTACCATATGGCTGATGACGAGGCTTTGTCGACCAACGAATTGATAGCTATTATTTGTGAGGCTACGGGACAGATGGCACATATTTGGCATTTGAACAAAAAAATGATGGAGATGGTAGCAAGTGTTGGTGGTTGTCTGCGTCTGCCATTGAATAAAGAACGTTTGGCTAAGTTGACGGAAAACTATGTTGTTTCCAATGTGAAGATAAAGTCTGCTTTAGGAATGGACAAGATGCCTGTTAGAGCAAAAGATGGTTTAATCAAAACGATTAAAAGTTTTTGACAATATGTTATATCTGTTGATTTTTGTAATTCTGCTTATAGCTGAACTCCTTTATTTCCGTATCGCCGATAAGTGTAACATCATCGACAAGCCTAACGAACGTAGTTCGCATAAGCAAGTGATCCTGCGTGGCGGTGGTATCATATTCTTGATTGGTGTTTGGATTTGGAGTGCTTTCTTTGGGTTTCAATATCCGTGGTTTTTAATTGGGGTAACGTTGGTTGCTTTGGTTAGTTTTATAGATGATATTCGTTCTCTGCCGGATAGTGTGCGTTTGGTCGTGCAGTTTGTGGCGATGTTCTTGATGTTTTATCAGTTTGGTATTCTCAATTGGCAAAGTTGGTGGATTATACTCTTGGCTCTTATCGTTTGTGTGGGCATCTCGAATGCTTATAATTTTATGGATGGGATTAATGGTATTACAGGGGGATATTCCATTGCGGTTTTATTGCCTCTAATATATCTTAACCATAAAATATCATTTATTGATGCGAATTTTCTGTGGGTAACGCTACTGAGTTTGCTGGTCTTTTGTTTTTTCAATTTCCGTAAACGGGCGAAGTGTTTTGCAGGAGATGTGGGTTCGTTGAGCATCGCTTTTATTATCGTATTTGCACTTGGGAAATTAATCTTGCAGACTGGGGATTTTACTTATCTCGTATTCCTTGCTTTGTATGGAGTGGATTCGGTATTAACGATCTGCCACCGCATCTTGTTGCATGAAAACCTGGGGAAAGCACATCGTAAACATGCCTATCAGTTGATGGCGAATGAATTGAGAATACCGCATGTCGTTGTCTCTTCATTCTATATGATGTTACAATTGCTAGTATCCTTCGGTATGGTTTTGTTACCGATGAATCATTGGCTGTATCTGGTAACGATATTGGTTGTATTGTGTGGGAGCTATTTGCTTTTTATGAAACGATATTATCATTTGCATGAGTCTTATTTGAGATCATTAAATAATTAACATATAACTATAATATGAGTATTTTCAAAGACAAAACCCTCCTGATCACCGGAGGCACTGGTTCTTTCGGTAACGCTGTGCTTCGGCGTTTTTTGGATTCCGATATTAAGGAGATCCGTATCTTTAGCCGTGATGAGAAAAAACAAGATGATATGCGTCATCAGTTGCAGAATCCCAAAGTAAAATTTTATATAGGGAATGTGCGTAATAAGACATCGGTGGATGTGGCGATGCGGGGTGTGGACTATGTGTTCTCGGCTGCGGCCTTGAAACAAGTTCCCAGTTGCGAGTTCTTTCCGATGGAAGCGACCCGTACGAATGTGGAAGGGACGGAGAATGTGCTGCTTTCCGCGATCGAGCATGGCGTGAAGAATGTGGTGGTCCTTTCTACGGATAAAGCCGCTTATCCGATCAATGCGATGGGGATCTCCAAGGCGTTGATGGAAAAGGTGGCGATCGCCAAAGGACGTGAGTTGGGCGAAGGGGCGCAGACGACGATCTGCTGCACGCGCTACGGCAATGTGATGGCGAGCCGGGGTTCCGTGATCCCTCTCTGGGTGGAACAGATGGAACAGGGTAAACCGATCACGATTACCGACCCGGAGATGACGCGTTTCATGATGACGCTGGATGATGCGGTCGACCTGGTGGTCTATGCCTTTACACATGGGCATAACGGTGACCTGTTCGTGCAGAAAGCGCCGGCAGCCACTCTGTCTGTCCTGGCACAGGCGTTGAAAGAGACCTACGCGCAGATCGATCCGAAGTATCTGGATACGGAGGTGAAGGTGATCGGTACGCGTCATGGAGAGAAACTGTTTGAAACCCTTGTGACACGCGAGGAGATGGCGAAAGCGATCGATATGGGCGACTATTACCGCATCCCTTGCGATACGCGTGACCTGAACTACGACAAGTACTTTACCGAAGGAAGCGAATGCCTGTCCAAGATCGAGGACTATCATAGCCATAACACGACCCGTCTGGATGTCGAAGGAATGAAAAAACTGTTACTCCGCCTACGTTTTATTCAGGAAGATCTCGGATTGGTCGAACGGGCAAAACCGAGAGAAATCAGAAGCGAATAATTTTAGATAGGAAGTGAGGGTATTGTTTGTTTGAAAAATAAATCTATCTTTGTATATAGATTTGTAATTGATAAAGAGTATAAGTATGGAAACTACGGCATTTAATCCTGTACAACAACATTTGTTGAAATTGTTCGCTTTTGATGGTTCGGAAGAGAAGCTGTTGGAAGTGAAAGAGGTCCTGACCAAGTATTTCTCACAAAAACTGGACAAGCGTCTGAATGAACTTTGGGACTCAGGGGTTTTGAATCAGGATAAGTTGGATGAATTAAGAACAAAACATCTTCGAACGGATTTGAAATGAGTAAAATCGTTTTGGATACAAACAGTTTGATTCAAAGTCTTCCAAGTAGAAGCCGTTATCATCGGATATGGCTATCCTTTCTGGATGGAACAAACGAATTGTGCGTATCGGGAGAGATCCTGAACGAATATGAAGAAATTTTAGAACGATTGGTCGGTAAAGAGGTTGCCAAGCTGACCTTAGACGTTATATTGAATAATCCGTATACTTGTTTCCTTACTCCTTACTATAAATTTAATTTAATAAAATCTGATCCGGATGATAATAAATTCGTAGATTGTGCAGTTATTGCAAATGCGAAGTTCATAGTGACGGAAGATCGGCATTTTGATGTATTGAAAGAATGCCCGTTCCCTAAAATAGAAGTCATCGGATTGGATCTCTTTCTACAATCTTTGTAAATAGAAATCAGAATGAATATATTAGTAACCGGTGCCAAAGGCTTCATCGGTCGGAATCTTGTATCCCAACTTCATAATATCCAGTCGGGAAGGGCTCGCAATTATCCTGTTTCAGGGACTGAACTGAAAGTCTTCGAATATGATACGGACAGCGACCCGGCCGAATTGGACGTCTATTGCAAGAATGCCGATTTTGTCTTTAACCTGGCCGGGGTGAACCGTCCGAAAGACCAGTCGGAGTTTATGAAGGGAAATTTCGGTTTCGCTTCCCTCTTGTTGGATGCGCTGAAGAAACACGGCAATACCTGTCCGGTGATGATCTCGTCGTCTACGCAGGCGGCGCTGGACAATCCGTATGGCGAGTCGAAGCGGGCAGGAGAGAACCTCCTGTTCGAGTATGCCGGAGAGACTGGGGCGAAGGTCTTGGTCTATCGTTTTCCGAACGTGTTCGGGAAATGGTGCCGTCCGAACTATAACAGTGCAGTGGCGACTTTCTGTAACAATATCGCGAACGACCTGCCTATCCAAGTGAATGATCCTAAGGTGGTGATGAACCTTGTCTATGTGGATGATGTGGTCGACGAGCTGATCGCCGCCTTGTCGGGAGGCGAACACCGCGAAGGGAACTATTGTGCCGTTCCGGTGGTCCATACGATAACGCTGGGCGGGATTGTCGACCTGCTTTATTCTTTCAAGGAGATGCCGGGTAACCTCACAGTTCCCGATTTGGGCGATCCTTTCACGAAGAAGCTCTATTCGACCTATCTGTCTTATTTACCGAAAGAGAAGTTCATCTATCCGGTACAGATGAAGACGGACGACCGGGGGAGCTTCACTGAGATCATCCGCACGCCGGATAGAGGCCAGTTCTCGGTGAACATCTCCAAGCCGGGCGTAACCAAGGGACAGCATTGGCACCACGCCAAGAATGAAAAATTTGTGGTGGTGAGCGGTCACGGTCTGATCCGGTTGCGTAAGATCGGGACGGACGAGGTGGTCGACTTCGAGGTCAGCGGCGAGAAGATCGAAGTAGTGGAGATGATCCCCGGATACACCCACAACATCATCAACCTTTCGGACACCGAAGAACTGGTGACTTTCATGTGGGCCAACGAACCGTTCGATCCGAACCGTCCGGATACTTATTTTGAAGAAGTGTAAAAACAGGAAATCATGAGCAAACTAAAATTAATGACCATTATCGGTACGCGTCCGGAAATCATCCGGTTAGCTGCCGTGATAAAGCGTTGTGATCGATATTTCGATCAGATCCTGGTGCATACCGGGCAGAATTACGATTATACATTGAACCAGGTGTTTTTTGACGATCTGGGGCTTCGTGCTCCGAACTATTATCTGGATGCGGTAGGCAAGGACCTGGGAGAAACGATCGGCAATATCATCGCCAAGTCATACCAGTTGATGGTCGAGGTGAAGCCTGATGCGGTCCTGGTGCTTGGCGATACGAACTCCTGCCTTTCGGTGATCGGAGCGAAGCGCTTGCATATCCCGATCTTCCACATGGAAGCCGGTAACCGCTGCTTCGACGAATGTCTTCCGGAAGAGACCAACCGCCGTATCGTGGATGTGACGGCCGATGTCAACATGTGTTATTCCGAACATGCACGCCGGTATCTGAATGCCGCCGGAACACCGAGAGAGCGTACCTATGTCGTCGGCTCGCCGATGGCGGAGGTATTGCACGGTAACCTGGAACAGATCAAGGCGAGCGATATCCTCGAACGTTTGGGGTTGGAGAAAGGCAAGTATATCCTGCTTTCCGCCCATCGTGAAGAGAATATCGATACGGAAGCCAATTTCTTCAACCTGATGAACGCGGTGAACGCTATGGCGGAGAAGTACGACATGCCGATCCTTTATTCCTGCCATCCCCGCTCCAAGAAGTTCATCGAACAGCGTGGTTTCCGGTTCGATCCTCGTGTGATTCAGCATCAGCCTTTAGGTTTCCATGATTACAACCATCTTCAGATGAATGCATTTGCCGTCGTATCCGATTCGGGCACGCTTCCGGAGGAAAGCAGTTTCTTCCTTTCCGTCGGCAATCCTATTCCGGCTGTGTGTATCCGTACCAGTACGGAACGTCCGGAAGCATTGGACAAGGGTAACTTCATCCTGGCCGGTATCACGACCGAACAGGTGTTGCAGGCGGTGGATGTGGCAGTCGAGATGAATCGGGACGGTGCTCTGGGAATCCCCGTTCCCAACTACGTGGACGAGAATGTCTCGGTGAAGGTCGTCAAGCTGATCCAGAGCTACACGGGTGTTGTGAACAAGATGGTTTGGAGGAAATATTAAAACGAAGGACAAGATGCAACGAATCGACACAAATCTATTGAACGGAGTCACAGCGCAAGCGAAGGAATCGCCTCGCTTGCGTATGAATTATAATTTCCACGCCTCCTTAGAAGCGAAAGCGCAGCGCTTGCTGAACGCTTTGGAGCCGGGAACGGTATTACCGGTACACCGGCATCCGCATACGGCGGAAACCTACCTGCTGTTGCGAGGGAGGATACGGGTGATGTTCTACAACGAAGCCAAGGAAGAAACCGAATCGACTGTATTGGACCCTCTGACGGGTGACTACGGTGTGCATATCCCTGCAGGCCAATGGCATACGCTAGAAGTGCTGGAAAGCGGTTCCGTACTGTTCGAAGTGAAAGACGGCCCTTATACGCCACTGGGAGAGGACGATTTATTAATTTGAATTTGATTAAGTTAGCCGGAATAGCCTGGTAAAAGGCTGTTTCGGCCTAAGAAATTATCTAACATAAAACTAATAGTATGGTAAAAAAAGTAGTTTGTATTGGAGCACTCTTGCTCGCATTGCCGTATGCAATGAGGGCACAGGAGGTCAAAACAGACACCGTTCGGGTGGCCCAACTAGACAAGATTATCAGTGAACTGGGCGATTCGACAGACATTGTTGTGGCCGGTCGAAGTCGTTCTTCCAATTGGTTTATCAGTGGAGCGATTGGAATGAATGGCTTGGCAGCAGAGGCGAATCGAGAGTATGAAAGCTTTATTAAGCGTATGCAGCCGATGGGGCAGATTTCAGTAGGTAAATGGTTTTCTCCGTTGTGGGCATTCCGTTTTCAGGTAGGGGCAGGAAAGTTGTGCGGACATTCTCTTCCGTTTAATTTTTATAATATGTTCGATAAAGTTCCTGACCATACGCTTATTCCTGAAGAAGCTAAGCCTTATTTTTCAGAAAAGGACGGACGTACTTGGTTTCACCGCCAGTTCACCTACATGGACTTCCAGTTTAATTTGATGAGCAATGTAGTCCGTTGGTTCACCAGAGACGAGAAACCAGTCAACTTCTATCTCTTCGTGGGGCCCGGTTTTTCACACACATTCGAGAAACAGGGAATCACTCCGGATAACTCATTCTCATTGAATGCCGGTGCACAGTTGGATGTGAAGCTGAGCGACAAACTTTCATTGATAGCCGAATTGCAAGGAACTATCGTTGATGAATCTTTTGACGGGCAGATTGGTGGTCTTTCTTCTAAAAAGAACCGTACCGTAGAAGGCTACGGCGGTCTGAGTATCGGTATCACTTATAAGTTCGGAGGACAGAAATTCAACCGTTATACAAAGGTGAATCCGGTTGTGCTGGAAAGCGTTTATTACACGCCAGCCCCTATTGTGGTTGAAGTACCGGCGGCCGAACCGGAATTACTGGTAACTGAATTTCCTGTTCGTTTCCTGATTGACCAGTCTACGATTGAAGAAGATCAGATGACGAACATCCATCTGGTTGTCGATTATTTGAGAGAACATCCGAAGGCGAGACTGAAACTGAGCGGTTATGCCGATAAAGAAACAGCCTATCCGGCTTACAACATGAAGTTGAGTGAACGCCGTGTAAAAGCCGTGAAGGACTGTTTGGTGAAAGAGTTCAATATCGACCCTGACCGTTTGCAGACTTCTGCGAAAGGGGATATCGAACGAGCTTACGAAGAAGACTACCGTTGGAACCGTGCCGTAGTGATGGAAATAATCGAAGACGAAACAGAAAATAAGTAAAAGGATGAAAAAGATAATATTGATACTTCTCCTGGTAGCCGTGTCGGTAGGGGGATATGCACAAAAAAAACGCGTAGAGTCTACTATTATGATGGATACGCTTGAAGTGGACTATAAGACGAGATATGTTTCCCCTTTCTGGAGCAATTTCTATATACAGGGTTCGTTTGCCGGTCGTGTGATGTGTGGCGAAGAGGATAACCATCTATCTGTTGGCAAGCGTCTGTCTCCGGGATTTTTGCTCGGTATCGGAAAGGATTTGAATCCGAATCTGAGTCTCCGTTTGAGTTTCGGTGGTATGCGTCTGACGGGTTGGAATACTGGTATTCCGGGTATTTACAAGCAGTATGCTAACTGGAGTGATGGAAAAGATCCGGTACGTGAATATCTGGAATCGCAGGGAGTCGATACGAAGGATGGTTACAAGCAAAAGATGAAATATCTGGAAGTGAATCTGGATTTGATGCTCGACTTATATAACTTGTTCCATGAACAGAAGCGTTTCGACCGTCGTTGGGACTTCGAGGCTTATTCAGGTTTGGGTTACCTTTATAATATGCGTTGGCATGGTATGGGTAAAGAGAACAAGATTGCTTTGCGTCTGGGTGCTATTGCAGGATATAATATAACAGACCGTCTGGCTATCAATGCGGAAATCGGTACTTCTATTACTAGTGCGACATTCGATGGCGAGATTGGTAAAGGTAATCAGTTCGATACCTTCTTCTCCGGTTTGGTTGGCTTGAAGTGGCGCATTGGCAAGCAGGGATTCCGTGTAGTACGCCTTATTCCATCAGATCAGTATGCGGCATTGAACAATAGCGTGACGAAGATACGCCGTGAGTTTACTGAACATTCGAAGACTGTCCATCGTACTGTTGCACATGCCACTACAGGCAGTGAGTTGTTGATTCCGACTGTCGTCTTCTTCCCGGATAAAGATACTTATAATGAAGAGTTGCAGCAGGTGAATATTTTTGAGGTGGCCCATTTTATGGAAGAACATGCGGGTTATAAGATCGCGGTGATCGGTAACAGTTATCAGACTGATATCAAGACGGCCCGCAAGCGTGCCGAACGGGTGAGAAATATCTTGATTAACCGTTATTCGATAGAACCGTCGCGTCTGGTGGTACGTGTGAAGGATATGGGGGCTGTATCTGACAATATGGAAGAAAATCAGACAGTTAATTTCGCTATTGAAAAATAATCCGATAAAAATATGAGTACGGAATACAATCCCGAAAACAATATCAGAATAGAAGAAGAAAGTGCCTTGAATTTATGGGACCTATTCCAGATATTCAAGGCGAATTGGTACTGGTTTGTCCTCTCCGTCATCCTTTGTGTGGGAGCGGGTTATTTATACCTGCTTCAAGCTCCTCGGGTGTATACACGTACCGCTTCGGTTCTGGTAAAAGAAGAGCAGCGCAAGAGCCGTGCTGCCACGACTTATGGTTTTACCGATTTGGATATGTTCGGTTTGCAGCGAAATGTGGATAATGAGGTTATCGTCTTCAAGGCCTACCGGCTGATGGAGATGGTAGCCCGCCGCCTGCATCTGGATGTGAGCTACCAGGTAAAACGCGGCTTGCGCATGGTGGAGTTGTACACTCATTCTCCGGTGGTCTTGTCTTTTCCGGAAACGGAGGAGTCACAGTCGTTCGCTTTAAAGGTGACTCCGCTCTCCAAGGAGAAGGTACGGCTTTCGGATTTCATTATGGCTGACAGTAATGGTCAGCGAGTTGAAATCAAGAAAGCTCAGGATGTAGCTTTGAATGATACCGTACAGACTCCGGTGGGGCGTGTTGTAGTGGTACCAAGTCTCTATTACGCGGACAATTACTATAATATACCGATTCAGGTAACGAAATCGAGATTGAAATCGGTCGCTAAACGGTATCAGTCGGCTTTGCAAAGTACACTGGCGGATAAGACGTCTACCATCATTAATCTGAGCTTGTCGGATGTTTCGATTGCACGTGCGGAGGATGTCCTGAATACATTGATTGCCGTTTACAACGAGGATGCGATTGAAGATAAGAACCGGGTAACGGTCAGTACGTCGGAATTTATCGCCGACCGGTTGGTTATTATCGAACAAGAACTGGGAAGTGTCGATGCCAATATCGAAACATTCAAACGGGAAAACCAGTTGACCGACATCAAATCGGAAACCGGCATGTACTTGCAGAATACCAGCCAGTACAAACAAGAAGGTTTGAGTTTGGAAAACCAGGTAGCTGTTGCTAAATACATCCGCGATTACTTGTCAGATCCGCAGAAGGCACTTGAACTGATACCGGCCAATACGATTACCGATATGAAGGTGGAGCAGCAGATCTCGACTTATAATGAGATGTTGTTGAAGCGTGACAATTTTATCGCAAACAGCAGCGATAAAAACCCGGTGGTAATGGATTTGAACAATTCACTCAGTGCAATGAAGCAATCCATTATCCGTTCGGTAGATAATTTGATTAAAGGGCTGGAGATTAACATCAAGAACATACAGATGCAGGAGGCACAGACTGCCAAACGTATTGCGGCCGTTCCTTCACAGCAGAAATATGTATTGACTGTTGAACGCCAGCAGAAAATCAAAGAAGAGTTGTATCTCTATCTGTTGAACAAGCGGGAGGAGAATGCCTTGTCGCAGGCTATCACGGAAAGCAACACTCGTATCCTGGATTCGGCTATGGGAAGCAGTAGCCCTGTATCGCCTAAATCGCAAATGATATTGATGGCTTCTTTGGTGATAGGTTGTTGTATACCGGCAGGAATCCTATGGCTGTTGATGGCAATGGATACGAAGGTACATACCCGAAAGGAGATACAGGACGCCACTACGATACCGTTCTTGGGGGAAGTCCCGATGCAGAGCAAGAAGGACAAAGAGAAACTAGTGGTTCGGAGCGGTAGCCGCGATGCCGTGTCGGAGGCTTTCCGTATTATTCGTACGAATATGGACTTCATGCGGGTAAAAGAGAAAAAAACACAGGTGATTGTCTTTACTTCTTTGAATGCGGGGGCCGTAAAGACCTATGTGTCGTCTAACTTGGCTGCCAGTCTTGTACTGATGTACAAGAAAGTAGTACTTGTCGACTTGGATATCCGTAAGGGAACGCTGAGCGGACGTACAGCACATACGGGCAAAGGGGTGACTCACTTCCTGTCCGGGAAGGTTGACTCTATATCCGAAATTATTCAGAAAGACGGCCTGATCGAAGGTCTGGATATGGTGAATGCCGGTCCTGTCCCGCCCAATCCAGCCGAGTTGTTGTTGAGTGATCGTCTGGATCTGCTGATTGACGAATTGCGTGCGCAATATGATTATGTAATCATCGACAATGTGCCGGCCGGTGTAGTGGCTGATGCTTCTATTGTGAACCGTGTGGCTGACCTGACAATTTGCGTAGTGCGTGCCGGCGTAATGGATCGTCGTCAGTTGCCGGAACTGGAACGTCTTTATCGAACCAAGCAGTTCCATAATATGTCGATTGTTCTGAACTGTATAGGGACCAAACGTTTGGGTGGCTATGGTTACGGCTATGGCTATGGTTACGGCTATGGTTACGGAGCCGATGATAAAAAGAAGAAGCGGTAATCATCTACCTCTCTAAACTTAAACAAACTAAGAAATAACAACTGAAATAAGAACTGGCCCTTTTTCTGAAGAGCCGGATTTGATTTATTAATCTATTAAATTTTTAAAGTTTATGAACAAGGACAATGAAAAACAGTTGCTCACAACTGGGGTGTATGAAGCACCCAAATGTGAGGTGGTTGAGATGATGGGGGAAGGTAATCTTCTTATCGGAAGTGTAGAAGGAGGAGGTGGAGGAGAAGAATGGGGACGCTCCTCCAGGAGAAGAGATGACGATGAAGATGATTTTTAAAATTTTGAAAACAAAAAAGTTTTATGAAGTATCTTAATTTATTAAGCGCAGCACTGTTAATCGGTGCTGTCGCTTGTACGGAAGAAAAAATAGAATCTTCCAGTCCAACGTTGGGAGAGATGGGGAAAGTCTTTTTTGATGCGGAAACTATTGATATGGAAGATGCCGGAGAAATTGATGTGAAAAACACTCGTTCCATGATGCGCGAAGGTGGTGAGATTTATTGGAATGCCAATGATATGTTGGGGGTTTTTACTCAGAATGGTTCTCCGCAGAAATTTAAAACGGCGAACGGAGGTAAGGTAACTCGCTTTGAAGGATATAATGATGTAGAAGGGGAATTTTATGTCCTTTATCCTTTTAATGAGGGGGCAAGGTTGGAAGGCAATATTATCTCTACTGAACTATCGGCAGTACAATACCCTGAGCCAGGAAGTTTTTATAACGGAGGAAATATTTTGCTTGCGAAAACCCGACAAGGTGAAACGGCTTTTTTTCATAATGTTTGTACTTGGGTACGGATCAGTATTTCTGAAGATTATGCCGGTACGATTACAGGAATGGTTTTGGAGGGTAATAATGGTGAATTATTGGCTGGTGACGTAACCATTGATACCACTTTGGGGAATGATGCAAGAATTACTGTGTGTGATTCGGAAAAGGCATCTAAAAAAATTGTAATGAATACAGAGGATCATTTTTATCAGGGAAAATATTATTACTTCATATTGCCACCTCAAACATTTGAAAAAGGTGTGACTGTGACATTTGTCAACAAAGACGGACTTACTTGGAAGCGAGTTATTACAAGCCCGGCAACGCTTGAACCGGGTAAGTCGATTTCAATTAGTAATGTCATGCCGGGTACATTTGAATATGGAGAGGATTTTGAGCTGGAAAATTGTTTCTATGTCCATACATTGGATGGTTTATATGAGTGGGCTGAACGTGTGAACAATGGTGAATATGATTTGGATTGCCAATTAATGGCGAGCTTTGATTTTGACAAAGATCCTGAAAATCGTAAATGGATTCCGGTTGGAACGAAAGAACATCCCTATGAAGGTGTCTTTAATGGTAATGGACGTGAATTGCGTCACTTAAGAGTTGATGGCGAATATGAATGTGCAGGTTTCTTTGGTGCATTGGGACCGGTTCGGGGACGTGAAGATAAGAATGTGAAAGTTTCTAACATCAAATTTGTCAATCCGTCTGTCCGCAGTTCTTATACAGGAAAGGAAAACGATCCAGATGATGATGGTTACATCGGAGTTGTTGCCGGTATGATGAATTATGAATTTGGAGATAATCATTCTGGTGCTGTTATTGATAAATGCGATGTGACAGAAGCAATGGTATCCGGCGGTGAAAATGTTGGAGGTATCTTAGGTCGTTCTTATGGTGGTGCAGATGTTATTTCCAGATGCAATTTTCAAGGAGAAGTGCGTGGCGCTATGTTCCTGGGTGGTATTGTTGGTAACGTAGAAGGTGATGTTGTAGACTGCCACAGTCATAATGCCACAATTAAGCAGAACGATAAAAGATACGAGGTTCGTTCCGGTGGTATCGTTGGAACAAACAATGGAGATATTTTGGTTTGTTCGGCAAATGATGTGGATGTCAGTACAGATGGTCGTTATGCCGGTGGTATAGCTGGTGCTAATAATGGTATTATTGTGGGTTGTGTCGCTTATGGTAAAGCTACAGCTACATTCAGCGGTGGTATCGCAGGTGAATCCTTTGGTGCTATTAAAGCCTCTTATGCAAATTGTGAAGCAGAAGCTGGTGTGGTTTATCGTATCAAGACAGATATATTGGATGATTTTAAGGCTTGCTTTACAACTGTAAAAGGACTTAATCCTGTTGTATCTCCTGAAGCACACTATAATTTGTGGTATGCTCCTTATATTCAATTGAAAAAGGATGAATTGAATGAGGTATTACAACAAACAGATTTTCATACACATAATATTCCCGGCTCCTTTAACGGTGCCCATTGGGAATTCCAGCAGAGTATTGATGAGTATGCTGAATATTTGCCTATCCGTCCGGTTAAAATCACAAAAGATGAAAATTGATTTTAGCTGATTTTTCAGGGACTGTGTTGAAGTTCTCTATTTTGACACAGTATCCTGACTTCTAAAAGGGATCAATATGGAACATTTATTTACGGTAGCCGGTCATACATTTAAACTTTTGTTACCGGAACGTTATCTGGCGGCAGAATGGCTTGCTCCTTACATGCCCTTTCGGGAAGAACGGTGGGTTGAACCATTATTTACATTGGAAGTAAAAACATGCGCAACTTCATTGTTTCGGGAAGTCCGGCAGGAGATGCACCGGTTTAATGAAGAACCGCCTTATCTATGGATAAACGATACATATGATACATACGGTCTGTCGATAAGAAAGGACTGTCTCAGTAGCCTGGTTCGCGCCGAAGCCGATTATGCCAAAGGCATCCTTTGTCTGCCGGAGAGAAATCCGGGATATGAAGATATGCTTTACTTTAATAGCTGTTTGAAGTTGCTATATGTATTGAATACGACAACATTGAATACCTTAATGCTTCATGCCTCAGTGGTGACCCAAGCAGGAAACGGCTATGCCTTTTTAGGTAAGAGCGGAACAGGTAAGAGCACCCATAGCCAACTCTGGTTGCGCTACCTGGAAGGATATGAGTTACTGAATGACGACCATCCGATTATCCGTCTTATGGATGATGAGGTGATTGTCTACGGTTCACCCTGGAGTGGTAAAACACCCTGTTATAAAAACAAACAAGCCCGCTTGAAAGCAGTCGTACGGTTAGAACAGGCATCGGAGAATAAAATCATAAGGTTGAGAGGTATTCAGGCATACGCAGCTTTTTCTCCTTCCTGTTCAGGGATGCGCTGGCAGCGGGAGATGGCAGATACGATTCATCAGACAATTGTGGCGGTAACGGAACATTGCCGATTGCTGCATTTGAAATGTTTGCCCGATGAGGAGGCAGCCCGTTTGTGTTGTCAAACCATACATGAGAGATAAGCGTGCTCAGAGAGAAATCGAACGAGTTGTTTGTTGAAGGCATTCGGGAGTTGCTGGCCGAAGGAGTGCCAGTCGTGTTTAAGGCAAAGGGAAACAGCATGCTGCCTTTCATACGTGGGGGACAGGATGAGGTTTATCTGGTCAGGCCGACGGCAGTTTCTGAAGGAGACATTTTGTTGTGTGAGGTCTCAAAAAGACAGTACGTGTTGCATCGTCTGATCCGTCAGAAGGGTGATTGTTTGATATTGATGGGCGACGGTAATCTGTATGGTACGGAATCCTGTAATCGGGAAGATGTTATAGGCAAGGTCGTAAAAATTATCCGTAGCGGCAAAGTGATCGATTGTCGAAATCGTTCTTATCGGTGGGCTTCTGCTTTTTGGGTGAGGCTATTGCCGTTGAGAAGAGTGTTGTTGAAGATATATAGAATAGTATCATGAAAATAAAAGAAGGATTTATGCTCCGCGAAATGTGTGGGGATTATATCGTATTGGCTGAAAGTTTGGAATTAATTGATTTCAATAAGCTGATTCATCTGAACGAGTCGGCCGTTTATTTGTGGCAGGGAGTGGAAGGCCGTGAGTTTGATGCGGACGTATTGGCCGGTCTGTTGGTTGATAAATACGGAATCGGGCAAGAGCAGGCCTTTTCAGATGCCACTTCTCTTTGTAAAACCTGGCTGGATGCCGGTCTTGTAGAAGTATGAAATGGGTAGAAAAACAATTTTTTTCCTTATTGCGTGCCGGTTTGTGGGACTTGGATGTGGATACCTCCTTGTTTGAAGAGCCGATAGACTGGCAGACCATTTTGGAAATGGGGCGTAAGCAGACCGTATTAGGCGTTTTGGCAGACGGTATCGCCAAGCTGCCGTCGGAAAGCCGTCCATCCAAAAAAGATACGCAGTGGTTACAAAGTCAGATATTCAAAATAAGGAAAAGCCATCTGTTGCTGAACCAAACGTTGAAGGAGGTGACGGAACTGTTACTGGACCGGGGAATCCGTCCGGTTCTGCTGAAAGGGCAAGGTGTTGCCCGGTTGTACCGTTATCCGGAGCAACGGCAGTGTGGGGATATTGATCTCTATATAGGAGAGACGTTATACACTAAAGCTTGTGAGGTTGTATCTGCTTATGGAGAAAAGAGTGGGAAAGAGAGTGAGAGTTATCAACATTACCACTTTAATCGGAATGGAGTCACTGTCGAACTTCATAAGTTGGCGACTCATTCACCGGATCCTTTCGTCAACAAATATTTGCAACGTTTGGTAAAATTATATCTGGTAGACGGATATGCAGGATATGAAAGGCACTATGATTCAACTTTGTTGTTGCCTCCTGCCCAGTTTGATGCTTGTTATCTCTTTTATCATTTGGCAAAACATTTTATTTATGTGGGGATCGGCTTGCGTCAGGTCTGTGATTGGATACTTTGTCTGCATACATACGCAGACAAGGTGGACAAGGAGCAATTGTTGAAGGATGTCCGGGCGTTAGGCATGTTGCGTCTGTGGGAAATATTCGGTTGTATAGCTGTAGATTATTTGGGTTTGCCACAGGATGGTTTTCCTGGTTATAACGCTCTTCGCCGTGTTCAAGCCAAAGATGTGGTGGCTGGTATCTTGTCTGTTGGAAATTTTGGACATCATGTCCTGCCTGAAAAAGATTTGAGGGATAAGGGCAAATTATATGTTTTTGGGAAAAGGATGGGGTGGAGAATACGGATATTCCGTCTGAACCCGTATTGGGTGGGACGTATGAGTTTCTTCTATTATTTTAAGCATAAATTTAAGACAACTCTGCTACATCGTTGCTGACATAACTATGTGCAAGCAATCTTTTCGTTGGCTATGGAATATATCTGACGGTATACGTCGGTCTGTCGCGATCAGTGCAGGAATAAGGCTGCTGTTAGTGGGTGAATCGCTGTTTTTTGTGTATGTCTGCAAAATACTGGTAGATATTGCCACAGGCGTTTCTCCTTTGGCTGGCAGCCTCTATACAATATTATTGATTGCTTGTGTAGGACTTCGTCTTCTGCTTGCCGGATTGAATGTTCGTTTGTTAAGCCAGAGTGAGGTCCGTTTGAAAAACGGTCTGCGCAGGCGGTTGTTAGTCCGGTTGATGGGGGTGACTCCTGACGGTCGCTTCCGAAGGCATAGCGGAGATGTGTTGAACCGCTTGGGAGAGGATGTCCGAGTGGTTGCCAATCTTTTGGGGCGGGTAGTTCCTTCGTTGGTTTCCATCGTGGTGCAGTTTATTGCCGCTTTTCTTTTCTTATCACATTTGGAACCTCTTTTGGCGGTTTCAGTAGTTGTCATTATGCCGGTATGTTTATTGATAGCCAGATTGCTTGCTGTCCGGATCCGGCGTTTGACGTCGGAGATTCGCCAGAGAGACGGAGAGGTGCAGTCCCATATTCAAGAAAGTCTGCAGCATCTGGTTCTGGTGCAAACCCTGGAACGTGAAAGCTGGGTCGAACAACGGCTATATGGAATACAGCAGGGACTTTATCGGTTGGTGATGGAACGGAGCCGTTTGTCTGTGTATTCCCGTGCGATGGTTAATTCCGCTTTTTCAGTTGGCTATACCGTTGCTTTTCTTTGGGGAGTAGAGGGTATTCAGAAAGGGACGATCACATTCGGTATGATGACTGCCTTTCTGCAATTGGTCGGACAGATTCAGCGACCATTAGTAGAGATGGGACAACAGTTGCCGGGTATTTTACATGCAATGACATCGGTCGACCGCCTGATAGAATTAGAAGACGATTCGGAAGAAACGGACATTGAACCAGTGACCTTGCCGGGCGGCCTCGGTATTCGGTTGGAGCAAGTGACGTATGCTTATCCGGATGGCCGGCGTGTCATATTGGATCACTTCAGCCATGATTTTTCACCAGGTTCCCGTACGGCGATAGTGGGAGAGACGGGGGTGGGAAAGACTACCCTTTTTCGTCTGATGCTGGCTTTATTACAACCTGAAAATGGACGGATCTGTCTGTACAATAATAAGGAAGAGGTAGAAGTTTCCCCTGCTGTCCGAAATAATTTAGTGTATGTACCGCAGGGGAATAGTCTTTGGAGTGGGACGATCCGTGAAAACCTGTTATTAGGCAATCCGGAAGCTACCGAAGAGGAGATGGCCCGGATGCTGGAAATGGCAGCAGCCGATTTTGTCTTTGACTTCCCGGAAGGGCTTGATACATCCTGCTCAGAGCTGGGAGGCGGACTTAGTGAAGGGCAGGCACAGCGGATAGCCATAGCGCGTGCTCTTTTAAGGCCTGGGGCTGTTCTGCTATTTGACGAGTTCACTTCATCGCTTGATGACGAAACAGAACGATTGTTGATGCAAAATCTGACCCGCGGTTTGCCGGAACGGACGATGCTTTTTATCACTCACCGCCAGTGTATCCTTGATTATTGTGATACTGTAGTCCGGATTGATCGCATAACGAAACTGATATAAACCGAAATAAAGTATTAATTAAATAATTCACGTTTTAGGAAATGAGAAAATTAAGTCTGAAATTAATTTTTTGTTTGGCCGTATTATTGTTGGCTTCTTGTACTTCGTATAAGAAAGTGGTTTATCTGCAGGATGTTGTTCCTATAAAACAGCAGGATATCGAGCAGAAGTACGAAGTGATTATTCATAATGATGATTTGTTGGCTATCATGGTGAACAGTAAGAATCCGGAATTGGCACTGCCGTTTAATATGCCGTTGGTCACGTATCAAGTTGGTAGTGAAAGTGCCGGTCAACAACGGGTCCTGGGGTATTTGGTGGATTCTCAGGGGAATATCGATTTTCCGATTTTAGGAAAGCTACATGTGGAAGGGTTGACTCGTCTGCAACTGACTGAATTGATAAAGACGCGTCTGATGGAGGGGGATCTGATTAAAGATCCGATTGTGACAGTACAATTTCTGAATTATAAGATATCGGTGATGGGAGAGGTTGCCCGTCCAGGTAGTTTTTCCATATCGGGAGACCGCATTACATTGTTGGAGGCATTGAGCATGGCAGGTGATTTGACGATTTATGGCCGGCGCGATCGGGTAGCCGTAATTCGTGAGACAGACGGTAAACGTACAATCCTGTTTCATGACCTGCGTTCGGCTGATATATTCCAGTCTCCTTGCTACTATCTGCAACAGAATGATATTGTTTATGTAGAGCCGAATAAGACGAAAGGAAACCAAAGCGCTATCAACCAAAACAACTCAATGAGTGTATGGCTGACCGGAGTCTCTATTTTGGCTTCTATTGCCTCGTTGATCACAACTATTATATTGAATAATAAGTAAGGATTAAGGTCACTTAAGTGAGAAACTATTGGGAAAAAATAGATATTAATAAATCAAATCTGAGATGTTAACCCTTTTTAGCTCGAGAAAAACAATAAGACAGTCCAATCTGCTTTGGGGCATGACAGATGTGCATTCGCATCTGCTGCCCGGAGTAGATGATGGCGTACCCAATGAAGTCGAAGCGTTACGTATATTGAAGTATTTACAGGAAATCGGTGTATCAAGACTTTATTTGACACCTCATATAATGGGAGATCTGGAGAAAAACACATCGGAAAATCTGAAAGAACGCTTCGATGCTTTCGCTCGCATTTGTCCGGACTGGATTGAACTTCGGCTGGCGGGTGAATACATGCTGGACTCCTGTTTTGAGAAACAGCGGAAAACCGGCTTGCTGGTGATGAACGGCCGACATGTATTGGTTGAGACTTCGTATATGTCGGCTCCTCCGGATTTTCTGAATATGCTGTATGATTTGTCTTTGGACGGATATACGCCGATATTGGCTCATCCGGAGCGATATCTGTATATGGCGGATGAGGATTATCGAGTATTGAAAGACAGAGGATATAAGTTTCAGTTGAATTTGATGTCACTTCATGGCATTTACGGCCGTAGGGCAGCTCAGGTCTCCCATCGTTTATTGAAGAATGAATATTATGACTATGCCGGTTCTGACCTGCACTGGCTAGGTGTGTATGAAGATACTGTGGAGCATCTTCTTTTAACACGGACAGAACAACAACAGTTAAAGGCATTACTTGAGAATAATCATTCACTGTGGTGAATCCGCGGATAAAGAAATAATATGGACTTGAGCCTGTCGGTTTGTTTTAGTACCGCCGGTTATTCCGTTGTGGAATCTGCAGATTACCTGCTGGTCGGTTTCAGGGTAGGTGCTGTTGATATGTTGGTCAAGGAGGTATGGAATACTTCACCGCTTACCCGTCAGGATATGGCGGGCTATTATGCGGAACTATCTGAAGTAGGTAAGAGATATGGATGCTGTTATTCTAGGATTGTATCTCATGGTGGTTTTCTTAAGGAAGCATTGGAGTATGAATTGTATGGTCTGACAGTTTCTGATGAAACCTATCTGGAAAGTCTTGTATCGGGTCGGCACGTAGAGTTGTTTCCACATAATGAAGCCGCTTACAGGGCAATCGAACAGGGATTTGCTTCGCATCGTATCGGAACAGTGGTACAGGCTACCGGTACGGGAAAGTCTTATTTGATAGCCCGGTATATTTCCAGGCATCCGAGAGAGAGAATATTGGTCATAGCTCCGGGTATTACAATATTGGATGAAATACGAAGAGCGGTCGGTTTTCCGGCAGCAGGAGTGGAGTACATGACTTTTCAGGCATTGACACGAAGACGGGGATTAAACGAAATACATAAGGTAGATCATATACTGATTGATGAATTCCATCATTTTGGCGCGGAAGTTTGGGGAGATGCCCTGCAGGAACTGATAGAAGAGAATCCGGAAGCTTATGTTTTGGGGACTTCTGCAACGCCGGTTCGGCCGGAAGGGATGATTGATACCGTCGATCTGTATTTTGAAGGAAATTTATTTTATGAGTTGACATTGCCTCAAGCCTGGTACTATGGTATATTGCCGGTACCGGTACTTGTCCAAAGTGCTTACGGTTTGGATGGCGAATTGAACCGTTTGCAGCGAAAGCTGGATCGTAGCAGCTGCTCTGACAGACATCGGAGAAAAATACAAAAAAAATTGGATGCGGCTCGGATTGATTTTAATGGAGCCTTGGGTGTCTCTGAAGTAATCCGGAAATTTTTGCCTGAATCGGTGCATAAACTATTGGTGTTTTGCCGAGATTTCTCTCATCTGAAAGAGATGAAACCGAAGGTAAACAATTGGTTGACCGAGGCTGGGTATAGAACGTGTGTATTTGAAATACATCATGGAAAAAGCGAAAAGGAGAACCGGAAAACATTGGAGGATTTTCGGGAAACAACAGATAAGCTACACCTTCTTTTTTCCATCAATATGCTAATAGAAGGATTGCATGTTGAGGGGGTGGATGCAGTTCTGTTTCTGAGACGTACGGAATCCTATATTGTCACCTTACAGCAGCTGGGGCGCTGTTTGAATGCAGGAGCGGGACGGAATCCTGTAGTTCTGGATTTTGTGAATAACCTGTCTGGCAAGTCAGTCTATGACGTGATGACTACGGATTTGGAGAAACTGTCACGAGTACCGTCTCCGGAAGGCTTTGAGAAAATTGTGGATTTTAAAACGATGGGTTTTTTGTCGGATATAAGGTTGCGTGTAGAAGAGATTCTTGCCGAGTTGGAACCTTGGCAGGTGATGTATGAACGGTTGGTCGATTTTCATGATAAAGAGCAAGATTGGCCATCTGTGACAGAAGGAAAGTTAGGACTATGGTGTAATACGCAACGGGTTGCATATAAGCAAGGTAAGCTGCCGGAAGAACGAATTTTGCTTTTAGATACGATCGGTTTTGAGTGGAGTCAACAGGATTCCCGTTGGATGCAAGGATACCAGGCATTGAAAACATTCTTGGATACAAACGGTTGTTGGCCTAAACGTAAAGATGGAACGGTTGCTTGTTGGTGTTTCACACAACGCGAGATGCGTAAAAGCGGGAAGCTGACCAAAGAACGTATTCGTAAACTGGATGAAATAGGTTTTATCTGGAGCCAAGATCTGGAAACAGAATGGACAAAGACCTATGAGAAGTTGAAACGGTTCTTAGCACAACATAACCGCTTTCCAAAATCGTCCGAGGGACAATTAGGTGAATGGTGTTCCACACAAAGAAAGATGCGTCGGCAGAACCGTATTTCGGAAGAAAGAGTCGAGTTGTTGGATGAAATAGGTTTTATCTGGTCTCCGGATCAGCTATGGCAAGAGAATCTACAATCAGTTTGTAATTTTTATCGTGAATATGGTCGTTGGCCCTATAGTCGGGAAGGATCGTTGGGGTGTTGGTGTGCTGTTCAACGGCGTGATTATAAAAATGGAAAATTAACGGAAGAGAGAAAGACTCGTTTGAAGGAGGCTGGTTTTTGTTGAAAATCTGATCCAAAATATATTTCAAATCATGAGACGAAAAAATTAAAAGAGTTTCTAAAAAGGGTACGAAAGAATCTAAAACAAAAAAGAAGGTGTCTGAAAAGGCTGCCTTCTTTTTTTGTTATGCTGCCCGTTTATTATCCATTTTTATATTTAAAACATCTTTGGTCTTCTCAATTATTACTTTTCGAGAAGTAATCCTACAGAAATAAGTAAAAAACAAAAGAAAACTGACTTTTTTAGCCAGTTTTCTGAGATTATGTGCAATAGCAACCAGGGTAAATTCTGTTTTTACCTTCTCCAACCCTCTTAATCTAAACCGGTTCCACGCCGAGTTATGCTTTATCTGTGCAAAGACAGCTTCCGGTTCTATACATCGTCTGCCCCGATGATAAATACCTTCCTCACTCATGAGCCTTTCCCGTGCTTTTTGTTTGTACCTGTTAAGGTTATAGTTAACTTCTATGATCCGGTTGGTCTTTGATTTATGGCATTGAGATTTCAGCGGGCAACCCTCACAGTTCTGTGCCTGATAACGCTTCAGTACGGATACATATCCCATATCGGACTTACTTTTCCTTTGGCCTGTATATTCCATATGTTGTCCCATCGGGCATACGTAGTAATCCTGTCCCCGGTTGTAGTAAAGGTTGTGTATGGCAAAAGCATCCTTCTTCCAAGTACGTTTCTGCTCTTTGTGGAAATAATTGTACTTGACAAAGGCTTCTATACCCGCATTCTCCATAAACTCATAGTTTTGTTCGCTTCCGTAACCGGCATCGGCCACTACTATGGAGGATTGCCTATGATAAGTCTCCCGAAAATCTTGCAAAAAAGGAATTAGGGTTCCCGTGTCTCCGGCTCTCCTGTAAATCCCCAGATTGGTAATAAACTGATTCTCTGTAGCAATCTGTATGTTATAGGCGGGTTTCAATTGCCCGTTTTTCATATGATCCTCTTTCATGCGCATGAAGGTCGCATCCTCATCTGTCTTACTGAAAGAATTACGATCCCCCAATTTCTCCAATTGCGATTCGTATTTGGCAAGACGGGGCAGATATTCTTCCTGTAGCTTTTTGACTTGCTTTTTCTCAGCTTTGTTCATCCCGGAGAGACGTTTGTTTAAAGCGCTCACTTTTTCACGCAAACCACAGGAATCCATATCCGGTAAAGCATCCGGTGTCCTTTCCTGTTTATCCTGCTCGATATGTTTGTCGACCTCACTAAGGATTGATTGTATTTTCGACTCCAGTTTTACCTTGTTCTTTTCCACGCTGCCACGCCAGACAAAAGTGTAGCGGTTCGATGCCGATTCCACTTTGCTACCATCGATATACTGTACATCCAAACTGACATAGCCGGATTCCTGTAACAGCAGAACAATGGCTGAAAACAACGATTTTATGTGTTCTTTTAAACGTTTGCCACGGAAATCATTGATCGTGCGGAAATCGGGAGTACTATTACCAGACAACCACATGAAGTGAATATTCTCCTGCAAGGTCTTTTCTATTTTACGACAAGAATAGATATTGTTCAGGTATGCATAAAACAGAACTTTGAGCATCATACGGGGATGGTAGCTGCTGGTACCTCCTCCTTTATATGCCCAGAGCAGACAACTAATATCCAAGGCGTCTACAACACTGTTTACAACACGAACGGGATGATTGGGAGCTATCTTTTCCGATAAGCTGACCGGAAAAAGTACATTTTGGTTGGATGTTAACTCTTTAAATACTATCTTAGCCATTGCTATAATGTTTGTTTTTTTGCAACGGTAAGATAATACTTTTTACCGAAATAAACAATAGCAAAAGGGGCTATCCGACTTTTTGGACAGCCCCTGATTTTATAATATTTAATGAATGTCTCCAAACATTGGGATATTATTATGACAAAAGCATTGCCAAAAACAATGGAGGTGCATTAAAATCCCCTTGTTTCCAGGCTTGACTCGAGGTCACAAAAAACTGGCCTTATTGATCTAATGTTTATACGGCCGATTTTAATGCGATCCCGCGTCAAGCGCAAGATATGGAATATTAATTTGTAGCTTCCTCAATCGAGAATTGAGAAATTTTAGAATACCCCCAAGTCGCTATCTTTGTCGAATCTGCGTTGAATGTCAACGGATACTTCACACGATAACTTACAATCTTCTTCCCTGCTGCTGATTCTTTTCCTTTCAACATAGAATATAATGTACCTCCTTCAACAGCGATCGGGTCCATAGCATTGCTAATGGTTGGTGCTTTCCCTTCTTCCCGCTTTTGAGCACGTAAGCACAACGTATAAACACGATCCGTTCCATCAACAGTTTCAGGTTCTTGATTAGAATCCATCGACATTATATATGTGTTCTTCTGATCCGTCAACACAGATGCAAAAGTAGGAATAACAACAATTTTCTTATAATTATTAGAAAATAACAATGCACTTTCGGAACCAGACAAAAGCAATTCATTGTCCAATGCCATCGAGTCCAAAGGAGAATAATTCAAATCATATTCTGCTAATGGAGAAGAAGCCGCTCCTGTCGCCACATAAAAACCGTTTGTACTGGCATTCGCATTATCCGCCGAATCAAAATCGACCGTAAAATTAGCCAACACACAATCTCCAGCACTATAAGTCGGATCATTTGCAATTGTAGCGACATACAACGGATAATAGCCCAATGGATAAATCAGAGTTCTCATCGTAGAAGAATCGACTATAGCATAACTTGAAAGCTGCTGTGTATTACCGCCGCCGTCCAAACAAGAGGTTAACGAAAACATACCCGCAGCGATTGCTGCTACCCCTAAAACTTTAAGTTTCTTCATTTTTACTGTTCTTTAATTTTATATTGTTTATTATTTATTAGTTCTTACTCAAAAACCGAAACGGAAACCCGCCTGCAAATTCACATTAAACGGTTTCTCGGAACGGATCGTCTCAATGTCGCTTCCGTTATCGAAATAATAACCGGCTCCCACCTCCGCATAAACACTTAAGAAACGGAGCAACGGATAGCTGGCACCGGCCCGGGCATTCACAGACCACATCCATTCTTTCATACGGATATGCTTCTTCTCGTGACGAATTTCATTGTTTTCCACAAATATTTTGGCATTCAACTTACCGGCAACATTAATCTCGGTCATAGCCCCCGCCGCTGCATAAAATTGAATACGCTTCCATTCTGCTATTTTATAGGACAAAGAAAGAGGGATTCCGATAAAATGTAACTTCTGTTTCGTCTCACCATGATATATAGATCCGGTTTCCCATTCGGAAGAAAGGAATGTATAATTTAAACCAGACTGGAGGGAAAAACGGTCATTTAAAGAATAACTGACACCTAATCCGACCGAAACTGGTGTCTTATGACGAATATTCGTTTTCGGAGATTGACTATTGAAATAGGGGGAATTCAATTGCAACAACTCCAGATCCGTCATCGACGTATTCTTTAGGGCATAGGCATTTAATGAATTGGATGTTCCTGCACTCACGCTACCACCTCCCATTCCGAAACTCCATCTTTTCGCCCGCACTTTTTTTTCTGTTTTCACAGGTGCTGCATCCGCAAGTAAAGAGCGTGTTCCAACCGGCGTTACCGTTCCAGTCACCGCCACCGCCTCAGACATTTCGGATACCTCGGAGATTTTAGAAGAAACCACCACAACAGTATCACAATCTTCTTCGGGCGAAAGGACAACATCGTCTGCCGTTATATCCGACCGGGACGTAGTTACGGCTGTAACTTGCGCAACAGCACGTTTTGCCATCCGGTTAACCGGCTTGGAAGCGGCGACTGCTGGTGTCACCGATTCAGATCGTACAGTCAGCCTGTTTCCAACGGCCTCAGTTTCTTTCTGTATCGTTTCGGCTACAGGCAGATGTTCCCGGTCGTGGTTAAGAACATAGACTCCTCCTGTTACAACCAATAAAGAAATAACAGCAGCAGCCCCCCAATAGCGTAAAGTCCGCCGGAAAGGGACAGATTTTTTAACCGGCAAACGGTCAGCTATTGCCTCCCAATCACCCGGCATCGTATCCGCTTCAAAGTCTTGTAACTTCGAACGGAACAAATCGTCAAATATATCTCTTTCCTTATCCTTCATTTCTTTATTACTCAATACAATTCATGAATCCTGCGTTGCAATAATTGTTTGGCACGCGTGAACTGCGACCGGGATGTACTTTCCGTTATATTCATCATCTCGCTAATCTCCTTATGTGAATAACCTTCTATTGCAAACAGATTAAACACTGTACGAAAACCAGCAGGAAGCTCCTGCACAAGTTTCATCAACTCGACTGCCGACATATCGGATATAGCAGAACTATCTGGATGAACCAACTCCACCGTATTATCCAGATCGACTGCTTCACGCAAAACATCCGATTTGCGCAAATACTCCAACGCACAATTGACAAAGATCTTTCGCATCCACCCCTCAAACGACCCGAGTCCCGAATAAGAGTCCATACTGGTGAAGACTTTTACAAAACCGTCCTGTAGCAAATCACGGGCAGTCTCCCTGTCGCTGACATAACGCAGGCAAACTCCCATCATTTTACGGGAATACGTTTCGTACAGCTCCTTCTGAGCCAGCCTTTCCCCATTCCTACAACCCTCTATCAGTTGTTTCTCCGTCATTTAGTGTGTGCCTTCACGCCCTTTCCGGGGCCATACATTTATTATGATGTTCAGATTATCCGAAACGCTGCATTCCGGATAAAATATTTTTCTTGAGAACGCACAAAGATACTGTATTCCGGCAAATAATCGGAATCGGCATCCATTTTAATTTTCGGCGTAGAGGTAGACAGCTTTAACCCTCACTTTTTTTTGGCAGGGTCAACCGGGCAACCGGCGCCATTGTCTACTGGGGTCACTTCCATCCCTATTTTCTTAAAGGCGGAAGCCAGCTTTGTCTTGGATGTCTTATCCGCACGATAAGTAACGGCCGCCGTACGGGTGCTCAGATCGCACTTGAGATCGGTCACCCCTTTCTCGAAAGCGATGTTCTTCTCGATCTTTTTGACACAGTTGGCACAATCCATTCCTTCGACAAAGAAAGTCACTGTCTCCTTTTTCTTTTTCGCATCTTGCGCATAGGCCGTTGAAAAAGTAAATACGGCACAGATTAAAATAGCTAATAAACGGCTCATGATTAAATTAAAAATTAAAATTAAAAAAATAAATATACTATTCCATGTGTATATTGGCACATTATCCCTAATCACGACTGATATTGAAACGCAATCCAGCATAAATTTTTCTGCCATGGACAGGTCCCCAGACCATCGATCCGTCAAAATTATCTCCGCGTGGGTTCTCGGCATCGATGATCGGATGCGGCTGTTTATAGTCGAAAAGGGTTTCCGCTCCGACATAAATCGACCAACGGCGGAAATATTTCGTGATCTGGGCATTCACGACCGTATAGGCCTTAAAATCGGGTTCCCACAAGGGATTTACGGCATCCGGTGTCGGCATTCTTCCACCTCCGTTAAACTGTCCGGTGAGGTCGAATTGCCATTTCTTCAACGGAGTCTGATAAGAGACAGTCAGCAAGCCTTTGTAGTCGCTAACCAACGGCTTTTTCAGCCGGCGGATGATGCCTTCCGCATTCCGGTAATCCGTTTTCGCATCCGTATAGCGATATGCGGCTGTCAGGGTAAAGCCACGGAAGAACGGATAAGTGGCTTCTACCTGGAAACTGTTGGAATAAGAACAGCCATCCAGGTTGTAGAAACTGACAGCATGCGGATCGCTATCCATATCCACAACTACCTGTTTCCGGAAATCCGTATAGTACCACTCTCCGTTCAGAGTCAGCTCCTTTCCGAACAGCGGTATGTAAAACGAAAGGTTCACACCCGTATTCCAGGCCTCTTCCTGGTCCAAGTCGGCAGCTATATTCATTTTGCGGCTACTGGACAAAAGATAATTGTTTTCAGCCAACACATTCGCCGTCCGGAATCCCTTCCCGGCCAAAGCACGCACATGGAGCCAGTCGAAAGGATTATATTTTATATGCAGGCGAGGTGTCACAAAGAAATCGTACAGCGAGCTGTAATCCGCCCGTAATCCTGCCAGAAGGATCAACTTGTCATTCAGGTTGTATGTATATTGTGCATAAGCTCCGGGCACGACTTCAGTCCGATTGTAAGGGGTCCGCACACCGCCAAGTGTCAGGTTTTCGTCAAAACCGTCGTAGTTCATGCTCAAGCCTGTGCTCAGGCTATGTGCCGGAGAAAACTCCTTTTCGTAGAGCAAGCTGGCATATACATTGTTCTGATACACATTGTAAGGCGTCCGGTCATACATGGATTTCTGTTCATGATAAGAACCAGAAAGGATCAACGCCACGCTTTCCACCTTTTCCCTGTTGATTATATAAGCCTGTTTGGTAAACAACTCTGCACGGTTCGTCAGCAGGCGCACGCGGTAAGGATCGGCAAAGTCATGGTGTTTCGTAGACTGTCCGCCCGTGCGGTTCTCATACAAATAGCGTACACCATACTGGGCAACATAATGGTCCAGCTTATGATACCAGCGGTTCATCAGGTTCACCTGTTCTTTCAGGGGAGTATCCAGAAAGCCGTCGTCATTACCATCATGCTGCATTTTATCATTGGAATAATGCACCAGTAAACCAGTCGACACCTTGTCGTTTATATGCCAAGAGGCATCGGCATTCCCTTCATAACGACCGGCATCACTACCGAACAGGTTAACGGAAAAGATATCGGCTGTAGGCGGTTTCTTAAATTCCACATTGATCTGTCCGGCCAATGCCTCGTAACCGTTCTTGACCGAAGACGTTCCTTTCGAGACCTGGATACTTTCCATCCAGGCACCGGGCACGTAATCCAACCCATATAAAGAGGCGGCTCCCCGAAAATTCGGGTAATTCTCCGTCAACATCTGCACATAGGTTCCGGCAAGCCCCAACAGTTTGATCTGGCGGGCTCCGGTAGCTGCATCCGAATAAGAGACATCGACAGACGGGTTTGTCTCGAAGCTCTCTGCCAAATTACAGCAAGCCGCCCGGCAAATCTCGTCATAGGTGATCTTCTGGGTTTGCAACACGCTGGTGCGGGAAGCGATCGTCCCCATTTTACGCTCGCTGATCACGACTTCCTGCAAAGCGACTTCTCCAACCAACACGACGCGCAAAGGCTTGTTTATCTCCTCGACCGGGACTACCGACGCCGTATACCCGATATAACTGACGACCAAATTCTTCGCGTTTCCATTTCCTTTCAGTTCGAAATAACCGTCAGCATCGGAAGTCGTTCCTTGCTGAGTGCCTTCCCAATAGATGTTCGCTCCGACTATCGGTTCTTCCTGTTCATTCAAAACACGTCCTTTCACCAGTTTCTCGGCAGAGACCGGAATTGCAATAAGAAATAATAAAATTGTAATATAGAGTTGTTTCATCATAAATTTCTTTTTTGTTATCCTGACTTAGATCACTTACATGCATAAGGTTACACCATTGCATTTATTTTTGCACAAAAAAAAGGCATTGCCAATGCAAACCAGTTGCAAAAACGAGCAAAGGCAATCCCACAAAAAGAGATACACCAGCAAGGACTAAATCAAAAGGACTGTCAAAAAAGAAAGATATGTTCCTGCATTGAATCCGGGAGGAGATTCTCGTTCGATTTCTCCTGCCTTGTTTATAACAGGGACAGGAACTAGTGATAAATGTGAACAGATATACGAAATCAAATCAATTGCCACAGGTTGCAAATTGAACAGATGACCGTGAAAAACATTCCAATCGAAACTGACATACTCGACATCGCAACAGCAGCCATCTTGATTCGAACACCAAGTCTGTCCATGCATCTCACAGCATTTGTTTTCCAGCAAAACCGTGACACCTTCCATCCGGCAATCCCCGCAACAGTAGGTCACCAAGTTTACACCGGCACCTCCATAAAACACAAGTGTCGCCAGGAATACGATAAACAGATATGTCACAATCTTTTTCATCCAACACAAAGATATGGTATTCCAAGGTTTCCTTCCAAACCGTTAATATTATTTAGGATATTTGGAAAGATAATAATAAGTTTCTTTCGATAGCACGCTTTCAATATGATAGCGAGTGGAAGATGAAACGGAAAATATATATCCCTGCTCCGAAGTCGTATCGACAGGCAGATAGATGGAAGTATCCCGGATTCCTGTCATCAGGATATTCCGGGCGGATGTCGGATTGATCGAATCCGTCAGCGAATAATAGACGGTATAAGTCAACACGTCCTTTACCGAATCCGGTTTCTGCCAGGAGAGCTTCAACTCATCCTCTTCCTTTTCCACCCGTATCTCTTCCGGGGCTGCAGGAACCGTATCGTCCAACCAGGACAAAGGAGGAAGTTGTGCCGGATATTTATAATATTTATCCTTCAACTCATCGTATATCCCTTTCGTATTGTCGAGGATATTCGCACAACGGAAGAATGTACAGCCGGCCCCTCCGTAATAACGGCTGTAGTCGATCTGATCCGTTATATCGTTGACGGTCCAGTCTGCCTCTTCTTTCAACATCCGGTACGCGCCCAATCCGGGAACCACAAGGCGTCCGTTGCAGTTATCTACCCAATTGTCGACAAACGGGAAAAAGTTATCATGCAGGTAATACATCATCGGGACGATCATATCCTGCTTCCCGTTCTGCATCCACATTTTCGGATCCTGGAAGACACTTTCATAAGCCGTCCATCCGGCGTTCGGAACACGTTCGATGCGGTTATACTTGCCGAGCGGCGAACTGCTGACCTGTATCCAAGGCTTTACCGATTTCACCCAGTCATAAATGCGGTAAACCATCTTATTGATATTCTCCCGGCGCCATTCTGCCAACGAGCGTTTCTTGCCGTATTTAGTGTACTGGGCTTTATCGGGGAAAGATTTTGCCTGTTCCGGATAGCGGATATAATCGAAATGGATGCCGTCGATATCGTATCCGTTCACCAACTCCTTCACTAAAGACAACACATAGTCGGAAGTTCCAGGAACGCCGGGGTCTAAATACCATTCGCCGTTATGACGCTTGCAGAGTTTCGGCTGACGCCTGACAACCGAGAGCTTTCCCTGTTCTATCACACTCTTGTCCGTGCCTAGCGGGAAAGTTACAAACCAAGCATGGCATTCCATCCCCCGTTTGTGGCATTCGTCGACCACGAAAGCCAGTGGATCATATCCCGGCATCATCCCATATTTTCCAGAGAAAGTTTTGCTTGCCGGTTCAATAGCCGAACGCCAGATGACGTCGCCACGCATACGGACCTGCAAAAAAACAGTATTGAAATTCGCATCCTGCAAACGGTCCAGAATGTCACAGACATCGCGTTGTTGCGCCTTTCGCCCCGTCTCCGTCGTTGCCGGCTTACGTGGCCAGTCCAGACCATAAACAGTTGTCAGCCACACTCCCCGAATCTCACGCTTGGGAGGTTCGACTGCATTCGAAACCAATGTCAGTAACAAGAGCAATAACGACAGGCAATACTTTCTCATTTCACACATTTATTCAGCGGTACAAATGTACTGCTTTTTGCGCTTCTTCGGGATAGTCGGTAGTCAGAAAATCCACCCGATTCTCGATCATCTCTTTCATTATCTGAGGATCATCGACCGTCCAGACATTGATTTTCAATTTCAGATCTTTTGCTTCGGCAAACCATTCCGGATGTTTCTGCATAACCTTATAATTATAATCGAGACCGGCAAAACCGAGTTCTTTCAACTGTTTCGGAGACAAGTCGCCGTTCAGATAGTAGACCGGTGTCTTCGGAGACAGGCGGTGCAGTTCCTTTGCGGCTTCCAGACTGAAAGCGATATATTCGGTGCGCTTCGTCAATTTCTTGCCGTTTACCATGTCGACTACAACCTTTGCCGCTTCTCGATCCCGCTGGGGAGTTGCATGGGATTTCAATTCGAAAATCAGCTTGGTCTTTTTCAGCTTCTTCGCCCTGTCCAAATACTGTTCCAATGTCGGAAGCGTCTCACCATTCGAGAGTTTCAGGTCTTTCAGCTCCGCATAGGGGGCCGTCTGGATATCTTTTCCTTCTATTTTACGGTCATGGTACACAACCGGGACATTATCAGCTGTCAGGTGTACGTCAAACTCGGAACCGTATACTTTGATCTCATTCGCCCGCTCCAACGAACGAATAGAGTTTTGGGCAGACCCTTCCGTTTTCCAATAACCGCGATGAGCGATCACCTTTGTCTTTCTTTTAGCCGACACGGGAACCGCCATCAGTACACACAAAAGAAAAAGAAGAGAGAGTTTCAAGTGTTTCATAACGAGAGCATAAGTTCAATGCAATTATTTTCCAATCTCCGACAAATAGCGTTCCGCCTCGATTGCAGCCGCACAACCGCTACCTGCAGCCGTAATGGCTTGGCGATAATGTGGATCAGCGACATCTCCGGCAGCGAATACCCCCGGCACTCTTGTCTTCGGCGTACCCGGAACCGTCTTAATATAGCCAACCTCGTCTGTTTCGACCCAGGGTTTGAATATCTTGGAATTCGGAGTATGACCGATAGCCAAGAAGAAACCGTCAATTGCTATATCCACCTTTTCTTCGTCCAGTTCACCCATCCGTTTTACCAGATGTGCACCTTCGACACCGTCTTCACCGAAAAGACCGATCGTGTTATGCTCGAACAAGACCGTGATATTCGGAGTGTTCAGGACACGTTCCTGCATGACTTTGGATGCACGCAAATACGGTTTGCGGACAATCAGATACACTTGTTTTGCCAAGCTGGACAGATAAAGTGCTTCTTCACAAGCCGTATCACCACCGCCTACAACAGCCACCACTTTCTTACGATAGAAAAAACCGTCGCAAGTCGCACAAGCCGAAACACCCATTCCGGCATATTTCTGCTCGTCCGGCAATCCTAAATATTTGGCAGTCGCACCGGTCGAGATGATCAGCGTTTCCGTCTCGATCACTTTCTCACCGTCAATCGTCACTTTATAGGGAGCAGCAGACAAATCTGTCTCAGTCGCAATGCCAACGCGGATATCAGCACCGAAACGGGCAGCCTGCTTCCGCAAGTCTTCCATCAGTTCCGTACCGGTAACGCCTTCGGGATAACCGGGAAAATTCTCTACTTCGGTAGTAGTCGTAAGCTGTCCGCCCGGCTGAATGCCTTCGTAGAGGACAGGGGACAGATTTGCACGTGAAGCATAGATAGCCGCAGTATAACCGGCAGGACCTGAACCGATAATCAGGCAACGAACTTTTTCATTCTGAGTTGTATTCATCGTTTTATGATTTATGAGTTATGATTGATAATTTATGGATTATGATTTATGCGTCGATAATAAAATCATAATTCATAAATCACCTCAAATCTATTATTTCAGCATCAGGATAGTCTTTTTGGTTAAAAACAAAATAGCTATCCGGTTGGTTTACTCCCGTTTTCATTTTGCTGATACGGATCGTACTGCTGATCCCATTCTTTGAAAAAACGGCGATCGAAGCCGGAAAACCGGAAAACTTCTCTATCTGGAGCTCCACCCGTACGATATCGCTTTTCTTTTTAGGAACCAGCTCGATATCATGAGCAGCTTTGCCGCTCGGAGCCGTGCTCTCGCCCTTATATTTAGCGGTAAATCCTTTTTCATAGGAACGGAGCAACAGGGCCGGATTCGTAGCCTGCAACTCCTCGCCGGTCGGGGTGGAAACATTGACTTCCTCATTACGCTCGACAAACGACCATTGTGTCGTTCCATCAAACCAAGTGATCATATCAGGAGTCTTCAGTACGAATTTATCACCTTTAATATCGACCGTACCATCAAAGCTTTCCGACACTTTCTGCACATCCGAACGTGTCTGCATCGTAAAGTAAGCAGTCAAGCCGTTAGAATCTTCATAAGCAGAAGCAGCCTTATCCAAAATGGACGTAGCGTTCTGTGCCAATACCCTCACACCGGATATAGTCCAAAAACACAGGAAAACAACAGCCAAAATACGGCAAACTTTTATTTTATTATCTCTTTTCATGTCGTTTTTTATTTATGATTTAAACTCCCAATCATTAGCAGATCTCAAAAAGGGCTTATAGCACTCAAAACATGTCAATATGGATAAACCAACAGCCCATCCCCCATAACTCATAAATCATTTCAACGAATTCAACAACTGCTCCAGGCTGTATTCGTCCTGAATCAAGACCTGACGGGCTTTACTACCCTCGAAAGGACCGACAATACCCGCCGCCTCCAATTGATCCATCAAGCGACCTGCACGGTTGTAACCGATTGCAAACTTTCGCTGGATAAGCGAAGTCGAACCCTGCTGCTGGATCACGATCAGACGGGCTGCTTCATCGAACAACGGGTCTCGATCCGACAGATCCACCGTCCCGGCCGAAGAAGATTCACCGCCTTCACCTATATATTCAGGCAACAAATAAGCAGTCGGATAAGCCACCTGCACACCGACATAATTCACGATATCTTCCACTTCCGGCGTATCGACAAACGCACACTGAACACGCGTCGGCTCGCTGCTTCCGGTAATCAGAACCAGCATATCGCCCTTACCGATCAAACGGTTGGCCCCCGGGGTATCCAAAATCGTACGGGAGTCAATCTGAGACATCACCTTAAACGCAATACGGCTCGGGAAGTTACTCTTGATCGTCCCTGTAATCACTTTCGTATCCGGGCGCTGGGTTGCCAGGATCATATGGATACCAACCGCACGAGCCTTAGCCGCTATACGCGAGATCGGCAACTCGATCTCTTTGCCAGAAGTCGCAATCAAGTCGGCAAACTCATCGACGATTGCAACGATATAAGGCAGAAACCGATGTCCTTTCTCCGGATTCAGACGGCGGGAAATGAATTTTTCATTATATTCCTTTATATTACGCGCCGAAGCCTCCACCAATAATTTATAACGATTTTCCATCTCGATCACCAAAGAGTTCAAAGTCGCCACCGCATCCCCCGGCTCCGTCACGATCGGTTTGTCGGCATTCGGCAATTTCGCCAGATAATGGCGTTCGATCTTCGAATAAATGCTAAATTCCACCTGCTTGGGATCGACCATCACGAACTTCAATTCGGCCGGATGCTTCTTATACAGCAAAGAGGTGATAATCGCATTCAAGCCGACCGATTTACCTTGTCCGGTCGCACCAGCCACCAACAGGTGGGGAGTCTTGCACAAGTCGAACATAAATACTTCGTTGACAATCGTCCTTCCGATCGCCACCGGCAAATCATACGTACATTCCTGGAATTTACGCGAAGCGACCACCGACTGCATCGAAACAGTCTGCGGCTTATTGTTCGGAACCTCGATTCCGATCGTTCCTTTACCCGGCATCGGTGCGATAATACGGATCTGCAAGGCTGAAAGACTCAAAGCAATGTCATCTTCCAGATTCTTAATCTTGGAAATACGCACACCTGCTTCCGGGATGATCTCATAGAGCGTAACCGTCGGTCCGACCGTCGCCTTGATAGAAGCGATATTGATACCGAAGTCCTCCAACGTCCGCTTGATCATCTGCTGGTTCTCTTCCAGTTCTTCGCGGTTTACCTCGACATTGCCCGAATCATAAAATTTCAACAGGTCGAGCGTCGGGAACATATAACGGGACAAGTCCAGGCGTGGATCATATTTACCCAATTGAGACTGATCGAATTCCTCCTCTTCTTCGGGCACTTCCACTTCGAAAATCGTATTATTGCCATTGCCGGCCTCGACAACCGGATCATCCCCACGGGCTACTTCAAATTCAAAATCATCCTTTTGCGAGACTTCCGTTTCCACCTCGGCTTTCCGCATCTCGGTTTCCGTATCGAAAACATACTCGTCCGGCCCGATGTTTTCTTCCACTGTCTCACGATATGCAACAGGCTGAGGGGCAGCCGCCGTTTTTTCAACAGGAGCATAAACCTCTGCTTCCCCTTCCACATCTTCTTCCTCTTCCGGCACTTCCGTCGTTTCACTCTTATCCCGTTTCAAACGGTTCTTTAGCCATCCGAAAGAGAAGACATTTTGCAGGAACGGGATCGTCCGTTTACTGGTGAAGATCGCAACAATCAGGAACAAGCCGACCAGCAGCAGGACCGTTCCCGGTATCCCGATATTATTCATCATCACCTCCGACAAATAATATCCGTGCTGTCCCCCCAAATAAATAAACGTATCTTCATATCCGCGGATAAAGATAAAAGCAAAGAACAACGATCCCCATATCAGCATGGCCGCACTGAACAGGAAACGTTTCAACAACGATACCCGGCTCAGGTTCATTAGCTTCGCCCCGACTGAACCGAGGAAAAACAGGATCAGGAAAGAAGAAATCCCAAACCACCGGTTCATCAGCAAATCGGCAAGGAAAGCCCCGCGCACCCCCGTCCAGTTCTCTACTGATCCACGATTGATCACCAGGTCCGACAACGGGATATTCTCGATCTTGCTCTGATCCGCCCCCCCCGTAAAGAAAAACGAAATCAATGCCAGACCTACATATATGGTAACAATGGAAATAACCAATCCGGTAATAAAACGGGTCCGCTCGCTGGTAAAAAAGTTCCGAATCCCTTTAAATTTACTTTCCCCGTTATTCGTATTTTGTTTTGCAGTCGTCTTTTTAGCCATTACACAATTAAATTTACAACACGCAAATGTACATAGAAAATTTCAAGTTCCCTACGACATTCGCATTTCCCTTAGGCTCCAATCTCAAAATTCCGGCAAAACATTTGGGTGCGGTATCCTATATTAGCTTTACAAAGAAAAAATTGCTACTTTTGCAGATTATAAACGCAAGGTATCTACTAAGATAATTAGCATGGAAAAAGAGAACAACCCGATATACGAACGCAATACGCTGGAATTCGTAACAGTTGCACTGGAATTTTGTACGTTTGTCGAGAACGCCGGCAATACCGGTCTTTTCGACTTTCTGGATAAGGCAGTCAAGATCTTGCCCTTGCTGTATCTGAAAGCCACCCTTCTACCCGAAGCAGAAGAAGACGAAGATGCAGAACCGGAATTGACCGTCACGGAAGATATGTACGAATCGGTCCGCAACCGGATCGCCGGACTGCTCGGAGAAAAAGACTCCTATCTCGAAACGTTCCATCCGGATATGCAATACAGCGACACGCCGATCGCCGCCTTTATCTCGGAGAATCTGGCCGATGTTTACCAAGATACGGGTAATTTCATCTCTCTGTTCCGTCAAGGCAATGAAGAAGTGATGCTCGAGGCAATCGTATTGTGTCGTAAAAACTTCTGCGAATTCTGGGGACAACAATTATTAAACGCATTAAAAGCACTCCACGCCGTGCGATACAGCGATGAAGAACTTTTAGAAACCGACAAAGAAGAATGACACAACAATACACACATTCGATAACAAAAGAGGCAATATCCGAGCTTCCCTTAGAAGAATTTACCGGAAGGATCATTGTGATCGACACATTGAGGGATGTTGAGAAAGCAGTCGGCTACCTCTCCGAATTCCAGTCCGTCGGGTTCGACACGGAAACCCGTCCGAGCTTCAAGAAAGGACAACGTTACAAAATATCGCTTATGCAAATATCGACCGACGAAGCCTGTTTTCTGTTCCGCCTGAACCGGATCGGTATTCCGGAAGCATTGGAAGAATTTCTGGCGAATGAAAAGGTGCAGAAGATAGGCCTTTCACTGCGCGACGATTTCGGGGCGATGCGGAAACGCACGGACATACAACCCGCCAACTTCCTGGACTTGCAGAATTATGTCGGGCAGTTCGGCATCGAAGACGCCAGCCTGCAAAAGATATACGCCATCCTCTTCAACAAGAAGATCTCGAAAGGACAGCGTCTGAGCAACTGGGAAGCCGACATCCTCAGCGACGCACAGAAAAAATATGCAGCCCTTGACGCATGGGCCTGCCTGAAAATATACAATCAATTGAAACAGATATAAATGAAGGAGTGTAAAGTATTTCTCAAACCGAAAAAAGAGGAATCGTTGCTACGTTTCCACCCGTGGGTATTCTCCGGTGCTATCCAAACGATCGAAGGTGAACCGGAAGAAGGCGACTTGGTAGAAGTTTATGGTACGAACGGACGCTTTTTAGGTATCGGACATTATCAGATAGGCAGTATCGCCGTACGCATCTTATCTTTCAAGCCGGTCACGATAGATGCCGCTTTCTGGGAAGAACGCATCCGTATCGCTTACACACTGCGCCAGACACTGGAACTTGCCGGAGTGGAGAACAACAATACATATCGATTGGTGCATGGAGAAGGAGATAATCTTCCGGGACTAGTCATCGACATGTATGCCCACACCGCCGTCATGCAGGCGCATTCTGTCGGTATGCACTATGCACGCCATCAGATTGCCGAAGCCCTGAAAGCCGTGTTGGGAGATTCTTTACAGAACATATATTACAAATCGGAAGCGACTTTGCCTTACAAGGCCAACTTAGGCAGCGAAGACGGCTACCTGTACGGTGGTGAAGTGGAGGACATCGCTCTTGAGAACGGCCTGAGATTCTGTGTCGACTGGCAAAAGGGGCAAAAGACAGGTTTCTTTGTCGATCAGCGCGAAAACCGGTCGTTGCTGGAACGCTATGCCAAAGGACGCTCCGTACTGAACATGTTCTGCTACACTGGCGGCTTCTCGTTCTACGCCATGCGGGGAGGAGCCAAGGTCGTTCACTCGGTCGACAGCTCTGCCAAAGCGATCTCGCTGACCAACAGGAACGTGGAATTGAACTTTCCAGGCGATCCGCGCCACGAAGCTTATGCGGAAGACGCTTTCAAATATCTCGAAAAGATGGGAAGCAACTACGATCTCATCATCCTGGATCCACCAGCTTTCGCCAAACATAAAAACGTATTGCGCAATGCCTTGCAAGGTTACCGCAAACTGAACGCCATCGCTTTCGAAAAGATCAAGCCAGGAGGTATCCTGTTCACCTTCTCCTGCTCGCAGGTGGTAAGCAAGGAAAACTTCCGTCTAGCCGTATTCAGTGCTGCCGCCCAGTCCGGGCGCAGTGTCCGCATCCTGCACCAACTGACACAACCCGCCGACCATCCGGTCAACATTTACCATCCGGAAGGGGAATATCTGAAAGGGCTGGTACTTTATGTAGAGTGAGAAGAGGTATGAATTATGATTTATGACTTATGCATCGATGATAAATGATAAATCATAATTCATAAATTTAACTGAGGAAGGCATAAAATATATACGGAAATATTTCTTTATTTCGTAATAGGTTGTACCTTTGTCTCGCTTTTAAGAGAGATAGAAGTATTATTATAAGTAAAACATAAAAACTTATTATTATGTCTAAAGTAACAGTTGTTGGCGCCGGTAATGTAGGTGCTACTTGCGCAAATGTTCTTGCCTTCAATGAAGTGGCAGACGAAGTTGTAATGCTTGACGTTAAGGAAGGGGTTTCCGAAGGTAAAGCAATGGATATGATGCAGACTGCTCAACTGCTGGGTTTCGATACTACAGTTACAGGTTGCACAAATGACTACGAAAAAACAGCTAACTCTGACGTTGTTGTCATCACTTCAGGTATTCCTCGTAAACCAGGTATGACTCGCGAAGAACTGATCGGTGTTAACGCTGGTATCGTTAAGAGTGTTGCTCAGAACATCCTGAAATATTCTCCGAACGCAATCCTGGTAGTGATCTCCAACCCGATGGATACAATGACTTACCTGTCATTGAAGTCTCTGGGTCTGCCGAAAAACCGTATCATCGGTATGGGCGGTGCTCTGGATAGCTCCCGTTTCAAATATTTCTTGTCTCAGGCTTTAGGTTGCAATGCTAACGAAGTCGAAGGTATGGTAATCGGCGGTCACGGTGACACGACTATGATCCCGTTGGCTCGTCTGGCTACTTACAAAGGTATTCCCGTAAGTAAGTTGTTGAGCGCTGAAAAACTGCAGGAAGTTGTCGCTTCCACTATGGTCGGCGGTGCTACACTGACTAAGCTGTTAGGTACTTCCGCATGGTATGCACCGGGTGCAGCAGGAGCTTATGTTGTCGAGTCTATCATCCACAACCAGAAGAAGATGGTTCCTTGTTCCGTTTACCTGGAAGGTGAATACGGAGAATCCGATCTTTGCATCGGCGTTCCTGTTATCCTGGGTAAGAACGGTATCGAAAAGATCGTTGAACTGGAATTGACAGTTGAAGAAAAAGAACTCTTCGCCAAGAGTGCAGCAGCCGTTCACAAAACAAACGAAGCGTTGAAAGAAGTCGGCGCTCTTTAATAATCGGAAAAAAGGTTTGATAATATAGAAAAGAGGATAGTCCTTCGGGGTTATCCTCTTTTTGTCTATACACCTTTTCCATCTTATAGTTCATATTAAATGATATAAGTTCATTTTTTGGCAGATATGAATCATTTCAGCTTCACCCGCCTTTGACACCTTTCGATTATCATGTCATACAAGGGTGAAGGCAGACAACCGGACTGCCTTCACCTCAAAAATTTGCCTTCA
>OGPZ01000200.1_pt1 | contig 56221 bp, 53 predicted proteins | sample 1553111 | NCBI WGS metagenome assembly OGPZ01 (sample SAMEA2579968, study PRJEB22360) | human gut metagenome
GGAGCGAAAGTCAAATAAAAAAGTATCCCAAACCGCCTGCCGCTACTGCCGGAACGATCGCTACATAAATTCTATGTGTCACGATAAAGAACAACTCATAGATTACAAAAGTAACTACTCCCATGACAACAGAAGAAAGAAGTGGTACGATAAACGTCTTTTTCAATTCCTGCTTTTGCCTGATATACCGGCTGACAGATCTGCCATTAAGATAACATACCAACATCGGATATGTCACATTACCGATCACTAAAGCATAACCTGCCAGATCCGTAAATTGCAATAATCCAAATACGATCACAATGTGTAAGATCAAAGAGATCAAAGAATGGATTACAGGAAGACTCATCCGGTCAATACTCTGTAATACTCCACTCGTTACGGTTGACAATGCATAAAAGATCACGCAGGAAGAACCAATCATTAACATCGTTCCACCTACGATATAATCCGATGAAGGAAACAACAGACGAATGATCGGCTGCGCTAACACAGCAAGTCCGACTGCGGATGGAAATGCAATGATCATATTAAATTTCACAGCGATCGAAACTTTATGACGAACCGAAGGCATATCCCCTTCTGCAACTGAAAAAGCAAGTCCCGGTATCATCGAAGATGCGATTGCCGTCGATACTGCGATCGGAACGCTGACAAGTACACGATAATTTGTACTGTAGATACCAAGCAGACTGCTGACAGTCTTATCGGCAAAATTCTTACCACCCATTACGACATTAAATAATGTAACATCCACAATACCACTAAGCTGGTATACCGTCTGGCTTAAAATGATCGGGATCACAGTCCATGCGATCAGCTTATAAGTAGCTTTCAAGGAATCTTCTACCGATACTTTATCGTGTCTTTCATGACGTTTCATGACCGGACGATATGCCCAGTAGATCACAAGAAGGATCAAAAAAGCGGTCAGCGCACCCAGACAGGTTCCCAATGTTCCACCGGCTGCTCCCCATGCTGAGATCTTTGATGATGCACTATGGCTGCGCATCAAAGACCATGCGGCTGCCACACTGACAAACGCATTGACGATCTGCTCAAAGATCTGAGAGATTGCAGTCGGCATCATTGTATTTCTTCCCTGAAAAAGGCCACGAAGGGTTCCCATCACCGCAACGATAAAGATTGTTGGTGCCAATACACGAAGCGGAATTGCAATACCATGGTATTTTGAGAAGAAATTATTCTCTAACATATCCGCTCCAAAGAATACAAATAACGCTGCCAGACCGCCTGATACAATAGAAAAGATCATCGAACAGCGGAATATATAATAGGCATTTTTATATTGCTTTTTCGCACATTTTGCAGAAACCATCTTTGAGACTGCCATTGGCATACCATATGAGGAAATAATCAATAACAGATTATAGATCTCAAATGCTGCTGAATAAATACCATTTCCTTCATTTCCAATGATATTTGCCATCGGAATACGATATACCAATCCAATGACACGCACTAAAATTGATGCTATGGCAAGTATACTGCCTTGCTTTAAAAAAACACTTGCTTTGCTTTTATTGGAGGATTCCATCTCTTACTCGTCCCTTCTTCAATCTCTTGTAATTCCTAAGTTCTGCAAAATCTCTTCCTGTTTCTTCTCCATGACGATCCTCTCGTCCTCTTCCATATGATCATATCCCATCAAATGTAACATACTGTGTGCTGTCAGAAATGCCATTTCTCTTTTCAAAGAATGACCATATTCTTTTGCCTGCTCTTTTGCTCTTTCTACCGAGATTACGATATCTCCCAAAAGCAGTTCCCCTGATTCCAGATTAAAGTACATATTTTGTGCTTCCAATGTATCCAGATGAGAAAAATCACCTGCCATCTCGTAATCTACCATCGGAAAAGATAACACATCGGTTGGAATATCCAGTCCACGAAATTCCTGATTGATCGTGCGTATCCCCTGATTGTCCGTCAATGTGATATTGACTTCACAGACATAAGGACATTTTTCATATGACACTGCTTCATTGACCACCTGCGTCAGAACCTCTTCATACGAAAAATCAAACTCTTCCCGCGTTTCATTCTCAAATAATATCGTCATAATAATCCTCATTTCCAATTAACTCTGTACTTCTCTTTTCTGATCACTGTTTTGCAATCCAAACAAAATAATCTGCTTTATCAAATCAATCCTATATTGATCCTGTTGATCAAAAAGCATTCCGTATATAGAATTCTTTTAATTGCTCTATCTGTTCTTTTGAAAAGCCTGCTTCATCTAAATTTCCTTTATCCATGCGGTTTTGAAAAATACTGTCGACAAGACGCTCGTCCGATACGGCTCCTCCTTTTTCCGTTTCCTGCAAATAGTCACTTGTAGAAACAATACAATCACTCAACATAACGATCGCAGCCTCTTTTGAATCCGGTTTCTCGAAACCGGTACTATGCTGCCGCATAACATGAACCAACGCATTCGGAAAACGGTACTGCCTTGCAAGCTTTGTTCCGGCTTCTATATAATCTTCTTCGTCAACAATTCTTCCGACTTCATGATACAGACCACCTGCTTTTGCTAACAATGGTTCTGCTCCGATAAACAATGCTGCCTGTTCTGACAGACCACTGATGCGCATAGAATGCGATAACAGTGGCAAAGAATAATGCTGTAATCTGACAAAGAGATCAAAGTCCGGTTCAATAATGCTCTGTAAAAAGATCCTGTCATTTTCTGTAATCTGATCCTGTACGATTTCTTTTGTTTCTGCCTGTACCTCCTCTTGCGTCTCTTCATCTGCTGTCTTTTTATCCAGCAACAGATAACTGCTCACACTGCAGATGCCAAGCAAAATTTCACTTCCGATTCCGCATAAAAAAGAAATCATCTCACTTTTTATTTGACCGATCTCAAACTCATAAACAACAATCTGAAGAACCAGACTAAAGACTGCTACAATGCCAAGGAAATACCAAACACTCTTTTTACTGTCTAATCCACGATATAAGATCAAGAGCAGATATCCAAATACCAGATATTTAACAAACAATGTAAAATCCTTATTTTGCGGTAAAACCAAAATAGCATACTGGACACACAAAAGAGTTAAAACAGCCTGTGCCGTCTTTTCGTTCTGTACTGCTTCTACTACCGGAACAGCAAGAAGCCATAACGCACCGATCGGAAGGTAAGAACACATTCCTAATAATACAAAAGAAACAATATAAGAAACTCCTACAAGAACCGGATAACGGCATAATTTTTTTTCTAATGTACGATCAGTGTGCAGATGTAGTAAAAACAGACCGGTTACGATCAATGTCATAACCAGTTTACTCCATACCAGTCTTTCTTCTTTTTCTCCCATGCCATACCAGATCAGAACGCTGCAAATTGGTGCCGCATATGCAGCTATCTGATATATGGCTGTTCTATTTTTCCTGCTTTCCACGAAATACTCTCCATTCCTGTTTAAATACTATCCTTTTTTCTCTTGTATCCTGTTCTTCTTGTGATGTTCAAAGTTTCCCTGATTCTTTTTAGCCGCCGATACCCGCTTTTGTCTTTCCTGTCGTTTCTCATATTCATCATAAGCTGATACGATCTTTTGTACCAGAGGATGACGGACTACATCCCGGTTTGTCATATAAGCAAATCCGATATCTTCTACTTTCGATAATACTTCTACGGCATGTTCCAGACCGGACTTTACACCTCTTGGCAGATCTTTTTGTGTCAGGTCACCGGTTACGATAACTTTTGATCCGAAGCCGATTCGTGTTAAGAACATCTTCATCTGTGCCGGTGTTGTATTCTGTGCTTCATCTAAAATGATAAAGGAATTATCTAATGTTCTTCCTCGCATATATGCTAACGGTGCGACTTCGATCAAGCCCTTTTCCACATTTTTCAGATAGCTTTCCGCTCCCATGATCTGATACAGTGCATCATATAAAGGACGCAGATACGGGTCTACTTTACTTTGCAAATCACCGGGCAAGAAGCCTAAGTTTTCTCCTGCTTCAATTGCCGGACGTGTCAGAATGATCTTGTTGACTTCATCCTTTTTGAACGCATCGATCGCCATTGCCATCGCAAGATAGGTCTTACCGGTTCCGGCAGGGCCGACACCAAAGACGATCATTTTCTGACGGATCAGATCAATATATTTTTGCTGACCGGCTGTTTTTGGTTTGATCGGTTTTCCCTGAATTGTCCGGCAGATTACATCCGAATCCATTGCAACCATATCTGTCTTATCATTATCCATTGCAAGAGCAAGTGCATAGTTGACATTCTGCTCAGTAATACTGTTACCGCGTTTGGAAAGTTCTAAAAACTGCATCAGGATATCTTCTGCTTTTTTTACATTTCCTGCATCTCCGACTAACTTTAATGTGCCGTCTCTTGCGATCATTGTGACATTTAATGTCTTTTCGATCTTTCTGATATTTGCATCAAAACTTCCAAAGATATTTCTTTCATGCTCCACCGGTATTTCTACTATTGTTTCCATTATTGCCATTGTTTTCTTTTTCCTTATATATCGTTTTATTCTTTTTATTGATCTTTCGATACGTGTCTTCTTTCCGCCAGAATACAAGACTGCTTTTGCATAAAAATGCATTGCCTTTTTGATAAAATCTGATTTTTTCTTTTTTTAATGCATAGCCTTTTTCTTTTTTATGACGGATATAACGCTTATATCGTTGCAAAAGTGCTTTTTTTGCTTCTTTTTTTGAAAGCATATCACTTTGCAGCATATATTCCCGATATGTCTTTTTATAACAGCTTAACGGGAAACGCAAAGACACTTCAGGACAAACTTTCCCACCTTCACGGATTATATCATATTTTTTATAAGTTTCCAAATTTTTTAAAGGATTATGACAAAAAAAGCTATGACCGGCTATCTGCCATTCAAAAATATTTTTTGTTCTGCCGGTATAGCTTCTCTTTTCCTGTTTCTTGCAAATACTGTCACTGTATTCCTGTGTTGTCTCTAATATCACATCACCATCCGCATGAACATATTCCCTGCGATACAATGTATCCCCGTCTCCGTAGATTGAAATCGCTCCTGAGATCAAAATATCTCCCTTTTTCACCTGATTGCCGGATCGCTTCTTTGCAGTTCCTTTTCTGGTTACGATTGAAACCACTTTTGCATCTTCTCTCGCGATCAAATGACCTTTTTGCTTCTTTTTCCGAGAGGAAGGAACGGTTACCTCTTTAACGCGCACATAGATCTTACTGCCTTTTAATTCCACACTTGCCCATCCGATATCCGTATAAATATGACGAAGCTTTTCCTCAACCTCATTGCAAGTCAGATCATTTGCTGCCATACCTCCATAGACATTCATCTGTTCTAAAGTACGAAGCAGGCTTTCTTTGCTATGATACGATTCTCCTCGTACATAGATTCCCCAGATCCGCCTGGATAAGAAAAAGAGAATCCCAACAAAACAAAGCACTCCGAGACAGAAACTTTTATGACGTTTCATTTTGCCAACCATAAAAGGAAAACCATAACGCCGGATGATCAGGGGATGTACTTTGCATTTTCTCGCAATGGGGCGTAATTTATAAAAATCATGCAATGCAATCTTAAAAAACAAACAGTCCTGTCCTTTTCTCTCAGCAAAAGAAATCTGCCAGAGATCAAACCGATTATTTTTGCATAGATTGATAAATCGCTCTACATTCTTTCCCTGAATTGACACCAGCAAAAAACCGGCAAACCATCCAAGCACTCTATGTATCATAGTTTCCTCCTTTTGCCCGTTGACAGCAAATCCATAAAATTCTATTGTCGAAATTTCTCCCGATGTCATCCATTGTCTGATCCACCAGACTTTTATTAATGATACTCTATTGACAAAACCTCTCCCATCACACACATTGCATCGTCCCTGAAATATGCAATCACCAGATTTCTTCCAAGAATGTGGATCTTTCCGGTCTTTGTCTGTACACGGATCAGATTAGTCGTATATTCTATGATATTTCGATAATTTTCGATGCAGAACCGTTGATTTCCGTATCCTGTCACGATAGGAACACGCAATAAGATGTCTTCTGTCAGTTCCATTTTCTTTGTCAGCTTTTCTGAAATAACCGGCTCACGAAGCGTCAGCGTTGTATTTTGCTTTTTGCTATGCTTATGTCTGGTCATATGCATTTTTTCCTGCTTTTTCACATAATTCCTTTCCTGACAATCCAAGATCAGCATACTAATATTATCCCTATTCTATGCTCAAAAAAATTATTCGTGACCGTCCCTGTCTTTCCTTCAATACAAAAGCCAAAACTTGCGTTGCCTCTTTTTTTGCGATATAATTATAAAGATATTGTCAGCACATTATCTGTATATCCTGCAGAAAACGAAAAAACAGAAAGGAACATATCGGAGATGGGAAATAAATATAACAGAGAAATTTTAGATTTGATCCGAAGCATTCAGGATATTGATTATATCCTTCCAAAAGACATTCCTAATATCGAACTTTATATGGATCAGATCACAACGTTTATGGATGAACATTTGCAATCTTCCAAACGCTTTGCCGATGATAAGATCCTGACAAAGACAATGATCAACAATTATACAAAAAATAATCTGCTGCCTCCATCCAATAAAAAGAAATATTCCAAAGAACATATGATCTTATTGATCTTTATTTATTACTTTAAGAATTTCCTGTCGATCAACGATATCAAAAGCATTTTAAATCCAATCACTAAAGATTGTTTTCAAAATCAGGAAGATATTAATTTTGACCGTATTTATCAAGAAATTTTCAATATTGAATTAGATAATATGGATGTCCAGATCCGTGATATCATCCGCAAACTTAACAGATCCAATGAAACGTTTGCAGATATTGAAGATGAAGAAAAGCGTAATATGCTGACAAACTTTTCTTTCATCTGCATGCTAAGCTTTGATATCTGGGTAAAGAAATACGTCATTGAAAATATTATTGACCATAAATTGAATCCCACAGCAGGGAAAGAAAATAATAAAAATTAATTTGAATTAAATATCCAGTTCAAGCTGAACTTCTTCTTCCGCTTCTAATTTAAAATCTTCAATCTTTTCCGGATTGACAACCGGAAGTTCATCTAAAGATTCGATTCCAAAATTTCTTAAAAATTCTTCTGTTGTTGCAAAAAGAATCGGTCTTCCCGGTGCATTTAACCGTCCCACTTCACAAACAAGATTATATTCAACCAGACGATTAACAACATGATCTGACTTTACACCACGGATATGTTCAATCTCAATCTTTGTGATCGGCTGTTTATACGCAATGATCGAAAGTGTTTCTAACATCACATCTGTCAGAACATGCTTCTTTGGCACATGTGCAATCCTCACTAAATGCTCATACATCGCTGCTTTCGTACACATCTGAAAAGCACCATCCAGTTCAATGATCTGGATTCCACGATCCTCTCCTGAATACTTATCCATCATGCTTCTGATCACACGACGGCAGGTATCTTCATCCTGCTGTGTGGCTGCTGCAATACGTTCCAACTCTACTGCCTCTCCCATTGTAAAAAGAATGGCCTCAATCGCTGCTTCTAATTCCGACAATTTCATTTTATCCTTCTCCTTCCTGGTATGTGATCCAGATATCATCAAATATATTTTCCTGAACGATTTTTAACATGCCCTCTTTCATAAGCTCCAAAATCCCTAAAAAGCTGACAATCACCATGGTCTTGCTTGTCTGTTCTTCTAAAAGCATACGAAAGTTAAACTTTTTATGTTCTCTGGCATATTCTGATATGTATTGCATCCGGTCACCCAGACTGATTTTTTCTTTTTCAATCTTACCAAATTTGCTTCGGATCGGATCAATCTTATCTATCTGCTTTTTCATGACAGCGTGAAAGATTGATTGCAATCTGGCAAGTGTCAGATCACCGAGCAATTCCGATATATCGATCTCTTCTTTATAATTAGCAATTTCTTCCGGGATAGACGGCTTCTTAAAAAGCTGTTTGGAAGCATCCATTTGCAAATCTTTCAATTCATAGGAAGCATACTTATAAGTTTTATACTCTAACAGACGCTCGACTAACTCTGCTCTTGGATCTTCTTCTTCGCCTTCTTCTGCTTTTTCTGCCGGAAGGAGCATCTTAGATTTGATCCGAAGCAGTGTTGCTGCCATCAGCAAAAAGTCACTCATGACATCCATATCTTTTGTTTGCATCTGTGCAATAATTTCCATATACTGATTTGTGATCTCTACGATCGGAATATCAAAAATATCAATTTTATTCTTTTCGATCAAATGGAGAAGCAGATCCAGCGGACCATCAAATGCTTCCAGTTTTACAGATATACTCATACCCTTCCTCCTATACCAGAATATCCAGTAAACGATAACCTGCCTGTGCGATCAGATTCAAAAGCAATACCACGATCAACAGCATTTTGATCACCGCATCTCTTTTAATGATCTGTAAATATTTCTTAGCACTGATACCGGCAACGATAAGTCCCATGTCAAATACGGATACCGGAAAAAGATTTGCCACAAACATCCCAAAGCTTAAAATTGCCATATATTGTCCTGCAAGCACAACTCCTTTTGCCCACAGACAATTTGGATCTTGCTGTAAGATGCTGTCAAGTCCAAACAGATCAAAATGCAGACTGCATATACAAAGTGCAAAAACAGCCACTAATATACAAAATCCGGAAATCCCCATAACCAGATTTGTTTTCTTATCCCGTACCCGGAACATAAACGGTTTCGAAAAAGGCACATTACTGACAACCGCCAGAATCAGACCAATCGGATCAATATAACGATAAACTGCCCACATGCTATGCGAAAAAGCAGCTTTCTGATGCATCCGCCTTTTTTGCAATAAATAGATTGCTGTCTTTACCATTTCATGAATGATCATTAAGACACTGGCACACAGGATGCAAATCAGCCACTCAAATACCATTTCCTTCATCTGTTCCCTCATTTCCAAAAGATACGTTTACTTGATCGTACCGATAGATTGGGATATAAATCTCCGATTCGTTCCCTTTACAGGAGTCCTGATCCATTATACCGGTTACTCATAATAATCAAACTGTAAGTCATACATCTTAACGGTATCGCCTTCTTCAATACCAAGAGCTTTTAACTCTTCTAAGATTCCACTTGTATGCAGAAACTTCTGAAAAAACTGAAAGCCTTTTTCAGAATCCAGATTCGTATAACCAAGCATTTTTTCAATTCTTGGTCCTTCTACCACATACATCTTTGTCTTTTGATCATATTCCACGGTATAAGGCTCATCCGGGAATGTAATATCGGTCAGATCAAACTCTCTTTCAAAGATCGTTGGCTCATCCGGAAGTTCGTCTAATTCTTTACGGATATAATACAATAATTCTTTGATCCCTTTACCACTAACAGCCGAAATCGGGAATACAGGAATCCCCTGTGGTTCAAACTCTTCCTTCAATAAAGTGATCACGGTTTCTTCTTCTGTTCCATAGAAAACATCGGTCTTATTCGCTGCGATCACCTGTGGACGACTTGCAAGTTCTTCACTATAACGTTTTAATTCGTTGTTGATCACTTTGATATCATTGATCGGATCACGTCCTTCTGTTGACGCTGCATCCACCATATGGATAAATACTTTTGTACGTTCAATATGACGTAAAAACTCATGACCGAGTCCGATTCCATCGGATGCACCTTCGATCAGCCCCGGAATATCGGCAATCACGAAGCCATCGGCACCCTCCAGATCAACGACACCAAGCATAGGCTGTAATGTTGTGAAATGATAGTTCGCAATCTTTGGCTTCGCATTACTGACTCTGGAAAGAAATGTTGACTTTCCGACATTCGGGAAACCAACCAGTCCGACATCTGCAATCGTCTTTAATTCCAGAATAACCGTCAGTTCCTGTGCAGGCTGACCGGGCTGTGCGTATTTTGGAACCTGCATGGTCGGTGTCGCATAATGCATATTTCCCTTGCCGCCACGGCCGCCTTTTAAGATCACTTCACGTGTACATCCATGAGACATATCGACAATAACTTTTCCGGTTTCTTTTTCGCGGATCACCGTTCCTTCCGGTACTTTCAAAACCAAATCTTCTCCATCTGCTCCATGACAGCGTTTCTTGCTACCCGGCTGTCCGTCTCCGGCACAGAATTTTCTCTTATGACGGAAATCATTCAATGTATTGATTCCTTTGTCTACTTCCACGATCAGATCACCGCCACGGCCACCGTCACCACCGTCCGGTCCGCCTGCTGCTACAAACAATTCTCTTCGGAAGCTGACATGACCATCGCCACCTTTTCCGGAACGAATATAAATCTCAGCACTATCTGCAAACATCACTCCACCTTCTTTCTCTTCTATAACATCATTTTCTTCTATTATCTAACGCATGACAGTATATAACACTTTTCATCCCTGCCATACAAATATCTTTCTATTCTATCTCACATCTAAAAATACAACATCCACATAGGATACTTCCATTACAATACAGGCATCTTCTTATGCTGTTTATATGATAAGTTGTAACTTATAAAAAGAGGGACTGCAATAAACAGTCCCTTCCAATCGGTATTCACCATGTAGTTCCAGATCAAAAATTATTTAGCCTCTACCGGATATACGGAAGCCTGCTTTTTATCTCTGCCTTTTCTTTCATAACGAACTACACCATCAACTAAAGCGAATAATGTATCATCGCCACCGCGACCAACATTAACACCAGGATGAATCTTTGTTCCACGCTGCTTGTAGATGATATTTCCTGCAAGTACGTGCTGTCCGTCTGCTTTCTTTGCTCCTAATCTCTTGGACTCAGAATCTCTACCGTTCTTAGTAGAACCCATTCCTTTTTTATGAGCAAATAACTGAAGGTTCATCTTTAACATTGTCTTACACCTCCTGCTTTCTCTTTTTTAAAGTTATATACTTCTTTCCATACTCTTTGGCAATCTGTTCAAGACCTAATACCATAGAGTTCAGTAACAGCTTTGCGTCATGACTTACCGGATTTGACGTTATCCGAAAAGATACCAGATCCTTTTTCGAATGAATATCATGTTCAAAAACATCTTGTGTAAATGTTTCAATCGCATTCATCGTATTGATCACCAATACCGATACCGCAGAACATACAATGTCTTCGCCATATGCAGCAAACTCAGCATGTCCTTTCATCTGAAAGCCAATACACTCTGCTTCCTGATCCTGATAAATCGTAACTTTTATCATACTGTCACCTTTTCTGCGATTCTATTCGAATATCCTAAGAATCACCACACAAACTAAGCATTGATCTTTTCAATCTTAACCTGTGTATATGCCTGTCTGTGACCATTTTTCTTATGATATCCGGTTTTTCTCTTATATCTGTAAACGATAACCTTTTTAGCACGGCCTTCTTTTACGACAGAAGCTGTTACAGAAGCATTTGCTACCTCTGCACCTGCTTTCATCGCACCATCATTTACAGCAACAACCTGATCAAAAGTAACTGTCTCACCTGCCTGAGCAGCAAGCTTTTCTACGTTAATGATATCACCTTCGGCTACTTTGTACTGCTTTCCACCTGTTGCAATAATTGCGTACATAGTCTTTACCTCCTTATCATTACTCGCTAACTACGGTGTCTGGCTTTACAGACTTCAATTTACCTCGTTAAGCGGCACACTAGATTAGTATATAAGTTTCTTTAAAACTTGTCAACCCCTTTTTATTTTTTTATTTCAAAAAAAAATCTATAAAAGAAAAACTTTTATAGATTTAACGGGTTGGGCTGTTTCGTTAAAAACAGAACAGTCTGTAGGGGAATCGAACCCCTGTTTTCGCCGTGAGAGGGCGACGTCTTAGCCGCTTGACCAACAGACCATTTTGCTCGGCTCTTTCGTGCCGACAAATGATACTATACACTACTCTGATATAAAATGCAAGTACTTTTTTTATTTTTTTCAATTTTTTTGTTGTTTTATTTTCTTAAAACATGTCAATCAACCAAAACAAGCCGTTTTACAGGAATCTGTGCCAGTATCACTGCTGCAAACATAAAGACACATCCGAGCAATTCCCTGCCGGATAAGACTTCATGCAACACAAGAAAACCTGCAATTACGGAAACTACCGACTCTAAACTCATTAATAAGGATGCTACCGTAGGATTTAATCCTTTTTGTGCAATCACCTGTAACGTATATCCTACCCCACAGGATAAAACACCGGAATACAATATCGGCTTTGCAGCCAGAAGAATCATATGCCAGTCAAACTGTTCTGATAGCAACATTCCTATGCCGCTGATCAAACCCGCAACCAGAAATTGTATACAGGATAAAATCATTCCGTCCAGTTTAGGGGAAAAGTAATCCACTACCATAATATGAACAGAAAACCCTACCGCACACAAGATCAAAAGCACATCTCCCCCATTCAACGAGAAAGCCCCTTTCATGCAAAGCAGATACAAGCCGATCAAAGCCAGCCCGACACTAATCCATAATTGCAATCCTGCTTTTCTTTTTAGGAAAAGACCAAGAACCGGTACTAAAACAATATACATTGCGGTCAAAAAGCCTGCCTTGCCTGCTGTCGTGTAAATGATCCCTATCTGCTGTAATGTACTGGCTATACATAGTACCACACCACATACGATACCACCACATAACATTTCTTTCTTTTGTAACGTTCTGTCTTTAGATCTATCCTTTTTCCTGTGCCGTGAAAAAAAGATTACCGGAAGCAAAACAAGGCTACCGATCAGAAAACGCAGACAATTAAAAGTGTAGGGACCGATATAATCCATCCCTACACTTTGTGCTACAAAAGAACTTCCCCATATACAAGCTGTCAGAAAAAGCAAACAGGAATTTCTAACTTTTGTTTTCATCGAAGTAACTCCTATCTCTATGATTTATGAGGATCTTCTCCTACGACCTGAATGGCTTTACATACAACAGCTGTAATCTCAACATCCATCTGCATTGTACTTGCATCAAATTTATGAAGCATCTCCCCTTCTTTGCTTTGTACATAACGGGGTGGCAGACGATTCAATGCATATGCTGCAATATCCATTTTACATTTATCACATTTACAATAATCTGTCTCCTGCCATATCTGGTCAATCTTGTGAAGGACTGTCTCCTCCATTAAATTTGATAACCCCTTCATAATCCTCATATCCTTTCCCTACATTGTTTTCTATATTTTTCTACATTATACCACTAAAATCCAAAATAATCATCAATACCATTTGCGATTCCTGTAGCCATTTTATTCTGCATAGAACCTTTCTGCATCAGACGGTCTTCGGTTGGATTACTCAAGAATCCCATTTCGATCAATGTAACCGGAATTTTACTCCAGTTTGTTCCTGTCAGATCATCTCTTTGTACAAGTCCACGATTACGGATTCCGGTCTTTTTGCTGTATGCTCGAATAATATTGGATGAAAGTTTTTTAGAAGCTTTACTTAACTTTTTCACATAGCGGTTTCTTGTCGATGGATATAGCATGCTGGCTCCTCTGACAGCAGATGATCCGGATGAATCTGCATGAATCCTGATATAAATATCTGCTCCGCTTTTATTAGCAAGTTGTGCACGCTTTTTGTTGGAAATATTGACATTATTTTTTGTACGGATCATATATACCTGATACCCTCTTTGTGTCAATTCTTTTTGTAATTTTTTTGCTACGCGCAATGTCAGTTTATATTCCGGTACTCTTGTAGCTGTTCCTGTCGCTCCCCCCGCTACTTTAGCCTTTCGTGTGGAAGCCCCCGGTCCTATCGGTTCTGTACTAAAATTACCACGTGCCTGGTGTCCGGCATCAATGGCAATCTTAATATTACTTTTACTTTTTGCTTCTGTTTTTGTAACGGTTCCTGTGAATACAGCACAGATCATTACTGCTGCTGCGATCAAAATACTGCCTGCTCTTTTCATATCATTCCTCTTTTCTTCTTTTGATAATAATTAACCATTCCATTTTTATAATAAAAAGTGCATCAATAAATAATCTTCATCTATCAACACACTTTTTACCTGACTCTTTGTTGTTCATGCGTGATCTTTCCAACTCTGGAAAACGGATAAATCCTCAAAATCGCATGTCCATCAATATTTTTCTTTTTGACAACACCAACGGACTCACCATCTCTGCTGTCTCTGCTTTCATTACGATTATCGCCAAGCACAAAGAATTCGTCTTTTCCAAGCTTGATCGGCTCTTTTGCAATTCCGCCTGAAAGCATCGGTTCAAGACCATAATATTCTTTTAACACATTTCCATTGATATAAATGGTATCTCCGATAATCTGAATCGTTTCACCCGGCAGACCGATCACACGCTTGATATAATATTCTTTTGCATTTCTTCCTTTTGGATAAAAGGTAATAATATCAAAGCGATCCGGATCTTTAAAATGGTAGGTCACTTTTTCAACGATCAGATCATCCTTATCCTGAAGTGTTGTTTCCATAGAGTTACCATCTACCTGTGTACGTCGGATCACATATTTCGGAAAAAGTGTAGCGCAAAAAACGATAATGACAACATAGATCAAAAGCTCTTTTATCCATTTTAATCTCTTATTTTTCAGGGCTTTTTTATTTCTCATGTGTGATCTTGCCAAATCTTGAGAATGGATAAATCCTTAAAATCGCATGTCCATCAATATTTTTCTTTTTGACAACGCCAACAGATTCGCCATCTCTACTGTCAATACTATCATTACGATTATCGCCGAGTACGAAGAACTCATCCTTTCCAAGCTTGATCGGCTTTTCAGCGATTCCACCGGAAACCATAGGTTCAAGACCATAATGTTCTTTTAATACTTTTCCATTGATATAAATGGTATTTCCCTTAATCTGAATGGTTTCACCCGGCAGTCCGATCACACGTTTAATATAATACTCATCTGCATTTCTACCCTTAGGATAAAATGTAATAATATCAAAACGATCCGGATTCTTAAAATGATACGTCACTTTTTCAACGATCAGGTTTTCCTCATCATGCAGCGTAGTCTCCATAGAGTGACCATCTACCTGTGTACGCTGGATCACATATTTAGGAACAAAAGTAACACAAAGAATGATGATAACCAAATAAACCAAAAGTTCTTTCAGCCATCCAAATTTCTTCGTTTTCTTACATTCTTCCTCTGCTATCTTCTCTTTTTCAGGATCTGTTTCTATCTCTTCTTCCAATGAAGGTTCCACAGTCACTTCCGTATCCGGAGTCTCTTTTAATTCTTCCTCGTCTGTCATACTATTCCTCATTTCCATGCTCACGCATCTTTTTCAAAAGAAATGACCTAGTCTTCTTCATCGAAAGAGATCATTTCTTCTGCCATTGCGGCTCTCTGAGCTTCTTTTTCTTTTTTTCTTTCTAAAGCCGCAGCAGCCTCTTCTTCACTTAAAATATGAATTTTAGAATTTTCCAATTCTTCTACGGCAATAGATAAAGGCTTAGGACATCTTGGCTTTTCAATCAACGGCTCCACACCATCAATCAGCTGGCGTGCTCGTTTCGCTGTTGCAAGTACAATAGAATAACGGCTGTTGACAATAGGAGTCTCACCTGTTTCTACTTCACTGTTTGCTGCTTTCATTAAATCACTATACGATGGATGTAACATATTTTAATCCCCTTTCTGATATGGTTATCTTTCTTTTTACAGATCATTTTTTGTGCAATTTCACACGTAAGTTTTATTATAGCAGATTTTACCTGTATTGGTCAAAGTCTTTCCGAATATTTTCTATTAAATTTTTCTGATTCTTATTTTCAAAATGAATAGATTGCAATAATGCATGAATCTGTTCGATACAAACTTCTAAAGAATCGTTCTCAACAATATAATTATATTCCTGCATATATACGCATTCCTGTGCAGCTCTTTTCACTCTTTTTTCAATCACTTCCATCGTTTCTGTTCCTCGGTTGATCAAGCGGTTTTTCAATTCCTCTACAGAGGGTGGAGTAATAAAGATCAATGAAACTTCCGGAAACTTTTCTTTGATCTTTAATGCTCCCTGCATCTCAATTTCAAGCAGTACATCATTTCCCTGCTCTAACTGCTCCATCACATATTTCTTTGGAGTACCATAATAATGATCTACATATTGTGCATATTCCATCAGCTCATCTTTATTTATCATCTGCTCAAACTCTTCCTGCGTCTTAAAGAAATAGCTTTTTCCATCTACTTCTCCTTCTCTTGGCTTTCTCGTCGTCGCAGAAATTGATACAACATATCCATAACGGTTAACAAGCTCTTTTACGATCGTTCCTTTTCCGACACCGGAAAAACCGGAAATAATTGCAATAATACCTTTTTTATTCATCAAGCTGACTCCTTTCTGTCATTGGATTTTCAAGCACTCGGTTCTCAATCGTTTCAGGAAGCAATGCTGATAAAACAACATGACCACTGTCCATCACTAAGATACATTTTGTTTTTCGCCCACAGGTTCCATCAATTGCAAGATTTTCATCTTTTGCCACCTGGATCATTCTTTTGATCGGCGCTGCATCTGCTCTGACGATACTGACTACTCTATCCATATTTACTACATTTCCATATCCAATATTGACTAGCATATTTTCTCCATTTCCTGATAGTGGTAAGTTTTATTCGATATTCTGAATCTGTTCCCGAATCTTTTCAATCTCCGTTTTCAGATCAATCGCTTTTTGCGATAATTCTTTGTCATTTGCTTTTGATAAAATCGTATTCGCTTCCCTATTCATTTCCTGGGAGATAAAATCAAGCTTTCGACCGATTGGCTCCTCTTTTTCCAAAGTATCTTTCATATTCTTGATATGGCTTCTTAAGCGCACCGTCTCTTCGTCTACACATACTTTATCTGCGTAAACGATCAATTCTGTTGCCAGAACAGCATCATCAACTTTACGATCCTGTAACAATTCTTCCACTTTTGTCTGAATCTTTTGACGGTACTCTTTTAACATCTCCGGTGAGCGTTCGTCCACAAATGCTACTGTCTGCTCTAAATACTCCAACTTACTTAAAATATCTTCTTTCAGATTTTGTCCTTCCTGTTCTCTTGAAAGCACAAAGTGTTTTCCTGCTTCTCTGACTGCCTGTTCGATCACCGGATAGACAGATTCCATATCTTCTAAATCTTCTTCTATCGAAATCACATCAGGAAAACGTACCAATGATACCGCATCCAAGCCACTCGGTATTGAAAATGCATCTTTTGCCTGCACCATTGCCTGTACATATCCTTTAGCAATCTCCGGATGATAACGTACTGAAACGCCATGATCTGAATAATCTTCATAATTGATATAAATATCAATCTTTCCTCTTCCGGCATATTCTTTTAACAGGTTTCTGATCCTGCTTTCAAACATGCCAAATTTCTTTAGCAACTTGATATTTACATCCAGATATCTGTGATTTACCGATTTGATCTCTACTGTCACTTTATAATCGTTTGTAACGTTTTCATAGCGGCCAAATCCTGTCATACTTTTTATCATAACAATCCTCATTTCTTTTTATTTTGTTCTGAAGAACATATCTTTTCCTTATAATATAACATTTTTTCTTTCTGTTTTTCTTTGCGTTCATCCCAATGCTGTTTTTTTGCAGCCTTCTTTGCCATAAGTTCTTCTTTTGTATAAGTAATATATTCTGCTTTCTTTCCTTCCTCCTCACGTATCGTTCGTAAATTACGATATTGGTCTGTCACACAAGAAAGTTCTTTTTTTTGTAATTTCCAATTAATAAAATCAGCAATGATCCGATAGATCACGGCAAAGAGTGGTACTCCGATGATCATACCGATGATTCCCCACATTCCTCCAAACAAGAGGATAGAAAACAATACCCAGAAAGCAGAAAGTCCGGTAGACTCACCTAAGATCGCAGGACCGAGCAGATTTCCGTCTACCTGCTGTAAAATAGCGATCAGAATCACAAAATACAATGCCTGAATCGGATTGACAATCAGGATCAGTAAAGCACTAGGTATCAGCCCAAGATACGGTCCAAAAACCGGAATAATATTTGTTACACCAATGATTACACTGATCAGCATAGCATACGGAAGCTTCATGATAGACATACAGACAAAACAGATGATTCCAACAATCGTAGAATCTACGATTTTGCCAACAATAAAGCCGCTAAACATATCATTTGTCAGTCTTACATAATGGATTACTGCATCCGCTGTCTTTTTACGGAAAATTCCATATATCATTTTCTTTGCCTGGGCTAAAAATGTAGATTTACTGCCAAGGAGATAGATAGCTACAATGATACCGATAAACAGATTATATAATGTACTTAATACGCTCATCAATCCATTTGCAAATTGCGTAGCGACCTGATTAACACTGCTTAAAAAATCCGACCGGAGCCATGGAAGTAATTCATCGTTTACGACCTTATCCAGATAATCGGTCAGATTTAACGCGAATTTCTGTGTCTGCTCTGCCAGGAATTTGTTATTTTGGATTTTGTCATAAATATACTGATACAGATCATTCACTTTATCCGGCATCGTATTGATCAAAGAAGTTGCACTAATGATCAACTGCGGAATGATCATCCAGCACAAAACGACAATGATTAAAATTCCACTTAAAAGAGCAAGTGTAATGGATAAACCGGTTAGCATTGATTTCTTTTTTTCTGAAACTGCTCCTTTTTTTTCTAAAAGAGATAAAAAGAATTCATTGTATGTTTTCATTAAAGGATTTAGAATATATGCAATCACACATCCATAAACAACCGGTCTTAAAATGCTTATGTAATCCTTTATGACTGATCCTATCTGATCAAAGTTGGATATAGCAAAATAAAACAACAATGCAGCCAAAATGACGATTAAAAGTCCCGACCATTTGTAAAAGGCTTCTTTTAATGTAGAGCCTCCCCGCTTTTTGTCATCCATTTTTCCTCCATTCTGAAGCCCTCTTCGTTCTATGTGATCTGTTCTTTTTTCAATGATCTCCTTCTTCTTAGCCGAGCTTCTACCTTATTATATTCTTTCTCTTTACTATACTTTCTTTTCTTCTTTTTTGCAATGCTTTCTTTTTTTTAGCAGTTCATATATCTTTAAAAACATTTTCAAAAAAATATTTAAAAAGGACTTTTCAAATCAAAAAAAATATGATACACTATATGCAGTTGGTTATTACTGGACAGGACAAGGGCGTTCTCAATTTATTTGAGTTCGCCTTTTTTTCTAGTTTTTATACGACATAAGCTGACAGTATACCTGCTATCGTCCAGACATGACAGCATGGAACGACAGATAAGCGTCTGGACATTTCTAAATAGCAGCTTACATATATTTTGTATATCTGTTATTTTCAATAAGATCACTGTATCATACATTCAATGTATGATACCATGATCTTACTTAGAAAAATATATTAATATGAAAGGATGGTAACAACATGGAAACAAATGTAATTGAACAGGTATTTGGGAAAGACGTGTTCAACGATGATGTCATGCAGGCTAAACTGCCAAAGGATGTCTACAAATCGTGGAAAAAAACTTTAGAAAGCGGTGCGGATCTTGATCTGGATATCGCTAATGTCGTTGCACATGCAATGAAAGAATGGGCTTTAGATCATGGTGCTACACACTATACACATTGGTTTCAGCCACTGACCGGTGTAACAGCAGAAAAGCATGATTCCTTCTTAAGTCCGGCTTCTAACAGCAAACCTGTTCTTGAATTTTCAGGAAAAGAGCTGATCAAAGGAGAACCTGATGCTTCTTCTTTTCCTTCCGGCGGACTTCGTGCAACATTTGAAGCAAGAGGATATACAGCCTGGGATTGTACCTCACCTGCATTCTTACAGGAAGATGCTGCCGGTGTTACGCTTTGCATCCCTACTGCTTTCTGTTCTTACACAGGAGAAGCTCTTGATAAAAAGACTCCTCTGTTACGTTCTATGGAAGCAATCAGCAAACAGGCTGTCCGTATCATGAAGTTATTCGGATATGATGATGTCAAAAAAGTTTCCTGCTCTGTTGGACCGGAACAGGAATATTTCTTAGTAGACAGAGATAAATATCTTCAAAGAAAAGATTTGATCTTCTCTGGCCGTACTCTTTTTGGTGCTCCTGCTCCAAAGGGTCAGGAATTAGATGATCACTACTTTGGTGCGATCAAAGAACGTATCGCTTCTTTCATGAAAGATTTAAATGAAGAGCTTTGGAAATTAGGGATTCTATCTAAGACACAGCATAACGAAGTTGCTCCTGCACAGCATGAAATGGCACCAATCTTTACAACAGCTAATATTTCAACGGATCATAACCAGTTAGTTATGGAAATCATGAAAAAAGTTGCCAAAAGACATAACTTAGAATGCCTTCTTCATGAAAAACCATTTGCCGGTGTCAATGGTTCAGGAAAGCACAATAACTGGTCTATCGTAACAGATACCGGAATCAACTTGTTAGATCCGGGTAAGAACCCTCATGCAAATACGAAATTTCTGCTTTTCTTAGCTGCCGTTATCAAAGCAGTTGATGAAAACGCTGAATTACTCCGTCTGTCTGCTTCTAACCCCGGAAACGATCACAGACTTGGTGCAAACGAAGCACCTCCTGCCATCATTTCTATTTTCCTTGGTGAACAGTTAGAAGATATCATCGAACAGATCGTGAAAGGTGACGTAAGCTCTTCTATTCAGGGTTCTAAGTTAGATACCGGTGTTCATGTACTTCCTGTCTTAAAGAAGGATGCTACTGACAGAAACCGTACTTCACCATTTGCCTTTACAGGTAACAAGTTCGAATTCAGAATGCTTGGTTCTTCTATGTCAATTGCCGGAGCAAACTTTACATTAAACTCTATCGTAGCAGATGTATTACAGGATTTTGCTGATGAACTGGAAGCTGCTGATAACTTTGATACTGCTGTAAAGGAACTGATCAAGAAAACTGTTACAGAACACCAGAAAGTAATCTTTAATGGTGACGGATATTCTGATGAATGGATAGCTGAAGCTGAAAAACGCGGACTTCCTAACGTAAAATCAATGGTAGAAGCTGTTCCTTATCTGACAACAGAAAAGACAGTAAAATTATTTGAAAGACAGAATGTTTTAACAAAAGCAGAATTAGAGTCAAGAGCCGAGATCAATTATGAAACTTACTCTAAGACGATCAATATTGAAGCAAAAACAATGATCGATATGGCCGGTAAGCAGTATATTCCTGCTGTGATCGAATACGTTACAAGCCTTGCTGACTCTATTAACAGTGTCACAGCTGCTTGCGCCGCTGCAGATGTTTCTGTCCAGACAGAGCTTTTAACAAAATGTTCTTCCCTTCTTGCAGCAGCTCAGAAAGCGTTGCTTCACTTAGAAGATGTTACAGAAGAAGCTGCTACAAAAGAAGAAGGTCAGGAACAGGCTACATTCTTTAAAGATGTTGTATTCGCAGCAATGAACGAGTTACGTGCACCGATTGACGAATTAGAAATGATTGTTGATCAGGACTTCTGGCCGGTACCGACTTATGGTGATCTGTTGTTCGAGGTATAATTACAGCATATTGTAAACGAATAAATTACATTTACTAGTTCATAAAAAGATAACAGATGTTATCACAATGTGATACAGATTGGTAATAAAATTTGCTTTCATATTAATATTCCCAATTAATACATGAAAAGAAAAGAGGAGACTGCGTTTTGTGGTCTCCTCTTTTCTTTTACTTTTTTCATAGATTGAATCTTTAAAGCCCGGTCTGTTACTTACAAACATGTTGTTTCAATCATTTATAAATATTTTCTAAACAAAAATACACAAAAAATTCATTTTTATATTGCATGCTCCTGTCATATCTGTTATTCTATTAATGATATATTTACACAAAGGAGGGGAATTGAAATGATTCAAAGAAGAAGTATTGCTATGTGCATTGTTCTGTCATTAGTAACATGTGGCATTTATGGCATTTACTGGTTTATCTGTCTGACGAATGATTGTAATGCGGTTTCTAACGATCCGGATGGCACATCCTGAGGTGTTGCGTTTTTACTTACTTTAATAACATGTGGTATTTACGGACTGTACTGGGCATACAAATGTGGTCAGAAAATTGATTATGCCAAAATGCAAAGAGGCATTCCTTCGAGCAATACAGGAATTTTATATTTAATTCTTTCTGTTGTTGGTCTTGGAATCGTTGCTTATGCTTTAATGCAGGATGAATTAAATAAGTTTGCACCGGTTAATATGATGTAATGCCATGCCAGATAAAAAAAGAACATTTAAAACCATTATATTTTTCATGCTTCTTTTCGGATATTACCTATTCATGAAGCATACCGGATTGGGCATTCCCTGCCCGATCCGGTATTTTTTTCATATCCAGTGTCCGGGATGTGGCATCAGCCACATGCTGCTCTCTCTCCTACAGGGAAACTACAGAAAAGCTTTTTTCTACCATCCGGTCATTTTTGTCAGTCTGCCCTTTCTGACGTACCTGATTGTAAAGATGTTATATGGTTATCTTTTTTGCAAAACGATCCATTGGAGCCGGATAGAAAATGCAGGTATAATCCTTTTGATCTTCGTTTTGATCCTATATACAGTCTATCGCAATCTGGTAACCTTCCTATAAAAGATTGCTTTTCTATTCTTCCCATGATAAAATATAAGATATATTTTTTAGTTTACAGCTCTTTCGAGAAAGGAAGGAAATTATGAATACAAAAAGAATTGTTGTTGCACTTGGCCATAGTGCACTCGGAAAAACATTTCCTGAGCAAAAGGAAAATGTGAAAAAAGCCGCGAATGCGATTGCAGATCTAGTCGAAGCAAAATATGAAATTGTTATCACACACAGTAATGGTCCACAGATTGGTATGATTCATTCTGCTATGACAGAATACAGCCGTTTAGAGCCTTCGAATACTGTTGCACCCATGTCGATCTGCAGTGCAATGAGTCAGGGATACATTGGTTACGACTTACAAAACGAGATTCGTACCGAGCTTTTAAACCGCGGTATTTATAAACCGGTCTCTACTTTGATCACCCAGGTTCGTGTTGATCCTTTTGATGCCGCTTTTACACATCCTGATAAAGTCATTGGACGTTATATGACAGAAGAAGAAGCTAAAGCAGAAGAGAAAAAAGGCAATCATGTTATAAAAACAGAGGGGAAAGGATATCGTCGTATCATCGCTTCTCCACGTCCAATGGAAATTTATGAACTGGATGCGATCAAAGCTTTAATGGATGCCCAGCAGATTGTAATTGCTGCCGGTGGCGGTGGTATTCCTGTATTACAGCAGGGTACCCGCTTAAAAGGTGCAAGTGCTGTCATCGAAAAAGATATTACAAGTGCATGCTTAGCAGAACAATTAGACGCAGATGTTTTGTTACTTCTGACCGGAGTAGAAAAAGTGGCATTAAACTATGGTTCTCCATCTGAGACACCACTTGACAGCATGACAGTTGAAGAAGCTACCAGATACATTGATGAAAAGCAGTTTTCATCCGGTGCAATGCTTCCTAAAGTAGAAGCTGCCGTTTCTTTTGCTTCTTCGAACAAAAACCGCAAAGCGATCATTACAAGTATTGATACCGCTCTTGCCGGATTAACAGGAAAGACCGGTACTTTGATCACCTGTTAATAAAGAATACCGGATGTCGTTTATGCACTCCAAGAATTGCTTTAGTAATTCTTGTTGATACACCTCTACTATACGAGCAGTTTCCTATTCAATAAAAAAGAGATGCCTTATTATCGGTTTCTGATCTGTATCTGTGCCGTATGATAAGACATCTCTTATTATTCTGTTATTTTATTAACTATATTGGTAGATTTATTATTCTGTTATGTTATTGGCTGCTCCTTTACAATTCGCCATTATATTACTTTTTCTATTGCGTTATCTTCTCTTCTTTTAACTCCTGTTGCACTTCATTTGTAATCAGATCTCCTTTTTGTTTTTTCCATTTTGCAACAAACCGATCAAAATAAGAAATCGGTTTTGCACCCGATACAATCTCTAAAAAAGTCTTTTCTTCTAATTCCTGAAGTTTCCACCAGTTTTTTTGCATGGTTTTTGTCTTTCCGAAGTAAAGAGATGGTATTTTTTTGATCTTTCCCTCTCCAATCACAGAACACGCTTCAATTCTGGAAGCATATGCCGCCCAGTCCTCTGCCGAAGCTTCTTTAGGATTGTTTTTATATGACTGACAACTATTATAATATGAGCGTTCTAAAACCTCAAGATTGCTCTCGGCTTTTACTCCATTCATAACCATCCTGAGATTGTGATAACATCTTTGTAATGCATCATTATAATCTACATTGATAGCCAAAGGGCGTGCCGTCGGATCGACATTCCATTGATAATATTTTGCAATCTCATTGGCACTTTTGTCCTGATATCTTGCATTGTCCTAGGCTCCTGTAAGCCAAGTTTATCCATCCAGTCTTTTCGTACCCAAAAGAGGTTCGGTCCGTCATCAATATTTGTCTCCGGTAGTGCCATTAATTTTCCTTCAAATCGTACACCACTAAGCAGGCTTTTATCATAGCTTTGATAAATTTCCTTGATGGTCTTTGATGCACAATTTTCATATACTTCTGAAAGATCTGCGATCAGATCTTTCTTTACAAGTTCTTCTAATTCCTCATGACTTCTAACTAACATCACGTCCTGCAGATTTCCGGTGGCCATTGCCATAGATACAAAACTGTCAAGTGCGACATAAATCGGAATATCCCCTATGATCTGAATGCCTTTTTCATTCGCATAAGCATGCAGGCGATCCCGGATATCCTTTTTCCAGGAAAGCCATTCCCGGTTTCCAAAGTGTTCTTTGCATGCCATATACAAGCTGTAGGATGAGATCCAGTCTTTTTCACGTTCCATAAAATCCCGGTACTCTTTCGTTTTTTCATGGTCACTTCGTTCAAATGCGGCTTTTAAGACGGAATAACGATATTCCCACAAAAGTTCATAAGAAACCTGATCTTCTTTTTCATACCATCGGATCGTTTCTACTTCCTGTCTTTGCAACAACCCTTCTTCGATTAAAAGATCCAGATCAATAAAATACGGATTGCCCGCATATGTTGAAAAGGACTGATAAGGACTGTCCCCAAAACTTGTCGGACCGATCGGCAGTACCTGCCAGTATTTCTGTCCGGCACGGACCAGATCATCCACAAAGTCATATGCTGCTTTTCCTAATGTACCAATGCCATATTTTGATGGCAGACTGCTTACCGGCATTAAGATCCCGGCTCCTCTTGTTAATTCTTTTTCCATACTGCTCCTCATTTCTACGATAGGATAACTATATGGTAGCAAGAATCATTTTCAGGGTAAATATAAGATTTTTTAGTTTTATGTTATAATTTTTAAAAATGCCTTATCGTTACTTCTTGATCTGTGTCTGTAAGTAACGATAAGGCATCTTATCTCTATTTTTCTAAATAATATATATATACATCTTCTATAGTCGGTTCAACCATACTAATATTCTTTCCGGATAATTTTTCATCAGTCACCACACGCATTGCAAGTCCGTTCATTTCCTGTCTGATATTACTAATCCTATACCGTTTTTGAAGATCTTCCATTTCATTATAATCACACATCAGTTCATAGACATGTCCGCGAAGCTCTTCTAACCATTCTTGTGGCTTTTTACAACCAAGCAGTTTTCCTTTCTTTAGTAAAACAACCTGATATGCAATACATTCAATATCACTTACAATGTGAGTTGCTAAAAGAATAATTCTGCCTTTTGACTCTTCTGCGATCATATTTCTCATAGAAATTCGTTCTTTGGGATCTAAACCGGCAGTCGGCTCGTCTAAGATCAATATTCTCGGATTCGCTAATAATGCTTGTGCAAAAAGAACTCTCCTTTTCATTCCACCGGATAATTCCGAAAAACGTTTATAACGTTGTTCTTTTAGATTTGTCTTTTCTAAAATCCTGTCAATTTCTAATTGTGTACTTTTCTTTCTTACCGGCATTCCTTTTAATACAGCAAAATATTCCAAAAAATCCTGTACTTTCATCCATGGATATCCTACCACTTCCTGTGGCATATAACCCAGATTTTGCCGAAAAGCTTCCTTGCGAACATCTGTTTTTTCTCCATCCAGATATATATCGCCCGAATATTTTGAAATGTTTCCTGTTAAGATTTTAAATAATGTAGATTTTCCTGCACCATTTGCTCCTAAAATTCCAAATATATTTTCCGTAAATGGAATCGTAACATCATCTAGCGCATAATTATTCCCATATTGCTTCTGAATATGACGTAATTCCAGTTCCACTGTATCTCCCTCCATTTTCTATAAACTTCATTACTAATATATATTATGTATCTTTTTCTCATCATACTTCTGCTTGCAAGTATATTTACTCAAACAGAAAATTTATTTTCTCTATCTTATCGAATAAAAAGATATGGAATCAAAAAGACCAGATACGATATAGCTCCTGCTAATACAAAACTATGCAAATACTTCTGTATCCACCTCGTTCCGATTCCTACTATAACAAGATAGAAAAAATGCAATGCGTAATAGAATATGCCAAACATACGAATCGATATCCACGACGGAAACAGGGAAAAGCATCGGATACTTTGTATTGAAGCATCTATATTTTCCAATACATATGTATGTGATACATTAAAACACCACGAACCATATAAAATACAAAAAACAACGCAAGCATCTAATACCACAACCAGCTTTTTCTTTCTTTGAAGCTTTCTATATCCTGTCTTTGTAGTATATAACACCATTTGCATTCCATTCCATTCTTCCATTCCCCACAATGGAATTGCAAGCATAACCATCACAAATACAGCAATAGCATTACATAAATACAAATATCCACCCGGAATATTTTTTCCAAAAAGCATTTGATATCCTTTTTCATATACCATTTGTGCTTCCGGTCTCTTTTCTAAATAAGAGATATATTGTAGCATCTTTTTTACTGCCGGCTTCTTTTTGATATCATTACTGATCAAGGAAAACGCCTGGTTTGTATACTTTATTCCGTTCTTTTGAATGTCTGTTTCTTCTTCTTTGATTCTTTTTTGCTCTTGTTTACAAAAGGTCTTTGCATTAGCTAACGTTTGCTTTTGTTCTTTTAAAACATAACTTTTGTAATGTACATCCGTCTCTGTCTCTAATGTTTCTGTAATCGGCCGGTAGCATACAAATGTTCCTATCAGAAGCAGAATAAGAAGAATTGCACCGGCTTGTCCTCGCCAGCTTTTTCGTAACTCCCATGCAAAAAGTCTTTTGCACTTTATTCTTTGACATAAAGAACTTATAAAACGATTTTTCACAAAAAGCCGTGTTTTTATATTTTCCGCATTTCCGTAGCACAATAAAGCACTAATCAGCAGCAATAAAAGCAATACTATTTCTAACACTAACATCGTATCAACATAAGCTTTTGGTTTTCCAAAAATATTTACTGTATAAAATCGCTGCAATAGATACTTCGTATCCATTCCCTTTAACGGATATAATCTTTTCCAATTCACTAAATAACTTGTATCTTTTATCCAAAGTTCATTGCAGATACCACACATTAAAAAGCACATTGTCGTTATCAGCATTTTATACGATCTTTTGCAAATGCATGCAAAGAAGAAAAAAACGGAATACAACAAAAATGCAGCAATACACTTTATTCCCAAAAACAAAAGAATAAATCCTCTGATCGTACCGGTAAAAGTCGCACCGGCATATCCATTTACAGATTGTATCGTACTGTTCCAGTCATAGAAAGCATATGCTTCTTTATAAATAGTGGTTTTTGCTCCGTATATCATAAGAAAGCAGATTACAAAAAGAATACAGCCTGCGAGATATTTTCCAATTGCAATTCGCTTTCTTCCTGCTTTTGTGCTATTTAAAAGTGACTGTACACCATCTTCATATTCCATACTGACCAGACCAAGTGCAACAAAAAGAAGCATACATACAAAAGCAATATCACAAAAATCAGTTTGTACAATTTTTTCAATACATTTTCCACCAATAAATGTAACATTTTTATCAGAGAGATGACGATATTGCGTTTTTACATATTCTTTTTCTTTCTTTTCATATGTATCTTCTTCACCATACCAACTGCTCTGCTCCTGGTTTTCTTTGATATTCCTTAAATAGTCCGGATATGCTTTTACATTTTCCCAGTCATCTTCTAAATCCCATAACGCAAGCTTATTAAGCTTACTATTTATCTGTTCCTGCTCTCGAAAAAAATCATCTCTTTTTTTCTCCGGAACTTTTTTTAATGCAGTAAGTGTACTATGATATTCTTTTGCTGTATATCGTTCGCCGATCAAACTTGTATCAACGTCTAAGATCAGATAGCACAGAACCAGAAAACAGATCAAGCCAAGAATTCCAAGCATCTTTCTACGCATAAAAAATTTCTTTTCTTCCTGCCACAAAAGAGTATGAAGCATCTTCAAATCAATTCATCTCCAATTCTGTTTTAACTTTTTTCATCTTTGCTATGTTTCCTTTTTTAAAATCATTTCGTTTTATAATTCCACTTTCTGACCCATGACCTGCTTTCGGACTGTTTGAAAAGCCATAAACGTAATCTCCTATAATTGCTTCTACAAAAAAAACATCTGCTTTTGCAATCGTATGCCATGTTTTTTTTCTGATATCATAACAATAATAATTATTATCATCTCTAAAATAAAGAATATTGGATTCTTTTTTGTCTGAGAAAATCAAAGTTTTGTCATCATTTGCAATTTTGCAACTCTCCTTAGTTTGAATATCATAATAATATACAGCTTTAGTAGTATTATAAAATAATTTATGATCTCGAATCTGAAACATACCACTTTCTATGTCATGAATGGTATGCACTACTTTTAAATCCTTCAATCGAAGAGCTTTCACATTATTTTTTGAATGCTCGTCTATAAAATCAACATCTTTTTTATGCTTTTTAATTTCTGCAGACGATGCATCACTATATCCTGTGTTTGCATATAAAATCCCATCCGAAAGAACCATATAACCTATCTGAGCACATACCTTATCGATTTGATAGATTACTTTTCCGCTTTTTTTCTTTCTGTCAAAAGCATAAATTGCTGCACAGCTTTTCTCGTCTTCTTCTGAATCCTTTACATAAGAAATGTATATATATTTCTCTGTATATATTGCAGACATTATTGTATTTGCATTCATCAAAGAAGCAATTTTCTTTCTGTTTTTTCCATCTAAATCAGCTTCAAACAAACTACAATCTCCAATTTGTTCTGTATCTGCATCTGCAACATAATATATTTTTTTTCCTTCTCTATGAATTGCACCAAAGACAATAGCATCTACTACAGCACCACATGTCTTGGCATCCTTATGCAAGCAATTCATATCATTACATATTAGTTTTTCTTTTGCAGAAACCGGATCAATATAACTGATATAGCCACCAGCTATTATCATTTTTGCTTTTTTAGAATATGTTGTCCAATAATTACTATATTCTTCTTCTATTATATTTTTTTTCTTTTTGCATGCTGTACATCCAGTAGCTGTCATGCATATCGCCAGACAAAGGCAAAAACAAACTATTTTTTTTAAACACTTTTTCATAAATAACTCCTTTTATCCTTGCAGTTTTATTTGTCTGTTTACTTCTTGAAATAATTCGCTTCCTTTCTTATCAATCCGCTGTTTTGCTGAATGATATGCTTTATCAAAATCTTTTTCTTTCCAACAGTTATACTCCTTTTCCACAATATTCTGATACTCTTTAATTTCCTCTTCTATCCCATCTGTATCGAATTGAAAACTTAACAACTTCGATGTCTGGTAATATTCTGAAGACAACCACTTTTTATTTTTATTTTTCAAATTTGCAGTTTCTTCTGAAGAAGCATATACATGTTCATTTAATCCAAATTCAAGAAATGAGAAATAGTCCATAACTTGTCCATTCTTTGCTTCTGCGACATCCTGCTTACATGTATAATCCGACCCTTTTTCTCCCCACAAAAGCAGATTCGCATATTTGTTTTTTTCTCTCAATACAGAAAGCAATTGTAATGCTTTCTTCTTCTGAGAAGAAGAAGTACAAATAAACATGAGACCTGAAAGGCTATGTGTCAATGCAAATTTAGGATAAAATGTAACTGCTGAGTCTGTTTTTCCTAATACACCTTCCATATCAATAGCAACCTTATGCATCTTAATTTGTTTCTCTAACTTTTCATCAATAGCATCTGAATTTATTTGAAAATAAGAAGAAATCCACTTTTTCTCATATGCCTGATGCAAAAACCGAAAATATTGATACAAGCATTCCGTAGAAAAAGGATTCACTGCTTCTTTTTTTGTATAATCTACAAAAACATTATAAATACATTCATAACCGTTTTGTAATGCAAACACATCCATATCCAAAAGAGGATAGATAGGCAGAACATCCTTAGGAAGATTGGCATCTTTTACCATAGAAAAAAAGGATGTATAATCACCATCCCACGCTTTTGCTTTTTGTTCCTCTATGTAATCTTTATTAATTTGAATTGCTGCAGGTTTATATTCTAGAGATACATTCGGGAATGCATATTGTTTGTTCTGATATTTTATTTTATCCCAATATTCTTGAGGATATAATTGATATACTCTTTTTCCTTCTTTTGTCTTTAAATAATCGTCTAATGCATAATAATATCCTTTTTTACAAAAGTCTCCTACCCACTCTAAATTGGAACTGTCTTCTGTTCCACCATATACAATATCTGCTTTCTTTTCTTTTAAGACTTTTTCTAATTCATTTTTATAAACACTTCTGTCAAAATCATCTTCTTCTAATGTTTCAAATTTTACACAAAAGTCATAGCCATCCTGATAAAGTGTTTCATTGAACTTTTTAATCTTTTTCTGATCCAGATAAATACTTTTCGGTATGACCCATGTCAGAACATTTTTAGATATATCTGTTTTTTTAGCAGATTGTACTTTATAAATCGCTTTTAAAAAAATTATACAGAAAAATAAAATCAAAACAGACAAAATAACTTTCGCATTTTTTTTGCTCTTTTTTTTTACCATTTTTAACACTCCCTCTCTTTTATCTTCAACAGAAAGAAAAGAAAACCTTTTCTTTCTGCCTTTTTCTATGATATTTTTTACTAATATTTATCGCTGGTATCAAAATAATTAATATGTCCATTATAATTTGCAAAATGTCTTGACTGAACTGATTTGCTTATATATCCTGAACCTGCGCTAAAAGCTACAGAAGCTCTTCCCTTTGATTCTGCATTTTTCTGTGAAGACTTAGTCTTAGCGGTTGCAGTGGATTCCTTTATATATGTCGCTTCTACTCTTACAATAACAGCAGGATCAGACCCTGTTACTGCACCACCTTTTGCTGCAGAAACAGATGATGTACCAGAAAATGAAAATTTTCCTACACTGCCTGTATTATAAGATTTTGCCATAACTACAGATGACGAAGATAGTACTATCACTGATAACAATATTCCTGTTACTATTTTGTTTTTCATTTTTAATATTCTTTTTTTCATTTTTTACCTCTTTTCTTTTTCATCGTTATGTAAACATGTTTTCTATATAATTCAGTTTTGTATCTATTACTTTATATATATACCATTTCGCCTCCTTTTTGTTTATAATATATACAAAACTTTAATCATTTTACCATATTTTATTCTCATATGCAATATTTTTGACACAAACGCTTCTCTTCTTTTTTATAAATAATAATCTAATGCGGAATACTATCGTTTTTTTTGCAAAAAAACCTCTTTTGGTTTGCAATCTGCTTCAAAATGTCGGATTTTTATTCTAACATTTTGAAGCATTTGCTTTTCCAAAAGAGGTTACCTATTGTATCGTCTGCTTTTATTTTATTTCATATCTCCATACATTTCTTTAGAAATTGTAGCAATATCAACTACTGACAAATGCTCTGTATCTGAGTTTTCCAGACTTGTCAGAAGTGCTGCTGCTGTATCTAAGGATGTCAGACAGTTGACACCTGTTTCAATCGCTGTACGACGGATCAGGAAGCCGTCTTTAAGCTTATCACCATATGTTGGCGTATCAACAACAAGATCGATCTGATGTTCTAACAAAAGATCCATAAGTGTAGGTGCTTCTTCGTTAATTCTATTAACCGGAATGGCAAGTACACCATGATCATTTAAGACTCTGGCTGTATTTCTTGTTGCAAAGATTTCATAACCAAGCTTTTTAAAGCGTTTTGCGATATCTACTGCTTCCAGCTTATCAGAATCTTTTACTGTTAAGATCATCTTTTTATGCTTAGGGAGATCGACACCTGCACCTAAGAATGCTTTGTATAATGCTTCATCAAATGATTTCGAAATACCAAGACACTCACCGGTTGATTTCATTTCCGGTCCTAAGCTGATCTCAGCACCACGAAGCTTTTCAAATGAGAATACAGGCATCTTGATCGCAAGATAATCAGACTTCTTTGCAAGTCCTGTTCCATATCCGAAATCACTGACTTTAGCGCCAAGAATCACTTTAGAAGCAAGATCAACGATCGGAATACCGGTTACTTTACTGATATATGGAACCGTACGGCTTGAACGAGGATTTACTTCGATTACAAAAACTTCATCCTGATATACGATAAACTGAATATTGATCAGGCCGATAACGTGTAATGAACGTGCAAGCTTTCTTGTATAATCCACAATGACTTTCTGGATCTTTTCTGAAATACTCTGTGCCGGATAAACAGAAATACTGTCTCCTGAATGAATACCGGCTCTCTCGACATGTTCCATGATACCGGGGATCAGGATATCTTCACCATCACAAACCGCATCGACTTCGACTTCTTTACCCATCAGGTATTTATCAACAAGAATCGGATGATCCTGATGATAACGGTTGATCACTGCCATATATTCTTTGATATCATCATCCGATACCGCAATCTGCATGCCCTGACCACCTAATACATATGAAGGACGTACCAATACAGGATATCCCAGTTCTTTTGCCGCTACCAAAGCTTCCTCTGTTGTAAAGACAGTCTTACCGGAAGGTCTTGGAATACAACACCGCTCTAAGATCTCATCAAAAAGCTCTCTGTCTTCCGCTGCATCGACATTTTCTGCACTGGTACCAAGAATCTTGACACCCATCTTAAGAAGTGCTTCTGTCAGTTTGATCGCAGTCTGTCCACCAAACTGTACCACTGCTCCATCCGGCTTTTCCAAACGGACAATGTTTTCAACATCTTCCGGTGTTAATGGTTCAAAGTACAATTTATTTGCAATATCAAAGTCTGTACTTACTGTCTCAGGGTTATTGTTGACAATAATGGTCTCATATCCTTCTTCTTCCAGTGCCCATACGCTGTGTACAGAGCAATAGTCAAATTCAATACCCTGACCGATACGGATCGGTCCGGAACCAAGTACCATGATCTTTTTCTTTTTCGTATTATCTTCTACTTCATTGATGCTGTCAAAGCAGCTGTAGTAATACGGTGTCTCTGAAGCAAACTCGGCAGCACAGGTATCAACCATCTTAAATGCAGCTGTAATGCCCCATTCATAACGCATATCACGGATCTCTTCTTCTGTCTTTCCGGTAAATCTCGCAATAACAGTGTCAGGAAATTCTAAGCGTTTTGCTTCTTTTAAAAGCTCTTTGTCTAATTTATCTGCCTTCTTTAACTTCTGTTCCATTTCTACTAAGATTGCAATCTTATCAATGAACCATTCATCGATCATTGTAATCTCATGAATCTTATCATATGTTACACCACGACGGATCGCCTCAGCGACAACAAAGATTCTTCGATCATCTACTACCGCTAACTGCTCAACTACTTCTTCATCTGTCATATTGATATATTCATCATTGACAAGGCAGTCCACATGCTGCTCTAAGGAACGAAGTGCTTTCATTAAGCCGCCTTCGAAGTTTGTACAGATACTCATTACTTCTCCGGTTGCTTTCATCTGTGTCGTTAATGTTCTCTTCGCCTTGATGAACTTATCAAACGGAAGTCTTGGAATCTTTACAACACAATAATCCAATGCAGGCTCAAAACTTGCATAAGTCTTTCCTGTAACTGCATTCGGAATCTCATCAAGATTATATCCTAATGCGATCTTAGCCGATACTTTCGCGATCGGATAGCCGGTTGCTTTTGATGCTAATGCAGAAGAACGGCTTACACGAGGATTCACTTCGATAACGATATATTCAAACGATGTCGGATGAAGTGCAAACTGTACGTTACATCCACCGGTAATACCCAGTTCATCAATGATCTTTAACGCAGAGGTACGAAGCATCTGGTATTCTTTATCTGATAAGGTCTGTGAAGGTGCGACTACGATACTGTCACCGGTATGTACACCGACAGGATCTAAATTTTCCATGTTACAAACGGTAATGCAGGTACCATTGCTGTCACGCATTACTTCGTATTCAATCTCTTTCCAGCCTGCGATGCAGCGTTCTACTAAAACTTCACTGGTACGCGAAAGACGAAGTCCATTCGAAATGATTTCAATCAGTTCTTCACGGTTATGTGCAATACCGCCACCGGAACCACCTAATGTATAGGCAGGACGAAGAACAACCGGATAACCGATCTTTTCTGCAAATGCAATACCATCTTCCACATTCGTTACAAGCTCAGATGGTGCACATGGTTCTCCGATACGCTCCATCATGTCTTTGAATTCCTGACGGCCTTCTGCATTACGGATTGTTTCTGCTGTTGTACCGAGTAACTTCACACCATGTGAATCTAAGAAACCTGATTCCGCAAGTTCCATACCTAAGTTCAAACCTGCCTGTCCACCCATGTTTGGTAACAGACTGTCCGGCTTTTCTACTTCAATGATCTTTTGCAATACATCCACGGTCAACGGTTCGATATACACTTTATCTGCAATATCTTTATCTGTCATAATGGTAGCAGGATTGGAATTGACAAGAACAACTTCTAACCCTTCTTCCTTCAAAGAACGGCATGCCTGTGTACCGGCATAATCAAACTCAGCAGCCTGACCGATAACGATCGGACCTGAACCAATTACTAATACCTTTTTAATTCCTTCAAGCTTTGGCATTATTTATTTCCTCCTATCATGTTCATAAATTCATCAAACAGTAACTCAGAATCTTTTGGACCGGCATTTGCTTCGGGATGGAACTGCACGGTTTTTACTTTCTTGCCCATGTATGTAAGACCTTCTACTGTCTTATCGTTGACATTGACAAACCATGGTTTTGCTACAGAAGCATCAATAGAATCCGCATCAACTACATAGCCATGGTTCTGTGATGAAATGTAAACTTTTCCGGTCTCTAAGTTCTTAACCGGATGGTTTGCACCACGATGACCATATTTCATCTTGTATGTCTTTGCACCATGTGCAAGTGCCATAAGCTGGTGTCCGAGACAGATTGCAAAGATTGGGATTCCGGCTTCTGAAAGGATCTTGATCTGTTCAATGATATCAGTACATTCAGAAGGATCTCCCGGTCCGTTTGTGATCATGATACCATCCGGCTTGGATGCGATCACTTCTTTTGCATCAAAGTCACATGGATAGACTGTTACATTGCATCCTCTGTTTAACAGACAGCGAATAATATTTTTCTTTGTTCCTACATCGATCACAGCTACATTCTTATCTGCTTTGCCTTCTTTGGATCCGATATCTCCCGGTACATATTCCTCTTTTTTATCACAGCTTACTTTCTTTACCACTCCGGTAACGATATATTCTTTTAATTTTGGAAGGATCTCATCGAGGTTATAATCCTCATTGGTTGTGATCATTCCATTCATGGTACCTTTCTCACGAAGAATCTTTGTCAGGGCACGCGTATCAATGCCGCAGATTCCCGGAATATCATTTTCTTCTAAGAAATGCTGCACTGTATCTTCTGAGCGGAAGTTGCTTGGCATACGGGATAACTCTCTGACAATAAAGCCATCCGGCCATCCTTTCTTTGATTCCATATCCTGATAACAGATACCATAATTTCCGATCAAAGGATATGTCATTGTAACTGCCTGTCCGGCATAACTAGGATCGGTTAATACTTCAAGATATCCTGTCATAGACGTATTGAATACGATCTCACTAATGATCTCTTTTTTTGCTCCAATACTTGTCCCTTCAAATACAGTACCATCTTCTAAAATAAGAAACGCTTTCATATTAAATATCCCATTCCTTTCCATTGAGTTCTAGTATCATCTGCGCAGTCTCTACCATATTAGTAGCACTGTCCATACTTAGCTTTTGAATATAATGATGTGCTTCATCTTCTGTCATCTGATTACGCTCCATAAGAAGTTCCTTGGCTGTCGTAATCACTTTTCGGTCATTCTCTGATCTGACTTTTGGTTTGTTCTTTTGCTTTTTCTTCCAGCGGTTATATTGAACCATCATCATTTCTAATGTGTTCAACAGATCCTGTACACGAAACGGCATCGAAAGTGATACCAGATCTCTTACATCACACTCTGCTAATTTTGCCGGCGAAGCAAGCAGTAAAAGCTGAAAACCTTTCGGCAGATATTCGTTCAGATCCATATAATACATATCGGAAAAACGATATCCACTGATCACAATACCGCCATCCAGACGGTTGACAGCGTCAATTACCTGAGCACCACTGTCACAAACCATATTTACATCATAACCATTTTTAATAAGAAGTTTTCGTAGATTTTTTGCATCATTCAATTTAGGAAAAGCCACTATGATGTCCGCCATGACAAAACCTCCTATCTACTGTAATGATGCATCCTTAAACGGTTCCAAGATAACGCTCTTTTTCCCATTTTGTTACCTGTTTGCAATACTCATCCCATTCCGCATCCTTTGTAACGATCAAATGATGTGAAATGTGCTTACCAAGTGCTTCCTGTAAAAATTCATCTTCCTTGAAATATTTGACTGCTTCATGCAATGTTCTTGGCAAACGCTCTGTCGTATCATTTTCTTCGGTACCATCGTCCATGCTGACCGGTGTTTCGTATTGGTTTCTGATTCCATCCAGACCTGCCATCAGGCAGGCTGCGATCACCAGGTAAGGATTTGCTGCGCCATCCGGACTTCTCAGTACAATTCTTGCACCATCACCGCCAACAGATGTTAAACGGATCAAAGGACTGCTGTTTGTTGAAGACCAGCCTACACTGATCGGTGCTAAATATCCCGGTATCAAACGTTTATAAGAATTTACGATTGGGTTATTGACTAATGTCATACTTGCAATATGTCTGAGTATTCCTGTCATAAACTGATATCCTTCTTTACTGACACCAAGTTCATCCGATGAATCACTGAAAATATTCTTACCATCTTTGCATACAGAAAATGTATAATGTGCTCCGGAACCTTTTACATTTTCCTTTGGCTTAGGCATAAAAGTTCCATGGCATCCATGTCTTCTGGCAACGGTTCTGACTACCAGACGTGTTGTCATAATATCGTCTGCCATCGAAAGTGCATCTACATGGCTCAGATCCAGTACATGCTGGGCTGCTTCATCCGAATGATAAGAAGATTCGACTTCTATTCCCATATCCGCAAGATAAAGAACCATATCACGTCGCGTATTCTCACCGCCATCCGTCGGCCCTATATCAAAATAGCCGCCCTTCTCAGTTGTATGATTGGTCGGCTCTCCGTTTTCGTCCAAATCAAACAAAAAGAATTCACTCTTGATCGCAACATCAAGTTCAAATCCCATCTCTTTTGCCTGACTGATCGCTCTTTTTAAAATATATCTGCTGTCTCCTTCAAAAGGAGTACCATCCGGTTTTACCACGTCACAAATAAAACGTGCTACTTTTCCATGCTGTGGTCTCCATGGGAAGATCACGAAAGTATCCAGATCCGGAATTAAAAACAGTTCCTCGTATCCTTTTCCACGAAATCCGTCAATCGCAGCACAGTCAAACTTACACTTACCATTTAAGATCTTATCAATCTGATCGATCGTTGCTGCCATATTTTTTAAATTTCCGGCAATGTCTGTAAACTGTAAACGAATAAATTCAATATCTTCTTCTTCGATCAGGTCAAGAATATCCTGTTTGGAATACTTTGCCATTCTAAACACCATTCCTTTCTGCCTAAATTTTTAACCAAATGTGCTTATCTGTCTGCTTAAAACAGGGCAAAAAAAATTTGTAAAAAATTACAAATTTTCTTTTTTCGATATATGCTTACACATTTCATCTATTATAGCTTTTTTTCGTGCTTTTGTCAAAAGCTTTTTTTGCATATTTATAATAATATCACTAATATTTATACTTTTTCTGTCACAATCCAAAAGAAACAAAAATCCAAGCGTGCAACGCTTGGATTTTTGAGTTAATATATCTTTCAAAATTTTTATACATTGATATCATCTTTTGTACTGTAACGAAGTCTTGCCATCGCTCTTGCAAGTGATGCCTGTGAACGGTAATATTCCTGAATGCTCTGCTTTTGACGAAGCTGTTCTTTTGCTCTTTCTTTGGCTTCGTTTGCACGACGGATATCTACTTCTTCGGGATATTCTGCGGTATCAACGATGATCGTAACACGGTTGTTGACTACCTGACAAAATCCTGCTCCAACGACACCTTCCTGCCAGGTACCATCTTCCAGCAAAAGCCGTAATTGTCCCGGTTCGATCGAAAAGACCATATTTTCATGGTGTGCCATGATACCTTTTCCACCATCCTCTAACGGAATCGTCACCTGATAACATTTTCCGTCATAAAAAACTCTGTCACAGGCGATCACTTTTACCAAAAAACTTTCCATCTTATGTTCTCCCTTCCTAAGAAGTTCCTTCCTGCTTTGATTCACATTTTCTGTCAGGCTGACTGTGATTCACGGGCTGCTTTTTCGATCACTTCATCAATCGTTCCTACATTAAAGAATGCACTTTCCGGATAAGCATCCATTTCTCCGTCTATGATCGCTTTAAATCCACGTATCGTTTCTTTTAACGGAACATATTTTCCCGGAACACCGGTAAACGTTTCAGCAACATGGAATGGCTGTGACAGAAAACGCTGGATCTTTCTCGCACGATAAACCGTGATCTTATCTTCTTTGGAAAGTTCTTCCATACCCAGAATTGCGATAATATCCTGCAATTCTTTATATTTTTGTAAGATTTCCTGTACACGTCTTGCTGTCTCATAATGCTCTTTTCCAACGATGTCTTCTTCGAGAATACGCGAATTTGACTCTAGCGGATCGACTGCAGGATAAATACCCTGCTCTACGATCTTTCGTGAAAGAACGGTGGTTGCATCCAGATGGGCAAATGTTGTTGCCGGAGCCGGATCCGTCAGATCATCCGCAGGCACGTAGACAGCCTGTACCGATGTAACAGATCCGTTCTTTGTAGATGCAATACGCTCTTGCAATTCACCCACTTCTGTAGCAAGTGTCGGCTGATATCCTACAGCAGAAGGCATACGTCCAAGAAGAGCGGACACTTCTGAACCTGCCTGCACAAAACGGAAAATATTATCAATAAAAAGCAATACATTCTGTTTTTCTTCATCACGGAAATATTCAGCCATCGTAAGACCGGTCTCTGCAACACGCATTCTTGCTCCCGGCGGCTCATTCATCTGTCCAAACACTAACGCAGTCTTATCAAGTACACCGGAATCTTTCATTTCTGACCAGAGATCATTTCCCTCACGGGAACGCTCTCCTACACCGGTAAAAATGGAATAACCACCATGTTCTGTTGCAATATTTCGGATCAATTCCTGGATCAGAACGGTTTTGCCTACGCCGGCACCGCCAAACAGACCGATCTTTCCACCTTTGGCATATGGTGCGAGCAGATCAATAACCTTAATGCCTGTCTCTAAAATCTCTACCACAGGACTTTGTTCTTCAAATGTCGGTGGTTCTCTATGGATACACCACTTCTTTTCTGTTGCCAGAGATTCTCCATTATCGATCGTATCCCCAAGAACATTAAACAATCTTCCTAATGTTTTTTCACCAACAGGAACCTGAATTCCTCCACCGTTTGCAACCACTTCCATATCCTTGCAAAGACCTTCACTCGAAGCGAGCATAATACAGCGTACCGTATTATTTCCTATATGCTGTGCCACTTCCATCACACTGCGTTTTCCCTGGTTTTCTACTTCTAAGGCATCCTTAATAAATGGAATGTCATTATTCGGAAACTCGACATCTATAACAGGTCCCATTACCTGAACGATCTTTCCTTTTTTCATATCAAGCAGATCTCCTTTCCTGTTATTCTGTACTCTCGTTATCTTCTCAAAACGAATCCTTTTGGCTGGATTCTACGTTCAGAAAATTCTATGAGTACCTTTATTTTTTCTTCTTACGTTTTTGTGCTTTTGCACCACTGATCACTTCTGTAATTTCCTGTGTGATCGCTGTCTGGCGTACGCGATTATATTCAACCTGAAGTAATTGCAGCATTTCTTTTGCACTTTTTGATGCTGCTTCCATTGCCATCATCCGCGAATTCTGTTCACTGGCATACGATTCCACTAAAGCTCCATATACAAAACCGGTTACATAATTAGGAACCATATGATCCAAAACAGATTCCAAAGAAGGCTCTGCTTTTAACTCTTCCTGATAAACATCTACCGGTACGGCACTTTCAAAATCTTCTTTATCCAAAGGCAATAGCTTTAATACTTCTGTCTCTACTAAAAAAGCATTTTCCATCTTGGTATATACAATGTCAATCTCATCTACTTCATTTTGCATATACAGTTCCATGATACGTTCTACGATCACTCTGGCACGATGCAAAGAGGGATTTTGTACTGTATATTGAAAATTAGTATCTACATCCAGTCCCTCTCTTGCAAAATATTGTCTGCCCAGCTCTCCTACTACAAAGAGCCTGTTATGCTCACTCTGCTCAAAAAGTTCATGTGCTTTCTTGATCACATTGTGATTATACGCCCCTGCAAGACCTTTATCTGCCGTGATCACTAAATATCCTTTTCGTTTCTTTTCTTCTGCCTGTTCTCTGCCATATCCAAAGAAAACACTTTCTGTATCCGGCACATGGCGAAGAAAACGGTTAAATGCCATTTGCAAAGAATAAAAATACGGTTCTGTATCTTCTAACCGCTGCTTTGCATTGCGAAGTTTGGAAGAAGAGATCATATACATTGCATTTGTGATCTTCATGGTATCCTGTATACTTTTCATACGCTTCTGGATTTCTTTCGTATTTGCCATACTCATCCTCCATTCCTTTGCCAAAGTCTTTTTTAGGCAAAGTTTTTTTCACATAACATTTTTATGTTACGGTTCCATCTCTTTAAATTCTTTTGCTGCCGTTACGATCGCCTGTGTCAATTCGTCTGTCAGAACTTTTTGGGTATTGATCTGTGTAACGATCTCCGAATGAGATGTTTCAAAAAATGAAAGCATTTTATGCTGAAATTCTTTGATCTTCTTTTCGTCTACATCCATAAAAACTTTATGTGTTGCCGATACCAATGTAATAACCTGGCTTGCTAAATCCATCGGCTGGCATAATGGCTGTTTTAACAGTTCCATCAACCCTTTGCCATATCGTAACTGTGCCTTCGTTGTATCATCCAGATCAGAGCTAAACTGCGTAAAAACTTCCATCTCACGAAACTGTGCCAGATCAATTCGGACTGTTCCGGATGCTTTTTTCATGGCTTTTGTCTGTGCCGCTCCACCCACTCGTGATACAGAAAGCCCAACATTGACTGCCGGACGCATACCGGAAAAGAACAGATCACTCTCTAAGAAAATCTGACCATCCGTAATAGAGATCACATTTGTCGGGATATAGGCTGATACATCGCCAGCCTGTGTTTCAATAATAGGAAGTGCCGTGATCGAGCCACCTCCAAGTTCTTCACTTAATTTGCTTGAACGCTCCAACAGTCTGGAATGCAAATAAAATACGTCTCCCGGATATGCTTCACGTCCCGGTGATCTTTCTAACAAAAGAGATAATGCTCGATATGCTACCGCATGTTTAGACAGATCATCATAAACGATCAGTACATCTTTTCCCTGATACATGAAATACTCCGCCAATGCTGTACCGGAATATGGTGCAATATATTCTAAGGATGCAGAATCACTTGCTGTCGCAGAAAGCACGATCGAATAATCCATTGCATCATGTTTTTGTAATGTATTTACGATTTTTGCAACTGTAGATGCTTTCTGACCGATTGCAACATAGATACAGATAACATCTTTCCCTTTCTGGTTCAATATCGTATCGATCGCAATGGATGTTTTTCCTGTCTGTCGATCTCCAATGATAAGTTCACGCTGTCCGCGACCAATCGGGAACATAGAATCAATTGATAAAATGCCGGTTTCTAACGGCTGATCAACGGACTTCCGATCTACAATTCCCGGTGCCTCATGCTCAATCGGACGATAGTCTTTTGCAGCGATCGGACCTTTTCCATCAATCGGTGCACCCAAAGCATCCACGATTCTTCCAAGATAAGCCTCTCCTACCGGAATGCCTGCCATCTTTTTTGTTCTTGTTACTTTTGTACCTTCCTTAATCCCGTTATCTCTTCCCAAAATGATACAACCGATCTGGTCTCTTTGAATATCCTGTACCATTCCTTTGACACCATTTTCGAAAATAACGATCTCGCCATACATTGCATGCTCTATTCCGTAAATCGTAGCAATTCCGTCTCCTACCCAGATTACGGTACCAACTTCATGCTCTTTAAATTCCAGATCAAAATTTTCAATCTCTGTTTTCAAAATAGAGATCACTTCTTCTGAGTTGATCGCACTCACAGTATCACCTCCTGGTTAATTTATTCTCTAATTGCCGCAAACGACCTTCCATGCTCCAGTCCATTTCGATGTCGCCAACCTGTATGATAAAGCCACCGATCAATTTCTTTTTCTCGATCCATTCGATCGTTACTTTTTGGGCATGAAATCGTTTCGCTAACGTTTCCTGTATCTGTTCTATTTCTCTTGTATCGGGTTTTTGCACATAATAGATTGTTGCAAGGATCTCCTGCTCTTTTTTTCTTCTATGCTTTTCATATGCCGCAAAAATATCCTGAATCTTATTAAAATCATGATGCACTGCAACAACCTTTAGAAATTTTCTGATTCCTTCCGGGAAAACAGCATCAATGATTTTTTCTTTTTCTGCAAGACTCACAATAGGACTTTTAAGAGCTTCTAAAAGCATCGGCTGATCAAAGATTACTTTTTTTGTATCTTCAATCTCATTTGCCAAAATAGCAGACTCCAGCAAAACCAATCCATAGTTATTCGATATCTGTGTCATATGTTTCACCTGCTTTTTTCGTAAATTCCCGGTAAAAAGCTGCATTTTGTTCTTTTGTGTCACCGTCAAGCAATACTTTTCTTGCGGCTGTCAACGCCAATGCACTGATCTGCGACTGCACATCACCAAGCATTTTTTCTTTTTCCTGACTTGCAGCCACATTTGCTCTTTGCACCACTTTATCTGCTTCTTTCTTTGCCTGATCCAGTCTTTTCTCATATTCACTGTCGGCTCTTGCTTTGGCATTTTCCAAAATTCTGTTTGATTCTTCTTTTGCATCATGCATCAATGCTTCATATTGCGTTTTCATTTCAGCTGCCTGTTCTTCTTTTGCTTTGGCATCCGCAAACTGCTTTGCAAGCATTTCATCTCTTTTTTGCATAATATTTCGAATCGGGCCGATCAGGAAATGTCTCAATATCAAATACAGAACGATCAGATTGATTATGGTAAAGACAATGCCATCTAATCTTAACATCCTCTATTCCATCCTTTCCATGATTTCCGGTATCCCGGATTTGCTATGTTTATCGTAATAACAAAATGATCAATAAAGCGATAACAAAACCATAGATTGCTGTTGCTTCTGCAAGTGCACAACCAAGGATCAATGTTTTGCTGATCTTTCCGTCAGCTTCCGGCTGTCTTGCGATCGCATCGACTGCTTTTGAAGTTGCAATACCAATACCTACACCTGCTCCAATACCTGTTAAAACTGCTACACCTGCTCCTATTGCTAATAATGTTGACATAATCGTATCTCCTTTTTCTTTGTTTATTCTAAAGCTTCTTTCAAAAATAATGATGTTAAAAATACAAACACATATGCCTGGATCAATCCGTCAAAAATATCAAAATAAAAACTAAACGGAATCGGTAAAAAAACAGGCAATATTAATTTAATCAGTTCCATAACAACAAATGCGCCTAATACATTACCAAAAAGACGCATACACAGCGACAATGGTCTGATGAAAACTTCCAATATATTAATGGGAGCGATCACCCATACCGGCTGTGCAAAACTTTTAAGCCAGCCTTTTGTTCCTTTCTTTCTTATCCCTGCCATTTCGATCAGAATAATACTCATGACCGCTAATCCTGCCGTTACACCCATGTCTTTTGTCGGTGGTTTCAGCCCGACCAGACCGATCAGATTTGCAACGCCGATATATAACATAACCGAGATCAGATATGGTATGTATTCTTTCCCTTCTTCTCCAAGAATATCTTCAAAAAAGCCATATCCGGCACTCACAGCTGCCTCCATCATCTTTTGTCTCCTGCCTGGATTCTCCACGCTTAAATTTCTCGTCAGTAAGAACGATACTATAAGCAGCACTGCCATAATGATCCATGTAACGACAACTGACTCCGGAACTTTAATCCCGCCAAATACAGGGATGGTAAATGCGGTATCACAATTTAATTCCTTTAATAAGTCACCTGCCAGATTTCCCGTAATCATCGCTTCCTTTCTTTATCAATTTTTTTTGCAAAAATCTTCTTTTTTATGACTTGTTAGATTAAAAAATGAATATTCGTGCAAAAATAAAAAACTTGTCAAATAGGTCCCTGATCCCGTCCCCTTTAACAAGTCGTTTGCATTGTAATTTATGTTTTGCATTTTGTCAATTTTACGTCAATCACCATAAAATACCGTTTTTTTTGTGCAGATTATAAAAAATATATTCTGATCTTTTTGCTTTTTTTATTTGTTTTGCTTCTTTTCTTTTTTTGGCTTTGCGTTCTATTTTTGCATTTAGCGATATTTGATAAGGATATTCTCTAAAATCCATTATTTTTTCATGAAATACCTACAAAAAAACAGCCTATCTGTCATTTCTTTCTTTTTTAAATTCTACTTCCATTTCCTTCCTATTTTTCTTGACTTTTCTGTTTTCTTCATAATATCATTCTTATTTTTTATACAATTTCTCGGTTTGCAAAGAAAATATACCTTCTCATTGCTTTCTTATTCCTCTTTCTTCCATTCATCTGTTCTGACAATATACTTTTGATAAAAAGCTCTCTTTCCTATTTTTCCGTAAACACAAAAAAGACAACATTTCTGCTGCCCTTTTTGTGTGTTTATAGGATTGTTTTCTATCAAATTATAAGGTCTACGGTAAATTCGTATACCCCATCAGTTTTTCATCGACTTCTCTGGCTACATGACGCCCTTCATTAATGCCCCATACTACCAAAGACTGACCACGATGCATATCGCCTGCCGTAAAGATTTTATCCACAGATGTCTGATATTTTCCCGGTTTCGTTTCTACATTGGTACGTGCATTCAGTTTTACTTTAAATGCTTTTGCAATATAGTCCTCTGTACCAAGGAATCCTGCTGCGATCAGAACATAATCTGCCGGAAGTTCAAACTCACTTCCCTGAATCTCAGTCATATTCATACGACCGGTCTTTGGATCTTTCTTTGGTTCTAACTTTACAAGTTTTACTTTCTTTAAGACACCATTCTTGTCAGCGATAAACTCTTTGACCGTTGCCTGATAAATACGCGGATCTTTTCCATAGACAGCGATTGCTTCTTCCTGACCATAATCTGTCTTACATACTCTGGGCCATTCCGGCCAAGTATTGTTTGCTGCTCTCTGATCCGGCAGCTTTGGCATCATTTCAATCTGTACGACAGATTTTGCCCCCTGACGGACTGCAGTACCAACACAGTCATTACCGGTATCTCCACCACCGATCACAACAACATTTTTGCCTTTGGTATCAACCCATCCTTCTTTCTTGCCCGTGAGTACATGCTTCGTAGAGCGTGTTAAGAAATCTACCGCAAAGTAAATTCCCTGTGCTTCTCTTCCCGGTGCCTTGATATCACGCGGATGAGAGGCACCACAGCATAAGATCACACTATCATATTCTTTTAACAGTGTTTCTGCTTTGACATCTTTTCCTACATTGGTATTTACAATAAAATGAATGCCTTCTTCTTCCATGACTTTCTGCTTGCGGTCGATCACCCATTTTTCCAGTTTCATGTTCGGAATACCATACATCAACAGTCCGCCGATATGATCGTTTCTTTCATAAACCGTGACATCATGTCCTCTTTTATTTAACTGATCTGCTGCAGCAAGACCGGAAGGACCAGAGCCGACAATGGCTACTTTCTTTCCGGTTCTGACCTTTGGCGGCTTTGCTTTCATCAGACCATTTGCATAACCATATTCAATGATCGCATTTTCATTTGCTTTACAACTGACCGGTTCTCCATTGAGTCCGCAGGTACAGGCAGCTTCGCAAAGTGCCGGGCAGACTCTGGATGTAAACTCCGGGAAATTATTTGTCTGGCGAAGCATCTGAAGTGCTTTTTCTAAGTTTCCATGGAACAACAGATCATTCCATTCCGGTACTAAGTTATTTAACGGACAGCCTGATGCCATGCCATTGATCATCATACCTGACTGACAAAACGGAACACCACAGTTCATACATCTTGCTGCCTGTGTTGCACGATCCTTGTCACTCATAGGTGTATGGAACTCATTAAAGTTCTTAATACGTTCCAGAGGTTCTACTGCTTTATTATCTTTTCTATCATATTCCATAAATCCGGTTGGTTTACCCATAATAGTCCTCCATTCTGAATCGATCCTTACGCTTTATGATGCATTGGGAAATGCGATGCAAACTGTTTATTTGCAAGCATATTCCCTGCATTAAGACATTTTCGATCTGTTTCTTCTATATATTATGCCTGTTTTTTATGTGCATAAAATGCTTCGATCTGTGCCTGTTCATAACCAAGACCATGTTCTTCCATCTTTGCGATCAACTGAAGCATCTTACTGTAATCATAAGAGATGATCTTCTTAAATTTAGGAAGGTATTCGCTAAAGTTATCTAAGATTTCTTTTCCTCTCTTTGATCCGGTTGCTGCAACATGCTCTTCGATCATTTCCTTTAATTCCAATACGTCGTATTTATCAGAAACGATTTCAGAAGAAACAAGTTCTTTGTTTAATTTCAGATAAAGGTCACTGTTTTCATCGAGTACATAGGCGACACCACCGCTCATGCCGGCTGCAAAGTTCTTACCGGTTGGTCCGAGAACCACAACACGTCCTCCGGTCATATATTCACATCCATGATCGCCAACACCTTCCACAACGGCTGTTGCACCTGAGTTGCGGACACAGAAACGTTCCCCGGCAATACCATTGATAAATGCTTTACCGCTTGTCGCACCATATAATGCAACATTACCGATAATAATATTATCCTCTGCTTTGAAGTTCGAACCTGCCGGTGGATATACAACGATCTTACCGCCTGACAAGCCTTTTCCAAGATAATCATTCGAATCACCGACAAGCTCTAATGTCAGACCTTTTGGAATGAATGCCCCAAAACTTTGACCACCGCTTCCGTGACATTCTACTGTCAATGTATCTTCTTCTAACTTATCAGAGAATTTCTTTGTGATCTCTGATCCTAAGATTGTACCAAGGGTTCGGTTGATATTTGTAACATCCACGGAAATCTTTGTCTTTTCACCTGACTGTAATGCTTTCTTGAATTTTGGCAGGAATACTTTTTCATCGATCGTCTTTTCTAATTCAAAATCATATTTGTTCTTTTCGATGTATTTATTTTCTTTTCTTTCATTGGCAAAAGAAGAATCTAAGATCGCACTCAGATCAACTTTCTTCGCTTTCGCATTTTCATCGTCCTTGACCTTCAAAAGATCGGTACGTCCAATCAGATCATCCACTTTACGGATACCAAGCTTAGCCATATATTCACGAAGTTCCTGTGCAATAAACTTCATGAAGTTTTCTACATATTCCGGTTTACCCTTGAAACGCTTACGAAGCTCCGGATTCTGTGTTGCCACACCAACCGGACAGGTATCTAAGTTACATACACGCATCATTACACATCCCATTGTGATCAACGGAGCTGTGGCAAAACCGAATTCTTCCGCACCAAGCAATGCGGCAACTAAGACATCACGTCCTGTCATAAGCTTACCATCTGTCTCAATACGGACACGAGAACGAAGTCCGTTCATGATCAATGTCTGATGTGTCTCTGCAAGACCTAATTCCCATGGAAGGCCTGCATTATAGATCGAGCTTCTTGGAGCTGCTCCGGTACCGCCATCATAACCGGAGATCAGGATAACTGCTGCACCGGCTTTTGCAACGCCGGCAGCAACGGTACCGACACCGGCTTCTGATACAAGCTTAACAGAGATTCTTGCATCTTTGTTGCTGTTCTTTAAGTCATAGATCAACTGTGCCAGATCTTCGATCGAATAGATATCATGATGTGGTGGTGGTGAGATCAGGCTGACACCCGGCGTAGAATGTCTGGTCTTGGCAACCCACGGATATACTTTGCCACCCGGCAGATGACCACCTTCACCCGGTTTTGCACCCTGTGCCATCTTGATCTGGATCTCTTTTGCACTGACTAAGTAGCGGGATGTTACACCAAAACGACCGGATGCTACCTGCTTGATCGCAGAACATCTGTCTGTTTCCGTTCCTGCAGTCAAAAGTCTTTCTAAACTCTCGCCACCTTCACCACTGTTTGACTTACCATGCAAATGATTCATGGCGATCGCAAGTGTTTCATGTGCTTCCTGTGAAATCGAACCATAAGACATCGCACCTGTCTTAAAACGCTTTACAATCTCATCAACACTTTCTACTTCCTCGATCGGAATGGATTTCTTCGGATAGTTAAAGTCTAATAAGCTTCTTAATGTTACATTGCTGTCTTTCTCATCGATCGTCTTTGAATACATTTTAAACAGGTCATAGCTTCCGGTCCATGCAGCCTGCTGTAACAGATGGATTGTTTCCGGATTATACAAATGATCTTCCTGATGACCTCTTGCTTTATGCTGTCCACGGCTTTCTAAGTTTAGGTCAACGCTGAGTCCTAACGGATCAAATGCAGAAGAATGCTGTTTATCTACCTGTTTTTCGATATCTTCCAATGTGATACCACCCACACAGCATACGGTATCGGTAAAATATTTCTCAATGACATCTTCCGAAATGCCAATCGCCTCAAAGATCTTAGAACCCTGATAAGACTGGATCGTTGAAATACCCATTTTAGAAGCGATCTTTACAATACCATGCAATACCGCAGAATCATAATCATTAACGGCTGCATAATAATCCTTATCAAGCATCTTATTGTCGATCAGTTCCTTGATCGTACTATGTGCAAGATATGGGTTGATCGCACAGGCGCCATAACCTAACAGCGTAGCAAAATGATGTACTTCTCTTGGCTCTGCTGTCTCTAAGATCATGGCAACACGCGTTCTCTTCTTCGTTGTGACAAGATATTGCTGCATTGCCGATACCGCTAAAAGAGATGGAATCGCAACGTGGTTTTCATCGACTCCCCTGTCACTTAAGATCAGGATGTTTACTCCTTCTTTATACGCACGATCGGCTTCAAGACGAAGATGATCCAATGCTTTTTTCAAAGAAGTATTCTTATAATACGTAATCGGAAGAACTTCACTCTTAAATCCTTCTTTATTGATATATTTGATCTTTAACATATCGGTATCTGTTAAGATTGGATTTCTGATCTTTAATACTTTACAATTATCAGCATCTTCTACTAAAAGGTTACCATCTTCTCCGATATATACGCTGGTCGATGTAACGATCTCTTCACGGATCGAATCGATCGGTGGGTTGGTTACCTGGGCAAACAACTGTTTAAAGTAGTTAAAGAGTGGCTGTGGTTTATCAGAAAGCATAGGAAGCGGAGAATCCGTACCCATTGCTCCGATCGGCTCACTTCCATTCTGTGCCATCGGAAGGATAGAAGTTTTATATTCTTCAAATGTATAACCAAATGCTTTTTGCAATCTGGCTCTCTCTTCATCGGAAAACTCTTCTACTTTCTTATTTGGAATATGAAGTTCCTTTAAAGTAACTAAGTTACTGTTTAACCACTCACCATATGGCTGGCGTGATGCATAACTTTCTTTTAAGACATCATCATCTACGAGTTCTCCTTTGACTGTATCTACAAGAAGCATACGTCCCGGTCTGAGTCGGTCTTTCTTTACGATCTTTTCGGGTGGAATATCACACACACCGACTTCAGATGATAAGATCAACTGGTCATCTGTTGTAATATAATAACGGGATGGGCGAAGACCGTTACGGTCAAGTACGGCTCCCATGATATCTCCATCCGAGAAAAGGATTGATGCGGGACCATCCCACGGCTCCATCATTGTTGCATAATACTGATAAAAGTCACGCTTCTTCTGGCTGATACTCATATCATTTTCCCATGGTTCCGGAATGGTGATCATAACAGCTAACGGAAGATCCATACCACTCATCACTAAGAATTCCAAAGTATTATCCAATCTTGCAGAATCGGAACCGTTTGGATTTACAACCGGAAGAATCTTATGAAGTTCACTGGAAAGATACGGTGACTCCATGGTCTCTTCACGGGCAAGCATCTTATCTGCATTACCAACGATCGTGTTGATCTCGCCATTATGCACGATGAAACGGTTTGGATGAGCACGCATCCAGCTTGGATTTGTGTTCGTACTAAAACGAGAATGTACGATAGCGATCGCAGATACATAATCCGGATCACGCAGATCTTCAAAGAACTGACGAAGCTGACCAACTAAGAACATACCTTTATATACGATCGTTCTGCTTGAAAAGGATACCACATAAGTATCATCGTTACTCTGTTCAAAAACACGACGTGCTACATAAAGCTTACGGTCGAATTCAAGACCACGCTCTACTTCTTCCGGTCTTTTCACAAAGGCCTGCATGATGCATGGCATACATTCTAATGCTTTATGACCAAGAATCTCAGGCACGATCGGAACTTCTCTCCATCCGAGAAATTCCAAGCCTTCTTTCTCAATGATAACCTCAAACATCTTCTTTGCCTGGTTCTTCTTTAATTCATCCTGTGGGAAGAAAAACATTCCAATACCATAATCTCTTTCTTCTCCTAATTCGATGCCAAGCGGTTTGACTGCTTTTTTAAAGAACTCATGCGAGATCTGAAGCAGAATACCTACACCGTCACCGGTCTTTCCTTCTGCATCTTTACCTGCACGATGCTCTAACTTTTCTACAATATCTAATGCACCGGATACCGTATCGTGTGTCTTGTTACCTTTGATATTTACGATAGCACCGATACCACAGTTGTCATGCTCAAAACGCGGATCATAAAGACCTTTCTTTGCATGATCGATCACATCTGAAGCATTCAGAATACGATTTGCATTCTCTTCTCTTTTCTGCATGTTGCCATTACCTCCTATAAACACAAAAAAAGGGTTCAGCAAATAGACTTGCTGAACCCCTTTGTTCATCAACTGTTTGCATTATAACGTTTTTCGCATCAAAAAGCAAGTTTTATTTTGTCATAATGCATTATTTTTTAATTTAATTAAGTATATTCAATTTACAGTTTATTTTCTTCTGTTTTACAAACAGATGTTCCTATTTGTTATTGCAATTTTTTATTATATAAAGGTCGATGAAGTAAATATACCACTCTTGGATTTTGAAGTTATCTGATTCTTTTTTTATTTTTCAGATAAATTGTTCTCTTTGTCTGATTTCCCGATGGATCAATCGCTACGACCTTATACTTTGTTATCTTTTTTTGTCTTGTAATGGTAAACTTCCAATAGTTTTTATATTTTCCTTTCTTGACTTTGGTAAGCTTTACTTTCTTTCCATTGATTGTCACTTTCTTTATTGCTTTATTGTCTTTTACATATGCAATGACTTTTTTCTTATAATATACCCTTTTGTTGATCAGATTTTTGAATACAGGCTTTTGGCGGTCAATAGCTGAATTTGATTTATGGGTATTGGAAGACTTAGTTGGTATAGGCGATGATGAATTCATTGCCGGAAACTTACAGGAAACGTATGCTGTAAGTTTCATACTTCCATTGACTTCTATACTACTATCCTGCACCTTATTATCTTTTGTCCATAGTTCTTTGCGTACTGTCTGATCCTGGTATTGACAGATCCAATAATCTATACTTTCATTTTCATAAAATCTTGGAAGTTGGATTATTTCTCCATTTTCACAACTTCTTGTCTCAGACAATATTTGAAAATTTCCATAGCCATAATTCATATAAATTCTTACAACATACTTTCCATTTTCATCCTTTTCTTCCGGATTTAATGGTATATCCGGTGAAGCAGTTCGTTGTGGTGCTATAGTTGGCATAGATTGCCCCGGCTGTATTATGACCGGTGCTGCCGGTGTCATTTCCGGTCTTGGTGTTACAGTAATTATTTCAGAAGTTGATGAATATTCTTTAGCCTCCCGTGTAGTCTTTGGTGCAATGACATTTTCTGTTTCCAATGCTTTACTTTGTGAGCTGTCGCCTATACTGATGCACCCTATTGCTAATGTTGCAAGTATTGTGTATAGTATTGATTTTTTCATTTTCATATGTATCCCCCTTTTCTAACAATCCTATTATAAATCTGTTGCCATACGCTGTCGAACTTCCTATTCATTTTTAGACTCTTCTTTCCTAAATAATCTTTCCGACAACGACTAAATATAATTGCAAAAAACATTTTCTCCATTTTACTTCTTCAAATAGATGATTCTCTTTGCCTGATTTCCTGATGGATCAACCGCTACGACCTTATACTTTGTTATCTTTTTTTGTCTCGTAATGGTAAACTTCCAATAGTTCTTATATTTTCCTTTCTTTACTTTGGTAAGTTTTACTTTTTTCCCATTGATTGTTACTTTCTTGATCGCTTTGTTGTCTTTTACATATGCAATGACTTTTTTCTTATGATATGCCCTTTTGTTGATCAGATTTTTGAATACAGGCTTTTGGCGGTCAATAGCAGGAGCCGGCGTTTTTCTTGGTTTACGTGTAATCGGATTCATTCTGATCCGCGGAAAAATAGCAGTAAGTTTCATGCTTCCATTAACTTCTATACTGGCATCCTTTTCATTGATATATACACTTTTATCCTGATACTGGCATAACCATGTTGCAGCTACTTTTCCGTTAATTTTCATTTTGGACAGATCTATGATCTCACCGTTATCATAACCTCTCGTTTCTACCAAAAATACACCATCATTACAATCCTCATATATCCTTACAACATATTTTCCGTTTTCATCCTTTTCTTCCTGATTCAATGGGATATCCGGTGAAGATGTTCTTTGAATCACTGGCCCCATACTTGCCGGTATCACATTTGCATGCATAATCCCCGGTGTTGATGAATATTCTGCATTCCCCGTTGAAGTCTCCAATGCGGTTCCATTCTCTGTCTCTACAGCTTTACTTTGTGGGCTGTTACCTAAACCGAGGCACCCTATGATTGTTGTTGCAAGTATTGTGTATTGTATTGATTTTTTCATTTTCATATGCAATTTCCTCCCTTGTATTCACATTTTGATAATTAAGATAAATTCTTTATTAAATTATAAACTATATCTTTATATAACGCAAGAAATATTTGTAACTGCTTCCATATTTTTCTTATAATCTTTCTTGTCAATAACGTTATAATTTTGCATACAAAAAAAGCTTACTCTCTTATGTAAAATTCATGCATGACTGTATCAAATATCGTACAAAATGCTGCAAACAAAAGACACTCGGATTTTAGAGTTATTTCTTAATAAAAACAAAAATTCCTTTGAGCAGATTCTGATAATTCATCTTATCTGCCCAAAGGAATTTCTATCCTGCCTGCTGTACAAAACTTGTCAGCAAAAGTTCAACACCAATCTGATCATTGATATTTCCGCGTTTAAAATCATATTCCGTATCAATACATGCTGTCAGCATTTCTTTTAAATTTTCTTGTGTAAAATGCTTTGCCTGCATTTGGTACTTGCCTACAGAAAATGGCGGAATGCCAATCTTTTTAGCCAATTCTCCCTTACCGGACTGCTTGCAGCTTTTGATTTGCAACAAAATATTAAAATGTCTGGTTAGCAAATATAAAATAGACATCGGATTTTCTTTTAGTTCCAACAGATCATGATATAATCGGATCGCCTCTGCTTTTTTTCCACCGGCAACTGCATCTAACATTTTAAAGATCTGTCCTGTCACTTGTATACTGCAAACAGCATCAATATCCTCTTTGGTAATTTCTTCTCTCCCCATCGTATAAGCAATCAATTTTTCCAACTCGTTCTGAATATTTAAAAGAGAATTATCTACCTGCTCTAAAAAATATTGCGCAGTATTTTGACGAATCTTCTTGCCGGCTTTGCCTAAATGAACTGCAACAAACTGTAATGTTTCCTGATCACTCATTGCATTCAGTTCCACAGCGATGCCATTTTTTTGAATATACTTATAAAGTTTAGTTCTTTTATTCACTTCTTTTTCCACAAAAACAAAAATGGTACTATCCGGCACACTTTCAATAACATCTGCAAAATCATTTGCATTTTTACAAAGCTTGGAATCTTCCATTATGATCAGCCTATGTTCTTGAAAAAACGGAAGTGTCTGTGCAATTTCCTTTACTTCTAAAAGATCGATCGAACCACCCTGAAAATACGAATAATTCATCTCATCGGCTCCATCCAGAATGGTTTCCTTTAACTTGTCCCGGTAAAAATGAACCAGATATTCCTCTTCTCCATATAAAAGATATGTGTTATGAAATTCTTTCTTTTGAATGTCTTCTTTAAGGTGCTGCATTCCTTTTCTCCTCAACGATATTTTTTTCATTATACACCCATTCACATGATAAAAAAAGAATATTATCTTTTAATTTCATCCCGGCACTCCTTTTCTATCTCACTAACAGATTTTTCCATAAGTCTGTTTACAGCATTCCATAATTATCTTCTCACACCTGTCATATCCAAGCTGTGAACTGTTCAGACACAACGTATAATTACTGGCTTTACCCCATTTCTGTTCCGTGTAAAAGTTATAATTTGTCATACGCCTTTTATCTGTGTCTGCCATCATTTTGACAGCTTCCTTCTCTTCAACATTATATAAGTCCATGATACGCTGTGTTTTTTCCGGCATATCCCCATGAATAAACACATTTAACACATCATCCCTGTCTTTCAGAATGTAATCAGCATTTCTTCCAACGATTACACAAGGCTCCTTTCCAGCCAACTCCAAAATAACTTTTCTTTGTGCTTCATATACGATATCTTCTATGGACTTTCCTGTAATGTCACGTCCGGCAAAGGCATATGCAAATAAACCTTTCTTTGGAGATAACTCTGCATTTTCTTTAATGTACTCTGGTGACAATCCTGACTGTTCTGCAATCTGTCCAATGATATCCTTGTCATAATATGCAATGCCAAGTTTCCTTGCCACTTCTTCACCGATGAAACGTCCACCGCTTCCATACTCTCTGCTGATTGTAATAATTCTTTTTGCCATTTACGGTTCCTCCTTAATTTAATACATCTATTTTATTCTTTCTGATTCTCTTTAAAAATACATATCCTGCCAGACATGAAATAACCTCAGTTATTGGGAATGCCCACCAGATCAGGAAAACTCCCATCTGACCATTTCTGACAAACACAGAAAAAATTCCAGCCAGTGGCAGAATAATAATAAGTTGTCTCAGAAGAGAGATTACCAATGATTCAATGCCGCCATCCAGTGCCTGATAAATTCCCTGATAAGCAACGTTTATCCCGGCAAACAGAAAGCTTATTGGGATTATCCTCATTGCTTCGATAAAATATTCCCTTGACTGTCCTGCATTGAACAAAGTTGCAAAAGCTCCAGG
>OGPZ01000207.1_pt1 | contig 55443 bp, 49 predicted proteins | sample 1553111 | NCBI WGS metagenome assembly OGPZ01 (sample SAMEA2579968, study PRJEB22360) | human gut metagenome
CCGGGCGGATTCGGGACTTTAACCCGTTAGAAACGTGCGCCGCTAGGCGCACAAGTAGAAGAAAGGACAACCGTATCCCGGCTGTCCTTTCTTTTATTAGTTTATTATTATATTGGGGAAAATGTGAAAAATGATAAAACCAAACTATTTTAAATACTTATAAAAAATCCTTCACTGATGCATAAATGCCCTCTGCATCAAGTCCGTATTTTTTAAGCAAAGCTACAGCCGGACCTGACTCACCAAAGCAGTCCTGTATGCCTATTGTCTTTACCGGTGTTGGAGCCTTACGCGAAAGTGTCTCACATACCGCGGCTCCAAGTCCTCCTATTACAGAGTGCTCCTCCACGGTAACCACCCTGCCGCATTCCTTTGCTGCAGCTACAACAAGTTCCTCATCAAGAGGCTTGATAGTGTGTATATTTATGACCTTTGCATTTACGCCATCTGCTGCAAGCTTTTCTGCCGCTGCAAGTGACTCTGCCACGCACAGACCTGTAGCTATGATAGCTACATCCGTGCCCTCACGGAGTGTAACACCCTTTCCGATTTCAAATTTATACTCTGCATTGTCATTTATTATCGGTGTTGCAAGACGGCCAAACCTCATGTATACAGGGCCCTCATGCTCATAAGCTGCCTTTACGGCGGCTCTTGCCTCTATATCATCGCTTGGGTTTATTACAACCATGCCTGGAATTGCTCTCATGAGTGCAATATCCTCGTTGCACTGGTGGGTGGCTCCATCCTCTCCTACCGAAATACCTGCGTGTGTCGCACCGATTTTCACATTGAGATGAGGATATCCAATAGAGTTTCTCACCTGCTCAAACGCACGACCTGCCGCAAACATGGCAAATGAACTGGCAAATGGCACCTTTCCCGTAGCCGCAAGTCCTGCAGCAATACCCATCATATTGCACTCTGCGATACCACAGTCTATGTGACGATCTGGAAATTCCTTTTTGAAGATGGCTGTCTGTGTGGCAGCCGCAAGGTCAGCATCAAGAACATATACGTCATCGTGCTCCTTTGCAAGCTCTACAAGTGCATTTCCGTAGCTGACACGTGTGGCGATTTTCTTTACTTCTGACATAATGCTTCACCTTCCTTTCTCAGATCCTCCATGGCAACTGCATACTCCTCATCATTTGGAGCCTTGCCATGCCAGCCGACCTGATTTTCCATAAATGAAACACCCTTGCCCTTTACGGTATGTGCTATAATTGCCGTCGGCATACCCTTTGTATTTCTTGCTTCTTTAAATGCGTCAGCAATCTGCTCCATGTCATTTCCATCCTTCAGATCAATCACATGGAAATTGAATGCCTTGAATTTCTCACCAATAGGATATGGTGAGCACACCTGATCCACCGGTCCATCAATCTGAAGTCCGTTGTTATCAACTATAACAACAAGGTTATCAAGCCTTCTGAAGCCCGCAAACATAGCAGCCTCCCAGACCTGTCCCTCCTGAATCTCGCCATCGCCGAGAAGTGTATATACTCTGTAATCATCATTTGTAAGCTTTGCAGAAAGTGCCATGCCCACTGCCGCAGAAATGCCCTGTCCGAGCGAACCGCTTGACATATCCACACCCGGGATATGCTTCATGTCAGGATGTCCCTGCAGATATGATCCCAGATGTCTGAGTGTCTTTAAATCCTCAACCGGAAAATAGCCTCTCTGCGCAAGTGTAGAGTAAAGTCCCGGAGCCGTGTGTCCCTTTGAAAGCACAAAACGGTCTCTATCCGGCTTTTTAGGATTCTTTGGATCAATGTTCATCTCCTCAAAATACAGATATGTAAATATATCTGCTGCAGAAAGTGAGCCGCCCGGATGTCCCGCCTTTGCAGAATGCACAGCCGTGACGATACCCTTCCTGACTTCATTTGCTGTAATCTGAAGCTCTAATTTGTTCATTTTGTTCTCCTGTTAAATCTATGACATGAAATAAAATATTTATACCGGTCTTTGGTTTATAATATCTAATCCCCAAATACAGCTCTGTAATCAGCCTGGAACTTCTCGATTCCCTGATCTGTAAGCGGATGCTTTGTCATCTGCTCAATAACCTTGTAAGGAATTGTTGCGATATCAGCTCCTGCAAGTGCACAGTCTGTGACATGAATCGGGTTTCTGATTGAAGCTGCAATAATCTCTGTGTCATATCCATAGATATCAAAAATCTCAGAAATCTGTCTGATCAGCTCAATGCCCGGCTGGCTGATATCATCAAGTCTGCCAAGGAAAGGCGAAACATATGTAGCACCTGCATTTGCAGCAAGAATTGCCTGATTTGCTGAAAAAATAAGAGTAACGTTTGTCTTGATGCCCTCTGATGAAAGTACCTTGACAGCCTTAAGTCCCTCAACTGTCATAGGAATCTTAACTACCATGTTTGGATGGATAGCTGCGATTTCACGTCCTTCTTTTATCATGCCCTCTGCATCAACTGTTGTTGCTTTTACCTCTCCGCTTATCGGTCCGTCAACGATAGATGTGATTTCTTTAATTACCTCATTGAAGTCTCTGCCCTCTTTTGCGATGAGTGAAGGGTTTGTTGTAACTCCACAGATGACTCCCATATCGTTTGCTTTCTTAATGTCCTCGACATTTGCTGTATCTACGAAAAACTTCATTTAATAATACCTCCGCCTTATATAATTTGTGTTTGCTTTTATTTGTTGATATAAATATAACACTTTAAAAGAAAAAATGCAATAGCAAAAGCAAATAAAAGTAAAAATAAATATAATTAAATGACATCAAATAAAAAAAAGCATAAGCAATCGAAAGCACTAGCTTTATTTACTTATTTGAGTTATTATATATTTATGCAATGCTTTGTGATAAAAATATGTACGTAAAAATACAACAGAAATCAAAAGAAAGAGGAAAATCTATGCTGCAATTAGAAAGACAACAAAAGATTCTCGATTATTTAAAAGAAAACCGTAAGGCCACCACCAATGAGCTCAGCGAGCTGCTTGGTGTATCGACCACGACAATAAGAACAGATTTAAACCAGATGGATAAGGAAAAGCTTCTGACAAAGACTCACGGCGGTGCTATCTACAAGGATAAAACCCATGACATGACTGATTTAACCTCGAGGGCCTACCTGTTCCATGACCGCGCCCTGGAAAACAAGGAAGCTAAAGAGGAGATTGCAAACGAGGCGATAAAGCTCGTAAGTGACCATATGTGTATATTCCTTGATGCCAGCTCCACAGCCTACACTCTCGGCATGAAGCTTTCAGGCTTTACAGAGCTGACCGTCATCACCAATGGCATCAATCTGGCTTTAGAGCTAAAGGATATCCCGGGTGTCACAGTCATCCTGACAGGCGGTATCGTAACCAGTGCATCCGCTTCCATAGAAGGACTGCTTGGCGCTGATTTACTCAAAAAAATACACACAGATATCGCGTTCGTGTCAGCAAGAGGCTTCTCTGTAGAAGACGGACTGACTGATTTCAGTATATACGAGGCTGATTTAAAGCACATGTGTATCAAGGCCTCCGCTAAAACTGTGGCTCTTGTAGACCACACCAAGTTTGATACCACATCCATATCCAGCTATGCATCGCTTGATGACATCAATATGGTAATCACCGACTCCGGTATCTCTCCTGAGACAGCAGATATATATGAGAAGGCAGGCACTGATATTGTTATATCCGGAATATAAATGAGACAATATAGCCATATAAAAGTATAAGTACAAATATAACTATAAATATAAATATAACTATAAATATAAATATAAGTACAAGTACAAATATAACTATAACTGTATATATAGATCCATCAAAAATGACACGCAACGTTTTACGCTGCGTGTCATTTTATAGTTGTCTTATACACTTAAAGCATCAGACTATCTTATATGCATTTCTACCCTTTTCCTTCACATCATTGAGCACTTCATCCACCGTCTTGAACAGCTTTGAAAACTCATCCGGCACCTTTACATCTGGGGCGGTAACATATGCCTGTGATACAGTCAGATACTCATCCACCTTAGAGCTCTCATGAAGTATCTGTTTTTTGGCAAGCTCAAGTCTTATATGCTCGGCTATATTTTTAATGATATCCTCATCCGTTTCCTGCAGGATTATGTAGAATTCATCGCCATAGAAATGATACCCCATTCCCTTATCTTTGATGCTCTCATTTATTATGGATGACAATTCTTTTAGCACTGCATCACCGGTGACTCTGCCACTGTTTCTGTTAAATGACTTGAAGAAATCTATATCCACTACTCCAAACGTGATTCCTGCACCATCTGAATCCTGATTTTTGCTCACAAGCTTTTCAAAATCGTTTCGCATCTTGAACTTATTGCCCATGCCTGTAAGCATATCTGTGTAGTTGAGTCTGACTGCCTTACGGCGCTCATACTCAGTCTCCTGAAGCTGAAGCTTAAGGTCGATTGTATCACCAAGACGCTTTATCTGCTCCTTCACCTGCATAGAGTGGAGATTTGCGTAATATACGCACAGCTTGTTGTACGCCTCTGTATCACCCATGGCGCTCTCATATTTCATCCACATCTTGACACAGGTCTTCTGGAAAAACAGATTTTCTGTTTCAATAGCAAAGCGTTCATACTCCACAATAACCTTTTTCCATGCATCGAACTCTCCCATATTCATAAATAGATTGCAAAGGCTTAGTATCTCAAGTACATAATTGGCAGAATTGATATTGTTTATCGCACCCTCAACCAGCTCTTCCACATGATCTCTGACCTCATCCTCATTTCCCATCTTCCACAGCATATGTGCCTGTGACATATCTATCAGAAATCTGTTTTTATCACTGCCAGCTATCTCATTAAAGAGTATCGCGTCAGAAAGATGCTTTTCTGCCTTTTCAAACTCATTAATTCCCGTGTATGATATGCACAGATTCAGATGAAGCATAAGAAGCTCCTGATAATAGCTATCCCTCTCTCCATGCAGCGGTGGCTTGCACAGCTCCAGTGCTTCGTTGAAATATCTGATAGCCTTTTCATACAATCCAAGCTCCATATAGAGTGAGCCTATATTATTGTTTACAAGCATGATTATCTCTGTTGAGCCCTGCTCCACAGCTACATCCATAGCCTCCAGGTAGCAGTCAATTGACATGCTTAAGTCTCCAATAGATGCATATATGACTCCCATAAAATTGACAGTCTTTGCCATCTGCTCATATGCGCCACAGCTCTTATAAAGACCGGCTGTCTCCTGTGCCTTATTCTCTGCCAAAAAAAGCTTATTCTCGCCAAATAAGGCTGCTGCCTCATCCATACATCTGTCTGCCTTTTGCAATATACCCATAAAAACCCTCCTATAGATGACAATACAATCTATTTCTCAGCAAGATACTGCTTATATCCAACCTGTTTCAGTTTCGCATCCTTTGCTACAACCTGAGCCTTCATATCTGCTGTATACTTTTTGATCTTCTCAAGGATTGCATCATCACCTGCTGCGAGTATCTTTGCTGCAAGGATTGCTGCATTTTTCGCACCGTCAATTGCAACTGTGGCAACAGGCACTCCAGGTGGCATCTGCATGATTGAGAACACTGCATCCATTCCATCCAGATTCTTTCCTGAAAGCGGTACTCCGATAACAGGAAGTGCAAAAAGCGCTGCACACATTCCCGGAAGTGCTGCTGCCATTCCCGCTCCTGCTATTATTACCTTTACATCTCTCTCCTCAGCGCCTCTTGTCCACTCAATAAGCTCATCCGGCTCACGGTGTGCCGAGATGATGGTGAGCTCATACTCTATGCCGAGCTCTTCAAGCATATCTGCCGCCTTACTCATCACCTTTAAATCTGAGTCGCTGCCCATAACTATTCCAACCTTTGCCATTTTATCCTCCTTATATGTCTAACAATTATTTACTTTCTGCATCAAGCGTATCGAGCGGTTTGTTCAACTCTTCTACGCCCTCAAGCACAAATCTGCCATCTCTTATTATATCACATGTTGAGCCATCGTGTCGAATAACTGTGATGGCTCCAAGCTCATCATATGGTATTGTGATATCCGTGTGGCAGTTGAAATATGCCTTTGATATATCCTCTTTTCTGCGGATGGAAACTGAATTGTCCCTGGCAATGATTGCTTTTCCGTCAGGGTTGTATGTCATATTGTCCTCATCGTATGTGTAGCAGGTATCACCCACCGCAAAGTGCGGTCCTGTCTTCTCTGCTATGAGAATAGGCATCTTTGCCGCGATATCATATACTCTCGCCATACGGTAGGCTGTCGTATTGGTGCCTATGGCAAACTCACCCATAGGCAGTGTGTCGTGATGGAAAAGCACATTGTCTGATATATATTTTCTGTTTTCTTCCTCATCCTCAAAATTGGTGCATGTATATTTATCAATCATGCCATCCTTAAAGTCGATTTCCAGATTAAGGAAATTAAGCTCATTGAGATATACCTGACTGACATGCAGCTTGCCGTTTGTACCCTCTAGCACCGGTGAAGTAAACACCTCTCCGACAGGGATATTTACATCAGCCACACAGTTTTCAAAAGCCGTCTCCTTTGAAGGCTCCTTAAGCTCATGAATCTTGACATACAAGTCTGTCCTGTTGCCGTTTGTTCCGACGATATGCACCCTGTCTGCTGTATCGAGCACATCTATAATTTTCTGCTGCATATCTCTGTAGAGTGCATAATCAAGAGTATTAATCTTTACAGTCTCCGTAAAAATTTCCTTATAATCAGGTCCGATTGCAGCACACGGATAGGCAATAATCGTAAAGCTTCTGTCCTCGCTGTGAATATAGCTGTTCATATACTGTGAGCGCACGCTTGTCATATGGACTGCAAGCTTCTGCTGCTCATCATTAAAGTGCGCAGCCTCCTTCTTTGAAACCGGAGCAAACGGCTCCTCTCCAAATATCTCTATAACAGCCGGTCCACCACATTTACATGCTACATCCTTCATTCTCTCAAGTGCATTGTGCATGCACTCAAGACGATACTCCACATATGCCTTGTCAAGCCACAGTGCCATATCCTCCTTGTGGTCATAGTCAAACTGCTTATTGACCGATGTGGAAAATGGTCTCATGGCAGGCTTCATACCCATTTTCTCAAAATTCTTTAACGCTGCTCTTATCATACGCTCAAAGCCAAGCGGATAAAGCACCTGAACCACCGACTTCTTTGAGATATCCTTGTTGCAGGTAATAAAGCCAATGCGGTATCCTTCTGTATAGGTATCTGCCATGGCCTGTATCTCCTCATCTGAAAATGAAGCCAGATGCGCTCTGCCGGCGCGCTCATTCTCTCCGACATACAGTCCGTAGGAATACAGATAATCATCATTTGACAAATCTGCCTCATTTACAAGCTCTGTATAGTAATCATAAGCCGGGTCAAGGAGTGCTCTGTTGTCATCCTCTGCAAATATCTCCTCATAATCATGCATGAACGAATATATACAGCCCCTTATCTCATCAGGACTCAGCTCATTGGCATTCTCAAAATAATTGTAAAGCTCTACAATAAGCTCTGCATAAATGCAGAGATACTTTATATCCCCCTGATAGATATGCGTGATGCTTCCGGCAATTTTTGCATATACAGCCGATAAAAGCTGACCATACTCATCTCCGAGCACCTTTACGGCATATGCCGGGTTGGCATAGCTTTTCTCGTAATTTTCTTTATCAAACTGTGAATAGAATAAATCGTTAAATTCTTTATCTGCGCTATGGTTTTTAATAGTGTTGATGCACTTTGCCGCACTTCTGAAATAATCTGCAAAAGCCGGCTCTATCGCAGATTCTCTGATGATCTGCTCTATACGCTCCTCCACAAGCTCTAATCGCTCTGCGTAAAGCTCATTGGAGAGCTCATAAATCTCTTTATAACTCATATGTCCCTATAATCTTTCTTTCATATAATAAAACCTGCAGCATATGTTCCTCCCCAGCTGATTACCGCTATGAGTGAAAAAAACACTGCCAGTCGTGGAAATGTCATGAATGATTCCTCATCAAAGAGGCTTCTGATGGCAAACCCGAAATCTGCCAGAGATATGCCAAGCATCAGTATACCGGCACTGCCATAGTACATAGACAGATTGCCATCTCCTCTGAATGCCGCATTCAAAAAAACTATATATACAATCTCTATGAGGATAGCCACAACAAGTGCAGCTATCCCCCTCTTAGATTGCTTCTTTTCCGTAAACTTATACCTGTTACGTTTTCTTCTGCCAAGCAATTTATATTCTCCTATTTGCAGCCGTACTGCTTATAGTACTCATCTATAGCTGCTTTGATTGTGTCATCAATGACTACTCTGCCATCATGCTCTCTGTTGTAGAGATACTCTGTAACCTCTTCCATTGTGACGATTGCATTGCCCTCAAAGCCGTACTTCTCATGGATTTCGTCAAGCGCGCTTACCTTGCCACCCTGTCCGACTTCCATTCTGTTAAGGCTCACCATAAGACCTACGATTGTGACATCTGCAGCTCCTCTTACCTTTGGAACTGTCTCCTCCATTGATTTGCCGGATGTGGTGACATCCTCTATCATGACTACTCTGTCGCCATCCTTAAGCTTGCTTCCAAGGAAGCCTCCCTTGTCTGCACCGTGATCCTTTGCCTCTTTTCTGTCTGAGCAGTAGCGCACCTCTTTGCCATAGAGCTCATGGTATGCGATAGCTGTTACCACTGCAAGCGGAATTCCCTTGTATGCAGGTCCGAATAATACATCAAAGTCATCTCCGTAGTTTGCATGGATAGCCTTTGCGTAGTACTCTCCGAGTCTCTTAAGCTGTGAGCCTGTCACATATGCTCCCGCATTCATGAAAAATGGTGATTTACGGCCGCTCTTTAATGTGAAATCACCAAATTTCAGCACGTCACTCTCCACCATAAAGTCTATAAATTCGCTCTTGTAGCTTTCCATTGTATGTTAATCCTCCTGTGTGTTTTTCTTTAAATTATCTTTGTCAATTTTACCACATTGGGGCGTGCTTTTCAACGTGGAAATATTAGTTGTTTTTGCGGCTCTGTCATACATAGACAATCATAATAATAAAAAGAAATAGCATCCCACACCGTCCAAAGTTTAGGATGCTATTCTTATAACATTTTAGCACTGAGGGCAAATCGGAGTCATATCCGATTCACTTTCTAAGTAGATTATACATGAGGGTACTTGAGAAATCAAGTACCCTTTTTATTAGATATACTCACTTGTGTTTACAATCACGCCGTCATATACTGACTGCTTTTTGATAAACTCCACAACCTTGTCCACATCTCTGCCGTTTTTGTTCCAGTCCTTTGTGAACTCAACTTTGTCGGCTGCAAGCTCCTTCTCCTGCTTTTGGCTGATGAGCAGAAGTACGAGTATTCCGGCATGGCTTAGATGCTTGACTACATTTACGAAGTCTTCACCCTCCTTTGTTGCGTAGAGATAAGTATGGCGTCCGTCTATATTTAAGGCTTTCTCGACATCCTCCACAAAGCCACGGTTTACACCATCCACTCCGTCTACGAATACGGCGGTGATTGCCTTCTGGCCCTTGATTGCAGCTCTTACGTTTCTGTCTACTCTGCCCTCGTAGAGACCGCTTTCCTCTGTGTGTACCTCTTCAACCACACCACAGGCAGATGTCATATCCGTCACACGGTCGATTAAGATGAACTCACCGAGTGTCTTGTGATTTTTGAACTTATCGCAGACTATCTTGTCCGAGAATGCAATCTTTACAACTGCTATCTCGTTCTTTTTAAGCTTGTCGGCAGGCTTTTCCTCACCTGTGTTTACGTCGATGGTATGCTCTATCTCTGTTACGATGCCCGGTATTGACTTGGTACCAAGCTTGAAGAAGAAATTCTTTCCCTTAAAGAGCTCATCGTCATCCATCCAGAGTATTGTAGCTGTGATGGATGAAGCCACCTTTGCTCCTGAACCGATTGTGAGCACGCAGCCTCTTGATACGTCCACCTCTCTATCAAGCTGGATTGTAACCGGCTGGCCTGTAAATGCGCTATCACTTAGCTTATCACCCACATGGATGCTTTTTACATGTGCTGTCTCATTGCTTGGCAGTGTGGTGATTTCATCGCCAACCTTTACCTCTCCGGCCTCTATCTGGCCCTGGAATCCACGGAAGGTGTGGTCAGGACGGCAGACTCTCTGTACAGGCATGTAAAAGCCCTCTTCCTCGTTCTCATCCTTTATGTCAACATCCTCAAGGTATGATAAAAGAGCAGGTCCCTTGTACCATGGGATATTCTCAGACTTTGTTGTGACATTGTCGCCCTCTGTTGCAGAAACAGGAATTATTACTACATTTTTAAGTTCAAGCTCCTTTGTAAGCTCAATAATCTGCTTTGTGATTTCATCGAAACGCTTCTCGTCGTAGCCTACAAGATCCATCTTGTTTACAGCAAATACAAAGTAGTTGATTCCCATGAGCGCGCAGATTCTTGCGTGTCTTCTTGTCTGAACCAATACGCCCTGCTTTGCATCTATTAAAATTACCGCAAGGTCTGCAAAGGATGCACCTACAGCCATGTTTCTTGTGTACTCCTCATGGCCCGGTGTATCTGCCACGATAAAGCTTCTCTTATCTGTTGTGAAGTAACGATAAGCCACATCGATTGTGATTCCCTGCTCTCTCTCTGCCATCAGTCCGTCGAGAAGGAGTGAATAGTCGATGGCGCCGCCACGGCTTCCGACCTTACTGTCAAGCTCCAATGCCTTTTCCTGATCTGCATAGAGCAGCTTTGAATCGTATAATATATGTCCGATCAGAGTTGATTTTCCGTCGTCCACGCTTCCGCATGTAATAAATTTAAGTAATCCGCTCATTTTAGAAATATCCCTCCCTCTTTCTTCTTTCCATGCTGCCTGCCGCCTCGTTGTCTATGACACGGGTGGTTCTCTCTGAGGAAACAGCACTGAGTGTCTCATCAATAATCTCATCAAGTGTATCCGCTGTCGACTCCACACCACCTGTCAGTGGATAGCAGCCGAGAGTTCTGAAACGTACACTCTTCATCTGGATTTTCTCACCCGGACGAAGCTTCATTCTGTCGTCATCTACCATGATGATGTTGCCGTCTCTGTATACAACAGGTCTTTCCTTTGCAAAGTAAAGTGAAGGAATCTCGATATTCTCTCTCTTTATATACTGCCAGATATCCTTCTCTGTCCAGTTTGACAGTGGGAAAACTCGCACCTCCTGGCCCTTTTTGATTCTTGAGTTGTAGAGCTTCCACATCTCCGGGCGCTGGTTCTTTGGATCCCATGCGTGGTTTTCATTTCTGAAGGAGAAGATTCGCTCCTTGGCTCTTGATTTCTCCTCGTCTCTTCGGCCGCCTCCAAACGCTGCCGTAAAGCCGTATTTGTCGAGCGCCTGCTTGAGCGCCTGTGTCTTCATGATATCTGTGTATGCTGAGCCGTGGTCAAATGGATTGATTCCCTGCTTTACGCCATCCTGATTTATATATTCAAGCATCTCGATGCCCTTTTCCTTAGCAATGCGATCTCTGAATTCTATCATCTCATGGAATTTCCAGGTTGTATTTACATGTAAAAACGGAAATGGCGGCTTCTCCGGATAAAATGCCTTCATTGCAAGATGAAGCATTACCGAGCTGTCCTTTCCAATTGAGTACAACATAACCGGCTTCTCGCACTCTGCGGCTACTTCACGTATTATGTATATTGCCTCTGCTTCGAGTTCGTCAAGATGTGATAATTCACCCATGTCTGTTACCATCCTTTTCTTTAATATTTATTGGATTCCTTCTTGTTGATAAGAATCTCTTCCTTGCTTCCGTCGCGCTTTTTGATATCCCAGGTCAGCGTGTCCGGTGTGCTTTTTACTGTCATGAGACTTCCCATGCCTCCTATGTCTGCTCCAAGATAAAGAGCAATAGCACCAAAATGACATTCCTTGATGCATGAGGCACAGCCCCAGCAATCCTTAGGATATTTGATAAAGGCTTTTTTCTCTGAATCCTGATATATCAGGCTTCCCGGGCATACACCTGTACACATGCCACAGCCCTTACACTTTGCTTTATCAATCATTATGCTCATAACGCGCCTCCCTTCCGACAAGCTCTCTGTAAATCATGTGAAGCTGCCCGTTTTCGTATTTGGAATTAACGTATTTCATCCAATCATCACTCTTGTCGGGATAATCCAGATTCTCGGCAAAGCTGTGCCATCTGGTCTCCTTTCTCGCACCAAGATGTGCTATGACCGAAAGACATACCGTAAGCCTCTCCTTAAGCTCATATATGAACATAAGCTCATGCATATCCGATGCATATAAATCACCGGTCAGCTCTATCAGTTGATTTATCTTTTCCTTTGCCAGCGCAAGCTGCTTGCCGTTGAACTGATAATGTGTGGAAATACCGCCTGCGTAGTTGTCCATGGCCTTCTGCATGGCTTCCTCGATAGCCTCTGTTGTAAACATCTGAGACCTTTCAGTGAGGAAATGGTCGTACTCTGAAGCTTTTGCGTCAAGTGCCTTTTTCTCATCAAATGCCGATGTGTCAAAACTTCCGTCGGAGGTATCTGCATCAAGCTTTGAAACCATATCTATCGCAGCGATTTCACCCTCTACCATAGCTCCTGTAACGTATTTCTGTGGACATCCTCCTGCCACATCTCCAGCAGCATAAAGTCCGTGGATTGTGGTCTCACGCTCGGTATTTACCCAGTAGCCGCTCGCTGTGTGCCCACCTACGATATACGGCTCAGTGCCCTCTATCTCCACATTCTGCTCACTTGGATTCTTACCTGCCTCCACCCACTTGAGTGTCTGGCTTGGTGCCATGTTAAGATATGCCTTTCTTAATGACTCATCCTGCTGTGGAGAGATGCCCTCTGTCCTTAAGTAGCAAGGGCCTCTTCCCCCGAGATTTTCCATGACCGTTCCGTATACACGCTCTGATGTGGTGAGGCCGTATTTTGTCTCGTAAACCTCTCCAAGTGAATTGACCTGCTTTGCCCCGACTCCCTGTGCAATTGTTCCAGTCGGTGCGATGGTGTCCTTGCATCTGAGTGCGATAAATCTCATCTCAAAAGTGGTCATCTCTGCTCCGCTTCTTATGCCCATCGCATATCCTGCGCCTGTATTAAACGGCGGATACCACATCTTGTGCCTTGAAAAGCCGGGATTGTTTGGCCTGTATAAACCGGCCGCTCCGCCTGTAGCACAGAGCACCTTTTTAGCCCTGATTTCATAGGCTGTAGCATCCTCGATTGAAAATCCGTATGCACCCTTTATGGTGTTGTTCTCAACTATATAGTCCGTGATATTGATTCTGTTTATCACTGTACAGTCCGTAAGCTTTGATACAGCTTCTGCCAAAATCGGCTTCATGTTCTCGCCGTTTATCTTGATATTACGGTTTCCTCTTGCTACATACTCACCGTTTTCATCCTTTAATATGACAAGTCCAAGCTTTTCCATCTTGTCCGTCACACGGTTTAAGCCCTCGGACATAGTCATGAGTAAGTCTTCCCTTACTATGCCGTCAGCATCCTTTTTTGCGTAGTCTACATAGTCCTCAGGCTTTCTGCCCTTTACTATGTATGCATTTATCGCATTGACACCTGCTGCAAGGCATCCGCTTCGCTTTATGTTCGCTTTCTCTGCAATTATAATCGAATAATCCGATTTCTCACGGATGGTGAGCGCTGCATAACAGCCCGCCGTGCCACCTCCTATTATGAGGATGTCCGTGTGTAGGATTTTTTTGTTTTCTATCTTCATTTATCTCCCTCTGCTTCCTCTTTCAATCACAAGCTTTAGACTATTCCTGTATCTAAATGTAGAATACATCCTGTTCCTGCATCTCGCTGTTTTCCATCAGGTATGTTTTCTCTTCGTCGAATATATACAGCCTGTAAATCAGCACATGCACTTTCTCGCCGACTGCTATCAGGTCCTTTTCAAGTGAGCGCTCACCGACCACCTCGATGCCGTTTATGCTGACTGTGATATCCATCCTGTTTCCTCTGAATACCACATCTGTAACGATGCCCTCCTCTGCCGCTGACTGATAGCGGTCTAAGTTGCCACTCTTTGATATCTTGATAAACTCAGGTCTGATTACCGCCTTGTCGGCATTTTCTATCCTGTCAAAGCCCTTTAACCTGTCATAGTTTTCAACGACTGTGGTGTGTCCTATAAACTGCGCCACAAAAGGTGTATAAGGCGACTTGTATATCTCAAGAGGTGTACCCATCTGCTCTATCGTGCCGTGGTTTGTGATAATGATTTCATCTGCCACCTCAACAGCCTCATCCTGGTCATGTGTGACGAAAATGCTTGTGATCCCAAGCTTTTCGACCAGCTCCTTCAGCCAGGTACGAAGCTCACCTCGCACCTTTGCATCTATCGCGGCAAATGGCTCATCCAGTAAGAGCACCTGTGGATTCGGCGCCAGCGCCCTTGCAAATGCCACTCTCTGACGCTGTCCTCCGGAAAGCTGATTCGGATATCTCTTTTCAAGCCCCGATAAACCTGTCATCTCAAGAAGCTTTGTAACACGCTCCTTTATGAGCTTTTTCGGCATCTTCTGAAGCTCCAGCCCAAATGCCACATTGTCGTATATTGTCATGTATCGAAACAGCGCATAGTTCTGAAACACAAAGCCTATGCCTCGCTTCGAGGCCGGAATATCATTCACTCGCTTTCCATCTATATATATGTCACCTGAATTTGGCGTCTCAAGCCCTGCTATCATACGAAGAAGTGTTGTCTTGCCACTACCGGACGGACCAAGCAGCGCCACAAGCTTTCCCTTTTCCACTCCAAAGCTCACATTATCGGATGCCAGGAAGTCTCCGTATTTTTTGTATATATTTTTCATCTCAACGTACATATACGTTATCTCCTTCCTGCTTTTCCCATGCAGCAGATTTTATTAGTGTAAATCATATTTTCCAAGTATATCTCAGTGTAATTTCTTAAATTTATGCTCAACTATATTTCTTGCAAAAAGAATGATTAATGCAATAATTAACAGTATCGACGATACAGCAAATGCCGATGTTATCGAGCTGTCTGTGCCCGACATATACAAGGCATCAATCTCAAGCGGCAGTGTAAATGTCTCGCCTCTTGTCTTCGAGAGCGCATTTACCGCACCGAACTCGCCGAGGGCTCTCGCCGTACAGAGTATGATTCCATAAATCAGGCTCCACTTCATCTGCGGAAGTGTTATTTTCCGAAATATCGTAAAGCCGGATGCTCCCATCAGCGCTGCGGCTTCTTCCTCATCCTTTCCCTCCGCATTGAGCACCGGTATAATTTCCCTTGACACATACGGAAACGTGACAAATATCGTAGCAAGCACAACTCCCGGTATTGCAAAGGTGATTCTCACATTCGTGCCGAATATCTCATTGAACCATCTGATAACCGGATAAAACCACCCAAGCCGTCCGAAGGTCATAAGATACGCAAGTCCTACGATGACCGGAGAAATAGAAAACGGTATATCAATAAGTGTTGCAAGCACCTGCTTTCCTTTAAACGAAAACCTGGTCAACAGCCACGCTGTCCATATTCCAAAGAAGGTGTTGATAACTACCGCAAAAACTGTTGCTATCAAAGTTACCTTGAGTGCTGAAAGCACGTAGCTTGTTGAGATAGCTTTCAGATAGAATCCAAGCCCCTCCTTTAAGGCACTTGCCATCACAGAAAAAAGCGGAACTACAAGCATGACAAATATGAAGAGCACCGTGACAGTGACGAGTATTATCTTTGTGATCTTTTTTCTTCTTTCAAGCTTTACCTGTTCGGTCATCGCATTGTGCTCCTTTCCTGTTTGTGTGCATCGCATTTGATTTATATGCAGCCTTCTACAACAAATTAGTGCGCTGTGACTGTTTAACCTGCACTATATTTACAAATAGCAGCAGTAAAAACGATATGACAAGCATCACAAGTGCTATGGCAGTCGCGCTAGCATAATCTATATAGCTAAGCTTCTGCATGATGACGTAGGATACCACCTGTGTCCTATGTCTGGCGCTGTTGCCTGATATGTAGATGACGCTTCCGTACTCTCCTATGCCTCTGGCAAAGGCAAGACCAAAGCCTGCTAAGAGTGCCGGGCGAAGCTCCGGAAATATTACCTTAAAAAATGTCTTAGATGGTGTGGCGCCAAGCATATAAGCGGCCTCCTCATATGTATTATCCATCTTTTCAAGCACCGGCTGTACAGCTCTTATTACGAAGGGAATGCCTACAAAAACAAGTGCCACAACTATTCCTGCCTGTGTGTAAGCTACATCTATTCCAAGCTTGCCAAGGCCCTTACCAAAAAATCCTGTGCCTGAGTACAGCTTTGAGAGCGTGATGCCCGCAACCGCTGTCGGCAGCGCAAACGGAAGCTCTATAAGTCCGTCAAGCAGCCATTTCCCGGGAAAATCGTACTTCACAAGCGTCCATGCCACGATGAGTCCAAATACCACATTTACGATTGCTGCGATAAATGATGAGATGATGCTTGTGATAAAGGCATTCCTCACATTCTCCTTCATGATAAGTGCCACAAAATCGCCCGGCGATATCTTTAGCGAATACACAAGCACTGATGCTAACGGAATGAGAACGATGACTGAAAGCATCGTGACCACTATTCCAAGCGAAAGATGGTATCCCGGTATGACTCTGGTCTTTATGTTCTTTGATTTAGTTTTCTCTTTTGCTGTTTTATCAGTTGCCATATATTTCATCGAACATTGCTCCATCATCGAAATATGTCTTGTAGGCTTCATTCCATCCGCCGTAATCCTCTATGCTCCAAAGCCTGATATTTAAATCAAACTTGTCGGAAAACCGGTTTAATATATCCTGATTGGTTGGTCTGTAGCCGCTTTCGCCAATCAGCTGCTGTGCCTCATCACTGTAGAGATACTGTAGGTATTCTTTGCTTACCTCTTGTGTTCCGTTGCTCTTTGCATTGTCATCCACAATAGCAACAGAGGGCTGTGCTAAGATGCTGACGGACGGATTCACTATCTCATACTTGCCCGGATATGAATCCATGGTCGTAAGTGCCTCGTTTTCCCACGCTATGAGCACATCTCCCTGACCGTTTTCCACAAATGTGGTTGTTGAGCCTCTCGCACCCGAATCCATAATTGTGACATTTTCATACAGCTTCTTCATAAACGATTTCTGTTCCTTCAGGCTGTCATAATTTGTCTTCGCATAGCTTAGCGCTGCAAGAAAATTCCAGCAGGCTCCGCCACTACTCTTTGGATCAGGCGTAATCACATCCACATTCTTTTTCACCAGGTCATCCCAGTCACTTATATGCTTTGGATTGCCCTTTCTTACAAGTAAAACGATTGTTGATGTGTATGGTGCCGAGCTGTCAGAAAACTCATCAATCCAGCCCTTATCAATTAAGCCGGTGTTTTGTATCAGGTCTATGTCATGCTCAAGTGCCAGTGTGACAACATCTGCATTACAGCCCTCCACAACCGAGCGCGCCTGTGCTCCCGAGCCGCCATGTGACTGAATCACATTTATCTTTTTGCCGTGCTCGCTCTCATAGTAAGACTCGAATATTTTGTTATATTTCTCGTAAAACTCTCGTGTCGGATCATACGACACATTGGTTATGGTGACTGTGCCGTCATCCTTCCTGCCTGAGCAGCCTGTCAGAAGAAGCGACAGAATCATCACTGTCGACAGCAGGGCTGCCGTATATTTATGTATGTTTCTCATGTATGTTTCTCATTTTTCATGTTACAGTTTCCGGCAAAGCAAGCTTATGCCGTCAGTTTATATACCATTAGTTTACTGTAAAAAGCGGTGTGGACAGGTATCTTTCTCCTGTATCCGGAAGCAGCACCACGATATTCTTTCCCTTGTTCTCAGGTCTTTTCGCAAGCTCTGTTGCTGCATATATTGCTGCTCCTGAGGATATGCCAACGAGAAGTCCGTCGCTCTTTGCAACCTCTCTTGCCTTGTCAAAAGCGGCCTCATTCTCCACCGGAATCACCTCATCCACTATATCCATGCGCATGACCTTTGGAATAAAGCCTGCACCGATTCCCTGTATCTTGTGAGGCCCCGGTCTTCCACCTGATAGTACCGGTGAGCTCTTTGGTTCCACAGCTACTATCCTTACATCAGGATTATGGTCTCTTAATCCAAGCCCGGTGCCTGTACAGGTGCCGCCTGTTCCGACAGATGATACAAAGATATCTACCTTTCCATCTGTATCCTCCCAGATTTCCTGAGCGGTTGTAGCTCTGTGGATATCCGGATTGGCCTGATTCTCAAACTGCTGTGGAATAAAGGCATTGCCATAATGCTCTTTAAGTCTCTGCGCCTCATCTATTGCACCCTTCATTCCCTCACGCCCCGGCGTGAGCTTTATCTCTGCGCCAAGCGCTGTGACGATTTTTCTTCTCTCAACGCTCATGGTATCAGGCATTATAAGTATCAGGTGAAGTCCCTTTGAGGCTGCCACAAATGCAAGTCCGATTCCGGTATTGCCACTTGTCGGCTCTATGATTATTGTGTCCTGATTTATCTTTCCATCCTTTATGCCCTGTTCTATCATAGCTGCCGCCACCCTGTCCTTTACACTTCCAAGTGGATTGAAATACTCCAGCTTTGCTATGATTTTTGCTTCAAGCCCAAGGGCTTTTTCATAATTGGTCAGCTCCAGAAGCGGAGTGTGACCTATCAGCTCAGTGAGCTGCTTTGCAATTTTTGCCATTGATATTACCTCTTTTTTGTTAATGTTTGTTTTGAGTATGTTATGAGTTTGAGCTTAGTTTGTATGGCTGGGATTTCCTACCATTCAAATATGATTTCTAAGTTATTGATATGTTACCACTAATTGATATTTTTGTAAATGTAATTAGGGTTATTAATATTTGTTAGCGGGCTATAAATTTTATTGATAGCAGATAGAATTTACTATAAAAAAAGAGTTCTATCATTCGCAGACACAAGGTCTGTGAAAAATAGAACTCTTTTGAGTTGTGCTTTAGCTACTCCTCCTGTTCATTTGCTTTATCGGTTCTCGTGATATACTTGATTCCGACAAAGGTTCCAATCAGGATAAGCACTCCTATTATAAAAGGTACTACAGGATTTCTGACAAAACCTGCTATGATGTAGGTCAGGCATGATATGCCTGCCACAAGCACAGCGTACGGAAGCTGTGTGGACACATGATTCATGTGGTTGCACTGAGCTCCTGCCGATGCCATGATGGTGGTATCGGATATCGGTGAGCAGTGGTCTCCGCATACTGCACCTGCCATACACGCTGAGATTGAGATAATCATCATCGTATGGTTTGTGCCCGAGAAGATATTTACTACTATCGGTATGAGTATACCGAAGGTGCCCCATGAGGTTCCTGTTGCAAAAGCAAGGAAGGCTCCCACCAGGAATATGATTGCCGGGAACAGTCCAAGCAGTGGTCCCGATACTCCTCCCACTAAGCCTGCGACATATTCCTTGGCACCAAGGCTTTCTGTCATGGTCTTTAGTGTCCATGCAAAGGTCAATATGAGTATTGCAGGTACCATCGCCTTAAAGCCTTCAGGGATTGAATTACAGCAATCCGTAAAGCTTAGCACCCTTCTGATTGAGTAAAAGCATATGGTGATTATCAGTGCAAAGAAGCTTCCAAGCATAAGACCAATCGACGCATTGCTGCCTGCAAACGCATCGACAAAGCCTGTTCCGTCAAAAAAGCCTCCTGTGTATATCATTCCTATGATGCAGCTTATTATGAGCACCAGTATAGGAAATACAAGGTCTATAACCTTTCCCTTGCCCCTTATCACATCCTGCTTTGCATCTGCATATGGTCTGTCTCCTGTGGTAAATAAATCGCCCTTTTTTGCATTGGCTTCATGCTTTGCCATAGGGCCAAAATCCGCCTGCAAGATAACAAGTGTCACCATAGCGATAATGGTAAAGAGCGCATAGTAATTGTATGGAATGGCCTTTATGAAAATAGAAAAGCCATCCTCTCCCTTTACAAAGCCTGTGACTGCGGCTGCCCACGATGATATAGGTGCGATGATGCACACAGGCGCTGCTGTGGCATCTATCAGATATGCAAGCTTTGCTCTGGAAACCTGATGCTTGTCGGTGACAGGGCGCATCACACTTCCCACTGTCAGACAGTTGAAGTAATCATCTATAAATATGAGCACTCCAAGCATTATAGCTGCAAGCTGGGCACCGATTCTTGTCTTTATGTGCTCACCCGCCCATTCTCCAAAGGCCGCCGAGCCGCCTGCCTTGTTCATCATGCTCACCATGACACCGAGCACGACTAAAAATATCAGTATTCCCACATTGTCCGAATCCGATAGCACTCCGACAAGTCCGTCCTCGAATATGTGAAGCACTGATCTCTCAGCCGAAAAACCAGCCTGAAATACATTTCCATAAAACAGTCCGCCGATCACTATTCCGACGAATAATGAGCTGTAGACCTCCTTTGTAATAAGTGCCAGAACTATAGCCACAACAGGTGGAACAAGCGCCCAGACTGTGGCATACATAGCAGGCACGTATTTTACTGCCAGAATCATTATTTTCTCCTCCGTCTATCCCTTATTCTCTATCTGTCAACCGCACCGACAAGCTCTGAAATATCCTTTACTCCATACCTGTCCATGTACTCTGCGATGCCATCAACTATCTGCTCTGTGGTCTTTGGATTCACAAAGTTTGCTGTGCCGACTGAAACTGCCGTAGCTCCGGCAAGTATCATCTCTATGGCATCGGCAGCATTTGTGATACCGCCCATTCCGATAATCGGGATATTGACTGCATGAGCTGTCTCGTAAACCATGCGCACTGCAACCGGATGCACAGCCGGACCGCTCATGCCGCCTGTCTTGTTTGCCAGCACAAAGCTTCTTCTGTTTATATCAATCTTCATGCCGGTTATGGTATTGATGAGTGAAACCGCATCAGCTCCGCCTGCCTCTGCTGCCCTTGCTATCTCAGCAATGCTTGTGACATTTGGAGAAAGCTTCATGATAACAGGCTGCTTTGCATATTTTTTAATCTCGCTTGTGATGGTCTCAACACCCTTTGGATCTGTTCCGAAGGCAATTCCGCCCTCCTTTACATTCGGGCATGAGATATTTATTTCCATCATATCAATAGGTTCGTCTGCAAGACGCTTTACCACATCAAGATACTCGTCAAGCGAATGACCGCAGACGTTTACCACAATCCTTGTGTCAAACTGCTTTAAAAAAGGAATATCCCTCTTGCAGAAAAGCTCGATGCCGGGATTTTGAAGTCCGACCGCATTGAGCATGCCGCCGTACACCTCAGCTACTCTCGGTGTGGGATTACCCTCCCATGGCTTATTTGCAACACCCTTTGTGGTGACTGCACCAAGTCTGTTTAAATCAACAAACTCGCTGTACTCTGCGCCTGAGCCGAATGTGCCGGATGCAACTGTAACAGGATTTTTCCACTCAACGCCGGCCACCTTTACTGACATATTGCTCATTACAGCTCCACCTCCTTCGCATCAAAAACAGGTCCCTCTTTGCATATACGCTTGTTGTTTACATTGCTGTGGGCATCCTTGTCCTTTGTATTGCATACGCAGGCAAGACATGCACCGATTCCACATGCCATGCGCTCCTCCATTGATACAAAGCAGTCCATATCATGCTCTGTAGCGTAAGCCTTGAGTGCACGCAGCATAGGCATCGGTCCACATGCATAAATCACGTCTGCCTCAAGAGCATTCTCCTTTATCGCATCGATGACATTGCCCTTTGTGCCGACACTGCCGTCCTCTGTGGCGACAAATGAAGCTGCCTGCTCCTTAAACTCATCAAGAAGGAAGGTATTCTCATCGCGATAGCCCATGACGATGTTCATATCGCATACTGCACCTGCCTGTCCCGAATTTTTTTCTTCACCTGATGTCTGCACAATGCCTGCATTTATATCCTTCGCAAGCTGCAACATAGGCGGCACTCCGATTCCTCCGCCGATAAGAAATGCCTTCTTTCCCGGCTCTACTGTAAAGCCGTTTCCAAGAGGTCCTAAAATCCTTACCTTATCGCCCCTGACAAGCTTTGAAAACTCCTCTGTTCCCGTGCCTTCACCTGTCACACGGTACACGAGACGGATGGTGTCATCATCTCTGTTTATGCCGCAAAGGCTTATCGGACGCGGAAGCAGCTTACTCTTGTCGTTTGAGTAAACCGATACAAACTGTCCCGCCTTTGCTGCCTTTGCAATTTTGTCTGTCTTAAGTGTGAGGTCGTAGATGCCATTGCCGAGTGAGCTCTGGTCAACTACAACTGCAATCTCCTCAAATTTCTCTGCCATTTTATCTCCCTGGTTTCGTTTGTTAATATATTAAGCTTTCTGAATGACTTATTAACGATTTGCAAGTGCTCCTGAAATATCCTCAATCATATCCTCAACTGCCTTGCGTGATGCATCTGCAAAATTCTCTTCTGTGATGCCCATATCCTTGTACTTATCCTGCTTGTATGCGCAGATGATACCGCGTGATGAATTGACAATCGCACCAAGTCCGTCCTCATTGAAGAAATGAACAAGGTCTGCTCCCTTGCCTCCCTGTGCGCCGTAGCCCGGTACGAGGATGAAGCTCTTTGGCATTACCTTACGAAGAATCTTACCCTGCTCAGGGTATGTTGCACCGACAACCGCACCTACATAGCTGTATGAATCACCCATGCAGTCAGCTCCCCACTCTGCAACCTTCTCGCCTACCCACTCATATAATGGACGTCCGTCAATCATACGGTCCTGGAACTCTCCACTTGATGGATTAGATGTCTTTACAAGAATGAAGATACCCTTCTTCTCCTCCTTGCATACATCTACGAATGGCTTGATACCATCTGTTCCAAGGTATGGATTGACAGTGGCAAAATCCTCATCAAAGGTAGAATAGCTCTTGCTGCCGATCTGTACCCTTCCAAGATGTCCTGTGGCATATGCAGCCGATGTTGAGCCGATATCTCCACGCTTTACATCTCCGATAACCACGAGATCCTTCTCATGACAGTAATCCACTGTCTTCTGGAATGCCTTAAGGCCCTCCACTCCAAACTGCTCATACATGGCAATCTGTGGCTTTACCGCAGGAATCAGGTCATATGTGGCATCCACAATAGCCTTGTTGTACTGCCAGATAGCTTCCGCTGCACCGGCCGGTGTCTCTCCAAGCTCATCAAATGCCTTCTTTGTGATGTGCTCAGGCACATATGAAAGCATCGGGTCAAGACCTACTACGATAGGTGCGTTTGTTTTCTTGATTTTGTCTACTAATTTGTTGATCATTCTTTCGTCCTCTTTATGCGTATTTTATTATACAGACAGATATTGTGATTATTAAATATCTGCATACAGTTATAAATATTTTATAGCATAAACTAAATTCTTGCAACCCAAAATATAATAGCAGGGAGTATAGCATTAATTGTTGCTATACTCCCTGCTAATTTCACCTTTACAGCTTCCATTTTTCAATCTCACATAGATGTTCTTTTGTCTTTTTATCGTAATTTATTCCAACAAGAAGCAAATTACCCTTATAATCCTTCAAGGCTTCCACATACTGTCTCGACTTTATCTGTGAAATGGCACCATCAACATTCTTATCATATTTCAATTCAATAACAACTGCCGGCTTATCCAAATGACTCACTCTTGGAATAAAGCATACATCAGCAAAGCCTTTTCCTGTTGGTAATTCACGAACTATTGAGTAATACTCCCTGGCCGAATAAAATGCCAAATTAATTGTACAGCTTAAAGAATTCTCATCATTATACCGTAAAATAGATATCTCATTATGTGCCTTATCAATTCCGTCAGCAACCGCAGCACCATTCATATTCCACAAACTCTCAAGCAATTTTTGTGATGCTTTTATTGATTTTGATACTTCATCCCAATCCATTGTACTAATTGCATTAAGATATTCCTTTGACACCTCTCGATTTGGAATTGAAACCTCTTCCGTCTCACTATCATATGTCAGGTAGCCAAGATGTACTAAAAGTGTAAGCACATCATCCTTTGTGGCAAATGATGTCATATCATTTTCAAATGTGCCTGTATTTATTTTCTCACTTTCACCGGCAAGCATTTTAATCACGGCATCTTTTAGACCATCCATATTCATTTGAATATAAACCTTGAGAGCCTCGTAAGTTTCAGTCTGATTCCAATAAGTACCAAATTTATGCTTTAGCATGGCTTCTACTACAGACTTCGGACTGTACATCGCATATTTCTTTACTCCATATTTGCTATGGGACACGAGCTTATATCCATTGTACCATGCCCTTGCCTCTTCAAAGTCCATATCATATCTGTCACACAATTCTCTGACCTCATCATCTGTAAAGCCAAAGTACTCTGCCAAAGCTCCCATATCTGTCATAGAATATTCCGTGAACATATTAAGAGCAGAATGTGAACCATATTTTTTAATCGGCAGTATACCTGTCATGTATGCAAGCGCTATATAGTCTTTATCCTTAAGCCATCCTCTCAAAAAATCAAGGTATTTCTTCTGCGCTTCTTTATCCTGCGTAAATTCTCTAAACAGACAATCCCATTCATCAATAAGAATCACAAACGGTCTGCCTGTAGACATAAAAACATCCTGCATTACTCTCACAATATTTGACTTGTCCCGAAAAATAATATCCTTACACTCTATTGAAAAATCATCCGTAATGTATTCGCACAACATTTTAAGCATATCATCAACACTGTGTGTAACACTCAAAAAGTCCTGCATATTAATTTTGAGTACATCATACTTGTTAATATGTCTGTCATACGACTCATCATGACTTATTTTAAGGCCTTTAAATAAATTTTCTGCATCAGTCTTTCGACCATAATATGCTGAAAGCATATCCATGGCCATTGACTTTCCGAATCGCCTTGGACGGCTTACACACATATACCTTTGTAATGTATTTATACACTTATTCGTTTCTTTAATCAGACCGCTTTTGTCAACAAAAATCTCTGAATTTATCGCAAGCTCAAACGATCTTCCTGTCGGATTAACGTAAATGCCCAATGAATATGCCTCCCTGTTAATATGTTACTCTATATTATACCTGCTATTTACTGGTTTGCAACAATATTTATCTATTGTATTATTGATAAGCAACGTTATTGCTATAAAAATAGACTTAACTACTAATTCTACAATAACGCAGCATATTATGATTGTGTATAGATTCATATGCTGATATTTCAATTCACACTCCCACGAGAGGAACGACGGCAGGTACAGGCACAGCCACTAACCTTGCAGAATTTCAATCCACGTTCCCACGAGAGGAGCGACTTCTTGGTCTTAACTTCAAAGAGGCTAATTCTATATTTCAATCCACGCTCCCACGAGAGGAGCGACTGCTACAGCAATATCTCTCTCACTTTCAGCTCTTATTTCAATCCACGCTCCCACGAGAGAAGCGACGCAACTACGCTACGACAGGGGATATACCGACTAAATTTCAATCCACGCTCCCACGAGAGGAGCGACTGGCGTACTGCTGAACAGGCGGTTGCTTTCTTTGAGATTTCAATCCACGCTCCCACGAGAGGAGCGACAAATCCTCATTCTGTTCAATAGGTTCGAGTGCTTATTTCAATCCACGCTCCCACGAGAGGAGCGACATTGTCTACTGTTATCGTTTTAAATATATCCGAATTTCAATCCACGCTCCCACGAGAGGAGCGACTGTGACGGCTCTTAACAGCTTTCCACTATGAGGGTATTTCAATCCACGCTCCCACGAGAGGAGCGACAATTCCACGGCATCCGGTAAATGTTACACTCTAATATTTCAATCCACGCTCCCACGAGAGGAGCGACCATTACACGCCAGTTAGTCAAGTGAAAGACTGACTATTTCAATCCACGCTCCCACGAGAGGAGCGACAAATTAAAGCGTTCGCTAACACAGAAACTGGTGATTTCAATCCACGCTCCCACGAGAGGAGCGACCAACTTCAATAAATCGAGCATCTACTGTACTAGATTTCAATCCACGCTCCCACGAGAGGAGCGACTTAGTATTCAGAAAAAAGAACGAATGATTAAGGACATTTCAATCCACGCTCCCACGAGAGGAGCGACAGCTGTGCTGGACGAATTTTTGATAGCCTTCTTACTATTTCAATCCACGCTCCCACGAGAGGAGCGACTTCACCTCACTATCGAGCTTATCACAAAGTTTTTATTTCAATCCACGCTCCCACGAGAGGAGCGACTTTTAACAAATCTAATTATGTAGCCTATGCGTCACAATTTCAATCCACGCTCCCACGAGAGGAGCGACCCTTAAGGGCAAGCATAGATATATAGCATCAAAATTTCAATCCACGCTCCCACGAGAGGAGCGACTTTCTTCTTTTTTATCTACTCTTTGACTTAGGTATTTCAATCCACGCTCCCACGAGAGGAGCGACTACCATGAACACCCTCAACACCATCATTTTCAACATTTCAATCCACGCTCCCACGAGAGGAGCGACACTTTCTTCTTTTTTATCTACTCTTTGACTTAGGTATTTCAATCCACGCTCCCACGAGAGGAGCGACACTTTCATTTAATTTACCTCTCTTTCATCAGTATTATTTCAATCCACGCTCCCACGAGAGGAGCGACTTTCATTTAATTTACCTCTCTTTCATCAGTATTATTTCAATCCACGCTCCCACGAGAGGAGCGACACTAGTGAAATAACTGGTACTGGTGATACTCCAATTTCAATCCACGCTCCCACGAGAGGAGCGACTCCGTCAGCGCATATATAAAAGATTGTTGATGATATTATTTCAATCCACGCTCCCACGAGAGGAGCGACGTATCAAGAATACTTTTTGATGAATTTCAGTCTATTTCAATCCACGCTCCCACGAGAGGAGCGACACCACACCAATAGCAATTCCAACTACACCTGCACAATTTCAATCCACGCTCCCACGAGAGGAGCGACGACTGCAAAGAGTACAAGACCATTGAGGGAGCAATATTTCAATCCACGCTCCCACGAGAGGAGCGACAATGCGTTCGATGAAATCATCGTCGCTGTCGATATTTCAATCCACGCTCCCACGAGAGGAGCGACCCTTGTACTGGCAATCATTGAGCACGAATCCGGATATATTTCAATCCACGCTCCCACGAGAGGAGCGACTTATGGACTAAAAAATATAACAGGATAACAGGAGATTTCAATCCACGCTCCCACGAGAGGAGCGACTGAGCATCCCGAACAACAGCATCCTCAAGGACGGATTTCAATCCACGCTCCCACGAGAGGAGCGACAGCAATATTGCACAAAAAATTTGTTTATTTTTATACAATACCGACAATAAATATATAATAAGATAAATAACAAGTAAAACCAAAAACCTATTATTCATTTTATTGTACAAATTTACAAGTAATTTCAGGTGCGAGACAACCGGTACATTCATGTTTACTTATCTTTCGCACCACATTTTATAATATCAATGTCTGATCAGCAGGAATCCCACGGTCAACACCAACATGTTCTATCTTCGTCTGATAACGATTTCCTAAATAATAGAATCTGAGACTATCCACATCTTTATCAATAAGATCCGTTAATATGGCCTTTAGCATCACACATTGAGCATTATCTAGTATACATTCAAACACAGAATTCTGAACTCTTCGCCCATAATTTACACATTGTTTAGCTACTTTTCTCAACCTGGTTTTTCCTTCAGCAGTTTCAGTATTCACATCATATGTAATCAATACAAGCACGCCATCACCTCATTTCCATAAAAATACAGGGTACTCATCCAAATCTCCCCTTAAATATCTTGCCAACAGCATTGCCTGTACAAATGGAACCATTCCCCATTCCACCTTTTCATTAAGATATGGGTGTGTAATAATCTCCTTTTTCTTGTTTTGCCATTCTGATAGTAATTTTTTACGAATATCTGTATCCATCAATACAGCACCGTTTTCTTTTTTTGTAAAACTCTTGCCATTTACAATCTTTTTATTAATCAATGATAAAACAAATCTATCAGCCATGACTGCTCGCAATTCTTCTATAAGATCTAATGAAAGTGATACTCTACCGGGACGTTCCGTGTGCATGTAACCAACATAGGGATCTAACCCTACAACCTCTAGCGCTGATGTAATTTGAGTTGTAAGCAATGTATACGTAAACGACAACATTGCATTTACATTATCAAGAGGCGGACGCCGATTTCTCCCTTGAAAGAAAAAATCTTTCTTTTGTTGTAAAATCAACTCATCAAATACGCCAAAATATATACTTGCTGCTTCACCTTCATATCCTCTTAACTGATTCATAGACTGTGAATTTTGGATATAATCAAGAAATTCTTTCAGTTTTATAGATGCTTTTTTTACCTTATCCACATCTATCTGCATTGAATGATCTCTAATTGCTCTTTCTAGAACCCATCTTGAATTATACACTTTTCCAAGAATACAGTTTTTTGCGATTTCCAGGCACTTTATATCTTCACTACTGCTTTGGAATTGTTGTTTCCTTAGCACGACATTCCCCTTAACTTTGCCTGAAACTCTTGCAAGAAATTTTCCCTGTGGTGTCAGATAACAAAGAGAAATATTTCTATCCGCACAAGCTCCCATTAATGCCGGACTTGTTCCTCTATATCCAAATGAAATTATTGCTTCGAGATTGTGTAAAGGTAATCTGCCTATTTCATTTTTATCATCATATACAACAACATTTTCTCCATCCAACCCCAGATAACTATTTTCCGATGTAACATACAATGTATTCAATAATTTCTTCATAACGTTTCCCCCAGCATCTTATTGATATACGATTTCACCGAACCACTTTTATCAATCTTTGGCATACAAATATCTTTTAAAGAGCAAGATACACACCTTTTCGACGTTTTGACCTTAGGTGTATAATTTCGATCATAATAATCATGCATTTCTCCAAATATTTTTTTCACTTCATCCCGAAGTTCATCTGTAAACACTATCGGTTTGCGTCTTCTTGTCTCACCATAAAATATAGCACCCTCCGTTATTTTTGTTGAAAACATTTCTTCCAGACACATAGCCTGCGCCATTAGCTGAAGTTCATCTTCGTTTGACGCTTTGGGTTTCCCCTTTTTGTACTCAATTGGATATAATGAATAGGTTCCACGATGTCCATAGAGCTTCACTCCATCTTCACATTTGTGAAATTCAACAATATCACACTCCCCACTCACACCCATGCTTCTTGAGGATACAGGAAGAGCTCTGACAACCAGAATATCTTTTCTCTTTTCTGTCAGATATGGATCATGCGCTTTTTTATGCATAAGTTCGCCAATAACAGTATGTTCATTTTCAGCCCACTGCTGCTCAACATGAATAAGCGCCCATTGTCTTCTGCAAAATTTAAAATGCTGTATTCCAGAAATCATCAGATAATCATCTTGAGAATATTCCATTAAATCATCCTTTTCACTTCTACCGTATCCGGTATCTCATCATCATTAATAGTAACTGTATAATCCTGATATTTTCTTGGATATTGTATATCATCATTTTTCTGCACTTTAACTGCATCAAATAATTTATAAGCAGGACAGTCACCAAGCTCTTTACTATGCTTAAAAACAATAAGCTCACGAACTGCCATCTTTCCTCTTGCAGCAGAATGGTCATTTTCAAACATATTTATTATTGCATTCCATAACAATTCTAGATCTTCCTCAGAAAATCCAGTAACTTTTCTTGCAAGATTTGCTGAAATATAACCTTCTACACGATACAAGCCATATGGAACAATACTCTTTCTTCCCATCTCGTTACTCTTATTCTCAGCATCTTTTTCTGTTGTAATGGCAACTCTCGTAATAGTTACCTCCTGACTAATAACAGGATCAATACTTCTTGCAAATCCAAGCTGTACAGGACCTCTTACCTGCCCACAATTCAATGAAGCTTTAACAAAAGTCGTCATTACAGCACCAAATGCACGAATATCATAAAAATTTCTGCACATATAATCCCTTAATTTTATATCTGCATCCTTATCTGACTTTTTTAGTTTTTTTAATGCTTCTGTAACCTTTTTATCTTCATCATCATTTATACCAAGACTTTTGCATGCCTCCCTGTCACTTCTGTTAAGAGGAACATTCTCCTTGATATAAATTTTATATCCATCTTCGTCCTCCTTCACAGTCTCTATGTAATTTCGGATCTTACGTTTTAAGCATACATCAGTTACAATTCCTAAGCCACTTTCCGGATCAATTCTTGGCATATTGCCAGCGTCAGGATCCCCGTTAGGATTTCCATTTTCAACATCAAATAAAACAACAAACTCATATCTGTTTTTAATAACCTCTCCCATTTATTTGTCCTCCTTTTTTTCATACTTCTTTTGTGTCTGATGATAATATCCCAACATGAATTTTCCTTGTTCTTCTAAAGACAAACTCCGTGGAAATAATACTAATTTTTTCATAAGGTTTCCTATTATTTTTTCATAAAAAATCTTAGAACCGCTACCTTTTTCACGCTCAAGTTTTTTTATATGACTATTTTCTAATTTAAATAAAATTGGAAAAACAGATGCAGGCGTAGCGCATGCTGAATTAAAATACCTGTCTTTAATTGTAGCATTTATTCCCTGATTCGCCTCCTTTTGGATTGACTCCAAAACTGAAAATAATCTTCCCAATATGTATGCAGTGTCATTGCATGTTTCTTCTAATCCCATGTAGTTTTCTCCTTCCTTCCATGAATAATTTTTTATTAAATAAGCCTTGATAATTGAAGCTCTTCCCCATGTAACATTTCCCTGCTCAGATCGTATTCTGATAACAGTGTCTGTATAAAGACTTGCAGGATATCTGTTTCCCGATAAAATACTTTGAAGTACCATTGCAGACATATTAGGGATTGGAGTCTTATCCTTTGAATTAGGATTGACAGTCTCTCTTAACAATTCATATACGCTCAGATATTTCTTTTCCACCCACAACGGTTTCACAATATCCAACCGTTTATAATGTTCTTTTATATTTTTTAAAATATCACCAAATGTGTTTTGATAAAAGAAACGAACAGATAACCTCGCAGCATTCGGTGCAAGGCATAAAATATAAAATGACTGCTCAAAGTCCATCTGAACATTATCTACATCCACATATCTTGATTTTTTCAAGCTGTCAAATATTCTTTGAAGCTGTTCCTCATTATCTATATGAGGATTCATAACAAAACTAAATGTTTTCTGATATTCTTCCATGCCATTTTCAGCCCAATAAACCACCATGGAATCACCTAATTGAAATGTCTTATCCCTATTACTCAACAAATAATTCAATGCAGTTGTATATGCAAACTCTGCATATTTTCCTACAGGTGCATTATAGCTCTGTTCCTTGCCATAAGATTCAAATGCAGGTGCATTAAACGAAACCAAAGCAGCTCCACTTGTCTGTGCTCCTGGAACACCTTTTATTCCACGATGAATTCTTGCTATCTCCGTTTTTTCACCAGTTGCAAGACAAATACCATCATTGGTATTTTCTGTCTGATGTACAACATAGTTGTCCCAAATTTTTTTAATTGTATCATTATCCTGTGCGAAATCATTTCCCATACAGAAGATGACATTACCACCCTCATTTAATTCATCTGATTTTTCTCTTACACATGCATTATCATAAGCCGTCTCTGGATTCCATAAATTAAAAAAATTACAAATTGCATTTGCCATAGGCTCATCAACATTCTTTAACAACGCTAAATGTTTTTCCTTCGCTGCCTGAAAGCACTCCTGCACCCTTGCATTAGTTCCGCTTTGATCAATCCCTAGCATGTATTTTACATTATCACAGAGAAAATTAGCTGCCACGCCCGATGAACGTGTAACCATTTCAGGAACACTCTTCGCAACTGGAAGAAAAACCTTCTTTTTTCCACTAGTCTGTTCTGTTTTTAGTGGATAAATTTCTTTGATTTTCCCATTAGGATTTAAATCTATTGCATAAGAAACCTTGGCCTGACACCAGCCTCTCTTCGGCACCAGATTATTCTCTGCAAGATTCTCATATTCTTTCACTAATGCCTGTAAGATCATCTTATCACCTCACAGTCCCTTAAATCTATTACTCCACGCTTCATCACTGCTCTAAAAAATATTGGACTAATATTGCCTCTTTCACAATCACTATAATCCATATCATATAGCATAAATCCCAAATCTTTCTCCGGAATATTATCATAAAATGTATGTATATTTTTCTCTTCACAAAGGCAAAAATTTGCCGGAAACTCACGACAGCCAAAATATGGCATATGATGACATTCCCCACGCTTAAGTCTTCTCATCATAATATCCTTAAATTTCCCGGGATTATCTGTATTATTTGCTTTTTCCGTCATCTCAAAATGTGCCTCTATAACATAAGACACATCCTTCAAAATAAGAGATGCCCTCTGTACAATATCATCCTTTGTACTTATGTACAAAGGCTTATCCGCACCATTATATACCTGTAATATATTATTTGCGGAAGCTTTACTTTTTATCTCATTTCTTCTGACACTGGTAAATCTGATTGGATTTTTCACATAGATTTTATCAATCACCCAACTCAATCCCGGATGCCAATATATCGCCTCAAGTATTCCCCTTGCTGCCGATGGAGTCATAACATCATATGAGCATCTCTCAACCTTCATTTCCGGTCGTGAGAATAATGCATAATCTCCCCATACCTTAACTCTTACACCTACTCCCATTTACAGGACATCTCCTTCCTCATAACAAGCTGCAATGTAGTCTCGTGGCTGATAATAAAAATCGGTATTATAATTTGATATCTTGTCACTTATCCACGAATGATACACTTTCCATATACCATGAAGTATCTCATCATCACTAAAACAATCCTCTATCAATCTCTCATATACTTCGCCAATATCCCAGTAATCCGGAATCCTATATTTACAATCATGTATATTATCATAATTTCCATTATTCATACTGCATTCCGTAATAAACTCATCTGCAACTTTTTCAATTGGTTCGCAATGGAGAATATCTGCATATTTATATATACGTTTAATCCGTTCTTTTGTCAGTAAATCAACCACCTCATAACGTTTCCTTTTAATCTGCCTGCCAATATATTCAATCAGACTGCATGTATAGAATAGATTATTATTATTTTTAACCGCCATAAACAACCTCATTTCCAACATATCTCAAAGTACTAAGCGCACTTACCGTATGAAAACTTATTTGATGAGTCGGATGATTAAACTTCGCCAGTTCCCAAAAAGCTGCTCTGCTTATCTTTCCATCAATATAATTCTGTATATAATTATATATTGTATCATCAGCCATAGGTCCTTCAACAATATCATACGAGTGCGCTATTCCTCTTCTGCAATCAACAATAAAATCAAGCCATTCTTCTGTCATTTTTTCAAATACAAGATACTTAAGCTTTGAATTTTCAGTATATTCATATTTATTCAAATAGCCTCGCGTTCCATATCTCGTTGCCCATCTCACTGCCTGCTCTGGCATCTGTGTGCAATAAAACCCAAAATAAAAATCCTTGTTATAACGAGCTGTTCTAATTTCAGGAAATTCTACTATTTCTTTACTTCCATGATATAAAATCATCACCCTACTCCTTTATCTAATTTATTTCACGTACATTATCTTCTTATGTTTTAAATAATACTACTTCAAACATTACTAATCAACACTTTTCAATTTTTATTTAAAATTTTATTGAAATAATTCAATTCATATTGTACAATTACATTTGTCAGGCTAATCCTGTGGATTGAAATAATAATATTTTTAATAATGCAAATAAATGGCTGTGTTTATAATTCACACAGCCATTTAAATTACAGATATAAATCCATTCCAGATTCCACAGACAAATTTAATCCCTTGTCATCTGTATACATTTCTTCATCTACCAATTCATAAAAATTCTCTATATCCGATGTTATTTCCTTAATTATACCAGCACCATACAAAGTATCAAAAAGCTGATTATATATCTGAACACAGTACTGGGATGCCTTTCTCATTCTGGCTTTTCCATAACCCTGATTTTTTATTTCAAATAATAAATCCTTAGCTTCCTGCTCTATCGGAATAAATACAATTCTTGTATTTTCCTCAATCAAATGAAATTTTTCTGATACCGTCTCAAAATTATATTTCCAATCCTTGAATTCGCCTATAATATTCTTTTTATCCAAATCATTTTCTCTAAAATGATATAGCCTTTTGAAATATTCTGTAATGCATTCAAGATTAGAAATATCATGATAATCTTGCAATAACCCTTTAGTGATTGAGCTTTGCAGACTTTGTCCCGGCACTGTTTTCATTCCATTTATATCAAAAATATAAACTTTACTGTTTTCTTTTTTCTCAATTCCTTCTCGGTTGCATCTACCTGCTGCCTGTATTACCGAATCTACTCCTGCTACTTGACGATATACTGAATTAAAATCAAGATCTACTCCCGCCTCTACCAAACTTGTTGAAATAAGCACACATGATTTTGATTTATCACTCATTCTTTCTTTAATCTGTGCAAGTATCTTTTTACGATGCTTAGGATACATACTTGTTGATAAATGATACACACCATCACCACTTAACTGTTCGTAAAGCTGCTGTGCACATTTTTTTGTATTAACAATACACAGTGCTCTTTTTTCAGTCTTCAATCTTTCAATTAAAGTATCAAATTCGATTATCCCAAGATTTTCGTATATAACTCTTTTAAAAAATTTAAACTGCTCATTTATATTCGGGCATAATTCAATATACCGTCTGTGTTGATCAAATATACTGTCTAAGGCCGGTTGTGTTGCCGTACATAAAACAATACTTGTCCTATAGAAATCCATTAAATTTTCCATCATGGCAATGCATGGTTTCAAATATTCCAATGGCAACATTTGTGCCTCATCAAATATAACCACAGAATTCGCAATATTATGAATTTTCCTACACTTAGATGACCTGCTTGCGAATAATGATTCAAAAAATTGAACATTAGTCGTGACAATTACAGGTTTATCCCAGTTTTCGCTGGCAAGCTGCATCGGTTTTAATTCTTCAGAATCCCCATAATCGACATTACAATGATTCTCAAGAACATTATCCTGCCCAAGTATTTCACGAAACACCTGAGCATTCTGTTCTATAATGCTAGTATATGGAATAACATATATAATATGCTCCATTTGATGCCTGACTGCATGCTTTAACGCAAATGCCAATGAGGCAATTGTTTTTCCACCACCTGTTGGAACAGTCAGGTGAAACAATCCCCTATCATTCTCACCTGCTATCAGACAGGCTTTTAATATCTCAGTTCTTCTACCGTTTATCGAATTAAGATCATCATTTTCTAACCATGAACCAATATGTCTTTCCAGTCTTGCTAATAAAGATGCCATTTCTTCACCCGATGTTCGTTCCACATGGTTATTCTTCATAAAACTTTCTGTTTCAAGAAAGTCCGCATCAACAAGACATGAATATAACATCCTCATAAAAATCCCCATTGAAAAATGAGGATTTTGTGTTTTACAGCTCTCAAAAGGATCACTTTTTATTTGTGGAATTTCTACCTCCTGTCTATATGCCTGATAATCACATATTGATTTTCTATATCGTTCTTCAAGCTTATAGTAATCCATTAGTCCAGAATGATGTCCTGCAATAGCATATTGTAATATAGAATAATATCCACCTTTTTCATTACATAATCTCATTCCAGCAGTAGAATGGTCTACTCTGTCATTCGTATTAAACTGTATTTTATGTTGAAATTCTTTGGAATACTTACCTAGATCATGTAACATACCTATGCAATATCCCCACTCATATTTTCCAAATGATTCTGCAAATTTTCCGGCTAATTTGGCAGTTCCATCCAAATGATCAATAAGCCTTTGCTTTCTTTCTTCTTCTATATGCGCAATATATTCCATTTATATCACCAGATTCATCTTTACACTCCCACAATCTCATCAATCATCCTAAGCTCTTCCTCAGAGAAGCCTGTGCCCTCCATAACCTTTAAGTTTTCAAGAATCTGCTGTGGCTTTGAGGCGCCGACAAGCACGCTTGTCACGTCATCATCCTTTACCACCCACTTAAGAGCCATCTGTGCTAGTGTCTCACCACGTTTTGCGGCTATATCGTTTAGCTTCTTAATCTGCTCGATGTGTGGAGTGAGCTTTTCCTGATTTAAAAAGCGGCCGTCTGTCTTTATACGGCTATCCTCCGGAATACCGTTTATGTAACGGTCTGTGAGCATGCCCTGTGCGAGCGGGCTGAAGGAGATGATGCCCTTTTGACACTCTCTTGCTGCCTGCTTCAAGCCGTTTTGCTCTATTGTACGGTTGAAGATATTGTATGAATTCTGGTTGATGATAAACGGACATTTCAAATCAGTAAGAATCTCGCAGGCTCTCTTCATGGTCTCGCCGTCATAATTTGACAGTCCGACATAGAGTGCTTTTCCGCTTTTTACTATCTGGTCGAGTGCTCCCATTGTTTCCTCAAGCGGTGTCTCAGGGTCCATTCTGTGATGATAGAAAATATCCACATAGTCGAGTCCCATTCTCTTAAGGCTCTGATCAAGGCTTGCAATCAGATACTTGCGGCTGCCCCAGTTGCCGTATGGTCCCTTCCACATATCATAGCCTGCCTTTGAGCTGATGATGAGCTCATCGCGGTATGCTGACAGATGCTCCTTCAGGATAAGCCCGAAGTGCTTCTCTGCGCTGCCGTATTCAGGACCATAGTTGTTTGCCAGGTCAAAGTGAGTGATGCCATGGTCAAAGGCTGTGAAGCACATCTGCTTCATGTTGTCATACGATGAAAAATCACCGAAATTGTGCCATAGACCAAGCGATACAACAGGAAGCTTAAGTCCGCTCCTGCCGCATCTGTTATATCTCATTGTGTCGTATCTCTTTTCGTCTGCTGTGTACATATTTACCTCCCGCATAAATACATGATATTTTACCCGATAAATTATTATACTACAGCAGACTTGATTTTTCTATTGTTAAATAAAATCCTCCGTCAGCTTTCCATGCTTCTCATAATTTGTCACACGCGCTATCTTGTTTTCATCATCCACAAACACAACCTTCGGATGATGCTCCTTTGCTTCCTCCGGTGTCATCTGCGCATAGCACATGAGTATCACATGGTCACCGACTGCAACCTGTCTGGCGGCTGCGCCGTTTAAGCATATCATGCCTGAGCCCGGCTCTCCGGCGATGGTGTAGGTCTCGAATCTGTTTCCGTTTTCCACATCGACAATCTGTACCATCTCATACTCCAAGATGCCTGCTGCCTCAAGCAGCTTTGTATCTACAGTGATGCTTCCCACGTAGTTTAAGTCAGCCTGCTTGACCACCGCTCTGTGTATTTTGCCCTTAAGCATTGTATAATTCATTGTTTGTACCTCTTTTCAATAATCGTTTCTTGTCCGTCTACGCAATAAAATTGTCAATCAGCCTTGTCTTTCCGATATAGACAGCAATTGCCACGAGTGTTGTTCCCTTAATCTCATCAACCGGTGTAATTGTTTCAAAATCAACCACATCTACATAATCAATTCTTGCAAGCGGCTCCTTGTTTATCTCTGCTGTGATTGCATCCTTTATCGCTTTTGCACTCTTTTCGCCATCCTCTACGAGCTGCTTTCCGATTTTTAAGCTTCTGCTCAGTACAAGCGCTGCCTGTCTTTCATCCTCACTTAAATATGTGTTTCTTGAGCTCTTTGCCAGTCCATCCTCCTCACGGATGATTGGGCAGCCGATGATTTCTGTGTCAACATTTAAATCCTTTACCATACGCTTTATGACCGCAAGCTGCTGTGCATCCTTCTGTCCAAAGTATGCACGGTCAGGTGTCACAATGTGAAACAGCTTCAGGACAACTGTCTGCACACCTCTAAAATGGATAGGTCTTGTTTTTCCACAAAGCTCAGTTGTGAGGCCATTCATATCCACATATGAGCAGAAGCCGTCTGCATACATCTCCTCAGGCTCAGGATGGAAAATAATGTCAACGCCCGCATCCTCACAAAGCTTTGCATCCCTGTTTAAATCACGTGGATAGCTGTCTAAATCCTCTGCAGGGCCAAACTGCATTGGATTTACAAAAATACTCACTACAACCTTGTCATTCTCGCGTCTTGCCGCATCGATTAAGCTCTTGTGTCCCTCGTGGAGGTATCCCATTGTAGGTACAAAGCCAACGCTTTTGCCCTCTTTTTTCCATGCCTTTACTGCTTCTCTTACCTGTTCGATTTGTCCGTATATTAACATTTTATGTCTCCTTATTCTTTTATTTTTCGTAGCTATTTTTTGTAAATATTCTTCAATACTATTTTCGATACTAATACAGCTTGTCAATTATTGTCTCATCCATCTTAAAGGTATGCTCCTCACCAGGGAAGCTTCCCTCCTCAACAGCCTTTTTGTAGGCTGTGAACGCCTCATTCATTTCTTTTCCGACCTGTGCAAACTGCTTTACAAATTTCGGCTTCATGTTTGCATACATGGCAAGCATATCCTGATATACAAGCACCTGGCCGTCGCAGTCTGCTCCCGCTCCGATACCGATTGTAGGTATGCTTATGCTCTCTGTAATTTTTTTTGCAAGTGCCTTTGGCACGCACTCGAGCACCACTGCAAATGCTCCTGCCTCCTCGACCGCACGGGCCTCGTCAAGAAGCTTCTGCGCTGCCTCTTCACCCTTGCCCTGCACCTTGAAGCCGCCAAATGCATTTACTGACTGTGGTGTAAGCCCTAAATGTGCACATACCGGAATTGACGCATCCACGATAGCCTTTATCTGTGGACATACCTCCTTGCCACCCTCGAGCTTGACTGCCTGCGCATGGCCTTCCTTCACGAGTCGTCCTGCATTGACCACAGCATCATAAACCGATGTCTGATATGACATAAAAGGCATATCTGTGATGAGCAGCGTATCCTTTATGCCTCTTGAAACAGCTGCGCTGTGATGAATCATATCCTCCATAGTCACTGAAAGTGTATCCTCATAGCCAAGCACCACCATGCCGAGAGAATCTCCTACTAAAATTGCATTGATTCCGGCCTCATCTATGAGCTTTGCTGTCGAATAATCATATGCTGTGAGCATCGTGAGCTTCTCGCCCTTTTCCTTTGCCTGTTTAAAAGTTACTACTGTATTTTTCATTGTCCAATCCCTCTGTCTTTCTGCAACAATCCGTTTCTTGTAACTACTTGGAACCATTCACGGTATTGTCAGCCTCTTAGCAATTCCATCATCTGAGTGTAATCCTTATCAGGATTCTTTTTTTCAGCAATATTTACTAGTTTTGTACCAAGCATTTTGTACAATCTGACATCATCGCTATCGTCATTTTGCATACATGCGATGTGCTTTTTCACTGTTTCAATATCGTTTCTCTCGATTGGCCCGGTCAGTGCGCCGTCACAGCCTGCTTCGAGTACGTTTTCGATATTGCGCATCACAAGCTGGCCTGTAGCTCTTACAGCCTCAGCCCTTGTAAAGCCGCAGTCCTCCAAAAGAGAATAGCCCATGTCAAGGACAGCAATCACCTGATTGCTCAAAATACTAGCCGCTGCATGGTATTTTGCCTTTTTAGCGCCATCAATGCGGCATACCTCATTTCCAATAGAACAAAACAGCCCGGATATTGCTTCAACCGCAGCATCCTGCCCTTCCACTGTGAAAAATGCTTTATTTAATTGCTCATATGATGAAAATTTGTTACTGAACGGTAACATTGGATGAATTGAACAGCATGATACGCTCATGCTCTCCCTTCCGGAAAATGAATCGGATGATAATGCGCCACTGCAATGACATATAATCTGATTCGTTAGAGACAGCTCTTTTAATTGTTCCCAAACCGGTATAATAAATGAATCCGGTGTGGTGATAAATATAATCTGTGATTGATCCGCCAGTTGCTTTAGCGAATCAAAGCTCTCTGTCCTTGTAAACTCCGCAGCCTCCTTAGCCGCCGCAGAATCCACGTCATAATAGCCTGCAAGCTCTATGTCCTTTGTCCTTAGGTATTTACCTATAGAACAGCCCACTCTGCCTGCGCCGATTATGCCTATTTTCATGCTACCACCTTCTTTCCAAGCCGGTCAGACCATTCCTTATCTCGCAGCTGATATAATCTCCGCCATGTGCCGTATGGCAGCGGTCGATTTACCCTGTGCGCGCCTGTCACTTTGCTGTCTGCTTCATATCTGCTACAGCAATGTGCTTTTGGCTTCCTTGTGTCTGCCGGATATGCTCTGTCATAAGGTGACAACACATCCTCCATGATACAGTTTCCTTCGAATACCGTTCGAAGAAAACTATACCACATTGACTATTATTTAACAATCCCTATTTTACCTCAGTCATTTTGATATACTCATACTGCGGCTTGAAATCCTCTCTGTCACAGAGTTTATAGTAATGCATAAAGATTCTCTCCATGACATTTGGAATCTGATTTTCCTGTGGTTCAAATAGTATGATAAGATACTGCATTGAGCTGTAGCGCGTGCAGACATCCACCTTTCTGATCTTGCTGCGGATAGACTGCTCCATGCAGTCAAGTGCCTTCTCAATTTCCTCGATATCTGCAAGCTGCTCCGGCAGAGTGTTCATAGTCACCATGACCAGATAGCAGTTGTGGTTGTGCCTATCTCCTACATTGTTCACGAACTCATAGATTCTTGCAAACTCTCTGTAGTTTAAATCCAGCGCACCTGTATAGCTGCCACTCTCCTTTAAAAGCTTTGCCACGTTTCGTAAATCCGCACTCAGATTTGTATTCTCCTTATTGTCAGCTAAGAGCTGCTCATAGAAGAAATATGAACCCTTACAGTTCTGCTTCACATAGTAAAGTGCCTTATCTGCCTTTGTGTAGTCACTTTCAAACATGGCTCCTTTTGTCGTCATGCACAGTCCTGCTGAAAGAGCTGCCTCCTTTATCTCACAGTCTGCTTCCCTGGCGCTCTCGAAGCCCTCAAATATGCGCTTTATAACACTCTCCACGCTTGCCCTGTCAGAATATGGCATAAAGATGAGGAACTCATCACCTCCAATCCTGCAGGCTGCAAAGGTCTCATTCTCAGTCTCTTTAGCAAGGAGATTACCTATAAGCTTAAGTGCCCTGTCACCCGCCTTGTGACCATGCACATCATTGACTTTTTTAAGATTATCCATATCTATGAAGGCAAGACAGCCATCATTATCCTGCATCAGGGCTGCTATTACCTGCTGTCCACGACTTCGCATGTAAAGTCCTGTCAGATAATCAACACTATCGGCTTTTTCCTGACTGCTCATGGTCTTCATGACCTCAGATATGAATTTGTCTGCCACTGACTCGATAGCCGCATTATCACGGTAGCCCTGAGCCGCCGGATTATCCTCATCAATCACAACCATGCCTTTGTCAAGCATATCAACAAACATACGCGAAATCTGCGGATCAAACTGAGTACTGCAGTTATCCAAAAGTTCCCTTCGGATTTCTTCATCGGGCAGAGCATTCCTGTAAATCCTGCGCGACCTCATGGCATCATAGCTGTCCGCCACACACACTATACGGGCAGAAAGCGGTATCTCCTCTCCCACCAGTCCGTCAGGATAGCCCTTTCCATCGTAGCGCTCATGATGATTCCTTGCAATATCCACCAGATGGTCTAACAGGGTAATATCCTTTAAGATATCTGCGCCCATCACAGTATGGCTCTTTATGGCGGCAAACTCTTCATCAGTCAGCCTGGTCGGCTTATTTAATATAGTATCAGGCACGCCAATCTTTCCGATATCATGCAGATATGCAGCATTTCTAAGATTTTCCACATCATGTTCACTCCAGCCAAGCTGCTTTGCTATGAGAGCAGAGTACTCTGCGACTCTGTATGAGTGACCTCTCATATAATCGTCCTTTGCCTCAATTGTGGCAGCAAGTGTCTTCATCATCTGAAGGGAAACTCTCTCTGTCTGATTTCTAAGCCTGTCACTCTCTTCCTTCTGGCGCTTGTATTCTATCTCGCTGATTCTTTTTATTGTGACTATGATATTGACAAACAAAATCACAATAAGGCCTGTTCCGATAAAGAAACCTGACATAGTGACAACAAAGTACACAGATGCAGCCTCTATAAGCGCCAGAACAAGTGCCACAATCATGGCAACCATCTCAGGTCTGTAGCCCAAAGCCCTGTGTTTAATTATATCAATGATAAATGTTGTGATGACGACCACGCAGCAGACAGCAAGCATTCCCTGTCCTGCCGGCAGAGTCTCTATATAATCGCACACACCAAAAAGCTGCAGTGATGTGCAGACAATGAAATTCACAGCCGCAAGTGCCTCTATGCATGTATACACTCTTGTATAACGCCCGCCCTGTATGCTGTCAATATAAATCGAAACAGCAATAGGACTAATCAGAATAACCACAAAGCACATAGCCGCCAAAACAGATGCATTCGGCACCAGCATCTGACGCAGCTTTGATTCACCAAGCATCCATATTGCCCCAAGAAGCATACACCAGCCTACATACTCCATGTCAAAATGTGTCTTGTATACAATACTGAGTGCTATACTGAACATAACAGACACTACAGCAGCAAAAAAAATGAAAAATGCTATAATCGTCTCTCTTGAGCTGTTATGAAATATATTTGTCCATATATCGCTCTTATCTCCACAGTATACTGTATTTACAACGCCTGAATAGTTGGATGCATGGCTCGTCAGCTCAATGCGCAGCTCTTTGCCGGCATCATCCTCCGACATATTGCAAAATACATATCTGCTCGCGGAATCCTTACCGAAGGGTCTCGTGTCCTTTGTATCATACTCTGCTCTCGGACTGCCATCCACGTAAAATCTGACTGTCTGAAGTGATGCTCTGATTGCCATGACATTTGCATTGAAATCATCAGGCAGAACAGTAGTTATAACCATCGTATCCCCCCGGCTTAACATCGTACCTGCCGGGTACTTCAATAGCCTCCCTTTCACCATCGGACTTCTCCCATGTAAAGCTGCCCTCGTAGGTGATATTATTATCACTTACAGACTGGCTTCTCTCACTCGGTAATATGCACTCGGCAATTATAAATCCAACAATCAAAAAGGCCATCATTAAATAAAACAATGACCTCTTTGTCCTACTCACACTGTATCTATCCATAACTTATCCTATTCCGCAAACATAAGGTCTGCTTTATAATAGTCAGGTTTTCTAATGTCGCAGATGGGAATTCAGACACACTATGCAGTCTGCTGTTCAACCATGGTGTTGATTTCCTTGCTGATTTTGTTTACATACATCATGATTGCTACACCTGCAGCAAAAATCACTACCGTGACAATAATTCCAACTGCTGAAAAGCACAGCTGGCTTAAGTATCCTATAAACGGAGTCTTTGCGATAACCTGCCCTTTAACTACCTTATATGATACACCATTTCCATCACGAAGTGCAATCTCTTTTGCAGAAGAATCATTAGAATCTACATAATAAGAATCAACCCTTCTGGCTGATGAATCAGCTGATTCGATGGCTACTATATTGCCATCCTTGTAAGATGCCTCGTCGATAGTCTTTAAATATACCACACTGCCATACTTTGAGATATTTCCTGTGTGATCTGTGCCCGAAAGATATGTATGATAGCCAAATATCGGTGGAAGCACAACCGGAAGCACTGTAAGAAGTGCCACGATCACAAGCACATAGCCCAGTATTGTAAGCCCTGTCCTTTTACCCTTTTTCTCGTCTACTGTCTGATTGTTGTTAGTGTTTTTACTCATATTAAGCTCCTTTCTGTTCATAAACCCTGTATTACTACAAATGGAGTATTTCCATGTAGTCTGTTGCATCAGCCGCTACAGCAGCCTTTTTCTGCATGGCAAGCGCCTCATCAATGAGATGCGGCATAGCCAGTGTCAGGTTGAGGGCCTCCGCCATATTAGCGTACTCGCTCTCCTTAAATGTATTCGTGTCTGCGGTGTAATATGCGTTGTGCATGGTCTCCTCATAGCCCACTATAAGCATGTTGTTTAAGAAAGCTCTGTGAACCGCATCCACTATCTCACCCTCGTGATTGATATCGAGGTAGAAATCACACTTCTCAAAAAGACTATCCAGTACGGACATCTTCACATTAGGGTAGAGTGACACATTGTCATACTGCCCTGCCGACATAAGCTTCGACGACATCTCTGTGATGGCCGCCACATGAAAATGCATCTGCGGCATGAGTGACGCAAGCTCTGTCAGATGACCTACATTCTCTGAATTGGTACATACGAGTATGTGCGGCCTGTGCTTATTTTCCCTGACGAAGCTGTAGATATATCCAAGCTGCTTCACCTTATCGGAAGGAGCACCAAGTGCTATAAGCCTGTCGTAGGACTCCCTGCGCGATACAAATACGCGCTTTGCCCTCGTTCCCTGATCATGCAGTATAATCTGCATATTGCCGGGTATTTCATCTCCCACCGGCTCGTGCCAGAAAAGTGCGTCGCGAAAGCCGTTTGGCGCAAGCGCCTGTGATGCAAAAAACGGATATGACAGCGAGTTGAAATAAACCGCTGTATCCTCCAGCCCTGAGCACCTGATGAAAAACGCTATAAAGTCTGTCTTACTTCTGAAAATCCAGTCCTTATCCTGCCATCTGACGAGTATATCACCGGTAACGAAGTTCTCCACTATCATCTCCCTACCTGTCACATCAAAAAACTTCCTTAGTGCCTTCTGTCCCTTTTTATTAAAAACCGTGTGACAGAAGATCGCGCCATACCTGTTATAATGCTCTGAAAGCCTGACCTGACCGGCATCATCGAGCCAGTCAACAATCTTAACCTGCCGCCTGTGCGTAGGCTCCGTGAAAAATATCCTTGCTCGCTCCCTGGTGCGGTCCATGACCTTCGCAGATGAATTATCTCCCTCTATGCGCCAGTAATCAGGAATCTGTATCTGATTGAAATACAGCGGCTTCCCCGGTAAGCTGTCAGCTTTCCTGTAATCGCCTAAGAAAAATCCATACACGCTCATGACATCATCCGGCAGGAAACCGTCATCCTCAATGACTGCTGCATGAAAGGCAGCACCGGCATTCTTAAATGACTCAAGGAGATTCTTGCTCTCGCCTGAAAATGTATCAAAGAGCAGTGTGATACCATCCGCCGTGTGTGTTACTTCAACAGCTCTATCCATCTGTGAACCACCTCCTTAGTCAGATATTCTTTGGCCTTCTCATATGAATGTCCTGAAAATGCATCCATGTCATCCTCTGTAAACATCCTCACTATACGCTCAGAAAGGAGCTTTATCTTCTCCTTCTGATCCATCTCATCGGTGATTGGAATTTTGTAGCCGTTTTGCCCATCATCGATAAAGGTCTGGTTGCCATACCTCACATCAAAGCCCACTATAGGAAGCCCTGAGCCTATGGCCTCCATGAGTGTGAGCCCGAAGCCCTCACTCTGTGAAGCTGCCACATACGCATCATAGTGCTTGTATACATCATCTAATTTCTGCTGTCCCATCAAATGCACATAATCACCGCAGCCCAGCCTGCCGATAATCCTCTTAAGCTTCGCCTCATCGCCACCCTTTCCATATATGTCAAGTGAAATGTCAGGCACGCTTTCTTTTGCCTTTACAACGGCCTCCACCAGCCAGTCACAGTGCTTCTCAGTCGCAAGACGCGACGCAGTGATGAGCGAGTGCCTCTTTCTCGGCTCATCCGGATACTTAAGCTCATCCAGACTGCCCACCGGAATAGTCACCACTTGAGGCTCTTTTCCACAATACTTCTTGAACTGCTGCCTCATAAGCTCATTCTGCGCATCTGTCGCTGTGATGTAAAAATCTATGTGCTCAGTCTGTGAAAACGAATACTCATAATAGTTGTTCCACAGTATGTAATCATCATCCGTGCCGCCCTCGCTGAAATGGTCCGCATGCACCACTATTCCTACGCGCGCCGGTCCACAGTTTTCGAGGATTGCCTGGCCTATGCCTGTCGTCCTGTCGATGATCACCACATCATCAGCCGTAAGGTTAAGCCTCTTTACCATATAGCCGACCAGGTCAGCCTTGGTATAAAGCACCTGCGCTCCGATCCTGTAAAAGGTGCTGTCATCCTCTATGACCTCCTCGTAGCACACCGAGCCATCCTCATTGAAAAAGGTCCTGCCGTACAGATGAGCCTTGCCGTCGAGCGGAGCATAGTACTCGCTGAAGGTCCTGCAATAGGTGTAGAAATCCTTCCTGATCAGGCATCCGTTTGAGACAATCTCGACTCTGTGCACTAGATCACTTGTATCATCGACCATGTAGCAGGTGTAGAACCTGCCGCTCTCCTTAAACTGATACCTGCATGTCTTGCCCTCTCTGGAAAAGGTATAATCCTCCTCTGCCATCGCAGCCTCAAGCTCCTTTAGAGTAAAGGTGACAGGCGATGTCCTCACATCTGTAAAAAATGTGTACAGCCATATCACTTCCTCATCCAAAAAGCCGATATTTCTTGTCATGTGCTCTATATTTTCAGTTGGAAACATATCTGTGAAAACAAACCTTGCCGGAATGTGCGCCCTGCGGAGCAGATTCGCCCTGTAGCTCTGTGCGTACTCCACGCCGCTTGAAGCCCAGCCTATTCCGAGATTGAAGTTATATACCATATGATTCTCCTCGTATCTGTCAAACTATTTATATTATAATAACCTTTAAGGGTAGATGACCTGCAGCCTGCCATCCTTGCCGATTTTCACATCACTAAGCAAAATATTCCTTATGATATTACATTTTACCGCTTTTTCTGTATCCAAAAACGACTCGAAAGCCTCATTTTGGTATTCAAACATAACATTTCTCTGTGCGGATGCTCTTCCCGCTACCGCATACTTGAGCTGCTCAAGGTAGTCAATCAGCTCAACCCAGCCATCATCCACCGCCTTTAGAGTTGCCTCACGGACAAACTGCTCGTAAGCCTCCTCATCGCCTATGCGCTCACGCTGTCTTGAAAGCCCCTGATACACGCGAAGCATCAGGTAATCGCTAACAGTGGCGGCGCTTTGCATGTCAGACAAAGTCAGACCGGCGTCCAGCTTGTAGGAGATGTTGTCAAGAATGTATCTGTTAAGCATGGATGTGTATTGCTGTGTATTGGTATTTTTATCGCTATCTTTCTTTCTGCCACGGCGCCTGCCATGCTTCTTATTACTCTGTATGCAGTCAAAATGATTAACGAAGTCTGAGATATTCTCCATCGCAATCTCTACTATCTTCTCCTCCTCGACTCTTGCACCGTCGAGCAGGTTTTTTCTGGTTGCGTAGATTAGGTCTCGCTGACGTTGGAGGACCTGGTCGTACTGCAGTGATTTCTTGCGGTTCATCTCCTCAGACTCCACACTAAGCTTCTGACACTGGTTGACAATACGCTTTATTTTGCGCTTTCCGATACGCTTTTTGCCATCAATATAGCGCTGCAGCTTGTCATCATCCTCAGCTCCCACTATGTCATCCTCTAGGCTCACATAGTACTGGCTGAAGCCCGGATCTCCCTGTCTGCCGGCGCGGCCCCTCGCCTGCCTCTCGGATCTTGAATTGTTCATCCTGCCTATACCTATGACAGCTAAGCCTCCAAGCTCCTTCACTCCGTCTCCGAGCTTTATATCTGTTCCTCTTCCTGCCATCGTTGTAGCAACCGTGACCGCATTCAGTTGGCCTGCGCCTGCGATAATCTGTGCTTCCCAGAAAGCATTGCTTGCGTTTAGTACATTGTGTGGGATATTTTTCTCTATTAAAAGTCTTGAAAAAAGATCTGTATCCGTAACGGAATTAAGCACCACAAGTACCGGCTGGCCTGTCTCGTGAAGCCTTATCACATCATCCACTGCTGTCCAAAACTGGTCATGGCCGTTTTTAAAGTATCTGTCCTTCCTGTCAACTCTTTTAAGAGGCCTGTTTGTAGGTATTCTCACCACATGCTTGCCGTAGGTCTCAAAAAGCTCATCCTTTGCATCCATGAGTGTGCCGCTCATGCCTGCCATCTTGTCAAACATCATAAACAGATTCTGGAATGTAACGGATGCCACAGTTCTGTATTCCTGCGATATCTCCACCTTTTCCTTTGCCTCTATAGCCTGATGCTGACCGCCACGCAGCTTGACACCGTGCATGAGACGGCCTGTCGCTCCATCAAACAGCTCTACCTCCTTCTTGTCAGTGACAACATAATCCTTTTTGTTCTTCAAAAGCTTGTGCGCCCGAAGAGAAAGCGTGACATGCCTGTTTATCTCAAAATTCTCTTTACCGTAGAAATTTGATATGCCAAAGAAGCTCTCGGCAAACTTCACACCCTTTGGAGTGAGCCAGACTGCCTTATCCTCCTCTATGTAGTCTATATCCTCCACAAGTGTCGTGACGAAAAAATCACATACATCGTACAGGTTCGACTGCACTCTCGGCACTCCCGATATGACGAGTGGCATAATTGCAGAGTCTAAAAGCACCGAATCAGCCTCGTCAATTATGACATAGTGGAAATCACATAGAAATCTGTCCTCCTTTTTCTTTACCAGATTATCAAAAAGAAAATCAAAGCCAAGTGTGCCATTTGTGGTATATATGATATCAGCCGAATAGAACTGTCTTTTCTCATCATCATCCTGCTTTTTTGTATCATCCGCATCCGGATATGAGCAGGTGAGACCCATGAAATTGTAGACCTCTCCCATCTCTGCACCATCTCGCGATGCCAGATACTCGTTTGTGGTCACGAGCATACAGCTCTTGCCGGTCAGCGCATTCAGATAAAGCGGCATCGTGGCAGATAGAGTCTTTCCCTCACCTGTATTCATCTCGGCGAGATATCCACCGTGAAGAGCTGCTGCCGCTAAGATTTGCACATCATACGGTCTCTTTCCAAGCACCCTGTAATCCGCCTCGCAGATAGCTGCAAAGGCCTCCGGCATAAGCGATTCAAGCGATTCCCCATCGCTATACCTGCTCTTAAACTGCTCTGTCAGTGCAGAAAGCTCTTCATCACTTAGATTTTTTATTTTTTCTTCGCTTTTTCTTACTTTTGTTAGAGTCCTCTTTAAGTCTCTCAATTCTTTCCTGCTCTGCATCAAACTCTTCCTCTGAAACCTCTTTAATCACCAGTGATTTGAATGTAAAATCAGCATTTCCACCATTTATCAGCTCTATCCTGTAGCTGTATGTCCTGATGGACGGCTTGAAAAACGCCTTTTTATCGCGGACAATAATACTCTGCGCCTGTACATCATACCTGTCAAAAAATATGATACGAAGCATCAGCGCCTCACTCTCACTGTTGTGATAGTCAATATTCACCGCAATGGAATATGCCCGCTCTCCATCGATGAGCGGAAGCGACGGCTCTATCCTATTCCCCTGGAAATTCGTCATAGAATACCATGTGTGAATCACCGTGCCCGGCGGCATGAGGCGGTTCTTATAAGAAACTGAACCATCCTCATTAAATTCAATTTTTGATCCATATACATACGAGTCCGATAGAAATTCCTTCCAGCGGACCTGCCATGTGTCACCATACATAATACTTACCTGTCTTACTATTGTTCACTTAATATTTGTTTTCCTGTTACTGTTCACACCTGACTGTGTGACCTGCAACGTTTATTTGCTTATCTTGAAAAATCATCATGCAGCAGATTATTGTACTGGCTCTTGAACCATGCCATGACATTTGCTGAATTGTCAGTATGTCTGCCGTGTGAGCCCTTGCCATACACCTCAACACCGCTCGACTTCAGATGCGACAAAATGCTCGGATAACCATCCGGGTCGTAATCATCCTCATACAGATATGAGATGATGAACTTTGTTTGCGACCAGTCGGCACTGTCGAATCTGTCCCACATCCTGTTGTTGAGCTGCTCTATCGCCTCATCAGAGAGATTGTCATAATTTTTCATCAGAATATCAAGCGATGTAGCGAAGCCTCCGGCTCTAAGGATTCGCTCGTTTCGTGCTACATTTCCCATGTTGGCAAGTGGCTTTGCAAGAAGCAGTGCATGTGGTGAAAGCTTTGAGCCATAGTATAGTGAACCGAAGGTTCCCATCGAAGCTCCTGAGAGCACGAGCTCATCCTTTGTAAGGCCAAGCTCATCGAGCTTATCAGTCACATAATCCGTAATCATCTGCTCAAATTCACTGTCTCCCAGATAAAAGGCTCCACCCTCACTTCTTGGGTCTGTCACAAGAATAAACGGACATCCGAAGCCTCGCATCATATAGTAGCCCTCAAAGCCCTCCTGAGTCCTGTAGCCTGAGAAATAGACAGCAAGCGGTGGCTTCATATCGCCCTTCTCAAAGTATACAAACACTTCCTCTCCTTTAGAAGAGACAAGCCTCTCACCTCCGGGCAGGAAAAATCCGTGTCCACGGCGGGAATGTCTGTCGTGCAATGATATGATATTCAGGCTGCCGGTGCCCCTTGCAAGGATAGAAACAAAAACAGGACCCTGATCTGATTCATTATCTATTCTGAAAACATCCTGAAGCTGTTCCTCGTCAAACTCCCAGACCTGCTTAATATCACCAATCGAGCCATAGTAGAACTGAAATAATCTAAGCTTAATCTCTACATCCCCAGTTTTCTCATATTCAAGATACATATCAATACACTGTCCCTCAAAAACCGGGATATTATATCTCCAGTATGCAATCTGCGAAAAATCCTCCCCAAACTCTCCATCTAGAACCAAGTTATAGTTTCCATCACATGCTCCCCTTCCTGTAAAGGAATCACTGACAGCAAGCTTGGCAGGATTAAACTTCTCACCATAAGGATTTGGATAGTAATTTCTCACCTCATGAGCCAGAAAATACTGCACATCGCCGGTATACAGATACTGTCCCATTCGTGCCTTGAAATATCTGCTCGTCGCGCTGTTTAGCATCTGCACATTTTCCGTAGCAAAAAGACAGTAGCCCCTTGTAAACTTCGTAAAAGCCTTTTCCTCTGAGAGTGTTATATCCCTGTCAAGAATAACTAAATCCATGAGCTTTCTCGCAGGTCTGTTTGCCGTTAGTTCACTCTCATCAGACTCGTATACTTCAAACTCTATATTGTCCGGAATGCTGTATTTAGTTGTCCAATCGTCATCGCCAACATATAAAACATGAATCTTACTCACTAAAATTTAGAACCTTTCTCCACTTCTTAAGCAGCACCGATGTGGTATATTTCTGACCAAGCTCATAGCACTCCACCAATGCCTGATTCCAGTTTTCAAAGCTGTCCAGATAATAGGTCAGACTCCTTCCGATATCAGAAAAATCATCTATGACCATTCCGTTTTTTCCTGAAACAAGAAACTGGTCTGCACTCAGGCTGATTCTCGGCACGCCCTTGCTGATAGCTGTAACATAAACAAAAACATCCATCGTGCCTCTCATATCGAGGATGACTCTCTGCTCGTTGATACACTTGCTGATATCACGCTCATCCACACATACATCCACGAAAAATCTCTGCTCCACCGTTTTTTCTATATCCTCCGGCTCATTCTCGGCAAATACATCAGCCCCGCTGCCTCCAAAGCCGAGAGCTGCCTCACCATCGCCTGTTACCAAACGGGAATCATAGCCCATACTATCAAGAAGCTTTACCGTATCATTCTTTATAGCATCCTCATGACCCCATGAGGCATCTCTTGTAAAGAAATGAACTCTCGCAAGGTCATTAATGGTCAGATAATCCGCAAGCCCCTTTATAATCCGAGCAAATGCATCCTCAGTCAGTCCATCAACCGGCACGAGTATGTTCTGCACACGAAGCTGCGAGCTGATACCGAAGTCCATCCTGGTATCATATGGCGGAATATCTGTGATATGTAATCTGACCGGCTTGTTATTTACTGCACCCAGATTTTCCATAATAAGCTTCGTCGTATAATCAGAATCCGTAATGATATTTTCCGCATGCTCTAAAAAATCCGCTGCCAGTGATGTCTGCGTGAAATCAAATCTGTTTTCAAAAAATGTAGCAATAATCCTTTTCCCCTTAAGCACATGCTCTGCAACCCTGATATGAAGCGGATGCATCGCCACGAAAAAGCTGTCACCCTGCCTTGTGAGATTTACATAGCTTGCAAATACCTCTTCAATAACCGCTTCAAGGCTGTCATATTCAGCCTTTGTAAAGCGCATCTCAACCGGCTCACCTGCTTTGCCGCTCTTAGCATCAGGCACCACATCATAGTCAGGGCATGTCTGATTGACAACCACATGACCATCATTTTTATACTCACGTATCTTCCAGATGCCGTTTTCCATCAAAAAATCCTGATACTGCTCTATGCCGTTTTCGTAGATAACAGTACTGGAAACAAAGCCTCTGTCATCATAATAGTTGCGCCTGCAGATTTTGCCATCCTCAAACATATCTATGGATATCGGATTGCCATCCTCACCAAACTCTACCTGTGCATACTTCACATCGCCCTGCAAAGCAATTATAGAAAAAGGCGAATACACAAACTCCAGCCCCTTCGGCCACTTGATATCGTGATATGACAGCACAGCGACCTTCTTTCTCCTGACCTGTGCTATCGCATCAAAGCATGACCAGTACTTCGAACGGTACATGCCCTGCCTGTGTAGGAAATGCCTGAAATTTGGCGAGTAACCGAGCACGAGAATCCTGTAAGGCCTGTCCACATTTCTATGAAAAAGAGTAATCTGCTTTATAGTCTCGTCAAACTCTGACTTGAGCCTGCGCATATACCACTGCTGCTCGTTTTCGCACCACATATTCTGTTTATACCATGCCGGTATAAAATATAGCATTATGATTCCTCCTAATTCTTAATTCAAAGCGCCGGGAGCTATATGAATGTATGATATCTGTCCATATTCCGGTACACCTCTGCCTCGCGGTACAGCGAAATCCAAAGACCTGTCGTCATCATGATAGAGCACGGCAGCATGGCAAGTGATGCGTCCACATATCCTCCAAACTGTAAAAACAGCGGTCCACCCTGACATATACAGATAATAATTGAGCTTATAACGGAAAAGCTGAGCACTGTGCCAATCAGATATCTCTTCGTAGGCTTTCCGGCATATATATCCTGTATTGAATCACCCGACTTAAGCAGATCATCTGCTGTCCTGCCCGGAGACAGCATAACCATAGAAAAGATAATTGTAAGCAGACATATAATCACCATGTATACTACAATTCCAAGCGGTGATGTGAGCCTCATATTGTCCATCCACCACTGAATATCAGCATTGTCCGGAAACAGATAATGAAGTCCATTGCACATAAACTGTGGAAGCAAAAAAGCGGCTGACGCAAACATAAGCGGTGTAGCACCGACAGGATTGAGCTTGTAAGCGATATAGTTCTTATCCGCATAAATATTGTTTATGGAAACTCTCTGTACTGCTATTCGCTTCTCAGTGGTCTCAAGTACTATCATGACAGCAATCTCTGCCACTCCTATAGCTACAGGCAGTGCCAGCTTCTCAAGTGTCTTTCCCGTAAACATGGTCATCATACCACTGACTATATTGACCACGAACACACTCACCTTGCCACCGATACCATACTTGGTAGCTCTGTCGCACATATACACCACTATCAGCATGCCCGCGATAAGCTGTATGAAAACTATTATCTTATTCCATATAAGTTCATCTCCACTAACTCTATACATAAGTGTCTGTGTTTTGTGATATGCCTGAACTGCTGCGATAATCATCATGATGGTAACTGTCCATATGTTTATCTTCTTCGGTGACAGCTTTCTTGTATTGTCAAGCGACATGATTGCAACTATCAGTATGGCAAGCATGGATGCCAGCATGTACGGCCACAAGCCTATGATGAAAATGGAACAGTTCTTCATATCACCTGAAATAGCCTGTAAAAGTATGGACTGCGCATCTACATTTACATTGCTATATGCATCTATATCTATCCCGTAGAGTGGTATATTTCTGCCTACCATGTACACGAGCATGGTCATGAACGAATATAAAAGCTTATATAATAATACGTGTTCCTTCTGTTGTTTTTGTTTTTTCTTCTTTATACTATCCTTCTGCTTCAAGGAATTCACCTTTCCTCACAAAGTAATTTCGTCTTACTACAAAACAGCTTAACAAATTAGTGACCATCCGCTACAGATGGTCACTAATATTATAAAACAATATTGTTAGTATTGCTATTAATTATTTATTTCTCATCAGAATTATCTTCTGAATCGTCGCTCTTTGCAGGTTTTCTTCTGCGGTTGTCATAAACACCCTTTCCTGTGATAGCTGCAACTGCTGCTGCAATCCACCACCACCATGTTTTGATACCGTCCTTGGCTGTTCCGCCTGCTGCAAGAGGTGTATCCTCATCCTCGATGTTCTGAAGATTATCTTCATCCTCATTTACTCCAAGTGGAACCTGTGCATCCTGAATTGGTGTATTCGGTACTGCCGGTGCCGCAGGAGCTGCTGGTGCTGGTGCTGCCGGAGGTGTAGCTGCTGCAAGAGGTGTAGCAACCGGTGTGATAGTTGTTGCAGGTGCAGGAGCATTGTCTACTGCCGGTGCTGGTGCAGGAGCCGGTGTCGGTACCACATTTGCAGCTGACTGACTCTGACTCGTACTTGTGCTTGTGCTGATGCTCTCGCTTGTGCTGAGTGACTCACTTGCACTGGTTGATTCACTCTCACTTGCTGATGTGCTCTCTGACTCACTTGCGCTGGTTGAGGCACTCTCGCTTGCTGATGTGCTTGCACTTGTCGATGCGCTAGTACTTGCCGATGTACTTGCACTTGTTGATGCACTTGTGCTTGCTGATGTACTTGCACTTGTCGATGCGCTGGTGCTTGCCGATGTACTTGCACTCGTTGATGCACTCGTACTAGCTGATGTACTTGCACTTGTTGATGCGCTGGTACTTGCCGATGTACTTGCACTTGTTGATGCACTTGTGCTTGCCGATGTACTTGCACTTGTCGATGCACTGGTGCTTGCTGAGGTACTTGCGCTGGTCGAAGCACTGATACTAGCTGATGTACTTGCACTTGTGCTTGCTGAGGTGCTTGCGCTGGTTGAGGCGCTCGTACTTGCTGATGTACTTGCACTTGTCGATGCACTAGTACTAGCCGATGTGCTTGCACTTGTTGAGGCACTTGTACTTGCCGATGTACTTGCACTTATTGAGGCACTGGTGCTCGCTGATGTACTTG
>OGPZ01000210.1_pt1 | contig 54876 bp, 57 predicted proteins | sample 1553111 | NCBI WGS metagenome assembly OGPZ01 (sample SAMEA2579968, study PRJEB22360) | human gut metagenome
CCCGTTCCCAAAAAACCTGAATCCCAGGACTCAATCAATCAGAAGCACTCTTTATAAATCTTATAAACCCTCTCCCGATCCAATTCCACAAAATTATTCGCCATCAATCTACCCTGATTCTCCAGCACAGAATCCGTAAACTCCTCAAGCTCCTCCTCAGACCCCCCATACTCATGCAGCGCCTTCTTAGGAATCATCACATTAAGCAGCTTCTCCAGCTCCTCATAAACAACATCCACTTCACAACCAAGGATTCCCGCCATAAATTTATTCAGGCGTGCGATCTCACCGTCACTCTTGATCTCCATATAGTTGTTGAGCACACCCGTAAACATCGCATAATTCGACTCCCCATGAGCCACATGATACTTAGCCCCCAGCGGATAACTCAAAGCATGCACAGCCGCACACCCCGCATTACCAAACGCAATACCCGCATAATTAGCCGCCATCAGAAAATCCTTCATCAACGGAATCCGGGCCTCCTGACCATGATCCCTGATCTCCATATAACCCTTCAGGATCATCTCGATCGCCTTATACCCAAACATCCTTGTAGGCTCATTTCCCTTAGGAGAAAGACTGGACTCCACAGAATGCACCAGCGCATCAATAGAACTCGTAGCAAAAAACTGGAACGGCAGATCCTCCAGAAGCTCCGGGATCAGCACAGCAGAATCCCCGTAAAGCTGCTCCACAGCAAGCCCCTTCTTCGTCCCCTTCTCAGTCAGGGAAAGAATTGAAATATTCGTCACCTCAGAACCCGTACCACAGGTAGTCGGAACCAGCACCAGCTCCTTATTCTTCACGATCGGAAGCAGCCCGTCATAAAGATCCGTAACCGGAGAAATATTCTCCAGTGCAAACAACTTGGAAAGATCCAGAATGCTGCCGCCACCAACAGAAACCACACGCTTCGCATCCTTCGGCACATCCTTCCAGATCGCCTCAGCCATCACATCCGTAGGCTCGCCCTTACCATAATCCTCACGGAAGATCACATCACAGCCAAGCCCCAGCGGCTCAAAAAATTTCTTAAACAATCTCTTATTGGTAAAAAGCAGATCCCCTTTACCAAGTTTAAATTCCTCCGCAAACTGCCGGCAATTATCAAAACTGTAAATCGTCGGTCTGATCATCAGTTCCTGCATAGTTTTTCCTCCTGTCAGCCCCACATTTCGCAGAAGCTCTTTTTATAAAATTTTATTATAATATAATAACACAGGCAGACAGCCCTCTGCAATCCGCATTACTACCCGCCTCCTGCCAAACAGATCAAACCCCAAGACAGGCTTTTACATTCTACTTTGCCACCGGCATACGATCACAAGTCAGGCAGATATCGCAGCTTCGCAGAGGACTTCCCTGATCCAATCAATTTTCAATATCCATGCGTCAGGAGCGTACCATACATCTCCGGTCTTCGATCCCGGAAAACACCCCACTCCCGTCTCTTCTGTGCGATGGCATCCAGATCAAACTCCGCAGTGATCACACCCTCCGTCTCTCTGTCAGCCTCAGCCACCAGTCCGCCGGTCTCATCCGCAATAAAGGAAGAACCATAAAACGTCATCTCCGAATCCTTCTGCACCTCATGGCCGATCCGGTTGGAAGCAACTACAGGCATGATATTTGCAGCCGCATGCCCCTGCATACATCTCTGCCAGTGCGGTTTGGAATCCGTCTGAAGAACCGGCTCACTGCCGATCGCAGTCGGGTAAAACAAGATCTCCGCCCCCAGAAGCGCCATACATCTGGCAGCTTCCGGAAACCACTGATCCCAGCAGATTCCCGCACCAGTTTTTCCGCTTTTGCAAGCGTCGCTTCTCTGTCCCATGTGCAGCTCATCTGTGTAGCCGCTACTACAACTTTCCGCATAAATTTTCAAGTCCCTTCTGTTCTATAACTGAAACTTCCTTTTCACTGCATCCACCAGGAAATCCGCGGTGCCTTCCACACCAAGAAAACTGCTGTCCACAAGAATACTCTTATGATTCTTGTCATCCGGATGATAACCCGCATACTGCATGTGATAGGAATCACGGGCCTCATCAACAGCCACGATCATTTTTCTGGCCTCTTCAACCTCAATGTTCAGATCCTTCACACAATGCTCCACACGCACTTCATAGGGCGCATAAATGTAAATATGCATGGCATTTTCCATCTCTTCCAGAGTGAAATCCGCACACCTTCCAACTATAATACAGGTCTCTTTTTCCGCCAGGAATTTAATGATATTCTGCTGCGCTTCAAAAATCTTATCCTGTGTATTGCTGGTTCCCTTTCCAAGAGGAAACATCATTCTTGCAAAAGGGCTGACTTTGACTTTTTTCGCAGTCTCTTCCACTTCATCCACAACAGACACCGGAAGATTCAGCTTCTTTGCAGCCTGATCCACAATATCCCTGTCATAATATTCAATCCCCAGCTTCTCCGCCATCTTTTTCGCGATAGGACGGCCCATGCTTCCAAACTGTCTGGTGATCGTAACTACGTACTTACTTTTTCCCATATGATTTCCTCCAATTTAAGAGACACATCCTTCCGATATACCCCTGAAAAACGGCAAAGCGGACATTTTCATTCCGCTTTCCCTTTGCATTTAATGTTCATACCATCCGACGATTCCCGGATTCAGATTAATATTGATCTGCTTGATCTCCTGATACTCCTCGAGACCCTGAACACCCAGATCACGACCGATTCCGGACTTCTTGTAACCGCCCCACGGAGCTTCATTAAATGCCGGGTTATAACAGTTGATCCAGGTAATACCTGCACGGATCTCCTTGATCACCCGAAGCGCTCTGGAACCATCGGCGGTAAATACCGCTCCAGCCAGACCATACTCCGTATCATTTGCCATGTCAATGGCCTCCTGCTCTGTCTTAAACGTCTGGATGGTCACAACCGGCCCGAAAATCTCCTCCCGGACAATAGTCATATCCGAAGTACAGTTATCAAACACCGTCGGTCTTACATAAAAACCTTTCGCACATTCCCCTTCTGTGTAACGCTCGCCGCCGCACACAAGAGTAGCACCTTCCTCAACACCCTTCTTAATATATCCAAGAACTTTATTCATATGGCTCTCAGAAACCAAAGGCCCCATATCCGGATTCTCCATAGGATCTCCAATGGTGATGGCATTTGCTTTCTTTGCAAGACGTTTCACAAATTCATCCTTGATACTTTCCTCGATGATAATTCTGGAACCTGCGGAGCACACCTCGCCCTGATTCAGGAAAATACCGATCATGGCCCATTCCACTGCGCCGTCCAGATCCGCATCTGCAAAGATCACATTGGGTGACTTTCCGCCAAGCTCAAGGCCGATCTTTTTTACATTGTCTGCTGCCGCACGCATGATGCTCTGTCCCACTTCCGTGCTTCCGGTAAAAGTAACCATATCCACATCTTTGCTCTCCGCGATCCGGTTTCCTGTAATTCCGCCAGGGCCAAGGATCAGGTTCACGCTGCCCTTGGGCATTCCGATCTTCTCAAAAATCCCAAACAGTTTCACACAAGAAAGCACACAGTTGGAGCTTGGTTTAAACACCACACTGTTGCCGGCTGCAAGAGCGGGAGCCAGCTTCCACACACCCATCAGCAGCGGATAATTCCAGGGAGTGATCAGTCCGCACACACCCACCGGCTCATGAACGGTATAGGAATGCATTTTTCCAAATCCCTCATTTACTTCATAAACACCACCATGAGGCATTTTTAAGATTCCGGCATAATAACGGAAACAGTGAACTGCATCATCCACATCTGCCTCTGCCTCTCTTAACGGCTTTCCATGATCCATGCAGTCCAGCTTGGCAAAATCCTCTTTTTCCGCATCAATGGCATCTGCGATCTGAAGAAGGATATCCGCTCTTGTCTGGGAATCCATGTCACGCCATTCCCTTGTCACATAAAAAGATCTCTTCGCTGCTGCGATCGCTTTATCAACATCCTCCACATTTCCTTCCGTCACCATGGCAAGAACCTCACCATTTGAAGGATTTAATGTAGGAACTGATTTTCCTGTGCTGCCTTCTACCCATTCACCATCAATAAACATTTTCTGAAGTTCCATAATCGTCCTCCTTTTATTTTCTTAACCAGTTCAAATAATTGACTCATTTTATAATCTTCTCATTCCCTCTTCTGACTCGCGCGATCACCGGATTTTCTCACCCTCAAAATAATTCGCTTCCACCTTCATCTCCCGGATTTCTTCTTTATCCACTTCAAAAAGATCTCCGCTGAGAACAATGATATCTGCCATTTTTCCCGGCTCCAGGGTTCCCATGGAATCTTCCACATGATAAACACGGGCTGCGCCGGAAGTATAAGCTTTCAGAGTATCTGCCATGGAGATTTTTTCCCAGGGGTTGGTGGATGTCAGGTTTCCGTCATCATCTCTTCTTGTAACTGCCGCATAGATCGTCGTAAAGGGATCTATGGTCACAACAGGATAATCGGTTCCAAGTGCCAGCGCTCCTTCATGCTCCAGCAAAGTCCGGAACGGCCACTGAAGCCTTGCCCGTTTTTCCCCGATCTGGTTCACCTTTCCATTTGCCGCAAGAGTTACATGATAGGGCTGGACCGAAGGAACTACATCAAGCTCCGCAAAACGATCCAGATCATCGGGATGGATATTTTCGATATGCTCTATGGTGTTTCGAAGACCATGCGCTCCGTTTACCTCCGCAGATTTTTCAAAAAGATCCAACGCCATCCGCACGGAACCATCTGCGATACAGTGAAGCCTTACCTGGATCCCCGCCTTGTTTGCCGCAATGATCTCTTTTTTCATTTTTCGCTCCGGCCATAACGGAAGCCCCTCGCCGCAGGTTTCCGGCTTATCGGTATAAGGCTCCAGAAGAAGCCCTGTGTAAGTCTCTGTCACGCCATCAATAAAGCCCTTTACCCCTGCAATGTGAAAATGCGGGGAATCAAAATGCTTCTGAAATTTAAAATACTTCGAAAATTCCGTATATCCGAAAAGTTTCATGTAGGAAAAAATCTGCGCCTTAAGCCCTTCTTCCTCATCCAGGTTTTTCAGGATATCGTATTTTTTCATGGTTTCTTCGGTGTAATCATCGGCAAACATTTCACTTGCCGCGGCAATTCCGTAGTCTGCCAGAACATCCTGAAAATTCCGGTGGATCTCCCGCATCTCTTCCTCCGAAAACTCCATATATTTTTTCTGAGCCGGTTCACATGCTGCCGGTTCCAGAAGAAGTCCGCTTAATTCACCATTTTCAAACTTTACATTTACACCGTTATCCATTTTCCGGTCCGGGTCGATTCCTGCCTCTTCCAGAGCTCTGGAATTCAGCCACATGCTGTGACAGTCCGCACAGATAAGATATACCGGTCGATCCGGAATCGCCTCATCCAGAAGTCTTTTATCCGGAAGTGGCTCATCTCCCCAGTTGGTGATAAACCATCCGGAACCTCGAATTCTTTTGTAATCCGGATGTGCATCTGCAAATTCCTTAATGATCTTCACACATTCCGCCTGAGAACATCCTTCTCCCAGATCCGAACACACATATCTGCTGCCATCAATTGCTCCGGAAAAAAGATGGGTATGTGCATCCAGGAAAGAGGACATGATCATGTTTTCTCCGTAATCGTAAAGAGGCCAGTCTGCATAATCCTTATCTCTCTGGAAATCCCAGGGAAGAACTGCCTGGATCTTTTTGTCCTCCACCGCAATGGCTGCCGGTCTGGGGAAATCTTCAAGGCCTGTAAAAACAGCTTTACTTCTCAGAATAAATTTTCCCATAAGCCATCCCTCCTACATCACAAAACCACAGATCAGAAATCCCGCAACGGAAAGTACACTCGCAATGATTACATATGGAAGCTGTGACAGCGCATGCTCCATATTGTCAATGCCTGCACTCTGGGAGGAAAGAAGTGTCGCGTCTGTATAGAAACAGGCGTGGCTTCCGAATGCACCACCGGAAATGATCGCTGCCATAATGAGGATCTGGTTTGCGCTGATGGCTGCACCAAGCGGAAATACGATCGGTGCAACGACTGCACTCATGCCCCAGAGAGAACCGGTAGTAAAGGTAAGTGCCGCAACCAGAACAAAAGCGATCGCCGGGAAAACCGGGCCCCAGAGAAGCGGTTTTGCAACGGAAATAATAAAGTCTGTCATACCCATTCCTTCTGTCACTTTCTGAAGAACAAAAGCAACTACAAGAAGGATCAGGATCGGAAGCATATCCGCAAAACCACGGACGATCAGGTTAAAGAAATCATCCAGTGCAACCACTTTCTGCGGTACATAAAGCACGAAACAGATGATCAGGGAAACCACAACTGCCAGAAGCAGGTTACTGGTCACAATAGCAATGGCAACCAGCACACCCATCGGAAGCACGAAATTCCAGATGTTACCATCTTCCTCATAACCTTTTCTGTCATCATGGTTATATTTTCTGCTGGCATCGCTGTAAACCTTACCAGTCTCCTCCACACGTTTATAGGCTTTTTTCATAGCACCAAGCTTCGGCATCACACCCAGCGCAAAGAGGAAAACAATAGCAATGGTAAGGATCGGATAAAAGCAATACGGAATTGCGTGGATATAAGCCTGGATACCGGTTTTAAATCCCAGCACCTTCACACTTGCCTGGTCAATAAAAAGACTTGCGTAAAAAACAGCCCATGTAGAAAACGGAAGCAGTACACACACCGGAGCACCGGTGGCATCCAGCATATAAGCCAGCGCCTCTCTCGGGATTTTACGTTTGTCGCAGACACCTTTCATGCAGACGCCAATGGAAAGCACATTCAGATAATCATCCACAAAGATCAGGATACCCATAACAAAAGTAGTAAGAAGGGTTCTTCTCTCGGTATTACAGAACTTCGAAACCAGTTTCTGGAAACCAAAAGTGCCTTTCGACTCCTGAAGAAGAGCGATCAGACTTCCAAACAGACCACACACCAGAACGATCCATACATTTTCAGCAAGCACATCCTGGATCAGCGTACACCACTGCGGCAGAAAATCCTTCCCATACATGAATATGGCCGCCAGAAGAGAACCTCCGATCAGAAATTCCACACATCTCCTGGTTGCGATCGCACCGACGATAATAATCAGAAGAATAAAAATTGCAATCAGTCCAGTATTCATTTTTTTCTCCCCTTTCCTTCTGTAAACCAGAAAGAGGCATACCCGTTAAACGGATATGCCCCTTTGCATCAACAGTCTTTTTCGTGAAACAAAAAATGGCGTATTCATTGCGTTTCCGCAATCAATACACCATCGTACGTTTCGTGTTTTTTATTATTTTGATACTGATATACTATTATTTTTCAATCGCTGATACAATGCTTAATTTCGGGAGTTAAATTAATACTTTTCAAGTACATATACTTGATTTCAAGTATATGTGATAGTATACTGATTTCAAATAATTCAAAGGAGAATAAACCATGGAAAAAAATACCTTCCTTATGATCAACGACATGATCTATGACCTCTATTCCTGCACCAGCCTCAATGAAATCAAAGCCAAATTCCTCCTCCGACTGAAAATGGTCATCCCCTACAGCTACGCCAGCATCCTCCTCCACGAAACCACCGAAGACCCGGACACCATCCGCCTCACCACCCCCATCTGCATCCCCGAATCCTTCACTGAAGCAGAAAACGAATACATGAAGGTCGCAGATGAAGACCACCTTCTCTGGCTTCTCCACTCCCGCGAACCTCGCCTTGTCCGCGAAAGTGATCTCCTGGAAGACCAGCAGCGACTCAACTCGCCCCTCTATGTCCACTGCTACCGCAAATACAACATCTTCGACTCCATGCAATACGCCAGCGTCTACCAGCAGGAACTCTTAGGGATTCTCACCCTCTTCCGCACCGAAAAAGACGGCCCATTCACCAATGAAGATATGTTCTACCTCCAGGCCATCGGCATGCACTTAAACGCCGTCCTCTACCAGATCACCCACAGTCAGCCTCAGACCAACGACCTCAAACAGACTCTCGCCTACCTGAAAAACACCTGCCACCTCACAAACCGTGAACTCCAGATTGCCGAACAGGTCTACCAGTACCGCAACAATGATGAAATTGCCCAATCCCTTGGCATCAGGGAAAATACTCTTCAGAAGCACTTGCAGAATATTTTTCGTAAGACTAATGTGACTTCCCGGTGGGAGCTTCTGAGATTGCGTACGCAGTGATGGTGTATGTAGGATGTTTGAAAAAGGGACGCCCGGGAGGCGTGTACTCTCTGTCTCTGGGGCTTCGTCGGGGGCTGGTTGTTTCGGACGGTAAGAATGGAATAAATAAGCGGAAGTTCATTGGACTCCTCAAAAAAGGCTTCGTAGCCACCCAATCCTGGGTCAGCCACGAAGCCTTAATTTTTTATACGTATATCTATCTCGCATGCTTATCTACGTCTATCACAACTGGTTCCAATATCAGTCTTTCAATCCATTCTGCTCAAAATCCCTGAACAAACTGGCTTCACCATCATCCGCAAACGCATTCGCATCGCCCTGCTCAGAACCATCCTGTCCTCCCTCGATACTCTCATCCTGGGAATCCTGGCTATCCTGAGCCGCGCCTTCCTCAGAGCTATCCTTGCTGGAACTGTCATCTTTACCAAGTTTTACAGTAAGTGTCTTCTCATTATATTCATTACCATCCAGAACTGCAACCGTCACATCGATCTTTTCCTTCGGCTCATAATACTGAAGCAGCTCAATCAGCTGATCGATACTGGTGATCGTTTTACCATCAAACTCTGTAATGACCATATTCTTGGTAATACCTGCATCATCGGCAGGGCCGCCCTCGGTTACCTTCGAAACAAATACACCCTGCGGGATACCATAAATCTGTACTGCCTCCGTACTTACTGTACTGCCTGTGATACCAAGGATACCATGATTATCCACTTTATCTCTTGCCTTGGCATTCATCATGTTCTCAAGAGAATCCGCAACATCAGAAATTGCAATGGCATACCCCATACCTTCAACCTCAGTAGAAGCAAGCTTGGAAGATTTAATACCAACAACCTCACCATCCATATTCAGAAGCGCACCGCCACTGTTACCGGGATTGATAGCCGCATCTGTCTGGATCAGGTTCACGCCCTTGTTGATACTGCTGCTGTTATCTGTAGAATCACCCTCGATCTGTCCTGATGCATCTGTCTTACGGTTCTTAGCACTGACAATACCAGTAGTAACGGACTGGCCATAGCCAAGTGCATTACCGATGGCAACAACCTGCTCACCGATCTTCAGATCATCAGAGCTTCCGATCTTTGCAACAGAAATTGCATCCATTGTATCATCCGAAACATCCTTCGTTGCAACAGAAACAACTGCAAGATCCTCGCTTTCATCAAAGCCCTTTACCGTAGCCTCATAAGCATTACCATCTGCAAAGGCAACTGACAAGGTATCGGCACCATCCACAACATGATAGTTTGTGGCGATCAGCAGCTCAGAATCTGTTTTTCCGATGATAATACCGGAACCGCTTCCTTCAACTTCCTGCTCCTGGCTCGGCGCATACTGGGAACCAAACATGCTGTAATAATCCTGAACCTCCTGAACGGACTTGGTTGTGATGGCAACTACAGAAGGCATTGCCTTCTCAGCAACATCTGATACATCCAGACTGCCCTTTGTATCGGAGGATTTTGTATCCTCTGTATCTTCGCTGTCTTTATTTGATTTTTTATCAGACTTCATAAGAGTCAGATTCTCGGAGCTGTCGGTTGCCGCCTGTACGGACTGTGCACCGGAGAAATAATTTATACCTTCATATGCACCAACTCCAATGCCGCCGGCAAGTACTGCACACAGGCTGATGGTTGCACCCTTTTTCATCATTTTCTTTATTTTTAATTTTCTGTTATTGTTCATGGTTAAGTCCTCCCTGGGAAAAAATTCTTCTCTGTTTCCTTTTGATGCTTCAAAGTATATGGGTTAATTGTGTTTACTTTGTGGGAAAAATGTGTTTTATTTGTTAAAACTTTTCACTGTCATCACAACTACAAACCACGCAACCTCAAGAAGAACGATCATTCCACCTGGTTTCAGTCCGGCATAATAGGAAAGAAACAGTCCGGCAATGGTGGTGCATACCGCCACGATAATGGCACAGATCAGTGTACCCTTATAGCTTTTTGCCATCTGCATCCCACACGCCACCGGAACTACCAGCATGGAGGAAACGATCAGGGTTCCTACTGTACGGGACGCAATGGAAACTGTCAGAGCCGTCAGAATAGTAAAAAGAAAATTAATATTCCGCACGGAAACACCGGAGATCCTTGCCGCATTTTCATCAAATCCGATATAAAACAGTTCCCTGTAAAAAAACAGCACTGCTGCCAGTACCAGCACACTGATCACAACTACCAGCGCCAGCTCTCCTTCACTGATGGACACAATACTTCCGAACAAAAAGCTGTTCAGACTGGCACCATTTTCCACAAAGCCGGACAGCACACCGGCCAGTCCGATCCCGGCAGACATGACGATGGAGATCGCCACCTCCGAATAACGCGGGATTTTTTTGCGGATAGCCTCAATTCCAAGAGCAGCTACGATGCACATCACTACTGCACCGGCTACCGGATTCACTCCAAGTATCAGTCCCAGCACAACACCGGCCAGTGAAGAATGGGAAAGCGCATCTCCGATCATGGACATCCGTTTCAGAACAATGGTGATCCCGATGCAGGGCGTGATCACAGCCAGAAGGATTCCCACCAGAAAAGCCCTCTGCATAAATCCATACTGTAAAATACTCATACTTCGTCGATCCTCCCCTCTTCCGCTTTAAAGAACCGGTTTGCTCCTTTAAACTCACCGGAATTTCCATGAGTAACCATAAGGATCGTCAGCCCCTGTTCCTCATTCCGCTTCCTCAGAACTTCTGCAAGTGTTTTCACAGAAACCATATCCATTCCTGTGGTAGGCTTATCCAGGATCAGGATCTTCGGTTTTCCTGCCAGTGCACGTGCCAGCATAACCCTCTGCTGCTGTCCTCCGGAAAGATCTCCGATCCTTCTTTTCCAGAACTCTTCCATTTCCATCTCCGCAAGTGCGGCTTTCAGACGTGGAATCTCTTTTTTCACCTGAAAACGTGCCTTCCATGAAGAAGAATACACACCTGTCATCATAATCTCTTCCACCGTAGCCGGAAAATTCTGGTTTCTGCTGATACTGTTCTGCGGAACATATCCCAGATCTCCTTTTCCAAATGTGGCAGAAATATCTTTTCCATTTACGGTAATACTTCCCTCCTGGGCCTTCAGCTCACCCAGAAGAAGCTTCAGAAACGTACTTTTTCCACTTCCGTTCTCACCGGTAAGAATGGCATAATCCCCATCCTTTACTTCCAGGTTTACCTGCTCCAGCACAGGCGTCCCCGTGTAGTGGAACGAAAGATTCTCTATCAAAATTCCCATAATTTCTCCTTTTTCAGTTCAGCGCCTTCTGCAACGCTTCCAGATTCTTCCTCATCACAGAAAAATAATCCTCGCCGGCTTCTATATCTTCCTCACTCAGTCCCTCAATGGGATTCAGCACAGCCGTCACCGCATCCACTTCCTTGGCCACTGTCTTCGCCACCTTGGGGCTTGCCAGTTCCTCAAAAAATATGGTATGGATGTCGTATTTTTTCGCATATTCGATCACTTCCTGCATCTTGGCAGGATCAGGCTCGGAATCCGGTGTCAGGCCTTCAATGGCCAACTGTGTCAGGTCATAGGCATTACACAGATACCCGAAAGCTTCATGAGCCACAATGATATCCCGGTTCTTCGTACCTTTCAGGCCATCCCGGAATTCCTGGTCCAGCTCATCAAATTCACCGGCATATTTCTCATAATTTGCTTCGTAATAATCCCGGTTCTTGGGATCCGCTTTTACAAAAGCATCTTTAATATTCTCCATCTCCTGCTTCGCCCGCATAGGGTCCAGCCAGACATGAGGATCTTTTCCGTCGTCACCATGAGCATGATCATGGCCTCCATCCAGAAGCTCCACACCATCTGATGCTTCCGTCACCACCAGATCCTGATTCTCCAGGGTATCCAGTACATCCTCCGCCCAGTGCTCCAGATCCGCACCATTATAGACAAAAACATCCGCATCCTCAAGATTCCGGATATCCGTTGCCGCGGGTTCCCAGTCATGGGGCTCCGTTCCCGCAGGAACCATATCCTTCACCTGGATCTTATCGCCGCCCACCTTCCGGGCAAAATCATACATGGGATAAAAACTGGTCATCACTTTCAGCCGGCCATCATCCGCAAATGGCTGCCCAACCGTCCCGGCTCTGGAAAGTCCATATCCGGTCACGCCACTCACCACAAGGAGCGTTGCCGCCAGAACTGCTGCCGCAGCCATCTTCCCTCTGTCAAAATTCATTTTTTAAGCCTCCTGCAGCTGTCACAATATCCATAAAAGATCGTCCGGCTCTGGTCGATCTCAAATCCGTGTTCATCCAGCACATGTCCCACAAAATGATCGATACATCCGCACTGCAGAGGAATGGTATGTCCACATTCCAGGCACACAAGCTTACCATAATTCTTCCTTTCCTCATCCCGGATAAACCGATACTGGGCAGGTGCCCCTTCCACAGACGGGACTTTCAGCACCGCGCCCTCTTTCTGCAGACGCTCCAGACCTCTGTACACCGTTGTCCTTCCGATCTGGATCTCTTTTCCGCGAAGGATCTCCATAAACTGATCGATGGTATAAAATGTATCTCCATATTCCTGCAGACACTCCAGAATCATCTTCTGCTGCCTGGTACTGTATTTCATTTTTTCTTCCATATATTCTCACTCTCTTTCAACAACTGCCCTTCTATGGCAGATTTGAATTTGAAAATCGTTTTCATATTACATTTAAAAAAGAATTCCGTCAAGGTCTTTTTCGTATCATATGTTACCGATTTTTCCACTGGCGTATGCTATCCTTTCCCCATCACCTGAAGACAGGGATAAAAAACACAAAATCAATCACAATAAAAAAAGCAGGTCTTCCTTTTCAAAGACCCACTCACTTACCACAGGAGGTATACATTATGGAACCAAAAATGTTTTGTTATCAGTGTCAGGAAACCGCCGGATGTTCCGGCTGCACCATCTCTGGTGTCTGCGGCAAAAAACCTGACGTAGCCGCCATGCAGGATCTTCTTGTTTACGTAACAAAAGGACTTTCTGCCATCACCACCGCACTCCGGAATGAAGGCCGGGAAATTCCTTCTGATATTAACCACATGGTGATTCAGAATCTTTTCACCACCATCACAAATGCAAATTTCAACAAAGATTCCATCGTTGCAAAGATCAGCGAAACCCTCTCAGCCAAAGAGCAGCTTCTCGCACAGCTTTCTGACAGAAAAAGCCTTCCCGCTGCCGCACTCTGGCATCCGGAAAGCCCTGCGGACTATGAATCCATGGGATATGTCACCAGCATTCTTGCCACAAAAAACGAGGACATCCGAAGCCTCCGCGAGCTGATCACCTACGGCCTGAAAGGGCTCTGTGCCTACACCAGCCATGCAAACGCCCTTCTCCGCGAAGATCCGGAACTGGACGCTTTTATCCAGAGCACTCTGGCAAAAACCCTGGACGACAGTCTCACCGCTGAAGAATTAACAGCTCTCACTCTGGAAACCGGAAAATTCGGTGTCCGTGGAATGGCCCTTCTCGACCAGGCAAACACCGAAACTTTCGGAAATCCGGAAATTACAAAAGTAAATATCGGCACAGGCAAAAATCCCGGAATCCTGGTTTCCGGCCACGACCTTCACGATCTGGAAATGCTGCTTGAACAGACAAAAGGAACCGGCGTTGACGTTTACACCCACTCTGAGATGCTTCCGGCCCACTACTATCCGGCGTTCAAAAAATATCCGAACTTTGCAGGAAACTATGGAAACGCCTGGTGGAAACAGAAAGAAGAATTCGAAAGCTTTAACGGTCCCATCCTCATGACCACCAACTGCATCGTTCCGCCAAAGGACAGCTACAAAGACCGGATCTACACCACAGGTGCTACCGGTTATCCAGGCTGCACCCACATCACACCCGGGCCTGACGGCAAAAAAGATTTCTCACAAATCATCAGCCACGCCAAACGCTGTGCAGCTCCAACCGAAATCGAGCATGGTGAAATTGTCGGTGGTTTTGCCCATGATCAGGTGATCGCCCTGGCAGATCAGATCGTAGATGCCGTAAAATCCGGTGCCATCCGTAAATTCGTAGTCATGGCAGGCTGTGACGGCCGGGCAAAATCCCGAAGCTACTACACCGATTTTGCCCAGGCGCTCCCAAAAGACACCGTGATCCTCACCGCAGGCTGTGCAAAATACCGCTACAATAAACTGAATCTGGGAGATATCAACGGCATCCCACGAGTTCTGGATGCAGGCCAGTGCAACGATTCCTATTCCCTTGCAGTGATCGCCATGAAACTTCAGGAAGTTTTTGGCCTTGAGGATATCAATGAGCTTCCGATCATCTACAACATTGCCTGGTATGAGCAGAAAGCCGTGATCGTTCTCCTGGCGCTGCTTTCCCTCGGGGTAAAAAATATTCACCTTGGACCAACACTTCCGGCCTTCCTTTCTCCAAATGTAACCAAAATTCTGGTTAACAATTTTGGTATTGCAGGAATTAGCAGCGTGGAAGAAGATATGGAACTGTTTTTCGGAAAATAATCCCCGATATAAACTGATCATCTGCAATGCTCTTACACCAGTCATTTCTGAACGCAGGTCCCGCACAGGATCTGCGTTCAATTTTTTTGGTATGTTCTCATAAAAACACTTTATCTCCGCCTTCTTTTATGATAAAATATAACCAAGACTTAACCAATAGAAAGAAGGTAGACCTCTATGAAATCACAGCGACTGGACATGATCGAAGAATATGTGCTGGAGCATAAGAACGCTTCTCTCGATACATTATGTGAGAAATTTAACGTATCCAAAAACACCATCAGAAGAGATGTCGACATCCTTCTGAAACGCGGCAGTATCATGAAAGTATACGGTGGTGTCGCAGCACTTGAAACTCCACAAACTCTCCCCCTTCTGTCTTACGAAGAGCGTGGCGGACGTTTTCCTGAAGAAAAGAAAGAAATCTGCCGCCGTGCCGCAGAACTTGTGGCAGAAGACGACACCATCTATATCGATACCGGTACAACCTGTCTGAATCTGGTTGATTTTATTGCGGATAAGCACTGCACGATCCTTACCAACAGCCTGCTTATCTTCAACAAGGCAGCATCCTATCCGAACCTGGATATCATTTCCGTTCCCGGAAGACTGAACCGCAAGACCCTGTCTTTCACAGGTCCTGATATCAACGATTATCTGCAGACTTACAACATTTCCATGGCTTTTATGGCCTGCACAGGCGTAACGATGAAGAGCGGACTCACCAACGCCAGTGCCGAAGAATACATCACAAAGAAAGCCATTGCAGAGAACGCCAACAGCATGATCCTTCTTGCTGACCATTCCAAGTTCGGCCGGATCTCACTTATGACCTATTCTCCAATGGAAAAACTGGACGCCATCGTAACCGACCAGGCACTTCCGGAAGAATACGATAATTTCTGCCAGGAACACGGCATCCGTGTTATGACGATCGACTGATCTTTTCATCATGAGCCGCATACCGTAAGATACGCCAGTCCGGTAGCATACGCACAAAACATACGCACCAAAAAAGTGTATCGGTGACATCCTTTATTTCTGTCACCGATACACTTTTTTATGATCCGCCGCAAAACCATTCAGATATTCAGCCAGGCAAAAACAGTGCACCTGCCAGGAGTTCAGCAGATGCACCGTTTTTGAATATGCTCATCTCATTAGAGGATTTTATCTGAGAGGCAGACTTTACATGGTCTGCCTTACAGTGTCATGGATTTATTTTCGAAGCTTTCTTATGCCTCAGTACTTCCTTCCCATGTGCCGACTTTTCTCTTTCCGGCAGCTTCATCGAACCAGTGTGTTGTAACTGTTTTTGCTCTTGTGAAGAAACGATATCCGTCTTTTCCGAGAACATGCAGATCACCGAAGAAGGAATCTTTATTTCCGGAGAATGGGAAGTATGCGGTCGGAACCGGGATACCTACATTGATTCCTACCATACCGCCGTCTGTCTCCATAGCGAATTTACGGCTGTAATATCCGCTCTGTGTAAAGATACAGGAACCGTTTGCAAATGGGTTGGCATTCATGATCGCAATACCTTCCTCATAATCTTTTACTCGTTTGATGCAGGTTACCGGTCCGAAGATCTCGCGGTTTCCTACTGTCATCTCAGGTGTTACATGATCAAGGATTGTCGGTCCTACGAAGAATCCGTTCTCATATCCCGGAACTACTACATTACGTCCGTCAAGTACAAGCTCTGCGCCCTCATCGATACCTTTCTGGATCCAGTTGCAGATCTTCTCCTTATGGCCTGCATTTACTACAGGACCGAGATCTGTAGCTTCATCATATGCACATCCAAGTTTCATGGCTTCTGCTTTTTTCTTAAGGAGGGAAACAAACTCATCTGCAATACTCTCCTGCACGCATACAACCGGAAGAGCCATACATCTCATACCGGCGCATCCATATGTGGAGTTGATGATCGCATTAACAGTAGCCTCAAGGTTGCAGTCCTCAAGTACAAGTGCATGGTTCTTTGCCTCACACTGTGCCTGAACACGTTTGCCATGAGCTGCTGCTTTGGAATATACCTGTTTACCAACACCTGTTGTACCTACAAATGTAACAGCCTTTACTCTCTCATCTGTAAGAAGGATATCAGCCTCTACACGGCTGCATGTTACAAGGTTTACAACACCTTTCGGGAATCCACCCTCTGTATAGAACAGCTCCATGATTCTCATAGCTGTCAGCGGTGTCTGAGAGCTTGCTTTCAGTACTACTGTATTTCCACATGCGATGGAAAGCGGAACCATCCAGCCCCATGGGATCATTGCAGGGAAGTTCATCGGAACAATACCAGCAGTTACTCCAAGTGGTTTACGATATGTAGCTGTGTCATATCCTGTAGTTACCTGCATTGCAGCATCGCCCTGGATCATTGTCGGAAGTGCACATGCCTCTTCTGTAGGCTCGATCGCTTTTTGAACATCTCCTCTTGCCTCTTTGATGTTCTTTCCAAGCTCTTTTGCGCAAAGTACGGAAAGTTCTTCTTTATGAGCATAAAGAACGTCTCTCCATCTGAACATATACTGCTGTCTCTTTGCAAGAGAAAGTGAGGACCATTCCGGGAATGCAGCCTGTGCGGAAGCAATTGCCTCTTCTACTTCATCTGGTGTACAGCAAGGAACCTGTGCGATTACCTCACCTGTACTGGAATCTGTAACATCCATGTATTTCTCTGCTTTTGACTCTTTCCACTCACCGTTTACACAGTAACCCATTTTCTTAATCTCAGCCATTTTCAAGATACCCCTTTCGTGTTTATCTTTTATTTTTTCATTACATAAATTTCTGTCGTTCTCATTTCGTTCTGGTCACATATTATCATTTCTTTTTGTCTTTGTCAATATAGTATGGTTATATTTTGAGTATATCCACAAGAATATGTGTTAATTTATTCACATTTTATGATATTTCAGATACACTATGTAAACTCTTGTAACAGTCGTGTTTATGGTGTAAATTCATGTCCCATCTTTCTGCTTTTTTATTCAATATTATTGCAAAAGATACTCATTTTTGTTATTTCCGTAACATGCACCCGGAACGGTGCCCGAAACAACATCCGAAAAATACACCATTATTGCTTTTCACACCCCCGCAGGGGACTTCCTTAATTTAGGTCAAGCGGATATTCGTAATCCGCATTCGATTAAAAAGTAATAAAAAAGAGCAAAAATCCTCGTATATTTCAGTAAGTCAAAAATACATTTGTACGCACAATGCGTACACTATCATTTTTTACCCAACCACCGGTATTTCAGACACCTGGAACCAGCAGATATCATCTCAATTTGCCATTTAAACAAAAAAAGACATGAAATAACATATTTTCCATACATTATCTCATATCTTATCATCGTTATAATTTCTGCGGATTCCGGATTACCCAAATATTGTCTGCACCAGAACCATATAAAGTACCGTGCCACCGCCTATGCTGAGCAGCGTGCTCTTCTTCCATTTATGTAACACCACAATAAACAGAATGGCAATCAATTCCGGCAATCCAAAGTGAGTACTTTCCGGCACATCTTTTAAGCAGAACACTACCAGCAATCCAATCACTGCATAAGGCAATACTTTTCCCAGATAGGTAATCACAGCCGGTGGTTCTTTTCCTTCCGGAAATATGATAAACGGCAGAAATCGCGTTGTCATAGTTCCCAGAACTACTACAGCAACGGTTATAATCTGCTGCGTTATTGTCATAGTCATTCTTTATCCCTCCTGTATACACTCTTTTTTTCTTTTCTCCCCATACTTCTTCATTCCCAGGAAGCATAAAATAATGGATGCCATTGCCGGAAGGATAAAACTATCACTTCCAAAGAGTATCAGGCAGATTACAGAGCATACAACACCTACCAGTGCAGGTTTATGATCTTCTGCCTCTTCCCACTGATTGATAAACATAACTACAAACAGCGCAGTCATAACAAAATCAATGCCTTTTGTATTGAAATGGATCACATACCCCAGAAGTGCACCGGAAGTCGCACCAGCCACCCAGTAAAACTGATTCAGTGCATTGACAAAGAACATAAACCATCCTCTGTCCACATCTTCTGGAGGATCTACGGTACAGTTGACCGTAAATGACTCGTCACACATTCCAAAAATAAGATAAAACTTCTTCCATCCTGTATTCTTATATTTCTCCAGCATGGAAATTCCATAAAACAGATGTCTTGCATTTACCATCAATGTCAAAAAGAATACATACACCGGATTAAACGCTGACAAAAGCAGATTTGCCGTAACAAATTCCATGGAACCTGCGTAAATAAAAAAGCTCATGCACAACGGATATACAAAGGAAAAGCCCTTGCTTCGCATCATAAACCCATAAGACATTCCCAGAAAAAGAAAGCCCACACAAATAGGTAAAGTATATGGAAAAGCTGCTTTAAATGCTTTTTTCTTCATGCCTCAGATGTTTCCTTTCATTCATTTCCACGTTATACTTTATTTTTTCCTACCGGAACTGTCAAGAATATCCGACAGCATTTTTTTTGCAAACGTTTTCATGGCTGGACTTTCCATATCTCACGGTTTTCATCCAGCGTAACGATATCCCCTTCGTTGATATCTCTTTCATACAAACGTTCATCATCATGTTTCAGACTGATTTCCCGTCCATCTTCACGTTCCAGTATCACCACCGACATAAGCCGTTCTCCAGGCTGCCGTTCTTCGCATCCAAAATCCATATTCTCTTCGATTCTGATTACTTTATACTGCATAATTCAGGCCGCCCTCTTTATAATTCATCCAGCAGCACATCGTTCACTGCCTCGTAAGCGTCTTCCAGTGCGTCCAGCGCTTCTGTCAGAGTATCCATCTTCCGGCTGTCTGCATGATCTTCCTCATATGCATCAATGACTTCTGCCATAACATCTTTCAGTTCTTCCAGTGAATTGGCAATATCCTGCAGTTTCTGATCCTTATCTTCTCTTGATGTAATATTAACAATTTTGCTCATAATTTTTCTCCCTTCTGTTCTGTTTTGCTGATAATTTATTATACCACATTCATAATCCACTCCGCTACCTGACCTCTCTGAGCAAAAAAGAAGCCCGGATTTCTCCGAACTTCTTTTATATGTTTCACGTGAAACATTATGTTTTTTATATCTTACCTGCTTGCAAGCAGCCGCACCATGCATTCTTTTAATTTACTTTCATTGACCGGCTTTGTAATATGTGCATCCATACCCGCTGCGCCCTGAATCAGCTCGTCACCGGCATTATGTCCCAGTGTATCATTTATCCCTTTCAATCCATTTACATCCAGAGCAGCATAGACAAACTCCGATGCAAGGGACATTCCGTTCAGATCATCCTTGTAGGCTCTCCGGTTCAGGCATATTCTCTACGATAGAAGAAATCTCATTCTGCTTTACTTCATTCAGCAACCGCACCGGTTCAATCCCAACCTGAACCATACGGGTACCGGTTTCATCCCAGGTGATGGCATACATCATCTTTTTTCCCTCGGAAGTATTCGGTGTGACATCCTGGCACATAGTAAGCGTTTTGTCTTCCAGCATTGGCTTAAAATATTCCATCTGATCTCCAGAATCAAAATTGTAGCCGTAATATTCCGGTATGGTACCGCTGTAGATTTTTCCCGTAGTATCAAACAGATGAATTTCGTCTACAGACATAAGATCCGCAATCTTTTTCAGCTCATCTACATTTTTCTCAGCATCCGGATTCGCATTGATAATATAGGCAACTGCTTTGGCACGTACAATATAGTCCTCTTTCAGCGACGTAATCATATTTTTCTCGTTATCTTCGTTCTTCTCAATTACATTGACTACCCGGTCCAACAGTACCTCTGACATTTTCGCCGTATTTTTGTTGTTGATCCAGTTCAAAATAGCCATCTGGATAACCAAAGCCATCAGAATAAGCCCCAGCGCAAGGAATACGATTTTATCTAATTTTCGTATTTTATCGTATTTTATTTTCTACATTTCTGCTCCTAGCTGATGCTCTGCTGATAAACGCAGAGCATAAAAAACATGCCCTATAGTATCTTTACGTTGTACTATAGTGCATGTTTACATTTAAATCTATGCAACTGGCTGCCATTTTACAGGCCCTATAGCTTTGCGTCACAGTCTTTCAGCTGTTTTGCCTTTTATGATCATAGTTATTTTCTATAGCAATTATAGCTCATTATCTACGATCATTTCAATAGCTGTTCGCAAAAATATACATTCGCCGGTTTTTGAAGGTTATTTCTGTTTTGTTGCCACAAATCCGATCAGATAGAATACTGCTGCCACTACCATGGCATTTACTGCCGCGATTCCTGCATGAATCAGATTGGCTGCCACCGCACCTGCCACAACACCTGCCAGATTAAACCAGTTGGCTGTCTGCAGCGGTACATTTTTTTCTTTATATTTGTCACGTCGGAGGAAGAAGTCCAGAATTACTGTGATGCCGATAGGTGGCAGGGCACAGTTGAGGATATTCAGCCATCCTGTAAAATTATAGTATAACCAGATCGCAAGTGCGGTTCCGATCACACCGGAAATACAGGTAGCAATCTTCATTCTTGCATTGGTGATATTTGAGATTGCAAGTCCGCCGGTGTACAGTGCGTTGTTGTTGGTTGTCCAGATATTGGCTCCCAGCACAATGATCGCCGGAATCGCAAGTCCCTGTGCTATCATAACATAAAAGATATCATCTTTTCCTGTGAACGCACCACCGATAGCTCCGAAACAGAACATCAGGGTATTTCCAAGGAAAAATGCGATCACAGTTGTCCATACAGCAACCTTGTTATTCTTCGCAAAACGAATAAAGTTCGGTGTTGCCGTACCACCGGAAATAAAAGATCCGATTACATATCCGACACCGGTAAATAAAGTAATCGATCCCACAGACTGGTTAAATACTGCTGCCAGGCCACCGCCGTCTGCTGCTGCCGTCACCATGGAATATACTCCCAGGATCACGATCAGCGGTACGGAAATCGTACTTACGATCTCCAGCGCTTTCATTCCTGTGGCTCCGGTAATGGTCATCATAAGACCTGACACAATTGTCAGAACCCATTTATTGATTCCCAGTAATTCTGCAGTTGGAATGGAAAACATGGCAACACCGACACCAAACCATCCGATCTGTGTGAGGCCAAGTACCAGTGATGAAAGATAAGAACCTTTTTTTCCAAAAGCTCTTCTGCACAGAAGATCCATGCTCATTCCTGTATCAGAACCAATGTACGCAAGAATTCCGCAGTATGCAGACAGGATCACGCCGCCAATAACGCAGGCTGCCGCAAATCCGTTCAGATCCAGTCCGTTTCCAAGTTTCGCGCCGACACTCATGCTTGCGGAAAAGAAAGTAAATCCCAGCATTACAAAAAACATGCTGCGGAAACCTTTTCTCGCACTTTCCGGCACTGCTTCCATGGAATAATCGTCATCTGCCGCAGTTACCTGGGGTTTTGTTTTTTCGCTCATTTTTACTCCTTTGTTTATCTTATACTGTTTTCAGTTACTCTGTGGAGTGTTTTCCCTTACACACTCCGCCCTTTCCCGTCTCCTTTCTTTTGTTTGCTGTGGAGATTATAACACAAATCATTTCTCTTCTGCAGTTTTTTCCGCAGATGTTTCCGTTTCCCGTTTTTTTCTAAGTTCTACCTTTTTGATCTCTCCCAGGATCTCCACTCCTCTCACCAGAGATCTCGGTTCATTTCGTAAAAGCTCGTATTCTGTCACATAACCGCATTTTTTGTAGATATCCAGGATCGCGCACAGTTTTTTGTTTACCGCATGTACTTTATTCTTCCAGCCCCGGCTCTCGAACCGTACTTTTCCCCGGTCGCTGACAAATCGGACATCCTGCTCAAAATTTTCCCTGCGGATATCTGCCATGGGCAGGATTCCCTCATCTGCTTTCATGGCATAGTAGCGAATTCGCCTGCCATCTGCATTATTTCTGGAGTTTCTCATGATCTCAAGACGCTGGATCAGAATTCTTTTCAGAAGTATCATCTCATCTGTACTTGAAAACTTTACGTTCTCCAGAAGTTTTCTCCCTTCTTCGCTATCCTGAAATTCCTGATCCGGAAACATTGTTTTAAGGAGAGCTGCCGGATCAAGCAGTTCCCGGGACACGCTGATCATCTGCCCGATATCTTCCGCATATTTATAAACCGGAAGCTCCCTTCCTTCCAGAAACCAGTATGCTTTTCCGTTTTTTTCCACTGCTACGGGAATCAGATAATCTGCTACAAAACCTTCCAGTGGCTTTCCTTTGTCATCTTTCAATTCCCGCATCTGGACCTCTTCACTGTAATCGATGGCGATGGTTGTATTCCGAAGCTTTTCCAGGGAATCTCGAAGCCTCTGCTCTCTTTTCTGTATCTTGCCTTTTGTACAGTAAAACCGCACTTTCTCGTCTCCGGACATTACCCGGAGTAAATCTGTCAGGGTGAATTTGGAACAGTTTGCTCTGTACAGGGTGTAGACCGCATCATAAACAACCGCATCATAGTAGGAAAATGTCACGCTCTCCATTTCTTCCGGAACGGTAATGCGGTATCTGCATGTCATATTTTTTCCGCGGCTGCCTACCTCTGCAATATTCAGCTCATTCAGTTCAAATTTATTTTTGTATATTTCCTGAAATACTTTGCATATGTTCATGTAAATATTATCAGGTATTTTCATGGTTATTCTTTCCTCTCTTCTGTTGCGATTCCCGGAATATTACAGGAGACTTCGAAATTCTTCTGCCAGACGTGCTCTTGGATCATCCGGATATTCCAGATTTGTATTTTGAGTTTGTGGGCGTTCTGCTTCCGGAGCTTGTGTTTCTGTGTTTTTCAGTGAATCTGCATTGACTTTCACATCCTGCGGTACTGCAGCTTCTGAAGCGCTCTCGCTCTTTTTCGGTAAAGCATTTGCATTCTCCGTATTTTTCTTATCCGTTTTTGTTTCACGTGAAACATTTGGGGCTGATTTTTTTCCGGACGCTCCTTTTTCTGTGTAAAGGTCCTTCGCCGCATGGAAATCCACACTCACATTCGCCTTCATTCCTGATATGCCATATCTCTGTTTCAAAAAAACAATCTCCTGCTCCCGGATCTCTTTCGACATTTCCTGTTCGTAATTAAATTTGGGCTGTCGGATATTTCTTGGCTGAAGTCCCAGGATCACGCTTGCAGAGTACTCGATTCCTCCCGTCTCCTTAAAAGAATCCATTCTCAGAGATCGCTGTTCCTCCCGGTAAGACTCTCTGTTCAGGGAACTGATCACAAAAACTGCCAGATCATACTTGTTGGAAAGGCCGCTGAGCTCATTGATATTCTCGTCATTTTTCTGCCGTTCTGTAGCGTTCCTGTTTCCAGTGCAGGAAGAAAGGATCTGCAGATAATCTACAAAAACTACCGGCTTTTCTTTCTTTTCGTTCATGAACATTTCCACATCCTGAACGATATCCCGACCCGAAACAGAAAGCTTTTTACGCTCTTTTATGTACATCTTGTCAAAACTGCCGCTGATCTCTTTTCCCACCTTTTCTACCAGCTTCCAGTCTTTCTGTTTTCCTGTATTGTTTTCTTCCCTTAAAAACCAGTCTGCGGTCAGGGAGCTGTTCGGATATCGCATATGAATGGCACGGTTTAATATTTTTGCCTCCATACGGACCGATGGCATTTCCAGGGAATAAAACAGTACCGGCGAACCAGCTGCTGCAATTTCCGAAGCGATCTGCAGTGCAAAGGTACTCTTTCCCATTCCCGGTCTTGCGCCAAGAAAAGTAAGGCCTGCATAAAGTCCGCCGCCAAGCATCTGATCCAGCTTTTTGATCCCGGTAGGATAATGCTTTACGGTTCTTCTTCCACTGGCCGGTTTAAACTGTTTCAGTCTCTCTGAAACAGAAATAAAATTTCCGGCTGCCTGTTCACTCATACTTCTTCACCTCCCCGGCCATTTTGCTTTCAAGTCCCTGAGATAAACGTTTCATAGACTCTTCCATATTTTCCAGATCAATAAAAAACAGATGGATCACCAGTGTATGACCGTAAATCTTCGTTTCAAAACGGTCCCTGATTCCTTCATACTGGTATGAATACTTTGCTTTCGGATAGAGAAGCCAGATTTCCTCTGCCTCGTAACGGCTTGCATATGTAACCATCTGATAAATATCATTTCTGGCTTTTTCGTTGAAGGCACTCCATCCTTCGTTCTTCATATCGGGAAGACTTTTCCATTTTGTATCAAGGATTATCGGTCTGTTTCCTTCTCCTTTTTTCATTACAATATCCGGTCTCAGCTGAAAATCCCGTGGTTTTTCAAACAGATAATAATTTTTATCCTGGGAAGATACCTCCCAGTTTTCTCTGAAATATTTTTTAATCTGGCATGCCACATAATTCTCAAAAACTTCGTCCATGGCAAATAATATGGATCTGGCTTTGATCCCATCAGAAAAATTCAGGAAGCTGTTTCCCTGTAAGATCACTTCCGTCCACTTCATGATCTTCTCATATTCTCTGGAATTCCGGTCAATCCTTATCCGTGCAAGATCCTGGGGGTAATCCATGGATTCCTGTATCCCGTCAAAAAACAGCAGAAGTTCTCTGGCATCCTGTTTATTCTGCTCGTCTGTGGTAACTTTCTGCAATTTCTTTAACGTAGCTTTTATCAGTCGGTTCTCCGGACGGTTCTTTGTAAATTCCTCATACGTTACATAGAATCTCTCTTTATGTGCGATATTTCGCCGGATATGCCCCGCCACCTGGAGCTTTCCGCGAAAGCATCTGAGGTTATCCGTTTTTTCTTCATATGCAGAACGAAGTCCCCGTTTCACCAGCATCTGTGCCTCATCAAGATACATCCGGATATAGGCCTCAAAGAGTTCCATATCCCCCGTTCCAAGAGAAATCTGGTTCATCGCTTTTTCCTTTAACCTGTAGGTGTTCTTAAGCATCTCCAGATAGATCTGTTTCGTCCGGTCCTCACTGCCGCCAAAATAAATCTTTGGCAGAATCTGAAGCCGCAGTCCGCTTTTCAGTTCCAGCTCTCCTACATACTTCTGGATTTTGGCAACCGGGATGGAACACTTTTTTTCATAACTGTATTTATACTGGATCGTTGCCGGAGCTTCCTCTTTTTTTCTCAGAGTTTTTTCCAGAGTCTGCACATATTCTACCAGGCAGTCCATATCTTTCTCCGGAAGAAAAACATATACTTCTGCTTTTTCACTGCAGATCTCGTCATATTCTTTTACAGTTTTTACTCGTTTTTTCATAACGTTTCACGCTCTGTCATCAATTCTTCCGGGATGGTTCATAGATCTGGATATAACTTTCTGCATAGTCAAAAGCCTTCTCATTGATCATGTATTTCTTACGCTGAAGCATATCTAGCATATCCGTTTCCAGTTCTTTTCCAAATAAGGTATGTATATCTTTTCCGTTGTCTTCTACTATAAATTTGTAATTGCGGTTCCTTTTCTGATTATCACCCAGCACCATTGCGATCTTCTCGTAATCATCAAAGAAATACTCCTGAAGAAGCGGAAGTACAGATTTTTTGAAAACATTTTTTAATCCATCCAGAGTTGCAGTTTTCTTAAGGCCGCAAAAATAAGCATGTCCGATGGTATGCTCACGGTCATATAGAACCTCTATCCTCTGATTGATGATTTCCAGTAGTTTCTGTATATCTATGGTGCTTTTGCCCGCTTTCTTATCAACTGTATCCGGCATTTCTGGCACTTCTATCTTTATATCTTTCAGCACCTCTGTATCCGGCATCATCTCCACGAAGGAAAAACGTCTGCGTAATGCAGTATCCAGAAGTGCAATAGAACGGTCTGCCGTGTTCATTGTTCCGATAATATATACGTTAGAAGGAACACTGAACGGAAGCCCGGAATATGGAAGGATCACACTTCTCTCATCCGCTTCTCCCTTTCTTTTTGATTCCTCGATCAGTGTGATCAGCTCGCCGAAAATACGGGAAATATTTCCTCTGTTGATCTCATCAATAATAAAAACGTAAGGTTTTTTGCTTTTTTCTGCTTTTTCGCAAAATGCTTTGAAAACGCCCGCTTCCATGGTATATTCCAGATTACGGGATTTCTCTGACTTTTGTTCTTCAGACTGGTTCTGTGCATCCGTTTTTTCTTTATCCAGCACCGGACGGATTCCCTCTATGAAATCCTCATATCCGTAAGACTGATGGAAGGTGGTAAAACCGATTCTTCCTTCCTGTTCCAGTTCATGATAGATTTCCATGATTTTGCTGTGATTCATATTTTTCAGTGTATCCAGAGTATACCAGCCACAGATCAATACTGCATATGTAGCAGTTATGTATGTTTTTCCTGTTCCAGGAGGTCCGTAGAGAATCATATTTTTCACTATTTCTGGATAATCCATAATATGTTTATAGTATGGCATTAAAAGACCTACCCCCTTTATTACCTCTGCTTTAAGCTCTTCTTCTGTCCGAAGTTTTCCATCTTCTGTTTCTGCTTCTATCAGATAACATGGTTCAATATCATCATCATTATCTTTTACAGTATCCGTTTTTTCCTTTACAAATTCTCTTATAATATTTTCATCTTTATTTTTAAGTTCTTTCTCTTTGTGGACAAAAATAGTTCTTGGATCCTTAGTTTTTATATCTTCATCACCGCTTCCATACATATTTTTATACGTATAGCACAGTCCATCTCGAAGTTTCATATCTATAAAACTATAATACTGTTTTCTGTTTTTTTTCAGTCTTTCTCTCTCTTCTTCATTTGTTTCCTTCTTACTGTGCAGAAATGCATGTGCCGTTCCTATACAGATACAATAGCGTGATTTCTTCTCAAGACTTCTTTCACCGTAAATTCCAATGCATATACCTGATTCTGTGTCCGCAGTTAAATATCTTGCTACACACTGATAAGTTCCATGAAAAGAATAATTTTTTTCTCTTTTACCCTTTTCACTTTTCCCCATAGTAAGTCCATATATTCCGCATATTTCTTTCGCAATACCGTCCATACATTCGCGGACTTCTCCCTGTCTGTCCGGTGACAAATCTCTCTCTTCCCCAAGCTCACGGATATACTCAAGTACTTCTCTATACATCTATGCCTGTTCTCTCCATTTCTGTGCTTTTTCATCCATTATATATTTGTTCATTTTCGATTGCAATTATTTCGGATATATTTCTACCAAAATGTTGTTTTTAATTTATATATTATAGAAAATATCTGTTTGTATTTTTAGTTTACAATGATTTAATATCAATTATTTAATGAATAAATTGTAATAATTAATGATTCAATAATATCCGTGAAATTTGATGCATAGTCGTAAATATCCGCTTTATTCTTTAATTTTTCAAATCTATTCCATATATTTTATTGCATATTTCATAGTGTGTATGTTTTGATATGTAAATTTTACTTATTAAATTATCTCTGATGAAAAAACCTTCAACAAAATAAAACAACAAAATCAAAACATACAAAAGCAGCAGAGCTGCTTTAACGGGAGTTAAAATGTAAATCTTAATAATGCATTGGCTGCCTGCCGCTTCAAGGAGGTGAAAATATACTACCGGCATCTGCGTTTTCCAACAGAATCAACAAAGAAGCTAACAGAAAAAAGGCAGACCGGTTCCGGCTGCGGCCACATTGCATTACAACAGAATTACAACAAAACTCCCAACAAAAAAGTTAACGCAGCCAGGCTGCTCGGACGGGAGACAGAATGTAAAACAGGTAATGCAATGATCCAATAGAGATGTACCTGCAAAATTATCATATACAGACAGTGAAAATCCTGAACAACAAAAATAAAACAATGTGTTTGATTTTTCATTAAATTTTCTCTTTCAACAAAAAAGGGCACTTCGGCCCGCTTTCGCTCACTTTAACTCACAGGTAAAAGCTGTCTGTACAGATATTGGTATCCGCAGTATGTGAAGAAGTCGGACACGTCGGTCCCTGCTGCTGTGGCATTGCATTGCCCTTTTACAACAAAAATCCCAACAGAACAGAAAACACAAAAAGCTAAATCGCAGCGCAGCTGCTCTGTCGGGAGAAACAATGATAATAAAAAACTGAATAAAGCGTACCACACCATATGCAGACAACAGGAACTGAAAATCAATACATATCAAATTCCTTTCTTGATTATTGATTTTATTTATTGTACTTCATAATTTTCCATAACTCCTATATGTGATACAAAGTGATGATGATGTAAAAGTCTTCTGTAAAAAACAGTTTCGCGCTGTCTGCATATGGTATGGTACGCAACACATTAAAATCAACAAAAAAAATTCAACAGAAAAGGAGAAACTCTATGAACAACAAAACTATAACTCTGACACAGACTCCACTCAAACAGCGAAAAAAGAATATCCGTAACGCTCATACAACAGAACCTCTGGCGATCTGCAACATCATAGAAAAGATCGTCCTGATGCCATTTTCGGATTTCATGTTCTGCCATCCGGAAGAATATGCCTCTGTAATGGAAGAATTTACCAATCACAAACAAAAGTGGAATTTTCCGGAAATCCCAACAGGAATGGCATTTCAGTTTGTTGCAGAACAGACAGGAATGTCGCCATCCGCACGTATTACAACAGGAGAAGAGGCGATCATTCGGAAGCAACTTCTGAATGCTGTCTATCAGCCATTTCTGGATATCTTCGATATGGCTGTTTATGACCCTGGTGATCCGTTTCATGGCTCAATCCATACACCAGAGGATCTGCTTCAGAAGTCTGCCTGGAGATATGTAAATCATTGCCGTTCTACCCATATCGTCTATGGTGAAAAACAGAGGATCCCTCTTCAGGAACGGATACAACGTATAGAAAGCTCCAAGGAATACAAGGCCAAATTCTACTGTTACAATATGGCAAATACTCCTCCTGCCATGATTCCTTCAGAACTTGGATATTCATTCTGCCTGTTTCTGAACAATACAACATTCTGTGACTACTTTGAGTGCCTGAAAAGTATGTCTCTGACAAAAATAACTCCAACAAGAAATCTTTACAACAGACTGGAACAGTCCCACAGCGGCTATGGTCAGGATGCCACTATCCTGGAATACTATGCCTGTGGAGATTTTGACCGAACCTATTTTGAACAGGGCCTTTATGCACTCTTCATTTATCCTATGGCACAGGTATATTCTGCACTGATAAAAAAAGATTTCAACAAAATCAAATAAAACCCCTGCGGGGTTAGCGGGTGAAGACTTGTAACAACTCAAATTCAACAAACAAAAGAAAGGAATATCACTATGAAAATGAACCCTTACAATATGCCACAGATCATCAAAGAAACCAGCGACGGCTACTTCCATCTCTCCGTACTGGACGACCTTCTCTCTCAAAGGGAAATCTACTGCCTCGGAGAAATAGACGCAGACTCTGCCGGCAGCCTGATCCTGCAGCTCCAGTACCTTGCAGCCCAGGATCCGGAAGCAGAAATCACTCTTTATATAAACAGTCCCGGAGGATCTGTCGCTGACGGACTGGCTCTCTATGACATCATGCAGACCATACCCTGCCCGATACGCACTGTGTGTATGGGAACTGCTGCCAGCTTCGGAGCACTGCTGTTCACGGCTGGTGACACCAGAGAGATTTTTCCCCATTCAAAAATAATGATCCACGATCCTCTGATCGCAGGTCAGGGGCTGACCGGAAGCGCAACGCTTCTGCATACAAAAATAGATTCCCTCATGGAAACCAGACAGATACTTGGAGAACTTCTGGCCCGGCACACCGGCAAAACACTGGAGGAAATCTACGAAAAAACAGCTCAAGATACCTGGTTTACTGCCTCAGAAGCAGTCGATTACGGCCTGGCAGACACGATCATTAAAACAACAGAAACAAAATCCACAACAAAATCATCAGAAGAAAAAGGAGATCAGAACAATGACTAATAAAACTACAACTCTTATGAAACCGGTAAGCACTACTCTGAACGATAATCACCGTATCCTGGCACAGGGCCGCTACATAAACAACAATACCTGGCAGACAGGCCTCAACAACAATGACCTGATAATCGGCGTCAGCGGCGCCGGAAAAACCAGAGGATATGTAATACCCAATATCCTCCATTCCAACGAAAGCATGGTCATCGTAGACACAAAAAATACCCTTTCCCGAAGGCTGTCTCCACATCTGAAAAAGGAGGGTTATGAAGTCTGGAACCTGAACTTTGCAAAAATGGATCAGTCTCCCATGGGATATAACCCTCTCTCCTGCATAGAACGTTACACAGACCAGTCCTATCCTTACAATACACAGGACATCGAAATGCTTGCAGAATATCTCTGCCCTATCGAATGTGACAGAGATCCGTTCTGGGATTATTCGGCAAGAATGTTTATGGCAACACTGATCGCCTATGTCATGGAAGCACTTCCTGAGAACGAAAAGCACCTTGGCTCCGTGGCAGAGATTCAGGAATTTATGGCAAAATCCATGTTCAAATCGCTGATAACCGAATGGGGTGACGCATTTCCGGAAAGCTATGCCCTGCAGAAATGGAAGCTCTACAAAGGCACGGATTCTGCTGACAAAACCCACGCCTGCATCCGCATGTTCGTAGGAGAAAAGCTCAGTTCCTATACCTCAAAAGGAGCACTCAAAATGTTCTCCAATCCACATCAGGTGGACTTCCGTTCCCTGGGCCGTCGAAAAATCGCCCTGTTCATCAATGTGAGCGATACCGATCGTTCCAACGATAAACTGCTGAATCTGCTTTACTCTCAGGCCCTTCATGAGCTTTGTGACAGCGCAGATTGCTCTCCTGATGGACGACTTAAGGTTCCGGTACGGTTTATCATGGATGACTTTGCATCCAATGCAGTAATCCCTGATTTTGATAAGGTCATCTCTGTCATCCGCTCCAGAGAAATCTATGTAAGCCTTATCCTTCAGAGTCTTTCACAGCTTGACTCCATGTATGGAAAAGACCGTGCCATGACCATCATCAATAACTGCGATTCCTGCCTGTACCTTGGCGGACAGGATGTGGAAACCGCCCGCTACATCGCCGTAAAAGCAAACAAAACCGCAGACACTATCCTCACACTTCCAATTGATGCCGCTCTGCTTTTCGTCAGAGGCCAGAAACCTCAGCAGGTTACGAAATACAGTCTGGAAGAAGACCCTCTGTATCTCGAACTGGTCTCCGCTTCGGCGGCTGATACCATAACACACAGAACCCCGGTTATCCATACAAAAGACAACCGTTCCAAAAACAACGAATTAACAGATGTAGCATACTAGTTTACAACAAATCAATGATCAAAAAAATACAAAATATAATGTAAAGTAAAGGAGAATTTTATTATGGATAAATATACAGGAAAAGTTAAATACTTAAACAAAGAACATGGTTTTGGATACATTTCATTATGTGAAGACCCGGGACGCGAACATGGCGACATCAACTTCTCTACCAGTGATCCTGGCTGTCACTCTCTTAGTCTTGGTGATATTGTTACCTTAGATATCCGAAAAGGTAACAGCATCAACAAAAACGGAAAAATCTGCGAATATGCCGTTTCCGTTCAGTTAAATGAATCTATCTCCAGGCCTATGACAAGTTACTACCAGCATAAGACAGATAAAGAATCAATGCAGGGAAACAGAGAACTCAAACAGGCAATCTGTAATGCAATTTCCGGCAAAATTGGCACCTCCTGCCAGCTTCACTTCTACGACTCAGAAATGCCTTTCCGATTCGACCGAAACTCAGCTAACCCATGGATCATCGGACATCCTGACTGTGCAATTTATACGGAAGATAAACTGATGCAGGCAATGCTTCGTAAAAACTCTCTCTTTACCAATACCATTTCCGGAAAAAACAGCTATATGCCGTATGAGGACCCTGATAAATCAAAACTCCGTCGTACAATTCATGTTCCGACCTATGGCTGTTCAAGCTTTCTCTTCAACAAAGACCTCTGTTTCCTGATGATCGAATTCGCCTGCCGTTCCGGTATTGATCTGTCCCATTATGAAATCATCTTCGTAGATAAAGATGAGCACAAAACCGACGTATATACCATGACCCTGGACAAACTCCAGCAGCTGATCGAATCCGGATACAAATACGGAAACAAATATGTACCTCTGGGAGAATACCCAAATACACCAAAATACAAAGGAAATTGCACTATGCGCTACCTTCTTCCGGTTGATGCTTTTGAGAAACTCCCAGTTGCCAAATAAAACAAAGTCCCCTGCGTATGCCTGTTGCAGCTCCGCCGGGGACTTATCTGATTCACCTTTAATAATCTGTAGTACATCTGCGAACTATTTCACAGAGAACACACATTCTTCTCAATTTGAGATTCATTCTCCAGAAGATCGATCATTCGTTCCACAGTCTTTCTGCACATGATCTGTACAGTTCTGATAGCTTCTGATAGCTGCAGCCACATGATCAGTCAAAATCTCTGGTAATGTTCGTAAGCCATTTATTTCTGAAATAGTGGATGAACACCACAGGCATTTTTTCGAATTCATCTAGGGTCATTATAAAATATACCCAGACAGGCGGCAGTTTTAAAACATATGCTGCAAGGAAAGTAAGAGGAACTGCAACAAGCCACATAAATATGGAATCCACGATCATTCCGAACCTGGAATCACCACCGCCTCTGAAGCAACCACATATAAGACAGGTATTGATACCCTCTCCCACAAGACGCCAGGTTGTCATAACTATAAAAATACCAAGATAATAAATGGCTTTCTCTGTCAGTTTATCCCGGTAGAAATCCAGTATCATAGGGCGGACTGCCAGGATAACGGCACATCCGATCAGACTTACGATAATTGTTATTCTCAGCATACGTTTCCCATATTCTCTTGCTGTATCCTTATGGTCTTTACCAAGCTCCTGGCTGATAATGATAGTAGTAGCGTTGGCAAAGCCACGACAGGCGATAGCACCAATGTTTACCACCATAACAGCAACAGCATTTGCGGCAACCATATCATCACCAATGTGGCCAAGAATCGCTGCAAATGCTGAGCTGGCAAAGCTCCAGACAACATCATTTATTACAGCCGGAGAGGCAATTTTCATAAAGTCCCGAAACAGAATACCTGATTTTGCAAAGAAATATTTTATCCGGAATCTGACATCGGAGCTGTTTAATGAATAGATGAGACAAATCAATACCTCTGCGATTCTGGCAATAACAGTACCAAGGGCAACACCTGTAACGCCAAGCTTTGGAAGTCCAAACAATCCAAAGATAAAGGAGGCATTACAAAGCACATTGACACAAAGAGATACAATGTATGTAACAGAAGGCAGCATTATTTTTCCGACACTTCGAAGAGCACTCATAAAAACCTGAGAGAATCCCATAAACATAAAGGAAAATGAGATTACCTTCAAATATTCACTGCCGGCAGCAATAGTATCCGGACTGTTTGTGAAAATCTTCATAATCGTAGTCGGCATGGAAAAAGAGATAACGAAAAATACAAGAGAAACGATCAGCGAGATCCTCTCTGCCAGGCCGAGAATCTTTTCTACTGTCTTTTTATCCCCCTTTCCCCAGTACTGAGCACACAAAACCGAGGTACCTGTGGCCATGCCGTAATATAAACAGAAAAGAATAAATGTATACTGGTTGGCAAGGGACGAAGCCGACATGGCAGTCTGGCTTACATATCCCAGCATTACGGTATCAGCAACATTTACCAGTGTTCCGATCAGATTTTGGATCATGATCGGAAATGCTAATTTTGATGCATATTTCAAGAAATCTTTTTTATTTAACATACAACAGTTCTTCCTTAGTTTTTAGAATTTATAATCCTGTGGCATATCTGACAAAATGCCTGACTGACTCATCTTTCGCAGGCAATCCGTCCATATCGAAGTCCTCAAAATACAGCTCCATCCTGTCATTGAGTGGAAGGAAATTCTCATCTGTCCAGGACCGGTTTTGCAGCACTACTCAGGTCCTCAGTGAATTCCCATAAGATATTTACTTATAGAGAACAGTATATCATATACCTTACAAAACCGCGAGTTTTTTCAGTATTCTCTCTAATATGGTTCCATTTGCATCCAGCCGTTCACAGCTCATGTGCTGTGCAGATGCCGCACTTTATGAAATAAATTTTCCCTAAACAGGCGAACCGCCTTATAATATGTATTCCATCTGCCTTTCTTTTGTCCGCATTCCCATTTTCTCATAAAATTTTTCTGCTGAAATATTTCCTGCCCATACATTCAATGTTACTTCATAGCATCCCAGCTGCTTTGCTTCGTTTTTTACATATTCAAACAGGCTTTCCCCAATATGCTGACCTCGTGCCTCCTGATCGACACACAGATCATCTATAAAAAAAGACTTAAACGGCACCATATTGTTTGAAAAAGGCTGCTCCTGTAATTGACAGAATGCATACCCCACACAAACATCAGCCTCATCTGCTGCAACATATATTGGCTTTTCTTCGTTTTTCAGAAGCTCTGCCAATTCGTCTGTCTTATATTTTGTTGTGGCTGGAATAAAAATATCAGGCCTTATATCTGCATGAATCTGCAGCACCTGCCCTAACAATTCCAGGATTCTCGGAATATCTTTTTCTTCTGCTTTTCTAATGATCATTTTTATCCTCCCTGTTTCTCAACAACTGATTTTATAGGTTCTTTATACATACCATAATACCATCGTGTGGATTCCTGGTAAAGAAAGATCGACGGTTGCAAAAGCAATCCGCCCTCTTCTGTTAGCGTAAACTAACCTCTGTATATAAAAGAAACCATGTGAAAACAAAACTGTAATTTCACATGGTTTCTTTCCCTGTGTATATTCGGTATATCACTTAAGAAAGCTTATAACAATAGCATCATTTTAGACAGGCAATTTTTTTCCGTTCAACCTTCTTTTGCAAAATTCCTTATATTGGAATTATCTTATTTATAATTATCTGTAATGTATTCCGCTCCAGTAAATATTATCTTTCACTATCGTTTCCTGCGGAAGTACTACACCATCCAACGCCCACCTTTTATATTCTGCAAACCCTACACGGTCAATAATATATCCCACATGTTCCTTGCCGCCAGGCGCATTTGGATCAATATATTTTTTTACAAATTTATAGGTGTTCAGGATAACCTTGACGATAGTGTCTTCATCTGCCCAGATCAAAAAATCTTCTCCCAGACGTGGATTTTTCTTTCCAGTTCGTCCCATAAGTGTCAAACGATAATATTTTTTTTCACTTCTGGTCCATGCTCTGGTAGGACATTTTGTCACACATACTCCACAGCCTACGCATTTTTCTTCATTGCGCACGATTCTGTAATTATCCATCTTTAACGCATCCACCGAAAGCTTATCACAGCCTTTTACACAGGCGCCACAGGATACACAACGATCAGGGGCATATTGTGGCTCTGTCATACCAATAATTCCAAAATCGTGCATTCTTGCTTTGATACAGTCATTGGCACAACCTGTAAGTGCAATTTTAAAATGAAGATCATTAGGAAATATAGCCTTTTCGATTCTCTTCGCAAAAGCTGCTGTATTATAATTTCCAAAAGGACAGACTCTGTTTCCGATACATGCACAGACATTTCTGGTTCCTGATGCTGAATACCCGGTACCTGCCTCATTTTGATTGATCTGAAGATTATCAATGATCGGTTGAAGCATCTCATTAACTTTATCCATATCTTCCATATGGATTCCTTCAATTTCGAATCCCTGACGAGTGGTAACATGGATCTGTCCGTTTCCATATTTTCTGGCAATATCCACCACCTGCTGCATAACGTCTGCATTACAGCACCCTCCCGGAACACGAACTCTGGAAGCCGTAAGCCCACGGACCTTTGATACACGGAAGGCATTTTTCTTTAGTTTCTTTGTATTGATATCCATTACGATTTTCTCCCCTAATCAAACAGTTTTTTGCCTTCTGAATAACAGAATACCGGACCATCCAGACAAATATATGTATCATTCATTCGACAATGCCCGCATTTACCAAGTCCACAGCACATTTTTCTCTCCTGAGATATCCAGATTTGTTCTTCCTTCATTCCCAGCTTTAAAAGCTCTGCTACTGCAAATTTCATCATAACCGGTGGTCCGACAACAATAGCTGCAGTCTCATGGATATTATCAAGCTCAAGTTCCGGAATATATTTTGTAACAAGTCCTGTCCTATAAGAATCGTCATCAGCGGAATCCACTGTCAGGATCAGCTCCATCTGCTGTTCCCAGATCTTCAGATCCTCACGGAACAAAATATCTGACGGCGATTTAAACCCAAGGATCGTATGTAATTTTTTCACTTCATCCGGATGCTCACCGAAGTAACTGATCACTCCTCTCACAGGAGATACTCCTGTTCCACCAGCTACCACGATCAGTTCTTTTCCCTGATAATTCTCCTTCTCAAAACCGTTTCCATACGGGCCACGCATAAAAAAACAGCTTCCCTCATTCAGTTCAAAAATCTCTCCGGTCACCTTGCCAACCTTGCGTATGGTCAGATCAACATAATCTTCTCCTATACCACTGACAGAAATCGGTGCCTCACCATATTTAGGAATAGAAACTTCAAAAAACTGTCCCGGTCTTACTTCACCCACATATGTCATACGGAATGTATATTCTGTCTCTGTATGCTTCACGATTTCTTTTATCTTAGATAAGAAAGGAATATATTCATTCGTCATCTTACTTTCCCTCCTTTTCTTTCAGTTTCTGAAGACATTCGATATAGGAAATATACTCCGGACAGACATTTTCACAACGCCCGCAGCCGACGCACATATGATATCCGAATCTTTTCTTATGATCTGAAATTTTATGTAATACCTTAAAGCGCATTCTTTCACCCTGACTTTGGCGGAAGCTGTGTCCTCCGGCAATATCAGAATATCCATCTACCTGGCAGGAAGCCCATACACGGCGACGCTCTCCGGCCTTTGGATTATCTTTATAAAAAATATCCTGCATAGTAAAACAGGTACACGTAGGACAGACAAAATTACAGCGGCCACAGCCAATACATCGACTGCCATATTCCTGCCACATGGAATCCTGGTGGATTGTATTTGAAAGTTTTTCCGGAACCTCTACATGAACCTCATTATTTTCCACAAAAATCGGTTTCTCCTGAACATTCTGTCCATAATCCCATAATAATTCTTCCAGTTCTCTGCATTTCAGCTCCATGTAACATCCATTTTCATCCTGAAAAATATACATATCATATTCTTCACAACGATTCGTTCCCATACTTACGCAAAAACAATTTTTTCCGGATTCCTTACACCCCATCACAGCAAAAACTGTATTTTCCCGCATTCTTCTGTAATAATAATCCTCTGCACCATTTTTCAAATACATGTCGTCCAGGCGTTTCAGGGCATGAAAATCACAGCTTTTTAAGAAAATCAACCGCTGTCTTGCTGCTCCGTCTGCTGTTTTCATCTCATTCTCCGTAAAATAAAGAATCGTCTCTGAAATCGGAAGCAGTACCTCCTTAAAGCTGTAATCCGACTTCTGATTCCAGACAATCTCTTCCCAGCTGTTCAGCAGACCATAACGAACTACATCTGTATCTGAAAAGCATCCTGTCCCCTGGTAAATTTTCGGTCCATACACATCATAGGATTTCTGCAAAATTTTAAAAATATTCTGCATCTCATCACTGCTGACTCGTTTTCCCATCAGATACCCCTTTCTCATAATCACATTTTATAAAATTTTGCAAGACCATCAAAATCTATCAGAATAAAGCGCTTATTGCCATAACGGATCAGACCTCTGTCCGTAAGAACCTTACAGGCACGAGATACATTTTCCCTTGGTGCACCAACCAGATCAGCCATCAGGGTAATGGTAAGATCAATATCTATCATCACCCCGTCTTCCGTATCTACGCCAAAATCACGACCGAGCTTCCATAATTTTGCAGCTATTTTTCGCTCCATCTGCATGTTTCCGGTCGTATTCTTTAGCTGGTGCCCCATTCGCCAGAGATTTCTCTCATACTCTCTCAAAACAGCTCTTGTCAAAGCATGGCTCTGTTCCATAAGCTGAAGAAACTGTTTTTCTGCAATTTCTATCACCTGCACCGGACAGGCAGCCTCACAAAAAAGTGCATTCGGCTTTTTGCTTACAATGCTCTGATTTAAAAGCCGTCCTTTTCCCAGGATAAAAATCACCTTTCGATTTCCATGCTTGGTCAGATTATAAAGCATCACTTCGCCGGAATACACAAAATATACTGTTTTGGTTCTGCTGCGTGAATGAAAAATCACTTCTTTTTTCTTATAAGAAACAACTTTACTTTCATTAAGCAGGTTCTGCAGAATATCCTTTGGTATTTCTTTAAAAAAATCCATCTTCTCCAGTTCCCTGAGTGTTATCTGTCCCATTGTATCAACCTCGCTGGTATAGCTTTTGCAGTTTCTGATAATAAACTACTCTTGTCTCGCATTCCTTTTGTATTATAATGAAAAAGTTTATCGTTTTCCGTGATGTATATCACATTTTTATTCCTGAATCCGTATCATTACAGACAGTCAGCTCAAAATGGTTTCTGTTTGTTTTTATAAGTCCTTCTTTTTGCAGCTTTGATATCTCCGAAGACATTGCCGCACGGTCAATGCAAAGATAATCTGCCAGCTGCTGCCGGTCAAAAGGAATATCAAAGGATAACGATGCCTGTCTGATAGATACCGACGACAGATAGGACAACAGCTTATCCCTTGTCGTTCGTTTGCCCACATGTGTGATTTTATCGTTGAGGATCAGGATCTTATTTGCCAGGACACCGACCAGGTTACGAATCAGCTTCTGATGATGCTCACATACTGTTGGGCAGGAAACCAGAAGCCTTTGAACATTTAATAAAATAATATCACAATCCTCATCTGCTACCACACTGACATTCAGAACAGCTCCCGGACTTGCCGCATATGGTTCACCGAAAAAGTCTCCTGCATGACATTTTGACAAAATATTCCGATGTCCCCACAGATCTTCCTGAATAACAAGAACACAGCCTGACACCACAAGTCCCATTACTTCGGTAGAGTCTCCGGCTCTGAAAATATAAGAATCCCTTTTTCTGGAGATTGTTGCTGCATTTACGCAGTGTAGTATAGATAATATCTCATTATCAGTAAGACCCTTAAAGAAAGGACTGATTCTCAAAATGGGTAAATATTTTTTCAAAATTAATCCTCCTGTTGGAAATCAAACATACACGTTGTAATTATTATACTATACTCCTAACAGAAACCAAGGATAAATACTACTGGCCGAGGATAAAATAATAAGAACGATCCTTCGGAAAAATCACAGAATAAAAGGAGAATACAATAATGGATAAAAAAATGTTTTGTTTTCAGTGTGAACAGACTGTCGGGGGTACCGGCTGGAACGGGAAAGGCCGGTGTCTGCGGAAAAAAAGCAGATACAGCGAAATTACAGGACGAACTGACAGGTGCGTTGATCAGTCTGGCTAAAGCTGCCGACAGCACGGAAACTATTTCAAAAAGAACCGGACAGATCATAATTGAAGGACTGTTTACTACAGTTACAAATGTAAATTTTGACAATGCTGCAATCGAAAATATGATACAAAAAGTCAGAGCTGAAAAAGAAAGACTGGCTCCTGACTGCAGAACAAAGGAATATGATCTTCAGCAGCTGTGGAATGCCAACGAAGATATCCGCTCTTTGAAGTCTCTTATTCTCTTTGGTATCCGCGGAATGGCTGCCTATGCCTATCATGCAAATGTTCTGAATTATGAAGATGCCGAAGTGAATCAGTTCTTCTGCGAAGCATTATCTAAGATCGGTTATGAAGAAAACACAGAAGCACTGCTTTCTACAGTACTCAAAACAGGAGAGATCAATCTGAAGTGCATGGCACTTCTTGATAAGGCAAATACAGAAACCTATGGAACACCAGAGCCAACTGATGTTACACTTACGGTAGAAAAAGGGCCTTTTATTGTCGTGACCGGACATGATCTGAAAGATTTGCAGCTTTTGCTTGAACAGACTGAGGGAAAAGGAATCAATATCTATACACATGGTGAAATGCTCCCTGCCCATGCCTATCCATTCTTAAAGAAATACTCTCACTTAAAAGGCAATTTCGGAACTGCATGGCAGAATCAGCAGAAAGAATTTGACCATCTTCCAGCCCCGATCCTCTACACTACCAACTGTCTGATGCCTCCAAAAAGCAGCTACGCTGACAGAGTATTTACAACAGAAGTAGTTGCCTTCCCGGGAGCTGTCCATATTGACGAGAAGAAAGATTTCACACCACTTATTGAAAAAGCACTGGAGCTGGGTGGTTACAAAGAGGATCAGATGTTCTCCGGTATCAACGGTGGTAAAAAAGTGACAACCGGTTTTGGTCATGCAGCTATCCTGTCCCATGCAGGTACTGTGGTAGAAGCCGTAAAATCAGGCGCGATCCGCCATTTCTTCCTGGTTGCCGGCTGTGACGGTGCCAAGCCAGGTCGAAACTATTATACGGAATTTGTGAAGCAGACACCTTCTGACAGTATTGTCCTCACCTTGGCATGTGGAAAATTCCGTTTCAATGATCTCGATCTAGGAGAGATCGGTGGTCTGCCACGACTGATGGATATGGGTCAGTGTAATGATGCTTATGGTGCGATCCAGGTTGCTGTGGCACTTGCAGATGCATTTGGATGTTCTGTAAATGAGCTTCCGCTTTCCTTCGTACTCTCCTGGTATGAACAGAAAGCAGTCTGTATCCTGTTAACCCTCCTGCATCTGGGTATCAAAAATATCCGTCTTGGTCCTTCTCTTCCGGCATTCCTTTCTCCTAATATTCTGAATTTTCTGGTAGAAAATTATGGTATTGCACCTATTACCACACCGGGAGAAGACCTCAAAGCACTGGTGAAGCATAATAAATAAATTTTTCAAAGCCCCCACAAAACAGTGGGGGCTTCTACCCTTTCATAAGGACTTTAGCGGTATGTTGTTTCTTTACGTCTTTTACAAATATTTCATCATTGTTGGCACAAGAATATTCATATCTACAGGCTTTGCAACATGAGCATTCATTCCAACAGAAAGAACCTTTTGTATATCTTCCGCAAAGACATTCGCAGTCATTGCAATAATTGGAATCCTGGATTTTTTAGTATCCTTCATCTTTCGAATAGCTAATGCGGCATCGTATCCATTCATAACCGGCATCTGAATATCCATAAGGATCATCTTGTAATAATCAGCATCAGCCTTTTCAATCATATCAATGCATGCAGCACCATCATTTGCAGTCTCAACAATACAGCCTTCTTCCATTAATAGTTCCGTTGCAATTTCTGTGTTGATCTCATTATCTTCGACTAATAAAATCCGAACACCATTCAGGCAATTCTTATTACGCAGATTACTTTTTTTCTTCATCATAGAATCTTCTTTTGACGCTTTTCTGCAAGGAACAGTCACTGTAAATATGGAACCCTCACCCTGCTTGCTTTTCACTTCTATTGAGCCATCCATAAGATCTACAAGCTTTTTCGTAATACCCATTCCGATGCCGTTGCCCTCAATATGACTGACTGTAGAGTTGCGTTCTCTTTCAAAAATTTCAAAAATGTGCTTTTGAAAATCTTCAGACATACCAATTCCATTATCGGTAATGGTGATGATCATATTGCACCAGTCATCTTTTTCACAAGATTTCTGTACAACATCACAGGATATCGTACCTCCTGTATTTGTATACTTTATAGCATTGCTTATAATATTGAAACAGATTTCTGATAAATGTGGTGCATCCATATATACATACGGATACATAATTTGTTCTGTCAGAGAGAGTGTCTGATTTTTACTTTCTGCCAGCTGTTGGAACATAGCGACACAATTTTCAAAGTTTTCATGGACATTCGAAACATCATATTCCATTTCGATCTTATTATTTTCAATTCTTGCAAGATCCAGAACATTACTGAGTAACGACAAAAGTCTTTCTCCGCATATTTGTATTGTTTCAAGATATCTGCCAATTTTTTCTGTTTCTTTCAAATGTCTGGATGCCAGATCTGCATAACCAATAATTGCATTCATAGGAGTCCTGATATCATGAGACATATTGAACAGGAATGATGATTTTGCTTTATTTGCACATTCTGCTTTTAATTTAGCTTCCCGCAATTCTTCCTCTTGTCTTAATTCCCGCAGTTTTTCTTCTGTCACATCTCGATTTGCAATCAGAACTGATGTAACCTTTCTATTTTTATCATAGCTCTGAGGAACAACCATGGAAAGAAACCATGATCCATCCTTTTTTTTGAATTCGGAAGACATAGATTCTTTATTATGGAGCCGTGCCGCCATGGTTTGTATATCAAAAAAATCTATATACTTCTGTACAAACGGTTCTGCTATAATACTTTCGATAATCTTGAACTGAGGATCCCAATCTGCAATATTATCTTTTATATCCAAATCCATTTTTCGAGATCTTTTGACAAGTTCAACCTTCTTTGTTTTTAAATTCAACCTTGAGATGTGATAGTAGGCAGTGCCTAATCCCTGAAGTGCCTGCCGAGTTTTTTTGACCTGCTTTCCCAATGTGAGAGGAAACTCTTCACCGTCCATCTGTTCCAGATCTGGTGCTGATTGATGCAGATGCTGAACCAGCCATTTCCCATTCGTCCGCTTATAGATAACGGTAAATCTTGTCTCCATTTCAAAACAGCTTGAACCATCCTTAAACAGACCTGCAAAATCTACTGTCCCGTGTGCAAGAACATGGTCATCATCAAGTCTTTCTTCTTCCTGATGTAAATTTCGTACTTCAATTCTGATTTTACCTCTCCGTTTTACATCAAATTTAAATGATTCTAAAAACTCATGCAGATTCCTGTAAAGCTCATGTTTCCCGGTTCCAATCAGACTGATATTTTCGTCAAAGTAATTTTCGATACCCAGATCATTTGCTGAATCAGCGTTAATATATATTTTCAAAAGCTGCTCTGTGAGTTTTTTGAAATCATCCATACGCTTTTCCCCCCGCCTGAAAATCCAAAATGATTTTTGGTTTTCTGCCTAATTTCCAAGTTTCTCCATTTGCCATTTTCTTCCCGAATTTCTGAATTTATATTTCAAATCGTTTACTTTATTATAGCATAGCATCATATTGTTATGCCATCAGTTTTTCAAGCCAGGTGTCCCTGGCAATTGTGACACCACTTCAACAGGCGGCCATGATCTTCTGAGAGCCACATAGGATATTAAAAAGTTCGCAAACCAACCAGCTGGTACAGCGAGCCAGACAAATATAATGCCAAAACGCGGTGCACAGATCAAAGCAACAGACAGGCGAATCGCCAGGTTCACCATGTTTGCAATGAGGAACGGGCGCATGATTCCGAGACCACGAAGGACCCCATCTGTTGCCATTTTGATTCCCATAAAGATGAAGAAGTAACCGAGCCATCTCATATAACCCTCGGATACCTGATAAGCCACGGCAGTTCCATCTTTACCAAGAAATAGCGAGGAAATCTGAGTATGTAATGTTTCAATGACTATAAAAGCAAGAACTGCAAAACATATATCTAACACCAGTGCTGCGTGATATCCTTTTTTGATCCGTTCAATTTTCTTTGCACCAAGATTCTGGGAAACATATGGGGAAACCGCATTGCCGATCGATACAAAAATCAATGAAAAAACATTCTCTACCCGCATCGTCGCAGCATACCCCGCGAGTGCCTGTGTACCGAAGGGATTTACAACTGCCTGTACGATCATCATACCGATGGACACTGTAGACTGCTGAAGAACTGAAGGTACAGCAATTTGAAGCATGGAATGTAACTCCTGCCTGTCAAACCAGTCAAAGCGACTTTTATATCGACGCATCCTGCTAAGGAAAAGCAAAAGTGAAAACACCGCAGAAATTCCCTGTGCTATAAGAGTCGCAAGAGCTGCGCCAAACACACCGAGACCAAGTCCGGCCACCATCCAGAGATCCATAAAAATATTTAAGATTGACGAAAATATCAAAAGCCCCAGTGGGATTTTTGATTCGCCTATGGAAGTAAACATATTGGAAAGAATGTTATACATAAACAGAAAAGGAAATCCCACGAAATAAACCCGCAGATATAACACTGCATCATTCAGTATATCTCCAGGGGTTTGTAACACACTCATCATCCAGTGGGAAAAGCAAAAGCCGAAAACACCAAGGACTATGCTTAGAATTAAAAAGCTAAACAAGGATGTTGACACGATGGTTTTCATTTTTCCATACTCCCTGGCACCGAAATAGCGGCTCACGAGCACACCTGCACCGACCCCGGCGCCCAGTGCCACACAAATGAAAACGTTGGTCAGTGCTGCACAGGCACCGACAGCCGCAAGTGCGGAGGAGCCAACAAACTGACCAACGATGATGGAGTCAGCCATATTATATATTTGCTGAAAAAAACTGCCCAGAATCATTGGCATTGCAAAAAACGTCAGTGCTTTAAGAGGCGCATCTGTGATTAAATACTCATCTTTTGACATTATCATATTCCCCCACAGGTTTCATAATTTCACTTATTCTTCCTTTCATCAAAATTAGTTTTGTACATTCTGTGTTTCTAATGCGTGACTTATATTGCGGATATTCAGTAATAAACCGCTTAATTACATTGGCATCATTCCAGTAATGCATTGGAAAAATGACATTGCAATCTACATTTTTAAGGAAATACAGGATCCCGTCGGCATAATGATCTCCCTGTCTCGGATCCAATGGAACAAATGCAGCGTCAAAATACATACCCTTGATTTTCCTGATCTCCGCACGATATGCTGAAGTAAGTCTCTGATTATCAGTTTTCGACTCACCATCCCAATACCAGTCGTTTAAGTCACCGGCATGGTAAATGATGCCTTCCTTTGTTTTAACAATAAATGCAACACCACTATCGTTGGATAGTAATGTATCGACTTGGGTTCCATTATCCAGATTATAAGTTTGATCATGATAAACATATGTGATCTTCATACCCGACAAATGGTTCCTTTTTCGTATATCATTCGCCAGAACTGCCTGATAAGTCATACCCATATCATCAAGGATCCCAAAGATTTGTGGGTTAAAATGATCCTTATGGAAGTGACTGCAAAAGACGATCACTTCTTTTTCCTTGTCAAGATTCGGTAATTCACCCTTGTAATAATCAAAAATATAATAGCAGTCTCTTGTTTCAAGTAAAAATCCACTATGATTAATGTAAGTAATTTTCATAATATCACCTGTATAAATTAACGCCGGTACCGGATAGCAAATCAACACATCCCCTTACTTTAAATAATGTCCACACCCAGACCAGCCGATATAATATAGTAAACCTCTTTTTTACCAAGATGCTGCCAGATTGGATAAGTACGGTCAATAAAAGTCTTCATCTGTGCACTGATTCCATAAAAATCAACCAGATCTTACTTCCATATCTATTCCCCAGCGACTTCCTGGTTATAAATTTGTCGATTTCAAGCGGGGAGAAGTAAATCTCCCCACCATCATCAGATTAATTTCCTTTTAGAAAAGTTGTCCTGGGAGCTTGAGTTTCTCTTTGTAAGTAAAACTCTTATCAAACTCTTCAGAATCCAGAAGAGGTGTAATACCGGCTCCATTTCCGGATGTCCAACAAAGGTAATTAACTCCCGTCTCCTTATCTACAAGAATTTGACGAATCCCTTCATATGCAGAATCTTTTTATTATTCATAAATTATACTATTTTAAGCATATGCAACGATATTCTGATGGTGTTAAATGATAACGCCTTTTAAACAATCTACAAAAATAATCCACATTACGAAATCCGCTTTCATAAGCAATTGTTTTTACTTTTTTATTCGTATTTTTCAATAACCAGGAAGCTGCCTGTAAACGATATCCTATCAGATAAGCAACCGGCGTAGTATGTAAAAATCGTCGAAACAAATTAAGTGCTGTACTTTTGCTTACTCCTATATGTGAAGCTATTTCATCCAGCGACAACCCATGATTATAATTTTCATGTATATATTGCATCATTAACTGTACTCTTTTCTGTGCAGCCTCATCAACTGTTTGCACCTCTTCTTTACCAGATAACTTTACATTTTCATAAAAAATCAGCCATAAATTCTGCAACAATGCCAAAGTAGCAAGCTCTCTTATTTTCTCATTCTCCTGTATTTCCATTATTTTTATCATAATTTGTATAATTTTTACCTGCCATGATTCATTAATTCGAAAACATTGAAAGGATATATTCGATGAAATGATTGGTAAAATATATTTTTTATAGATCAAACTGTTCTCTGGCGCAATAAATTCAGGCATACATACAAAATTAGGAATAACACCATCAGATGATGCATAAAACTGATGCAATATTTTAGAATTGATAAAAATCGCCTCTCCTTCTGACAATATAATCTTTTTTTCGCCTATCCCACATGTAACTTGTCCAGACTCGACATATAAAAACTCAAATTCCCTGTGCCAGTGCCATTCAATACAATGAAAATCAAACAATTCCAGATTATCATAATAATACTGGAATGGATAAGCACTGCTTCCATGCTGTTTAATTTCCATGAACTCCTCGTCTGTAAGTATCTTATTATAATCCATCTTCATATCACATTCTTTCTTTTACGATATTATACAGTATTTCTACAATTTAATTCAATGTATATATCTAATATTTGCTATATAATCAAGTAAAAAAAGGAAAGAGGTATTCTTATGATTTTTAAATGGATGAATGAAAGTGAGATCAGCATTGAAGGCGACTTTATCCTTAAAGTAAAAGTATCTCATGATTTTAAAGAGACCTATGATTCTGCTTCTGTAATGGTAATGGCAGATGACAGTCACTAGGCAAAATGTTGTTATGAGCATCTTTCTATCGAACATAAAACTGTTAAAAACATTCGGAGTGGAAAATAAAAAATGAATGCTATTAAAAAAACTGACTACCATAAGACAAAAATTGCCTGTTATATGGGCTTTATCACACAGGCTATTGCGGCAAACTTCGCACCGCTTCTTTTTTTGAAATTTCACAGTGACTACCATATTTCTCTCGGTAACATTGCTCTGATATCCACTTTCTTCTTTTTTACACAGCTTCTGGTTGACCTGTTCTGTGCCAAATTCGTAGATCATATCGGATATCGTGTGTGCATTATTGCATCAGAAATATTTTCTGCACTGGGTCTGCTTGGGCTGGCATTTTTACCTGATTTTTTACCTGATCCTTTTATTGGAATTATATGTAGTGTTATTATTTATGCCATCGGAAGCGGTTTAATAGAAGTACTTTGTAGCCCTATTATCGAGGCCTGTCCGTTTGAAAACAAAGAAGCAACTATGAGTCTGCTCCATTCGTTTTACTGTTGGGGAGCTGTTGGGACAATTTTGATTTCCAGCTTATTTTTTCTTATATTTGGAATAGACAACTGGAAATGGCTCGCCGTAATATGGGCAATCATTCCTGCAGTTAATACTTATAACTTCATGACCTGTCCTATTGAACCTCTGGTTGATAATGGTTCTGGAATGGAAATTAAGAATCTGTTTTCCAAACCATTTTTCTGGGTTGCAATATGTCTGATGATCTGTTCCGGAGCTTCTGAACTTGCAATGGCTCAATGGGCATCTGCTTATGCTGAATCTGCACTTGGATTATCAAAAACACTGGGGGATTTGGCAGGTCCATGTATGTTTGCAATAACAATGGGAATCAGCCGTATAATTTTTGGGAAATATGGAGAACAGTTAGATTTAATGAAGTTTATGAGTGGTTCAGGCATATTATGCGTTGTCTGTTATCTACTTACTGCTTTGTCATCCAACCCGATTATCGGACTTATCGGTTGTATTGCATGTGGATTTTCAGTTGGAATCATGTGGCCTGGAACAATCAGTATTTCCTCAAAAACTTTTCCAACAGGTGGAACGGCTATGTTCTCTCTTCTTGCCATGGCGGGAGATTTAGGCGGCAGTATTGGACCTGGAATCGTTGGTCGTATTACCCAGAATGCTGGAAATAATATCCGGATTGGCATGGGATGCGGACTTATTTTTCCGGTAATTCTATTATTTATGCTGTTTCTTCTATATCGAAAAAATCAGTGCAATCAGAAATAGTACTGTATAAAGTAAACATAAAACAGCCTGGATTTAAACCCTATTGAAAAAATGTGGTCAAAAATGAAATTCATTCTCAGAAAGAGAAAAATCTGTATTGCATCTGAACTACCTGAAGCTGTAAAAAAAACAGGTCTGGACACACTGAAATTATTTCAATGTATCTAGACCTGTCTTTTAGTTATTGGTTCGCACGAATCATTTTATATCGATTACCTAATGTATTTTTATAGTTCTTTTACATACACACCGTTTTCTTCACAAAATCCCAACCACATTTAATAAGAGTTTCATACCAGTTTCCTCTTTACCTTCCTTTTATTTCAATTCATCCAGAAGAGAACTTCCAATTGTTCCCTCCGGCATCTTAACTTCAAAATTATCTGCGATCGTTGCACCGATTACTGCAAAAGTATTCTGATCTTCCAGCTTTCCATATCCCTCCATAGATGGGGAATAAGCAAAAAATGGTACTTTTTCTCTTGTGTGATCAGTTCCTGTATGTGTCGGATCATTTCCGTGGTCAGCTGTAATGATCAGAAGGTCATCCTCACGAAGTTCATCAAGAAGTTCACCAAGTTTTACATCAAATCTTTCAAGTTCCTCTGCATATCCCTTTACATTGCGTCGATGTCCCCAAAGAGCATCGAAATCTACAAGATTTACAAAACAAAGCCCCTCAAACTCTCTTTTTGCAATGTCAATTGTCTGCTCCATTCCATGAACAGAGCTTTTTGACTTATTGGACTCTGTCAGTCCCTCACCGTCAAAAATATCAAAAATCTTTCCAACGGAGATCACATCATAACCTGCATCCTTCAATGCATTAAGCGCAGTTTTCCCGTAGGGCTTCAGTGCATAATCATGGCGGTTGCTGGTACGTTTGAACTCACCTTTTTTCTTGCCAAGGTAAGGTCTTGCAATAACACGTCCGACTTTCCACTCATCCCTCATAGTGATATCACGAGCGATCTCACAGCAGCGATACAGTTCATCCAGTCCGAATGTCTCCTCGTTTCCGCAGATCTGTAATACAGAATCAGCAGATGTGTAAACGATCATATGACCGGTAGCGATTTCTTCCTCAGCCAGTTCATCAAGGATCTCTGTTCCACTGGAGCTCTTGTTTCCAATTACTTTATGTCCCGTTCTCTTCTCAAGCTCATCGATCAGCTCTTTTGGAAATCCGGTCTCAGTAAAAGTCTTAAACGGTTTTGTGATGTGAAGTCCCATCATTTCCCAGTGTCCTGTCATAGTGTCTTTTCCGGTACTGACTTCTTCTAAAAATGTATAATAACCCATTGGTCGTTCCACTGCTGCAACCTGTTTCAACGGATGAAGATTTGCAATTCCAAGTTTCTGAAGGTTTGGAATCGTAAATTCATCTACATTCTGGGAAATATGTCCCATAGTATCTGTTCCTTCATCCCCATACTGAGCCGCATCCGGCATTTCTCCTGCCCCAAAAGAGTCTATTACAATAGTAAATATTCTCTTATATTTCTTCATGGTTTTTGTCTCCTTCCTACTCTTCCAGATATTTCCTCATTTTCACGAACTGTTCTTGAGATACGGTAATCTTTCCGCTTTCCAGGGTGATCAGATTCTCTTTTTCCAAGGCTGCAATACTTCTCTGAACACTTCTCACATTGAATCCACCTCTGTCGGACAGAGCTCCGTCTGTGTCTTGTTCAGCCGCAATATGCAAGTATTTATTTCTCTTTTACATGCGTAGGACTCTACAAGATACTTCATCAGACGTTCCTTACAGCTCATGAACATATATTTACGGTGATTTACGCTTTCAGATGTCAGGGTTGACATCACGTTTTTCGTCCGCAGAAGAAGTGCATTTTCATCATGCTGTATGAGCAGAAGGAAATTGCCCGTCTCAGACGTGAATTACGTGATACCCAAGATGCACTTGATGTGTTAAAAAAAGCAATCAACATTCTGGGAAAATGACGGAAGCCATTTATCTCGAAGTATCTGAGAAGACGGAAGCTGCCAAAAAGGCTGGACGCCGGGTTTCCGTCTCCGGAATGTTGAAATTTTTAGGTGTCTCTCGCTCAGGATATCTTGCATGGCTCCACCACGTACCTTGCCTTTCAGTTGAATCATTTGTTTTATCCTGGTCAAAAATCTACCGGTACTCTTACTTCCACGCCTTCCAGATATCCGGCTGATATCCAAGAGTGGATTGTTTTCCATTACGAACCACCGGTGTCTTAATCACCTGCGGATTTTCCAGCACCTTCTTAAGTTTATCTTCCTCTGCAATGTACTTAATGAGCGCAAGCAGATCCTTATCCTTGCCCTCCCAGTTGATCATATTTTCCAGTCCACCATTTGCCTGAGCAACTGAATTAAATTCGCCCTTGCTCATGCCCTTCTCTTTCATATCAATAAACTGAAACTTGATCCCACGTTCTTTAAAGAAACGTTCTGCTTTCTTTGTATCATTGCACTTCTTTGTTCCAAAAATCTGTACGTTCAAATCAATTCTCCTTATCCATTGCCATATGTATCATTTTCTCGAAGGATTCTCTAAAATGCTCATCATCCTCCGATGTTCGTTTTCTTGGGCCTCTTAAGTGCTTCTTTCCGGATGCCCTTCGTGCTTTCTTATTCAGATGCCGCTCCATAAGCATCTGGTCAATATTTTCATTGGTATACCATTTCCCAGATTGATGAATCGCATACGCATTTTTTCCAAGTGCCATTGCCGCAACTCCATAATCCTGTGATACAACAATATCGCCCCTATGACAAATGCTGATCAGTTTATAATCCACGGCATCTGCTCCGGCTCCAACTACAATCACCTCACTGTAATCAGAAGATAACACATGATTGGTATCACACAATAACGTTACCGAAATACTGTGCTCTTTTGCAACTTTTTCAACAATACCGACTACCGGGCAGGCATCTGCATCAACAAAAATCTGCATATCTTCTCCTTTAATTACACATAAATGGCGTACGAACCTCGACGAGATTACCACTCGGATCATACAGCCTTACAAGCTTCTGCCCACCTGCAAGTTCTGTCAGTTCTGTGGCATATCGAACGAAATACTTACCAGATTCATATTTCGCAAGCAATCCATCTATATCAAAGTCCTCGAAATACAGTTCCATCATGTTATTGAATGGCGTAGAAGTTTCATTCAATGTTTTCCCCCATACGTCGGCATCCTGCAAAACAAGTCCCTCCGATAAGATCACATTACCTTCATTCTTAAGAATCACTTGCAGTCCAAATAAGTCCTTATAAAACTCTATAGATTTTTCTATATCATCTACCACGATCAGTACATTTTTCAGCATATCCGTCACCTCACAATCCGCTTTGAGTCAAGCGAATATTCGCAATCCGCATGCGGTTAAATAATCTTTCCAGACAAATGATCAATTTCATGCTGGCAAATCTGTGCTGTCCATCCTGACAATTTCTGGCGCTGTTTTTTCCAGTTGAAGTCATAATATTCTACTTCAATTTCCTGGTATCTGGTCGTCTTACGAACACCATCCAGAGACAGACAGCCTTCTTCTGTCTCATACATATCACGCTTTGAAACAATCACCGGATTGAACATCACAACATCTATGAATCCCATATTTACAATGATGATATTCTTCTTTACACCAATCATATTTGCAGCCATACCAACGCACCGTTCCCGGTTTGCCCGCAGTGTGTCCTGCAGATCTTTTCCAACCTGAATATCTGCTTTCGTGGCTGGTTCAGATGGCTGGCCTAAAAAGAAAATGTCTCTTACAATTTGCTTTACCATTTTTTCTCCCTGTAGCTTTCATTCTACTTTTTCCAATTTATTATTTACATCGAGACAAACTTTGTCTCCTTCATTGATATTACGCTCATAGAGCCTGGCGTCCTCCGCTTTTACTGTCACTTCTTTTCCTGAAGAATCCATAAGAGTCACTATTGCCATGACTGGTGCATCATCCGGTCGTTCTTCACAACCAAAATTCAGATCTTCATCGATTCGTTTTACTGTGTACATCATAACTCAATTCCTCTGGAGATAATATTAAGAATCAGTTTTCTACATACCTTCTCCGATAATATTCCATCGTACGATACTCAATAATATCTTTCTTCCATTTGCTTCTGTGTCAACCAGACTGTTTCCTGTTCAGGGTTTATTTGAACTTCAATATTAATATCACCATCCGTAAATAATATTATTTCATTTTTCATCTATAAGACCTCACATATTCTATCCTATTACACTCGCCCCAAATGGCATAAAAGAGAGTCTTGCCATCTTGAAAAACTGCTTTCCAAATGGAATTCCAACTATCGTAATGCACCAAATGCAACCAACTATTAGGTTTCCAAGTGCCATTTCCCATCCAAAAAATATAATCCATATAAGATTTACCAGAAACGAAAACATGCCATTTCCATACACGATTTCTTTTCCAAACGGCCAGAATGCCAGGGTTGCAAATTTAAAGCATTGCAGACCTACCGGAATTCCAATAATTGTAATACACCATATGCATCCTGCAAAAACCCAGGCCAAACCGCCCAGTAATCCTCCAAATATAAACCAAAGAATATTACCTATCGTTCTCATGACAACACATCCTCCTTATCAATGTTTAATATTCTTTTGCAATTTCCTCTATTATCTCATATATCTCTTTGAATTTTTCTAAGTCCTCTGGAGATCTGATCAGCATGATTTCTTCGATTTTTCCGGTCCGTATATCTTTAAATTCTGCTACTTCTTCTCCGGTGCAAATGCTTGCACGAATAACAGGTTTCATATGTTCTCGGTCATATGTTTTTTTCACGATTTTCTTTTTGAATAATCCCATGCTACCTCCCCATCTCCGAATATCTTCGACAACAAGATCAACTATCTAATTCCTGGAACATTTTTCTGCATCAATCGCAAGTACGAACATCAACGCATCCAATGCATTTCCTGGATCCTGCACATCAATAACATATGTATCAGTCATATGAAACAATTCTTTACTAACCCGTGCAATTGAATAACCGCTTCGATCAAGAATGCTATAATCCCATTCCATAATTGTTCCATCAATATGCCATCCATTGTAATCAATATTATAATGTGGCGTCAGGAATGAGAATTCTTTGCTCAGGCATCCGATATAACTGCCGTTTTTATAAATTTCAAATTTAGGAAGAAAAGTAAGTACTTTCTGAACAACCATTCCTACTTCATTTCCATAGGCATCATAAATTACAAGTTTATGTCCCCAGGACAACTGACCTTTTACTACATAAACAGTGTTGCCTGCTTCATCATAGATATCATAGCTGTCAAACCATGAAAACAACCTTTGCTTAAACAATAATTTCATAACTTTTCACCACTCTCCAACAAATATAATCATTCCTTATGCGTCTGATCTGGAGTATGCATTTTTCATCTGATTGCTCAGCTCATACAATACTTTATTCAATGTATCCTGCGTTTCTTTTTTTACCATGTCAGCGATTTTTTCATTTGCCTCCTGACGAAGCTGCATACGTTCTTCTGCGTTGCTTTCTTTTGACAGAAGTTCATCATATTGATTGATATATTCATGGCCTTTTGACATGACTCTTTCCTGATAACGTTCAATATGGAAAATGGATTTACTATAAGAAGCATCTGCCATTGCTGCGATCATCCTGCTTGCCCAGTAAAAATTATCTGTTGAAGCATCTCCGGTCGTATTGGAAAAATACTCCGGTACTTTCTCTACATCTGTGTAGAACGGTACGGCTGTATTAAATACGTTTGAAGCAAATGCTACACATTCGAGTGACCGGCTGTCTTCTCCTGCGTCCGGTCTCATCTGTATGATTCCCAGGAAATCTGTCCG
>OGPZ01000216.1_pt1 | contig 54131 bp, 32 predicted proteins | sample 1553111 | NCBI WGS metagenome assembly OGPZ01 (sample SAMEA2579968, study PRJEB22360) | human gut metagenome
CCTGCGATATAGTTTACGTTCTTTTTGAGTTCTCTTCTACTTGCCATAATCTTTATATTTAATGGTGAATAATAAAAAAATACTTGCGGTAAAGATAGGCACTTTCTTTGATTTGGGCGAATAATGGCGGGAAAAAATGAAAAGTAAGAGGCTTTTAATATCTTTTATATGTATATAAACAAAAGCCGGTTAACTGCTTAAAACAGCTGACCGGCTTTGACTACTAAATTACTTTCCTAACAAAGTTATCTAACTTACTGTGGAGTCCCAAAAGCTGCAAACTCGTAAATACCATCTGCCCACATGGCAGAATTGCCTTTATGTACGTTCACAACACCGTATACTCTCAAACGCAAATATCTGTAAGATGCAGGATCTTCAATGTTTAAGATCAGAAATCCTACTTGCCAGTTTTGTCTACCATCCACAAGCATTTTATAACTCTTTCCATCTGTACTTCCTTCAATCGTATATTTGTAGGCAGCTTCAGAACCATTGACCAGTCTTGTAGAAAGGTTAATCTCTGAAATATTTGCTTCTTTTTGCATGTCTATAATAAACATGTAAGGTACGCCTGTAGGTGCATTCGAACTTTTCTGGAAATAAGCTGAAGAATCCAGATCGGCTCCGTCAATGATACAATCAGCTTTGATTCCTTTCACACCAGGAACCATAGCTTTCACAGTGGTGTTTAATGTCAGATTTTTGCCATTCTGTATAGGTATGAGTCCATATTGCTCATTAAATTCCACATATCTGTAATAATCCATCGAAGCATATCCTTTATTGAATGCAGCGATAGAAATTCTCGGGAAATTACCATCTGGAGTTTTATATTTCCGTTGTGCTCCCCAGTGGTAACTCCATACCCCACAGGTGTTTTTTACCATACTGATTCTGTTGAACTGGGCGTCGAAAGTTGTATTATTGCCGATTTCTCTTACTGGCGTCCATTCACCTGCTAAATCTGATGAAGCTGTATATACAGTTTGACTGGGGTACCATCCGGAAGCTTTTGAACTGAAAAAATAATATTCTCCGTCTCTTTTAATAATAGCGGGAGTTTCTCTGTGCAGCCCTTTGCATATTGTATTGACTAATGCAACAGGCTTAGTCCAAGACTCATCTAATTTATAGATGTTTATGTCCTTATTTGTATTGGTGGCAGACAGAAGGTATGCTGTATTATCGTCATCTATGAAAAGTGACTGGTCTCTTGAGTCATGTCCCAATGGCCGTTCCATTGTACCCACTTCCAGTTTGCCTTTCGGAGTGATTTGTGCCAGATAAATCTTGGCTGCAACATAACCACTTTGATCCTCATAATGTGAAGATAATACCACCTTTCCTGTTTTTGGATTATATCGGAAAGCATTGCCCTCAAATTTCACATTAGGATAAAAAGCTAATTCCCGGGGAGTACTCCAGCTTCCGTTGAGTCCGGTCTTTGAGTAGCTTTCGGTAACTGACCAGCCTTTTACTTTTTGTCCGTCTACCTCTTTTTCTACATTTTCTATTTTGTAGGAGAAATACAGATCGCCGATTTGCATACCCTGTGGTTTGTCGGAAGTAGCTTTAGTTATATATTTGCCATTCAGATTATCATATACTCTTCCTTCACCAATAGGGGTAAATGTGCTGGCTTGTTGTGAGATGGATGTGGCTACTTTCTGTCCGTTTTTGAATGCCTCTACATAATAAGTAAACGTTTTTCCGTTTGCCAAACCATAGTCATCATAGGTATCTCCTTTGGCTTCTCCGATTAGAGTACCATCTCGGTATATCTTATAGAGATCGGCATCTTCCAACTGCATCCAATTTAGCTTTATATTTCTGACATCTTTCTCACCAACAAGTTTAAATGCAGTAGCGGTGACCGCCCAAACATCAGTAGATTCTGTTGTTATATCTTTAGTATGAGCAGCGAAAGAAGAAAGTGTCGATAGAACACAAACCCATATAAAAGAGAATAAAAAAAGAATTTTAACTTTATTCATAATACAATTGATTGAATTGATTCTTGAGTGTTTTTATTTGATTTTACACACGAGAAAATTATTTGATTTTCATTTGTTGCAGATTATTAGCCCTGTATGTAGCGGAGAATATGTCCGCTTCTTTATACTTGTATTTCTCAGAATCGAAATATACGGCAAACTCCTGCATTAGTTTTTTTGAATAATCGGTAAGATACAGATTGGTCCCGTTAAATGTATTTGAACCGGAAACAGTGATGCATTTCTTATCTTTAGCATTTTGTATTTGGTAATATCCGTCCTCCTGTAGATTGAATATCCAATTTTGAGTATCGTCTTTCTTTTCAGGGTTCAAACGCATAGTTCCAAATAATGATTCTAAAAACTTCCCAGTTTTGATGTCTTTCAGTTTGTATACATTTGGAGCACTTGTTTTAATAAATTCAAAACTCAAATTTATGTCATCATTATCGTCGGCTATGCTGAAACCATTAGCTGGCTTAGATATAAGGCGGTCTGATTCTTTTTCTAATAATGAATAAATATTATTAGGAATGATGCTCTCTGCTCGTTTGTAACGGTACATGCGATTGAATACATTTAGATTCCATTGGTCATACCATTTTACTACAGGATATCCTGAACGCATACTGATAGGTAACCATACATGATGTGATTTTTCTACATTTTTAGAATTCCAACGGTCGCCCATGTAAATATAAGCCTTTTCTTTACCATTCACTTTAAAAACATAGCAACTTTGTGAGTTATAGGTTACTTGTTTGAGCTTATCTACTGCGAAATTGGGACCTGTATTCCATTTTCCAAATATTTCAGTACTATAAGCTGTCTTTCCAGGATTAGGTGCCCATCCTGTACAACCGGAAAAGAGTCCGTAGTAAATATCACCAACTTTGAAAATAGCGGGAGCTTCGTATTTAAGCCCCTTTAATATTTTTATTTCTGTCGGAGTGGGTTCCAGATAGTCATCTCTAAGAAGTGATATATTCATGTTGGTATTCATGTCTGTTGAACAGAAATGATATGCTTTTCCATCGGAATCAACGAACACGGTTTGATCACGTGATTCATTTTTATTGGGACGAAAGGTCTTATGTAGTATATAAGGCCCCTCTACTTTATCACTGGTTGCTACGCAAACTCGTGCAGCTCCGTAACCCTTACCGCTTTCCCAATGAGTCCACATAACCCATTTGTTTGTTTTAGGATTATAAATAACTTTGGGACGTTCAAATAAACGTCCTTGAGATATGTCATTCATGTCTTCTCTGGCTTCTCCTTTTGTCTTTAATGAGAGCCCCAGTCTTTTCCAATTATATAAGTCTTTGGATTGATAGCAACTGACTCCGTTGGAGACTGAGCCGGTACGATCTTCTCCAAACCAATAATAATAGCCATTGTTAAAAACGACACACCCGCCATGCGCATTAATTTGTTCACCATTTATATCATTCCACAAAACACCCGGACTAATCTGGGCGTTTTGTGAAAAGATAGTATTGAATGAGAAAACAAAACAGATAAGTAGAATAATCTTCATGTTTTCGTTATTTATTCTGTAATATTAATAGTTATTTCAGGTTGTTCCGGAGCATAAGCACCACTTAAATCATAAGTGAAATATTCTATTTCGGCATTATTATTTTCGAAGCCGATTTTAGGAGAATAGGTTCTAGATGTTCCGGTAAGTTTTACATTATCTACATCTAGAGGAGAGATATTGGCTCCCCATGTTCCTGCCTGAATCTGAAATATTACACGTATTTGCTTACAGGTAGGAGAGGTTGTGAAATCCAAAGAATAAGTTTCCCAAGTATCACTGGCTATTTCTGTCTCTACTTTCTTTTCACGGTCTTCTACTTCTTGGATGAACATTTTCGCTGTTAATGTTCCCTTTTTCTTATCAAGTCCTCCTCTAGCTAGTGCAGATAAAGTGTATGTTTCATTAGGGGCAACATCAATTGTTTGGTTAATGTTACCGTTTCCCCAGCCACCTGCCCATTTATAAGGCTTAATACGAAAAATATGGTTATTAAAATCTTGTTCATTGTCTATTTCCTGAGGAAGGATGAATTGTTCATTATTCCAACGATCGAGGATTGCAATATTCCATCCTTCTATTGCTTTTACTAATTTTCCTCCATCCATATAATCATATTCTCCCTCAAATCCTGGATTTTTTAAAAGATTCTCTTTGGGTTCACCGTTTGCAACAGCAAAATCCGACTGATTTCCATAATCTGCTAGACGTATGGTATCAATGGGGAATCCATCGCGATAAACAAAAGCTCTTTTGTCTGGGGTGATTGCATAACGGTAAGTATGCATGCGATTGTCATTATTGTAGAATTTGCCTAATCCTCCTTCTTGTTTAGTTAGAGGATTACTAAATCCTTTCTGACTATTGGAATTATAAACGCCTATTGAAGTTGAGGCCACGAAACCTTTTATGCCATACCCATCATTATCTACCATATAGGGGTGGAACTCATCTCCCTCTTCATTTATTTTCACTCTGAACTCAACGGTATATCCTTTTTCAGTCGGTTTAAACTTGGTGTTTTCAAAGGTTTCATTCTTTCCTCCTTTATAAATGGGAGATTCCGCTATTGTTTTAGTAGGGAGAGGAGTGCCTATTCCTTGTATTCTGATGTAGGATCTGCTGTCTCCGCTACGCAGAACAATTATGCCTTTAGTCTCTTTTTTAGTGCTATTCAGTGTGACTGTAATTTTGGCATTTTTAGTGTTTGCAGGTATATTGGTTGGACTAACACTGAAACCACGTGGAACGGTAATTTGTATAGGTTGGTCATGTTGTAGGTTTCCAGTATTAATTGTAAATGTAGCTGATTTTCCAGTTCCGTTTACAGTTAATATTGGAGCATTGTTCTTTTCATCAGTAATGCCATTGTCATCATCTGATTCTTTTTCCTTGTCTTTTTCATCTTTAGTTTGATTTATTTCCTGTACGCAGGAAAATGCAGATGAGTACATTGCCCAAATATTATTTGTGATAACACTCATTGACAATGTTAGAAAAATAGATTTGAAATAGTTTGTTTTCATGATCAAAAAATTATAAGTGATTATTTTATTTCTAAATAATAAATTCATGTTTCCACTCTGTTTATTTCTCGTTTGCAAAGTTGCAGAAACTATTTATGATAAGAGTCCTTGAATTAATCAAATACGTATAATTTTGAATTAATAGTTTTTATGGAGGAAAAAGTAGGTCTAAAAATCATTCATGAGGTTTGAAAATCATTCATAAACATCATTTCATATCATTTTAGTTCTATTTTATAGTTAAATGACTTGCTTGAAAATATATTTTGCTTTAATATTGTGCTAAAATAATAAAAGTACTATGGAAATAAAGAAATGGATTACCATATTTCTGCCATTTATCTTTAATATATGGAGTTTCATTGCTGCGCAACAATTGTCTGTTGACATACTTCCTTTAGGTGGACAATTACCTTCCAATTCTGTACAAAGAATTTTTCAGGATCGCGAAGGTTTTATGTGGTTTGGTACTCGTGAAGGGTTATCACGTTACGATGGCTATCGAGTATTGACTTTCCGATCTGGAAAAACGACCCCGAATCTTTTGACAGATAATCAAATAACAAGTATCACTGATTCATGGGAACGTGTATTGATTGGTACAAAGAAAGGGTTGAATATATTAAATAAGAAAACTTATGAAATTTATCATGTGGATAATGAAGAATTAAAAGATCAGGAAATACGTTCAATTCTTTTTGATTCTAAAGGATATATTGGGGTAGGTACTTACATTGCTCTATACAGATGTTCCAGTGATTTTTCTTCTTGTAAAAGATATGACAATTCTTTACCAATCACTAGTGTGAACTCTATTTATGAAGATGCTGATAATAATATTTGGGTAACTTTTTGGAGAAAGGGGATATTCCGCTATGACCGGGTGAAAGATACTTTTGTTAAATACCCAGCAGTTGGTAAAGAGAACAATCCGTTTTGTGTTTTTCAGGATGATAAAAAACAGCATTGGATAGGTACTTGGGGAGAGGGACTTTATAAATTTTATCCGGAAGAAAAAAAAGAGCAAATTTATATACCAGTTAAAAGTGCTAGGGATGGTGAATTACCGGAAAATGGGACATTTTTCAGCATTCAGCAGGATGATAGATATGGATATCTTTGGTTAGTTAGTGCTCGGGGACTTTATGCCATTCGGAAAAGAGTGGATAATCTGGTAGAGACTGTTGATATTAGTGATATTTCTTCAAAATTGAATAATATATTTAGTGAAATATGTAAGGATAAAGCAGGTAATTTGTGGATTGCTTCCTTTAATGAGGGAGTATCTTATATTAATATGGATAAACCTGTTATTTTAAATTATCCGATGCCCTCTATTAAGAAGACAATAGGCTTAACTACCAATATCCAAGCTATTTATAAGGATAAGGATGGAGACATCTGGATAAATCAAAATCGCTTAGGATTAGGAATTTATAATAAAAATAGTGATAAGATTATCTGGTATAAGGATATACCGGACTTGAATGGTTTGCCAGGTATGGAGACTATTAATTTCATAGGATATTCTTCTGCAAATGATGAAATCTGGGTCGGTCCATCTTATCAACCGTGTATTTATACAATGAGAAAGGAGAATGGAAAAGTACGACTTATTTCTTGTATAAATTTGCAGCAATATACAAAAGGGACAGGCAATAACCCACAATTCTTTTATGAAGATAAAAAACAGAATGTATGGATTGTAACCTCATTGGGATTATTGGTAAAACCTGCTAATAGTCATGATGTATTAAAGGAAACAGGTTTTCTTCAAAGAGAAATAACAGGCTTAGCTGAAGATAATTTGGGACATATATGGGTTAGTACTAGACGCAATGGCGTTTTTTGTTTGACTGTATCTGAAAATTTCCAGATTAAAAAAGAAAATATAGTGAGGTTTGATATGGAGTCAGGACGTTTGATAAGTAATAATATCGAAGACTTATGTACTGATCAAGAAGGACGAGTATGGATGGGAAGTCAAGAAGGCTATGTTTTTCTATATAACCAAAAGACAAAAACGGTTGAGGATTATTCGGATATATTTCCTACCTTAACAGAGGGGGTACAGGATATGAAGATGGATGATACAGGTCATCTTTGGATTTCTACGAACAAGAAGATTATAGAATATGATCCTAAAACTGGAGGGCAAATTAGTTATCAGGCTGGACAGGATATTGTTGTAAACTCTTTCCCTAAACATTCTTGTTTCAAAAGCCCAACCGGAGAGATGTTTTATGGAGGGAACAGGGGGATTGCTGTGTTTGTACCTTATAAACAGTTGGCTGATAAACCAAAGAAAATCCGGACACATATTGTAGATGTGAAAATGGATGACGAGTCATTATTGACAGGAAAGACTAATGAACGTTTTAATTTGCTTAAACGGACATTAAAACTACATGCTGAAGATCAGAATATTGAAATTGATTTTTCTTCCTTAAATTATAGCTTCCCAACCAAAATACAGTATGCTTATAAAATGGAAGGAGTAGATAAAGACTGGGTATATATTAAAGATGGACGTCGTTTTGCTTATTATAATCGGCTTCCAAAAGGGAAACGTTCTTTTTGTGTGAAGGCGACAGATGTAAACGGGCTATGGAGTAGTCTTGTGACAAAGATACAAGTAGACAAAGCTCCAGCATTTTACGAAACCTGGTGGGCTTATACAGCTTATATTATGTTTGTTTTATTGGCTGGTTATTCATTTTATTATAGAACAAAGCGAAGGATGCAATTGCGTCACGAGTTGAGAATAGTTCAGATTGAAAAGGAAAAATCGGAAGAGCTCGTTCAAGCAAAATTGCGCTATTTTACAAATATTTCGCATGATCTTCTCACTCCGTTGACTATTGTTACTTGTTTGATTGATGATGCAGAAATCACTTATAAAAATAAGATTCCGCAGTTTGAAATGATTCGTGCTAATGTAAATCGTTTGAAAAGGTTGTTACAACAGATACTTGATTTCCGTAAAGTTGAGAGTGGGAATATGAGATTGAAAGTGACTTCCGGAGATATTGTATCTTTCATTCGTGATGTTTGTAAATCTAATTTTATGCCTTTAATTCAAAAGAAAAAGTTGACTTTCACTTTTGAATCATCAGAGGAAACAATACAAGCATATTTTGATGCAGACAAAATAGATAAAGTCGTTTTTAACCTTTTGTCTAATGCTTGTAAATATACGGAAGAAGGAGGAGAAATAAAGACCATATTATCGACTTATTTGCAGAATGGTCATATTTATTTATCTATTATTATCAGTGATACAGGTAAGGGAATTGCTTCGGAAGATTTAGATAAGATATTTACGCGGTTTTATACTAATCAACATTGGGTGTCTAGTGAAACCAATGGCATTGGACTTTCACTTACAAAAGATTTATTAGAATTACACCACGGAACAATTAGTGTAGAGAGTGAAATAGAAAAGGGAACTTCATTTACTGTAATAATTCCTATTGATAAAGAGAGTTATGTAGAGGACGAGATAAATGTTGGGGCATTTCAGGGGCTAATCAAGGAGAGTAGAACAGATATCATAGATGTTGATATGGAGAATTGGGAGCAGTTTGAAGGAGGGAATACAGATGCTATGGTTAGTGACATCCGTCTGTTATTGGTAGAGGATAATGAAGAATTATTATATCTGATGGAGCGTATTTTATCTAGACGTTATCATGTTATAATGGCAAAAAATGGAATAGAAGCTTTTGAACTGATGAAAGATAATGAAGTCGATATTATAGTAAGTGATGTTATGATGCCCGAAATGGATGGTCTGGAATTATGTCGTGCCATTAAGGGAAATTTAGAAACGAGTCATATACCTATTATTCTATTAACAGCGAAAAATACGGCAGAAGATCGTATTGAATGTTATAATGCCGGAGCTAATGCTTATATATCCAAACCTTTTGAACTGAAGGTGCTTGAAGCGCGTCTTGATAATTTTTTAATGGATAAAAAGACTAAGCAGGAAGAATTTCGTACTGATATAGAAGATATAAATTTTAATTTGTTGGATGCAACGGATATTGATAAAGAATTCTTGAAGAAGGTAATAGAGGTTATACAAGAAAACTTATCTTCTTCTACATTTGACGTAATTCAGTTGGCAGATGCTTTGGCTATGTCTAAATCTTCTCTTTATCGTAAGACAAAGGCGATAATAGGTTTGTCTCCGGTTGAATTTATCCGGAATGTCCGTTTGAAACAGGGGGTAAAGATGCTGAAAAACAAATCAATTTCTGTATCAGAGGTTGCGTATACTTGTGGATTCTCTAATCCAAAATATTTTTCAACTTGTTTTAAGGAAGAATTTGGGGTAACTCCTAAAGAGTTTCAAAAAGCAGATACTAAAAATAAATGAGTAAATTATAAACATATTAATTTTTGTGTGATCTATCATGAATATCGACAGTGAATTTATAGTTGATATTCATGATATTTCTTAGGTGTATTAATTCTTATTACTTAAAAAATAATTGATTTTCGAACTTCATGAATCATTTTTGGATTAGCTATGATAACATAAATAAGTTATTTTATGATTGCTCCAATTTTAAACCCATTTGATTGATTTCTGTACTTTAACTTCCGGGGAAAGTCTCAATTTTGTCATTTGATAAATGAGTACTAATTTTAATTCTATGTAAATGAAAAAACGATTTTTTATATTGAGCATGTATTTGACTTTTATTTCTATAATACATGCGGCACAGCATGTGGAGAGTCCATTAATAATTTCTACTGCTGAAGGGCTAAGAGCTTTTTCAGAGTCTGTGAATAATGGAAATTCTTATGAAGGAAAAGTGGTCAAATTATCAGCTGACATTTGGTTAAATGATACAATCGGATGGCAAAGGTGGAGTCGACAAACAAAAATAAAGTCATGGACTCCCATTGGAACATCCAAGAGCCCTTTTGAAGGTACTTTTGATGGGAATGGACACTATATCGCAGGTCTATTTACGAAAGCTGGTTCTGAAACCTTTTTTCAAGGACTCTTTGGCTTTTTGAAGAAAGCAACAGTGAAAAATACTCATATTCGCTATTCTCATATCATTGCATACAATTATGTTGGCGCTATTGCTGGTTATATATCTTATAATACGCAGATATTGAATTGTTCAAATGAAGGTATTGTAGAAAATGAACGTAATTTTATCGGTGGACTTATAGGTTTTTCTTCCGGACAAAATCGTATTGTCGGCTGTAGTAATTATGGCAAGGTTTATGGTCACCGTTGTGTTGGAGGAATTATTGGCTATTTTGAAGGTGGGGCTATTTATAATTCTTTTAATAGGGGAGAGATTATCGGACGTTATGAACATGTAGGAGGTATTATAGGTGAATTTACGGAACCTTATCAAAAGTCAATAAAAGATACTGGATTAAAAGAACTTCCCAATGATACTGTGGCTAATTGTTATAATACAGGAATTATCATGGCGAGAGATGTGGCAGGTGGTATTGCGGGGCATATAAATCTGCATCCAATACAGGTCTCTACATGGAAAGTTGTGTTTGCTAATAATTATAGTTCTGGAAAAATTCGTACAGGATATCCTGTTGTCACTGACGGGTTGGTAGGTGTATATGCTTATTTTGCCGATTCTGATAATTTGGTAATACCAACTATTGACCGTATCAATCGTGATGGAGCCGCATGTTACTGGAGTGAAGAATCTTGTAAGCTGACCACTATCAAGAAGCCTCGTTTCGAAGGAAATAAAATTCGTTCTGACGTTTGGAATGGAATTATGTATGGATCGATGAAAATACCCGATTCTTTTAGATATTTCAGTGATAGTGAGATGAAACAGGATTCATTTGTCGATTTATTGAACAAATGGGTGGACAAAAAAAAGATGTTTAACCAGTGGAGAATGGATGAAAAAGGCATAAATGATGGATTCCCCATTTTTATAAATTAAATAAATACATATTATGAGGAAAATTTGTATTCTATTAATATTATTCCTGTTTGTAACAGGAACAATGAAGGGGTATGGACAAACTGAAAAGTTTAATAAAGATTCATTGACTAATCGTTTCGTAACTCAATTAAGTATATTTCCACAAGAGAAAGTTTATTTACATACTGATAAAGGCATCTATATGGCAGGGGATACTTTGTGGTTTCGGTCTTATATTGTAGATGCTACATTACATAGACCTTTATATGACAAGTATATATATGTAGAATTAGTAAGTCCTTTGGATTCTATTGTTTCTCGGGCATTGATACGTCCTGACAATGGGGTTTATCATGGTTATCTATCCTTGGCTCGTGAATTGCCTGATGGAGATTATACGTTGCGTGCTTATTCACGTTATATGTTGAAAAATGGAAGTGAATGTATTTTTAGACGTCCTATTCGGATAGTGACTGTTTCATGGAATAAAGTGAAGATGAAGTCTCTTGTGCAGAATAATAGTAAGTCGTCAGATTTGACTTTTAAGTTTACTGTCAGTGATACCCTTATGTCTCTTAGTCAGGCAACTATGTCGGTTAATAGACAGTCGGACATTTCATTGAAACTGTTGGAAATGAAAAATGGATTTATGGTAGAATGGGGTAAAAAAGATTGGAAAGGCAATACATCATGGCTTTTGTCAATGAAGGATAAAGATGATAATGTCTATCGCCGGTATCTGCCGATTTCTACCCGAAATGAAGATTATGATATGACATTTTATCCTGAAGGCGGATACTTATTGGCCGGACAAGCCTGTCGTATTGCTTTTAAAGTGATGGGCTGTACAGGAAATGCAGCAGATGTACAATTAGATATTGTGGATGAGTCTGGAGAGGTCATTACTTCTACTCGTACATTTCATGAAGGAATGGGATCGTTTATTCTAACTCCGGAAACAGGTAAGTCTTATATAGCAAAATGTGTGGATGAATTTGGGCGGAGAAAAGAGTTTAAGTTACCTTCTGTTGATATGAGAGCATTGTATGGATTGAGAGTTGACGTACAACGGGAGAATTTCAGAGTTTCTTTATTATCTGTGGATGAAGTACCTTTGGAACCTCTCTATTTAGTGGCTCATGTTCGTGGAATTGTTGTTGCATCAGAGGAATGGAAAGAACCTCAAAAAAAATATTTGTTTCCCAAGCAACATTTTCCAGCTGGTGTTGTACAGTTTTTGCTGTTAAACAAAGATGGAAAGGTGTTAAGTGAACGTCTTGCATTTTCAGATTCTTATCTTCCTACTATTTGTAATCTGACAATTAATGGTACTCTTACACAGAAGCGGGAAGCAGTTTCAATAAATATCAATCTTTTAGATGCCGATCAACGACCTTTGAGAGGAATCTATTCAGTATCAGTAGTCGATAGCAAATTTGCACCAGCAGATTCATGCTATAATATTCTTTCTCATCTGTTATTGACTTCTGAATTAAAAGGGTCTATACAGTCCCCCGGATTTTATTTTAAACAAGGAAGTGCAATAGCTCGAAATAGTTTAGATCTGCTAATGTTGACACAAGGCTGGAGACGATATAAGTTACCGGAAATTATTCAAGGAAAATATGAAACACCAATTTTGGAAAAACATAGTGAAATGGCAGTACAGGGACGTACAGTGAGTGCTGGAGGGGTTTTGATAAAATCAAGTAATGAACATCTTGTTTCAATTTCTGGTACGGGTAGTTTGAAAGGTTTCCAGCGAATTACTTCAACTGATAAGAATGGCTACTTTTGTTTCGATAGTATAGCCTATGTCGATGGCAGTGGATTTCATATTAACGCAGTGCAAGTGAAAGCGAAGGAGACTGGAAAAATCGAACTTTTTGATAGAGAGTATCCTCAAAATATTCCTCTTTATCCCCAAAGTCCGTTAGAAGATGATTCTATATGCAATGTACAGAAAGAGGATATGGAGATGATTACTCGTTTGGATAATTTGCATTTTATGTTGCAGGATGTCATTGTCAGGGCACCGATATGGGGGAGTCATGATTATAGTAAGTTTACGGATAGAGAAATAGTACGTTATAAAGATATGCGTACATTATTGAAATCTCAAGGTCTGACTATTTCTACATTGGCTGAAGATGCAGATGTTATGCAGACTCGGTTGAAGGCAGACGAAACATTAGCGGTGCGTGATACATCGTTGCTTAATGGATATGAGTCAGATGCAGTAGAAAGTAATTCTTCCCGATCCTCTCAATTGGTTGAAGATATGGTTTATTATGGAGACCAACAGATATTGTTGTTTGTTGATGATAATTTCTGTAAGCCGGATATATTGGTCAATTGGATCACTCCAGGTGATGTGGAAAATATGGTGTTAGTCAAAGATGTTGATCGGAATCGGGCGAACGCTTTGTTGCAGGGGACATTGAAGTGGAGCGAAAAATTTTATTTAAATACAGGTCGTGATTTGTGTCAGGCTTATTGTCGTATACCCCTTAACCAGAAAAAGATTGCAGTTTTAAATGTAACTACAAAGGATAACTTTGATTCACGTTGTTTGGGGTGGTGGTCGAAATATTATGATGGTATCCAGCAACGGAACATGCGGAATACTACATTCTATCCTTTGGGCTATCAACAGCCAGTAGAGTTTTATTCACCTAAATATGATACGACTGCTGAAAAAAACGGTGAAATACCTGATTTGCGTACTACTCTTTATTGGAGTCCGAGATTAGTGACAGATGAGCAAGGTAATGCAACTTTCTCTTTTTATACTTCTGACCAACCTGGTAATTATTTCCTAAATATAGAAGGTATAGCGGAAAATGGAGAACTGGTTCATATCATAAAAGCATTAATGCCATCAGATTAGAAGAAAGAAAAAGGTATGAGTGTAATTCTTGCAGTAATGGCTTGAACTATATTTATACCTTTCTGAATGATTTTTGGTAATATGCCATTCTGGAGGTATCTGAACCGTAATTAGGTCTGAATTTAGACCTTTTTGAACCAAATGTGGGACATAGTTTGATGGGATTTTACTTTCCTTTGTGGCATCGAGCTTTCATTATATAATGTTTGGGTAATTGAATTTATAATATCTTTTAAAATCTAATCAACAGATGAGAAATGCAATAATTCGTTTTTGCGCTATTGTAGCTTTGTTGGGATTTGGAAATGAAATAAGGGCAGTCCGAAGTGGTGGACACCTTTTTCTTCTGAATGATAGTATTTCCCCGGATGAAAATAACGGGAAAGTAATAGAGGAGTATGATTCTATTCGTGCAGCACATGCCTTGAAGGAAAATGCTGTAGTTTACGCTTCTAAAGACACGCTTGATTTATGGCGGTTGTCATGTTCTCCTTATATCTCTGTACAACAATACCTAAAAGGTACATTGCCTGGAGTATATGTACAGGAAACAACAGGTGAGCCGGGAAGTATTCAGAATATGTTGATTCGTGGATTGTCTTCTCCTGTTTTTTCTAAAGGAGATATGTCTTCTGCACAACCTGTTGTTTATCTTAACGGCATCCCACTATTAACAAATGACGCCTTTGTATATGGTATTAAATCGACAGAAGTAAATCCCATTGGTACGGCCACTAATATATTGTCCGGTTTGAATCTGGATAATGTGGAGTCTATTGAAGTAATAAAAGATGCGGCTCGCTTAGCGAAGTTAGGACCACTTGCTGCTAATGGGGCGATTCTAGTTAACATGAAAGATGGTTATTATGGTGGTAGTAATATGTTTGTTCGTGCTAATGGAGGTATCGCCATTCCTCCGTCAGATGTGAAAATGACAAATGCAGCCAACGATTACGCTTTTCGTATGCGTTTTACTGATTATTGTACCACTAAGGAGCAACGTGCTGCTTATTTGAACAAAATGCCAGCATGGATACAAGATGTCCGTGATATGAATTTTTTTGGAGAGCCGGGATGGGTAGATGATTATTATAGTATGTCACCTCTTTATAATTTTAGTGCTTCCATGGGAAGCGGTGGTAGCTTTTCAAATTATATATTCATGCTGGGCTATACAGGTAATAATGGGGTAGCTGATGAAACGAAGTTTAATAAGTTGACTGCTAATTTTGCCTTGAACATGAAGCTTATGGAGCAATTGGGAGTTTCCTGTCTGATTAATCTTTCACGTATCTCTCGTGATGGTAATCGTAATTTGCGTGATCGCTATGCAGAGATCGAGTATTTACCGGATTTGACAACTCCTCTTTCTCCTGTTACTTCTATCTATCGCTCTTATCTTGATGTTTATGAGGAATATAAGAAGAATGACAACTTAAACAATTTATTGAATGGTTATTTGGGAGTGAATTATAATTGGCGTGGATTATATGTAGATACTCGTTTGATGTTAGACTATAATACCAATGTACGTCATGTCTTCTGGCCTATGGATTTGATGGAATCAGTGAATTATGTATCCAATTATTCCGGATATAACCGTCGGTTGATCTGGCAGTCATCTGCTGATTATAAGTTTGATTTTTGGAAAAGCCATTTTTTAAAAGTGGGCTTGCAAGAAATTATAATGAAAAGTGTACAGCATTATAACTATACGCAAGGTTATGATGGAGATGATGATACTAAACCGACTACCAGTGGCGGTGGTTTCAAGCAGACGAAGCGATATGTCGATAAAATGCAAAATAATATGGTAAGTACATTGTTTTCGATTGACTATCGGTATAGAAATCTGCTTGATGCCCAGCTTGTGCTTCGTGCTGATGGTTCATCTAATGTACAGAAAGATAGTCGTTGGTTATTTACTCCGGCAGCTAGTGTAAGTTTAAATTTGAAAGATCTGTTATTGAAAGATATTAAACAGCTATCTGATTTGGCGATACGTGGTTCATGGGCCAGGATAGGACGTTACCAGGATAATAACAGATTTGCTGCAGGACCGCAATATACGGGAGAAGAGTTAACCGGTATCGGGCAACCAGTTATGTCTTCCTATTATGGATATGCTACGATAGCGCGCCCTTATAATACAGCTTGGGTTGGTTATGGGTTGGGATGGCCTTATTCGGATAAATGGAACATAGGTTTGAATACCTCTTTTTTCAACAAACGTCTTTCTCTGGACATAGAATATTATAATAATACAGATTGTGATTTGATTACAACTATTCCTGTAAATGAAGAATTTGGATATAAATATAGGTATGCCAATGGAATGAAAGTTCGTAATTCAGGAGTGGAAATGACTCTATCCGGTAAACCTTTTGAAAATACTAAAGGTTTCTCATGGGATGCTTCATTCTCCTTGGCTTACAATAAGAATGAATTATTACAATTGCCAGAAAATTTGAAAGAATTAGTTATAGGTAATCGTAAGCTAAAAGTGGGACATGCCATTGATCAATTCTGGCTCTATCAAAATGAAGGAATTTATGCTTCTGATGCCGAGGTTCCGGTACATAATGGCAAGAAACTTACTATGGGGGCTATTGCATTTGCAAAGAATGATCCAAAATGGAAAGATCAGAACAATGATAACCAAATCAATGAAAATGATAAAATATTAAAAGGGCATAGTCTACCGCCCGTAACTGGAAGTTTGGTTAATAATTTCAGACTAGGTCAGTTTGACTTGGGTATTAATCTTTTCTTTGCATTAGGACATGATGCTATTAATTATCGTTCCTCGCAACGTTATAATTTCCTTGCATTGGAGAACACACCATCACTTGAAGGTCTGCGTGAAATATTTTTCTGGCAAAGTACGTATGACAAGGATGATTATCCTTTATATAATCAAATGAGCGGTTTGACTCCTTATCGTGCAGAGCAAGACTTGTTTTTGGAGAAACTTTCTTATTTGAAATTACGCTCAGTAACATTAGGATATACATTGCCTATCAGGAAAAAGGCTTATAAAGGAGGTGGAAAGAAAAAAGTCGTATCCAAAAATAAGTTGGAAAATATCTATTTCTATGTGACTGGCAATAATTTACTCACCCTTACCAGTTTTAGCGGTGATGATCCGGAGTTGATAGATATGGATGGTTATTACAGAGGATATGGTCAGCCACTTTCTCGTTCGGTTATCGTAGGAATGAAGTTTAATTTCTAATCTAATACATTAATTATATATGAATCAGATATTGTGGATCAGAAAAAAGATAAAACCATTAGCGCTTGTTGCTGTTCTGTTCTTCTCGTCATGTAGTGATTTGTTGGAGAATGATGATGCATTTTTCCATGTAGCTACTCAAGAGCAACAATGGAATTCGCTGACGGATACTCGTGCTGCTTTGTTCGGTGTTTATGGGTTGATGCGCACAGCGTTAGGAGAAAACAATACTTTTTGGGCAGCCGGTGATTTACGTTTAGGTGATTTTTCTGTACGGATGCGTGATGATTTGCAAGCTATTCGTGACAATCGTTTAGATGCTCCTTATGAGAATATTCGCCAGATATCCAATTGGAATCGGTTTTATAGAGTGATTAATGCTTCCTGTGTTTTCATAGAGAATGCTGGTAAAGTGATGGATAAGGATGATGCTTATTCTGAAACCAACTATATATATGATGTAGCGCAGGTGCGTGCTCTTAGGGCATTAGCCTATTTTTATATGATACAGATGTGGGGAGATGTTCCGTTGATTACCCAGTCTTATGACAATGGTTCGTTTCCGGAAATGAAACGAACAGATGCACAAATTGTATTGAATTATGTGGAGGGTGAGTTGCTGGCAGTGGCTAAGTTACTACCCTTGCAGTTAGGATCTTCATCAGATAAGTATTATGATGGTGATACTAGTGCATGGCGAGGATTACTTATTAATCGTCTTTCTGTGTATGCTATGCTAGCTTATGTGGAAGCTTGGAAAGCCAATTATGTAGATGCAGAAGCATATACTGCATATGTGATCAAGAATATAGATACTTATATTAAAGGCTCTCCTGATTATGTCACTATTGCCAATTTAGTTAGTCCGACAGGAATTTTCAGTCAGGAGTATAGTAATGATTATAAGGCTGCCCGTTTGGTTACTTTTGGTTATAGATATGGTACGGATAATGCAAACGAAACAGGAACGGATGGTCATTTGGAGTCATGGACGTTAGCAGAACCAATTATAAGAAAGCAGTTACCGGAGATTTACGTGCCGATAGATACCTTAAAGAATCTGTTTATGAGCCAATTCACGACAGACAATCGTTTCGGATATGACGAGTTGTCGAAGCCGATGAAGTATTACTCTAACTATGTAACAGGACTTTCCAGAGAATATCCTATATTTTCAAAAATAAATGTTGTACGTGAAGGGAAAGATAATACAGGTGATTTGGGCGTTTTTACTTCGTTTATCATTTGGTCTCGTTTAGAAGATATTTTGCTATTGCGTGCCGAAGCTTTAGTGATGTTAAATCGTTCGGAGGATGCAATAAATTGTCTGAATGAGCTTCGTGGAGTTCGTAACTTGCGAAATTTGTCTTATTTGAAAGATTTGAAAGGAGATGCGAAAGCATTGTTAAAAGAAATCTTTCGTGAGCGTCGTAGAGAACTAATGGGGGAGGGACATCGTTGGTTTGACCGCATTCGTGAAGCGCGGACTGTTGGAGATGATGATGCGATGATAAAGTTGATTAATGAAGGAGGCATTTATTGGCCTATAGCAGAAGAGGTGATTAGAGAGAATCCTTCCATTACACAAAATGAATATTGGAAATGATGAAAATACAAAATACTATGAACAGGTTATTAACTATTGTATGTGGATGGGGGGTAATGTTACTTTCTTCGTGTATGGATACTTCTGTGGTAGATGCTGATATTTCAGGATTACAGCCGCAAGGCCTGACTAGATTTGATGGTACTATTTATGAATATTTACAGCATGGCGACCTTAATTTGGGAGTGACTTATGATTCATTGATGCTTTTAATGAATTATGAAGAACCGGACTGCCCGGTGGTATTGAAATTTTCCGAGTTAAAACGATGTTTGCAAGATGAGGCTGGACAGTATACTTTCATGGCGATTCCGGATTCTTGTTTTCGGTATGCTTTGCAAGAATTGAATCGTTATCGTCGGTTGAACGAATTGATGATAGATTCCGATGATTTCTCTGAAGAAACTCCGGAGTTGGAAAAATATGCTGCCGGAGAGCTAACATTAAATAAGTTGCTAAACTATCGTAAAGATATAGAGAGAAGAGATGAAAAGAATCCGGAGAAAAAATGGACAGATAGTTATATCTATAAGGATGGGTTAGATTCGTTGGTTTGCCGTTATATGACACCAGGCATTTACGATACAGAAACACTTTCCGGATTTTCTTATGTGGAGGGAAAGATTATACAAGGTTTACATAATTACCGGATGAATCTTGCTTGTCAGCGGTTGCCTGCTAGCGGGTTTGTTGGCGGAGGTCTGAAAGATCTTACTATTTATGATATGCGTAATACACTAGAGAAAGAAAAATGGGAGTCCGCTAAAATGTTGTGGACTGACATATATGCAAAGAATGGTATTATCCATGTTTTGCTTCCGCAACACGAATTCGGATTTGGACGATTTATTCAGTATTTTAGAAATGTAGGTCATGAAAAATAGAAGAAAGATATATAAATTAGGGTGGAACGGTTTACTGTGTTCATTATTGATAATAAATGCAAGCTGTATTGACAAGTATTTACCAGAGGAGAAAGATGCTTTTGATCGGGATGTCAATTTTACACGAACATCTTTCGATCCTGTAATGGGGCATACTGTATATTATACAGACATCTGCAATACAGGCAACTCTACATTACCTTTGACTTTTTCCATTACGGATATAAAGCATAATGATGGAACACCGGCTCCTGAACTGGAGGAATATTACCCGGTGCGGGTATGGAAAAAGCCATATCTGGGGACGGAGAAAACTATAGAGGAAATCAATGCTAAACGTGGAACAGAATATCGTCGGTTATTCGATGTAATTAAGCATAGTGGAGAAATAGTAATGTGGGGAGAAGCGAATTCTGGTATTCTACGTTGTCAACCCGATTCAGGGTATATTTTTAATATGGAGATTGCCAACTCGGGCGGCTTTAAAACGATAAAAAGAATGCGGCTTATGCCTAAACGGGAAGTAGACTTCGAACCTTCTATTTACGATTCTGAAACAGGTTTACCTGTTTCAGAGTTTGTGTCACCTTCTACTTCGTTAATGACTTATGAGAATAAGAACAGTTCTTCTTCCATATCCTATATAATTAAACCTGCTGATATCCATATTTATTTCAGAGAAAATAAGGATGCAGGAGAGGGGACTTCGCTTTCCATTTCTTTCTATGACCCATCTTGGAATGTTATTGACCCGCGCTGTTTTAATGAGACTTCATGGAATAATCTGTTTCAGGCAGGTTTTTTGAAGGATATAAATGAAAAAGAAGTTGTATATGATATGGCCTATCCGCTTCCATTGTTTACAGGAAAGAGTAATTACACGGATGATAAAGGAGAAAAGGCACGAGTTACGTTTACAACGAGTTACATGTCTAAATATGGTACTCGCCGTAGAGGGTACTTTATTTTTGAGTTTGCCATTTATAAAGAGGCACATTGGGACATGTTTATTCATTTTTCCAAAGGGATGCCTATGTTGGGAGACGCTAAGAGCAACAATTAATCTTAAATGCGAATAATAATGAAAAATAGATATACTTTACTTTTGTTTTTTCTGTTTTCCATAGTTGCGGATTCTGTAGCGCAGCAGCCGGAAAAGGTTACTATCAGCGGAACGGTATATGACAAAGCTATAGGAGAGACAGAAACATTTCCGGGTGTAAATATAATATGTCAGGACGCTAAGACTAAAAAAAGAATTGCCGGTACAGCTTCTGATTTGGAAGGAGCTTTCTCTATTAAGGTTCCAGTCGGTTCCGATTTAGTATTCAGCTATGTGTCATATAAACCTACTGTATATAAGGTGCGGAAAGCTGCTTCTGGCATTAGTATTTTTTTGGAAGAAAATGTCAATGAAATTGAGGAAACTGTTATTATAGGTAATCGTAAGGTAAGTAAGGCTAATGCAACTTCAGCTCATACGGTAATCAAGGCGGATGAATTAGCACAAACACCAGTTTCCAATGTGATGAGTTTATTACAAGGACGTGTAGCTGGTATGGAGGTCCAGTTGAATAACGGATTACCAGGAGCACAGGGGACATTCAATATTCGTGGTATTTCGGATATTTCGGTTGTGGGTGATAAGGAAACCGGATGGGACTTGGCTTCTTCTGCTCCTTTATTCGTGGTTGATGATATTCCGCAGGATGATGTAAGTGATTACAACTCCGAAGGATTGATTAGTGGTTCAGGCGTGAGTCCGCTTTCTACTATTGCATTGGAAGATATCGATAATATACAGATATTGAAAGATGCGGCTGCTACATCACTTTATGGCTCAAAAGGGGCTTATGGAGTAATTTTGATAACAACTAAAAAAGGAAATTCATCCAAACCCAAAGTAACCTATTCCGGTAACTTTACGGTTTCTACACCACCCAGTTTACGTGAAGTGGCTATTGGTAATGCAGAACGGAATATTCTGCGATGGCAGATATTGAATAATGATACGTCGCAAATATATCACGGTTATCAGGATATTATGTTCATGCCGTCTGTCTCTGATAGTTTAAACCCTTATTTTAATAATAATACCGATTGGCAGGAACAGTTCTATCGGGTTACTTATAATCACTCTCATAACTTGAGTTTTATGGGAGGAAGCGATTTGTTCAATTATAAAATCAATGGTAACTATTATACAGAAAAAGGTATCGTAAAAAATACAGATTTCGATCGCTATGCTCTGACTGGAAACATGAACTATAGATCACCTAATTCTAAGTTTACTATTGGTGTGGACATGAAGGTCAGTTTCACCGACAATAGTACCGGTAGTGGGAATGCTGTGTCACAATCTGGGGTTGCTAGTGCAGCAAACGCTTCTTCATTGCTTCCTCCACCTTCACTTTATTCGGCCTCTATGGATGCTTTACAGGTCTTCGGTATTACGAATTCAACAGTGAAATCCGGATATTCGGCTACTGTGAATCTGGGATATAAACTTCCGTTTAAGATACAATGGAAAGGTATTTTTAATTATTCATATGATGCGAGTGAACAGGAGAAGTTTACGCCTGCTATTCTAGCCAATAATGGTTATCAGGCCATTGCCTATAATTATAGCAGCAATACTTCAAAGATTTATGTAAGTACCCATGCTAGTCGCTCTTTTGATTTGAAGTATATCGGTTTAGATTTGACTGCAGGTATCCGTTATGATTCAAGAACAGCTACAGGTAATTCGATAACTTTTACCGGATTGCCCAATGATTATATTGTTGGTCCTGTCGGACATGGTAAATCAAGTGGAAAAGCTACAGTTAGTGAGAATCAGAGTACTTTCTCGTTGATTTTTAATCCGAGTATCAAGATCAAAACTAAACAAAGCTTTAAGGCAGGTGGAGATAAATACATTGTCGAGCCTTCTATTAGCCCGGAACTTAGTTCGGTATATGGTACTAAAACGAAATGGAATTTTAATCCCGGAATCGGACTTCGCTGGAATATTGGTTATGAAGATTTTATGCGTCCCTTTGAAAGTTGGTTGGATAATATGAATATTCGTCTAACTTGGGGGCAGGTAGTGAAATATAAAGCCACTCGTTATGATGTATGGGGTACATACGATATCAAGGCTGAAAATACTTATAATGGACAGTCTTATATCCCCATTGATTTTGCAAAGCTTCCCAATGCACAATTGGATCCTATTACAACTACTACATGGAATTTGGGTTATGGATTTTCATTATTCAATGGACGATTGGGGGCAACTCTTGATGCCTACTATAAACAAGTAGACAATCAATTGAGTGATATTTATTTACCCGATCATTCAGGATTTGATAAGATGCGAAGTACGGAAGTAAGTTTGGTCAACTATGGCTTGGAAGTAGCATTGACCGGAAAGCCTCTTCCTCTACGTAGTAAATGGAATCTCACTTGCGGACTAAATTTCGCAATCAATAGAGATGTTATCACTAAGTTGCCAAATGAAGCCCGCCAGATTTTAAATAATGATGCATGGGTTGCTAACCGGTTAGGAGCTAACACAACTTCCATGTTGCTTTATATAAATAAGGGAGTATATGCTACAGATGAGGATGTACCAGTCAATCCGGTGACAGGTAAGCGACTTAAAATCGGTGGAAATAATACAGAAGAAGCTTATTTCAAAGCGGGTGACCCCATTTGGGTAGATGTCAACGGTGACTACGTTATTGATGAGAAAGATCGTGTAGTAGCTGCCAATGCCCGTCCTAAAGTAACTGGAGGATTTTATTTTAATTTGAGTTATAAAGAATTCAGTATGCACGTAAATACTTCGTTTGTGTTTGGACGTGATATTATCAATACTGTGTTAGCAAGAACTTTTGAATCATATAGTAGCCCTGTAAAGAAAAATATAAGTGATTTGCGCAGTAATGCGGCACTTGCTCCTATAGAACGATATAATTTTTGGACAGAAGATAACCGTTATAATGCCCAATATCCTAATCCATATAATTATATCCATAATAAGATTATTGACCCTTTTAGAGAGGAGCAAACTCTTTTCGTAGAAGACGGATCTTATTTCAAACTGAATACGGTATCTTTTTCATATCGTTTCCCTAAAGAGTGGTTAAGCTTTTTCCGGGTAAGTGGTGTTACGTTGAAGGCATCTGTCAATAACATTTGGACTTTCTCCAAATACTCGGGCATTAGCCCTGAGAATGTGACAGGTTTAGGACGGGACAACTCCGGAGGATATCCTAATCCTCGTACATGGACAGTCGGTGTGACATTGAATTTATAATTAGTAATATAAAAAAGAAGGTTATGTTAAAATATATATCAATAGGTTTGCTTTTGATTTTTACATCCACGTTTTGCGGATGCAAATTGGATACGGATGATGAAGATAAGATGCCGGGAGATAAATTTTGGAGTGGATCGCCGGCTAATGCTGAAGCTTTTATGCTTAGTATATATCAAAGTTTGCGTACGGCTACTACATCATGCGGTTTTTTCCTTTATTCTGGAGATGTACGTTGTGCTCCTATTACAGGGCAGAGTACAAAAAATTATCTGTATTTGATTCAGAACAATATGAAAGATTATAAGGGAGTAAAGGATAGTAAAGAAGAGGGTAGTTCGAAGGACTGTGGAGCTATTTATAACTGGAAGAACATGTATAGAGTTGTGCAAGGTGCCAATATCATGATGGAAGAAATTACCAATATTCAGGGACTATCAGGAGAAGAGGTGGAACTGTATCGGGCGGAATGTTGTTTTTTACGCAGTTTGGCTTATTTTTTTATGGTGCGTATGTTTGGTGATGTTCCCTATTATACGGAAGCCTATTTTGCCAATCCATTGCCTCGTACTGATAAGTCTGTGGTACTTAAGAACTGTCTGGTAGATTTGCAAACATTTCTAGATAATGATCCGGAAGGAAAAATTCTGCGTTGGCGAAATGGAAATGGGAGTTGGCGTGCTAATCGTGGTTCTGTATTGGCATTAATGATGCACATCAATATGTGGCTGGCTTTTTTCGATGCAGACAATGCTCATACATATTATAGTGAAGTGAAACGCTTGGCTGAAATCGATTCGTGGATTGATGGTACATATTATTCCTTGCAGCCAATGGAACAGATGTCCAATGTGTTTAGGGGAGACTCTAATGAGGGATTGTTTGAAATAGCACAGAATATTACAATGGGCGAAATATTTAATACAGATAATATGTGGTGTACGAAGGTTGTGTATGAAGTCCGAAACCAGACGAAACCAGAATTTGCATATAGCGAGGCCTTTCTAACCCAACTTTATCCGAAAGAGACAAAGGATTTGAGAAAGGAATATTGGTTCAATTATTTATATCGTGAAGAGGAAACAGGTGGAAGTTCAAGTATTCGTCCGATAGAAATTATTAAGTTGTTGAATGCAGATGAATATAAATCCAGCACTATCCCGAATGCGGGTAATTATATTGTTTTTCGTCTTGCTGATGTAATCTTACTATATGCAGAAGCACTCAATAATTTGGGAGAAGTGGAGAAAGCATTACAAGAGGTTAACCGTATCAGACAGCGGGCAGGAGCTCCTGATTTTACAATGGAAGATGATTTGGATGCCTCTATTTACTGGGAACGTGTACGCGAATTGTTAGGAGAAGGGCAGTATTTTTATGATCTGGTACGAACAATGAAAATAGCAGATGCTTCTTTTGCAGTGTTCTCTGATGATAGCGGACATCGTGAGACGATGGCAAATTTGCGACAAGGTTCTTGGACATGGCCAATCTATAAAGGTGCACTGGATAATAATCCTTATATGTCTAAGAATATTTATTGGGAATAATGACTATGATAAAAGAGCAAATATAATACGAAGGTCATGAAAAATATAAGAAAAACGGTTTATGGAATATGCATATTACTACTTATTCTTTTGATGAGTAGTTGTAATAATGATGATTACTTGGTAGACGGAGGAATTAGTAACCCTTATTTCGATGGAAATGTAATGCAGTATCTGGAGTCTCGCCCCGACTTGTTTGAGGATTTGGTAAAAGTAATCAAATTGACGAAATGGAACGATATCTTGAGTAATGAAGAGGTTACTTTTTTTGCTCCTACAGATTTCTCCATTGATAAGAGCGTTAATCGTCTAAACTATTATTTGTATAATTATGAAGGGAAAGATCAGATCACGGACCTTTCACAAGTAAAATCTGAGGTTTGGGAAGATCTTATCGGTATGTATGTGATGGAGGGTAAATACCGATTGAATGATATTGCACAGATAGATACTACAGCAATAAGCATGCATCCGGGACAGACTAATCTTACTTATGATAAAAGTTATAAGATGACGATGGGAGTTTGCTATGGTGATGCGAATGGAATTAAATATGCAGGCTATAGACAGATTATGTACGCCTATCAAGATTTTGGGTATCCGGAATATGCTTATGTGTCATCTTGTAATATAGAACCTCATAACGGTATCGTACATGTTATCAGGCTTGATCATTACCTTGGATTTAGTATCTCAGCCTTGTACAGAAAAGCACTTGAGGCTGGTATTGATTATCCAGACAAGAACCGGATGACTGTTGGTAAAGAAGAAGATGAAGAACATTTACTAAAAGATGAAGAATAATGAATAAAAGATATTGCGATAATAACAGAGAGCAGCTGCGCAAAGCAATAGGGATACTGTGTATGATTGCTTTGTCATTGGCCGTAGCCAGTTGTAATGCTGACGAAGAAGATTCTATCAAAGAAAATCCTTATTCAGGCGGGCGTGAACCACTAACTGTGAAGTTGCTCTCGGAAACGCCTGATCCAGAGACTGCTGGACCAGGTGCGGAGGTTACCTTTAAAGCTGCTGGATTGGCTAAATACTCTCATAAAGCTGAAAATAAATTCGATTTTGAGTTTTATATATCCGATGAGCAGTGTGAAATTGCGGCTGCTACTGATTCTACCTTGACCATTATTATACCGGAAAATGTAAGTTCGGGAACAACTTATTTAGTTTTGGAAAATCAGATCTTTTACGGACCTTATTTTAATGTATCAGGTAGTGTATCTGTCGATCAGGGTTTTGAGTTTTATAAGACTGGTCCGAGTTACGGTTCTATTTTTGCTTGTGTACCTTGGTCGGGTAATACCCAACAAACTACAGAATTTTATTTGTGTGGTGATTTCGAGCAAAGTAAAAATAGCTCGTATGCAGGACTTTTGATGGTTAATAATGAGAAGGGCCTGATAAATTTTGGTACAGCTAATAAGTTTGCGCTTAAATATGGGATATATTGGCGTATATATGTTGATGATGGAAATACGATTTCTTCTTATTCTGCTAAGTTAAGTGGTATGGATTCTTGGAAAGCAGATAAGGAATCACCTAAAGCATTGTTATATGGTTGGTTCAATGATTATGAAAGGTGGTCTTCAGTAACGTTGGATGGATTTAGTTTTAGGAATGTGCTTTTAGTGAATAATGATATGACGGTTATGACGGAGAAAAGAAAATTCCCGGATCCTGATGGTAATATGAAAGAGATAAATATTCCGGTTTTCAATGGAGGTACAGATATGTTAAATGGAATTATACGTGCTTTCAGTACAACAGATGGAAAAATAATAGCTGTTACTAATTCCAGATGGCATGTACATATAGACTATGAAAATACGACTTGTAGCACAGACGGTAAAGCCATTATACCTGCAGAGATATATACAGCGATTAAATCAGTGATGAGGATGGATGAATACGGTACTTTGGATTTGGGGTATCGCCGAAGTATTGTCACTCCGGAGGAAGCATTACCAGGAGCGAATGGAGAAATAAAGGATGCATGTATGACAAATGATGAGTCGATCATTATTGTTGGTGATTTGACTGCATTTGATGGTAAAACTGCAAATAATATTGTAAAGTTAGATAAGAATGGAGTAGTGGATGATGTTTTTAGTGCAAATGTTGGTGCTGGTGCTGATGGAGAGATAACTAAGATAACTTATACGTCTTACACTGATGAAGAAGGAATACCGCAAGAACGTATTGTTATTGTAGGTGGTTTTACTACTTTCAATGGAAAATCGGTTCCTGGATTAGCTGTATTAAATGTAGATGGTACTTTTGATATGGAATTTGAATTGAAAAAAATGGAAGGTGGAAGACCTAATTTTGCAAAAATAGTCGATTTGACTCCTTATTCCGACATACATAAACCACATCTTGTTATTTCCGGGACATTTAATAAATATGCAGGAATTACTCGTCAGGGATTTTTGATTTTGGATATGAAAGGTAATGCCATTCAAGAATTTAATGTGCCTGGCAGATTCTATGGTGAATTGTATGATGCACAATATTCCTTGACATCAGATTATGCCAACGGGCTATTGTTGACTGGTGACTTCACTTCTTTTGATGGTAAACGAATGAATAATATTGTGATGTTGAAAGTGGATGTGAAGAATGTGGTAAATACGTATGAATGAGTAACCTTAAAACGAAGAGAAACAAGATGGAAACAATGAACTACAAAACAATAAGAAAAGTGGTGTGTAGGTGTATGACGGGAATGTTGTTATTGGCTGCCGTGAGTTGTGACGGCACGATGGAAGATTCGTTGCGCTACAATTACCCGGCATCAGGTTCCAATTATGACTCGGGACATGTACTGCTTATAGTGATGGATGGTGCCGCCGGACGCTCGGTGCAGTCTGCTAGAAATGCTGATAAAACTCCCAATCTGAAAACAATGATTGCTCATGCGATGTATACTGATTATGGATTGGCGGATGGAACCAATAAATTGGTCAATGATGAACAAATGACAGGAGCACGTGGATGGGCTAATTTAATGACAGGCAATACAGCACATGGCATAAAGACAGAAACGCAATTAGAACAGGCCGGAACAGTAGATAACTTTTTGTCAAGACTGGTAGATGCTGGTGCTTCTGTTAGTATGTACGCAGCCAGTAATCGGTTTCATGCAGCTTTTAGTTCGGATGATATGAACGCTCCTGAATTAGTAGGAGGGGATGAGGCTGTTAAAGAACATGTTTTGGAAGAACTGCAATTACCGCAAACATCCGATTTGGTTGTTGCACAATTCAAAGGGGTAGTCGATGCGGCTGATGGAATTTTTTATAAGGATAATGGAGATCCGACAGAGGATGTTTCGAATGCTATTGGAAAATTGGATAGCTATATCGGAGAATTTTGGAATGCGTTGAAAGAGCGTCCCGGCTATACCCGAGAAAGATGGCTGATTATAGTAACCTCTAATTATGGAGGGAGTTGTTCATCTATGGAATCCCCTGCTACCCATTACGACGACAGAACAAGAAATACGTTCACATTGATGTATAATCCTAATCTGGAATCCACAGTACAGGTCACTCCGGGTAATTCTGCGTTAGCTTATACTTTCTATACTCCTGCTTATTCATATGATAACCGATATCCGAATCCTACAACGTATGCGGAATCAGCACGATTGGGAAATTTGGAAATGGGAGAGTTTGTCTTTGACCCAACGACAAAAGAAATAGCTCCTATTACAATTCAGTTTTTCTTGAGAGCTAGTACATTGGGATCCCAGAAATATGTTATTATGTCTAAGAGTACTGATATGAATGAAGATAACAAGGAAGCTAATGGATGGTTTTTTCATTTTAATCAAGATAATAGTAATAGACGTATTTGTTTTGGCTTTGGGGATAAAAGAGCAATATTCCAGACTCAAAACGAAAACGTTCTTGATCTTGATTGGAGAGAGTGGCATGTGGTTACACTGACGCTGGAACCAGATCCCAAGAAAAAGGTGAATACATTGTTGACCATATATTTAGATGGGAAATTAAATAATTCTAGTAGCCAGACAAATGCTAATATGGTAAAATGGTATGCTGCGACTCCTAGTTTGGCAACATCCAAACAAGCGCCATTACGTATCGGAGGAACAGAAAATAGGGATTCTCAAAATACTCAAAGGAATACAAAAGGGCAGCAATCAAAGAATTATATGTATGTATCGAATCTCCAGATTTACAATAAAGCTTTGACTGCAGAAGAGGTGGAATTATATGCCGGAAAGAATCAACTTCATAAATTGGCGGATGCGTATCCTCTTTGGGATAACTTGGTAGGATATTGGCCCTGTGATTTAGAGGAAGATCAGTTAGAACCGATTATGAAGAATTATGCCAAAGATAATAAGGAAAATGATGATTCTGATGATTTTGTTATAGACCGTGGTGTAGCTAATGCATGGACATCGGGTAGTGAGGTATCTTCAGGTATGCATCCTATTCCCGAGTCAGATATAACATATTATAGTAAAACATTTAATACGGTAGACGTTTCTCGTCAGATATTTTCTTGGCTTGGAAAGACAGTGCGATGGGATTGGAATATGGAAGGAAAGGCCTGGAAGTTAACTTATACTCAACTTTCGGATGAAAACAATTAATGCTTAAATTTTACAGAAAATGAAAGATAAGATAGTTTATATGCTTCTGACCATAGGACTTGTGTGGGGAGCGATAGCGTGCGAAGATAAAGACTTTGAGGGAATTGTCTCTAATACGGATGATTACGTGTCTGAAACGGGAGGTGATTATTACGAAGGAGGAGGTATTGATGTCAGCCATTATGATCGTGCACGTGCTTTTCCAGGATTAGTGGATACATTGAAGGAGAAACGACTTGATGAGGCTATTGTGAATATCGATTTGTCCCGCAATTCGGTTGCGTCGGATAAGGTAAACCTGAAAGCAGTGGCACCAGCTATTTATAGTACCGGATTGTATGCAGGAGCAGGTGAAAAAATAACATTGACGTTGGATGATGATGTGAAAGGGCTGATTGTGCAGATAGGGGTTCATACACGTGATCTTTCTTCTTTAGTAGGAACAGCTTATTTGGAACGTGATGCAAAAATAACATCAGCTATGCCATTGTTTCAGGGGACCAATGAGATTCGTAATCCTTACGGTGGATATATTTGGATCAAGCGTACAGGAGCTAACAATTCTGATGCTCCTACGATTTCCGTGAAAGTAAAAGGTGCATATGCAGCTCCTGATTATATACAGGGAGAAACTGATGCGGACGAATGGATACAGAAAATAAATGAGACAACAGTACCATGGATTGAATTGCGGGGAGAGCAGATGGCTTTTTCTGTCCCCGTGAAGTACATGAAGCAGAAATTACAGCAGGGTAAGATCTTTGTAACTCAAATGGATGAGGCTCTTCGATTGTGGAACGATTGGATGCTTTGTTACAACGAGTTTTATGGGCTTGACGGAGAAGATATAGAGAATTATCCTGATTTTCCGAAATTAGAATTTCCATTTAGAGAGGTAATGGATATACACTTGTTAACTGAACGTTTTTCATATTACAGCACCACCAATGTGGAACTGCTTTCTTCTGAAGAATTGATTGACGCTATTACTGATCCCGATCAGATTAAGCAAAATGCTTTGAATATTTGTCACGTCATGGGATGGGTGCAGACAAATATGTATACGCCGACTTACTTCCCTACGGCTACTCTGACTAATTTTAATGATATGTATTTACTGATGCCTAACTATTATTTTTTGTATAAGAATGGGTGGTGGGGAGAAACAAATACTTCCCAGGTATTTTCAGGTAAAAAGCAAGGTACTAACGTTATGACTGGCACTTCTTATCAGTTAATGTCGTCGGCTTTTGACCATTTGTCGGCTTTTGCAAGAGCCGATAGTAGTAAGATCTTTAATGATGAAGCTAAACGGGCGGTGAAAGAGGATTATGGAGGCGACGGAGTGACTTGGCCTGCTGTGTTCTCCGTCTTTTCTTCAATATTAAGTTACAAACAGATTGATACGGGTAAGGATGGATGGAAGTATTTCGGTTATCTTAATCGTTTCCTTAGTAAACAAAATGAGGTATTTCCGACTTCCCGAAGGCTGAATATACAGGATGCCATGTTATCTTGCCTAAGTACCTATTTTGAACGTGATTTCTCGCAGTTATTCGATCGTTGGGGGATTATGGTGGGAGATGTACAACGTGAAGAGGCTGTCAAGTATAATCATATGGAAAAATGTATTTGGGATTATAATCCGTTTAAAAGAAATGAAACTGCGGTGTATGATGGAAAGGCATTTCAAACGTTGTCAGGAAAATATCCATACCTTCATTCACGTTCGGATTGGGCTGTGGTAGCCTATTCAGGCGAAGGGGATAACTTGAAACCAAAAAACTATAGCTATAATTTTACAGGTAACAAACATTTGACTAATTTGGACGATAATCCCGACAAGTACAATGAGGTATTCCGTTCGCCCTATAATCTTTTCGACAGCGATCGGGGGACCATCTGGTCTTCTTATCACGATCCTTATACAGATGTGAAATGGTTTGACGGAGAACAGAAGTATGCTTTTAAGGTAGATAGGCTATACTATGAAGCCAAGACACCTGAATATCCTTACTCCCTTGTGATCCAGCCTGGAAATGCGGGAATAAATATAGATGGAGTTTATATGGCATTTGGTTATCAGCCGGAGGCATCTATTTACAATGATGATGTGAAAGATTATCAGACCTATGATTTTCACCCTCAACATATTATAGTGGAGGTAACGAATGATCAATTGGATTATGATGATATAGATACATTGTATACAAATATTAAAGCAATTCAGTGGAAACGTGTGTATGATTCGAAGAACGACCCGAAGGGTGGAAAAGAGAATGGTCAGCAGTTTTGGCCTGACCGATGTAATACATTCTATATTGAGTTTGATGAAAAACAGATAAGTGTGACAGGTGTACGTCTTGTAATGGATACGGATAGCCACGTGGCGAAAGATCGTCCGGACAATTTTCCGACAGAAGAAAAACCGAACCGTCCGGAATGGGCAAATAAGTACCTGAATCGCATACAGAAAATTGCAGAGTTTGGAACGTTTTATTTTAAGGAGGATTGATAAATATGAAAACACAACAGATATGGAAATGTGGCTTCTTGGTAGTAATGGTATTGGGAAGTGTACTGACTGCATGTACCAAATATGATACGCCTATGGAAGTGGAGGAGGAAGGCAAAACAGCAAGCCGTGCCTCTATTGAAAAGTATGTACTTTGGATTAATCTCGATGGTGCTGGAGGAGGGGATTTGGCAAAAAATGCTTTTCCTGAGAATGGAACAATAAAGGGGATGCTTCCTCACAGCCGTTATTCCTGGAATGGAATGGAGGCAGAACATGTAGAAGGAGAAAACTACACCTCTACTGCAGAAAATGCAATTGCATCTGCGTCAATGCTGACCGGAAATATACCGTTGAGACATGGGATGTCGGATAATACTTACTTGTCAGAGCAGGTATTTGATCCGGATTTTGATGAATCGTTGAAAGCTTACCCTGGTTTTTTCCAGTATATCACTGATTATAACAAGTCAATGAAAACACTGGCCATTACACCATGGAAAACAATGAATGATGAGTTGTTGGATGAGGCAAGCGTCACGCTAACTTCCGGTTCGGATGAAGAAACATTGAGTAAAGCTTTACAAAATATTGATGAGGAAAACAATAGAGTGATTTATCTCTCTTTTCGCAGTGTACTAGATGCTGCTGTGAGTGGAGGTGGATGGAATACAGGAAATACGGCTTATGCAGAAGCTGTGTCGAAAATAGATGATTATATAGGTCAGTTACTGGATGCTGTCAAAGCACGTCCGAATTATTATTACGAGGACTGGTTGGTGATCATCACTTCCAATCATGGTGGAACAGCTGACGGTGCTTATGGGGGAATGTCTTTGGAAGAGCGAAACATGTTTGGTATCTTCTACTACGATCATTTTTCGCAACCGAAAGAAATGAATCCGGGAGTAATAGACGATGTATTGTGTTTTGACCAGTCATTTTATGGAACAGTCATTGATTCCATTACTCGTACTCCGGATCTGGAGGATATTGAGACTATGCGCCAGATTTATTCACCCGATTCGTTGGATGGTGGAATGACTGTTGAATTCATTATGGCAGCAAGACCTTCTACCAGTCATAGTTATGTACCTGGGACTCAAAATGGAGTAAATATTCTTACGAAAAAAAATTGGTACGTAAAATTAGATCATACCTATACCTCCGGAGCAGCTTCTTTTTTCGGACAAAGTGATGGAACAATGTCACAAAACGGAGCTGCTAATTTTTTAAATCCTATGGTTCACACGTTGACTTCCACTATGAAGCTTTATAGTTCAGAAGCATATATTGATGAGAATGAGGAAATAGGAAATGAATATGATAAAGATGGAAATTATATTGGTGGTGACAAATGGGGAAATATAACTCCTCCGTATACTAAATATACTTCCAAGCGAAAAGGAAAACTGGCTTTGTATAATTATTATGACGGGATAAAAAAAACTGCATCTAATTCTATAATAGAGAAAAATATTGATCAAAATGGCTCGTTTTTTATAGATAATGCCAACTTGGAGATTAATGGTGGGATGAGAAATTCATGTCGCTATATATTGGAAATTCGTATTTGGAATAAAGAATTTGTACCGGAAGAAGTTGTGAATTACAGCAATAAACTAAAGTTGACGGCTGCAGATCCTAATTATGAACATCTTATTGGTTATTGGCAATTCTATAAAGGCGATAACGGACAATATATACAAGACGATTCGATTGTTGTCAATCAGATAAAGACAGTGAAGAAACGGTTTGTAAAAAGCCGGACAATGGGTGCGGATGGTAAAGAAGTGGTGGAATATGAGTATAAGGATATACCGACAGAAGGCATTCGTTTACGGAAGAAAATGATTGGTGCTGATGGTAAAAGTTATTATACTAATATAAAGAAAGAGGAAGGGGATGTTTTGAGATATATGACTATGCCCAATACGTTGTATCAAACGTTGCTCACGGATGGAAGAATGATGGAGAGTGTATTACCTGTACCGGTCGTTTTAGAATGGTTAGGTATTTCTTATCCGACAGAAACCACGAGAGATCAAGGTTTTAAGACTTCCAAATTAGATGGTGTGGCTAGTTCGTATGAGGCAGAAAGTAAAAAAGTTGTATGGCGCGGTATGTTCTTAGGTGATTATACGAAAGATTTGGAATGGCGCGACTATGACAAATAAGTATTTTTTTTAATAGGATAAGTTTGATAAGGGTGTCTTGCGAGATACCCTTTGTTTTATACATATATTACTTCTTGGATCTAGAAATAATTGAAAGTATATAGGACAGGAAATGTATGTGAGAATAATTAGGGTAATATAAGATAGATAGTATTAATACGTAAATTGGAGTTACAAATGAAAAATGTATTTTTGGTACCTCCTTCACCTTTTCACTGGAATCCTTATCCAGAAAGGGAAAGCGGGTGAAGGAGGAGAGGTTTCATCACTCTTTCATTTAAATAACTTAACAGGGTTGATACTTAGAAAATCTTCTACTTTCATACCTCCCTCTCCAACAACCATTGTTGCGTATGGATGATACATTTTTCTGATTTCTTCGAGTCTTGCATTGTAGGTTTCGCTATTGCTTTTTACTTCAATCGTTACTATACGACTTTTCTTTTTCAGTATATAACCTACCTCTTTGTATTTTTCTCGCCAGTAAAAAAAATAATAGGTTTTTACTCAATGGCATCTACAAATATAAATAATTTATTGTTTTGCATTACCTTTATATTCTTATTCTTTGTATTTCACTGCTACCGAAACCCTGTAATTGCCCGGAACGGGTGTATAAATGGGTTGGTGGATAGTCCCTTTGTTTTGCAACTTCTTTTCTGCGATTAGTCTTTTAATATGGCGGTATGCAGTAATTTGTGTCATTCCGCAGAGGTACTGGAAGTCTTTTCGGGTGATCAATTGGTTTTCCGAAAAATACTTTGTCAATTCCATATCTATCTCCACTTCGGAAAGTCCGGCAGAATGCGGCCTGTATTTCGAACGGTGGAATTCCATATCGGAAAGTTCGGCTTTCAGTTTCTTATCTGCTTTGAATTTGATTGCTTTCAGTTTTACTTTATGCACTCGCTTGTCTTTAGGATCCCGTATTTCTTCTTCGCAGGAAAGAGTTACTTGTAGATATCCCAATCCGTCGATATGTACCTTTTTGCCTTCTTTAAGGCACTGTGCCACTTCGTATTTGAGTTCTTCCAAAGTTGCTATCACATCAGACGGGCTTAAAGAACAGCGGTCGTGAATGCGGTAAACCAATTTCTCTGTATTTACTGTTTCATAACTAATAGGACGTGCATGATATCTCACCTTGTTTTTCTTCTCCTTCGGCATCGGAGTCTTATATAGTTCAAATTGTACTGCCATAGTCTTTCTTTTTTCTTTAGATGTTTGTAGATTATCTTCCTGATATTCCTTAATTTTCTTCTTGATATTTATTACTTATCATTGCTGTGATAAGTGCTTATCATTAATGTAATATGTGTATGTCATTACTGTGATAAGATATTATCATTATTGTGATAAATAGTAAATGTCCGCATCAAAGATAAGGTTTAATTAGGAGATAAACAAGAAACAATAAGGTAAAACGCCAAGTTCATTTTTATAAAAATGAAGGGATTAAAAAGTTGTAAATTCCATATTCCGGATATTATATTCGCATCCATTAAATACTAAAAACGAAATTTTATGGACAAGAAAAGTGTGCTGCTTTCATTATGGCAGAAGTTTGTAAACCGCTTTTGTAAAAGCGGAGAGTGTGAAGGATTACTGGAAGAAATATCAAAGTCTTCGGTTAGTTGTTATGAGGTGTCTAAAGATAGGAAGGAAATAAAGGAGAAGGGCTCACTTTCTAAAGCGAAAAATTTGACTGTAAGTGTAGACCTTTTTTTGAAATCTCATTATGATTTCCGTTATAATGTTCTGACGGAAGAAACTGAATTTCGTTTGTTGGAACGGATGAACGAGGGACTTCAGCCTGTAAATCAACGTGTGTTGAACACTTTCTGCCTTGAAGCGCATGAGGCCGGTATTGGATGCTGGGATCGTGATCTGTCACGTTGTATTTATTCTACCCGCATAGCAGAATATCATCCTTTCAGGCTTTATCTGGATGAATTACCGGAGTGGGATGGCATAGACCGTGTGTCCGCATTGGCACGACGGGTTTCGGAAAATCCGTTATGGGAAAAAGGATTCCGCATTTGGATGCTGGGGATGACGGCACAATGGATGGGGGTAATGGGAGATCATGCGAATAGTGTTGCTCCCTTGCTCATCAGTACGGAACAGGGATATTTTAAATCTACTTTTTGTAAATCTTTGCTTCCTCCTGTGCTTCGGTGTTATTATATGGATAAGGTGGATTTAACAAGTCAGGGAAATGTGGAGCGTAGACTGGCGGAGATGGGACTTCTCAATTTGGATGAATTTGATAAGTTTTCTCCTGCAAAAATGCCATTGTTGAAGAATCTGATGCAGATGTCTTCATTGAGGCTATGCAAAGCATATCAGAAAAATTACCGCTCCTTGCCTCGTATTGCTTCTTTTATTGGTACGTCTAACAGGAAAGATTTGCTTACTGACCCGACTGGTAGCCGCAGGTTTATTTGCGTGGAAGTAGAGCGCCCTATTGATTGTGAAGCGATTGAATATGAACAACTTTATTCACAATTGAAAGTGGCAATCTTGTCAGGTCAACGTTATTGGTTTACGAAAGAAGAAGAACAGGAATTGCAAAGGAACAATATGGCGTTTTACCGTCAAGGACCAGTGGAAGATGTACTGCGTGCTTGTTATCGACCGGCAGAAAGAGAAGAGGAGTGTGATCTTCTTTCTGCGGCTGATATATTTCAATGTTTAAAAAAGAGGAATCCTGCAGCTATGCGTGGTGTCAATCCGGCAAGTTTGGCGCAAATATTGGTAGCGGTGGGGATAGAACGTAAACATACTAAGTTTGGAAATGTATATCGGGTAATATCGGTTTGAGGAGTGTGAACTTGGTGGTGAAGGAGGTCCCTTCACCCGCTATTGCCCTATAGGAAGGTGCTGTGAAGGGTGAAGAGATTTTATTTATTTTGTTTAAATTGAATGTCAGATTGAAAAATGAACCTTTTTGAATGATATGGGTACTTATTGGAGTAATATTTTCAGGATATTTGCACGATAATTCTAATAAATAACAATATTGTATACTTATAAAATTTTTAGGAACAAATGACATTTGATGATTGGAATAATATTGTTACATCTAATGCGTATTGGATAAACTTGGTATTGGTAATGATTATATTAGTTGTTTTTTATAGACAATATAGAGAAATACATATAAGAAAAGAATGTGAGTTATTGGCAAGAATGGAGATCGAAAAAATAAAAAAGGAGCTTGTAAAAGAAATAAAAGCTAAAAATGACCTGGAAATGGATGTGAAGCGTTTTCGGTTGATTTTTAAAGGACTTCCTTTAGTTGTGAATAATGTAATTACAGAGTCTGATATTGAGGCGTTTCATTTTTATATATTATTGAAGAATACTTCTACTATAATATTAAATTGTTCAGTAGAAGAATGGAAAAAACTTTTTTATTTTTCGGATATGATCTCGGATCGCTTTTATTCGCGTTTATTGTATGCATATCCACAGCTTGGACAGAAAGAATTACGTTTATGTTGCATGATTCGTTTGAGGTTCTCCAATCGGGAGATTGCAACTTTACTAGGTATTAAGGAAGAATCCGTAATAAGGAGTAAGAATAGACTAAGAAAACTATTAAATGTAAATAGATATCAGACACTGTATGATTTGGATGAATACATAATAAGATATTGACAGAAATGAAAACGTTGTAATTGGGAAGTGTTTTTTTAAGTTCTTATGATGAGGTGATACCATTCCTGCTGAAGAACATAATTTCTTTGTCCAACTTTTAGGATGTATTTGAACTTAATTTGTTGAATAATAGTCTTTTTTGTTGTCCAGCATGTTTTTTCTCTTTTTTATGATTTTACGAAGAAAAAAGCTTATTTTTGTATAGTTAGAAATTCATAATGCAACCGCTTAGTTAACTTATTTATAAAAATACTATATATGAAACAAACTTATTTTTTTTTGATGACGGGATTGAAGAAGTTCTTTTTCCGTTTTGCTATTCACTCTTTTCTATTTATTTTTCTTTTTTTGTTTAGTGCGTGTGTGGATAAGGGAGGATTTATAAATAATGTGAAAGGTTCGAATGACATACATCTTTTGTCTGATGAAATTCAGGATGGTAATAATCTTGGTACTTTGGAAGTTAGAGAGGCAACTACTTACGAATTAAATGTTCCTATAGAATTAGATGTTAGTTTAAGCCTGAATGATGCCTATCAATTTGTATCTTTGGACTTTAAATTATGGAATCAAAAAGAAGGGAGTCACTATGTCTATTTAGATAATCCCTCAGGACTCATAGAAAAACATATAGGATGGTGGGAGGGTATTGCAACATTTACGTTGTATAGTCCTGGAAATTTCACGATGGAAACAAGTGCCGTAATTGTTGATTTGGCAACTAATGAGTTATATAGAATAAAAGGGAATGAGCTTAAAATCGAAATTGATTATCCGGATGCTGATTTTATCCTAGCCGATTCTAAGATGGACTCAGAAGCAGAATCATGCTGGAGTGACACAAAAAGGGATTTTTGCGAATATGGCTTTGCCATATATTTAAAAAATGGGGAAATAGAACTAGAGTCTACTCAATATGGGGAGACTATAGAATGTCCAGATTATGAGGGAGAATTTCTAGCGGCTACTGTTGAAATTGAAATAAGTGAAACTGCAGTCAATCCGACACAAGCAGATGGACTTTATTTGGTAGGTATATTCCATACGCATCCTCCTTTAACGAATTGTGATGAGACAGCTTGGAGAAAACCCGGTCCGTCTGATGAAGACAATAGTAATTATGATAAACTGGAATATGCTGTTCCTGCATTTGTGTATGATTATGATACAGAAAAGTTATGTGGAGGGCATGATGTGGATATGAGTGGTAAAATCTTTAAATACGGAGTGGAAAGGAGAGATTGTTCTGAAGATGAATATGATTCCTATTATGATTGGGAGTAATTCTAATAACTGTTACTGCAAATATCTAGATATTACTATAAATTTATTAATAACTTAAACAACAGGAATATGAAAGAGATGATCTTTATCTTTAGTTTATTGGTTTTGCTCTCATGGGGCACTAACGGTGTGTACGCTCAAGTTCCGCAAGAAATATCTGAAGAATATAGAGCGTTGGATCGTGAATTGTATAAAGACGAGCGCGGTGGCATGTCATATGAAGCATTGCAGGGTAAATATTTGGAGAAACTAACTCGATTAAAAGAGCAAGCGGACGCTTTAATGAATACTCGGACCGGCGATGTTAAAACGGAAGAGAAGAAAGAATTGGTGAAATGCCTGAAGAGGATGGAAAATAACATTTTCAAACTGACGACTGCACAGGAACTGCTAAAACAACCGCGTACAAAATTGGTGGCGGACAGTTTGAGGACCACTACGCAGGACTCTGAAGGTTATACAAAGAGTTCTCAAATCATGAGAAATTATCAAAACACGCTGATGCGGGAGGTTTTGGATCGTTACCCCGGAAAAAGCAACGACAAGATTCGGAGAGCGGCGGTGGATTCCGTTTTCACTATCATGAGGGCTTTGCGCACCGTTCCTCGGAAACCTGTTAAAAAGACAATCAAATTATCGAACGGGATGATGAAGTCCGGCCATCTCGTGTATGCTATTTCTGCTTTAGGGGATTGAATGAAGCGGGAAAGAGTGAAACCGTATTCTGTTTCATCTCATTTAATAGTAAAGGAAACTCAAAAGAGATTCTATAAAATTGATATTAGATTCTTTATGATATTATAAGAGATCATCATTTTTTACTGATTGAAAAAGTTGGTTTTGGATGATATTGATATGATGTTCGGTTAGTTTTAAAAAGGTCGTCTATTATTAGGATAGATGACCTTTTAATTTATAGCATATGAACAACTGTTTATGAAGGAAGATTCAGGCATGATTTATTTTTGAACCTCTTTGAATGATTATCAGACTCCATATAAAGTCGTATACCAAAGATTTGGAACTTTTTGAATGATTAGAATACCCGTTTCTTTATTATTTTTAAGAACTTTGCCACTGTGAATTAGTTCGATGACTTTCGTTGGCTATAAATTTTAAATTAATAATAAAAAAGAATAGACATGAATTACACAAAAATGAAATCTGGTTTAAAGAAAGGGATAGTAGGTGTATGTATCTTGGTAGTAACCCTGTTGTTTACTACCCCGCTTTCGGCACAAACGAATGGTAAATCCGGTAAAGGACTATACGAATTGTTTAGTACTAAACTGCCGGATGGTGCTCAATGGACAAAGCCGGATAGTAAATTTGTACGCGATGGAGGGTATTCTAAGAAATCCGAGAACTATATATATGTAAATGCTTCTAAAAGTCCGGCAGAGCTGACCGGACTATCTATTCCCATTCGTGAAAATCCTGGGCCGGGTGAATATCGTTATATCACCTTTGCATGGGTAAAATGGGGAGGAGAACAAATAGGTATGAAATTTCATGTATCTGAAAAGTCTGTTAATCAGAAAGGAAAGAAATATGATTTTACATATATTGCTGGGGAACCGAAGGATCTAATTAATCAGTTGACTGGCCTTAATCTTGGTGACAAGCCCGGGCATTGGATGGTGATGACACGCGATCTTTGGAAGGATTTCGGTAACATTACATTAACCGGAATATCATTTATCTGTCCTGAAAGACGTGATGCGGGTTTTGATGAGATTTTTTTGGCAAAGACGCAGGATGATATAAAAAATGCTCCGAAAGTACTTCCGAGTGAAATTGCTACTGCTGTACCTGTAGTGGAGGAAGATGATGAATTGATGTATAATGAGGCGGTATCAGATAGTATTGCAGTCGATCAGGGAGTACAAATTGACTGGGGAGCACAGATCAAAGCAGGTGGTTCAATGATGTATCCGTTGTATTTATTGGGAGTGATTGCTTTTGTAATTGCTATCCAGCGATTGATTACTTCGCGTCAAGGCCGTTTGGCTCCGAAACCTTTGTGCAAAAGTGTCAATGAATGTTTGATAAATGGAGATTTGAAAGGAGCGTTGGCTGCATGTGATAAATATCCTTCCACATTGGCCAATTCGCTACGTTTTATTTTCGAGCATGTAAAAGCCGGACGTGAAGCTGTAAGCCAAACAGCGGGTGACATGGCTGCACGTGATATTCGTACGCATTTAGCACGTATTTATCCTCTTTCTGTTATTGCTTCATTGGCTCCGTTAATCGGTCTGTTAGGTACTGTTGTAGGTATGATCGAAGCATTCGGTTTGGTTGCTTTATATGGCGATGAAGGTGGTGCTTCTATCTTGTCTGATTCTATTTCCAAAGCATTGATAACAACCGCTGCCGGTTTGATTATAGCAGCTCCTGCCATTGCTTTATATTTTATTATCAAAAATCGCATTATGCGTATGGCTTCATTGGTTGAGGTTGAAGTTGAAGAAGTGATAACCAAATTGTACCTGGATAGCAAGGAGGAAAAGCATGAGACTGAATTATGATGACGATGATAAAGTAGAAGTGCAAATGTCTCCTTTGATAGACTGTGTGTTTCTGTTGCTTATTTTCTTTTTAGTGACTACGATGATGAAAAAATGGGAGATGCAGATTCCATTGACACTTCCTACAATGACTTCAAGCCTTTCCACTACACGGGCGGGTGAGGAAGCGGTGATTATCTCAGTAGATGAAAAGAAGAATGTGTATCAGGTAGTAGGACACGATGCCTATTCTGGTGAAAGCACTTACTTGCCTGTGAAAGATTTAAGTGCTTTTCTTTCTGATTTACGTAATAGTCGGGGAGTGGAGACAAATATTGATGTGACGGCTTATCGTACTGTGCCGGTAAGTACAGTGATAGAAATATTCGACCAGTGTCAAATACAAGGGTTTACACATACACGTGTACGCCTTGGGAGTAAACCATATTAAGCCTATGAGATTATCATTATTTAATAACGAGGACGAACCGGAAGTTTCCATGTCTCCTTTGATCGATTGTGTGTTCTTATTGCTTATATTCTTTTTGGTATCTACCATGACGAAAGTGAAAAATAGGGATATTCCTGTTGATCTGCCAACTTCACAATCGGCCATTAAATTGAAACCGGATGATAAGCAGGCTATTGTAGGGTTGGACGCCGATGGTAACTTTTATTGGGACGGGCAACCTTGCTCAACCAATTTTATGATGGAACAATTACGGCAGACATGTGTCACCGACCCGGGAAAGCGTATTCGCATTGATATGGACAGGCATACTCCGTTCGGACGCTTTGTAGAAGTAATGGATGCTTGTCAGTTTTATAACTTAACTAATATAGGAATCAGGACGTATGACGAAAACTACAACAGGGAGTAGCCGTCTGACGGTTATCCTATCATGGATGATAGCGCTGATTTGTTTTGCGGGAGGAGCATTCTATATTTGGATGATGCCATCTCCTGATCGAGAGGCGATGGATTTGCAAATGAAACAGCAGAAAAATCAAAAGTCCAGGAAAAGTTTGACAGAAAAGGTAAAACAGGAACAGGCGCAACGGGCATTACCGTCTAATTATGCCAGACAGTTGGTAGAGCAGTCGGAAGTTTTGGTCAAGAAGAATCTGGAAGAGCAGGTGAAGAAGTTCCAAACGATGGCTGAAACAATGAGACGGCGTAAAGACGATATGTTGACGAAAGTGGAAAAAAGAAAACTGCCATGGGGAGCACCTGCTGATGCAAATGATACGTCGAAAGCACGGGCTATTCCTCAAACTGGAAATCCGTCAGCCAATGCTTCTGTAGAAGAACTTTATGCTGTGCTGCGTGATTATGAGGCTGAAATTCAACAAAGTCATTTGGCTGTGAGTGCTGCTAAACAGTCCTTATCTAAGGGACAGTCGTTCCCTGAAGTGTACAGTTCTTTGAAAGCGGGAAATTCACGTATGCCGAGTTTTGATGAATTGATAAGGATGCAGTCAAGGGATAGTGAGTGGGCAACTTCGGCTGGTAGTAATGCCAGTGGAGGATTGCAGATAAAGAGTACTGCTGATTTGAATAATTATCGTGGATTACTTGGACAAGCTACTCGTCAGGCAGGTCTAGCACAATCTCGTTTGGAAGGTCTGTTCGGAGCAGTTCGTCAGGCTGGTAATCCTGGAAACGGAATGGGACAAGGCAATGGTAGTCCGGGTAATGGAGGACCTGGAGGTAACGGTAGTGGTAAAGGAAATGGAACCGGTATGGGTATGGGAGGTAATGGAGAGGTTTCTGCTCCCGGAGGTGGAAAAGGAACGTTCAGTGCTTATTCAGGCTCGAAATTGAGTAAGGAAATGGTGAAAGCACAAGCGTTGCCCGGACGGCGCTTTTCTAAAAATGCTGAACGTAAAGGGTGGCTCTATATCAATACATGGTATATGATTGGACCGTGGGAGAGTTTTGGCCGAGAGGACTTTTCTATCGTTCATCCGCCAGAGGTTTCTATTGACTTTGATGCTGTGTATACTGATGGGCAGGTAGGTATGGGAATTGCGGAGACGGATTCTGATCCGTTAAAAGTTATCGGAGACGAGGTGCAGCTTGACGGGACGCTCCGTTGGAAGTTTATGCAGAGTGAATCAATGCATAATGTTCCTCCAGTAACGACCGGTCATTCGACTTACTATGCTTATACCGAGCTTTATTTTGATGAAGCTACTACGATGCTAGTAGCTATTGGTACGGATGACAGCGGACGCGTGTGGATTAATGGTAAGGATGTATGGCGCGATTACGGTACCAGCTGGTATAATATTGATGAACATATTGCTCCTTTTCAGTTCCGGCAGGGGTGGAATAAAGTTTTGGTACGGCTGGAAAATGGAGGTGGCGGTCCCTGTGGGTTTAGTTTCTTGATTATTCCCCAGAATAAATAGATAGATGTGTGTTTAAATAGAAAGATTGTTTAAGGATTAATTATTGGTAGAAGTTATGTGAAGGCTTTATGTGCCTTCCATAACTTTCTTTTATTGAATTTGATGGAATACAAAATTGTACATATAGGTCAATTAATACAAAAAGAATTATACCGTCAAGAACGGTCTATTACTTGGTTTGCAGAGCAGCTATGTTGCTCTCGAACTAATATTTATAAGATTTTCTTGCATTCTGGTATAAATACTATGTTACTTCTCAAAATATCAGTGATTCTTCATTGTGACTTTTTTCTTCGTATCTTGTATTTACAAATTAATCAAGTCATTGAAAAACAGGTCATGGCAAGAGTATAACCAGTTTAAAGAAATAGAATGATGAAAGAAGGCAAGCGGAAGTGCCGAATATTGAAAGAGATTCGGAGACAGATAGCGGAAGCGAATGATATAAAGCTCATTACATCCGAATGTAAATATCGGGGGAATTGTTTAGGTACATGTCCCAAATGTGAGGCTGAAGTGCATTATCTGGAACAGCAACTTCTTTTCCGTCAGAGGATGGGACTGGCTATTAAAATAGTAGGTGTCTCGCTTGGAATGTCCGCAATGGGTACTACATTGAATGGGAGACAAGTGAGAGAAGATAGTTTGAAAAATGATTCTAATATGCTTCCACAAGTGGAGGTTGTAGGACCTCAGATGATCAGAAGATGTACTATCGTAGCTGGAGGGATTGCCGTAAGAAAGATAAAGGCTATCACTGTCAAAGGTACTGTTGTGGATAAATACGGTCATCCGATAGTGGGTGCTGAAATTATAGAAAGGGGAGCCGACCGTAGGACATGTTCTGACCATAATGGTCAATTCACGCTTCAAATATCAGAAAAAAGACCTGTTTTGGAGATTAGTTTCTCTGGTATGAAAACGAAGAATGTAAGGGTAAGGAAGAGGAAAGCCGGGAAAATAAAAGTTGTGTTGCGCAGGAGTAACTTATAATAAAAAATAGAACATTTGCGTCAAAAGGGTTCATTTTTAGTTCAGTGTTTTTTCTTGCATCAAATTTGTACCTCTTGAGATAAAGAATCGTCTACTTTTGGAGTGAATATAAATTTGAACGCGATGAAAATACTGATCCATCAATATACATTTTCTGTATTTTTTGTTTTTCTATGTTTCCCTTTGATGGCCCAACACGTTATTAAAGAAGAAGGAGTTCAAATTGATGAAGTTGTTGTGACAGCCAAGATACCTCCGGTAGTCATAAAGAAAGACACAACTATCATTAATACGTCTGTTTATAAGGTGCCCGAAGGAGCTGATCTGAAAGACTTGGTGAAACGTATTCCCGGTTTGGAATATGATGAGAGAAGTAATACACTGACATATAATGGGAAATATATTGGTGAGATAGATGTTAACGGAGAGGCCTTTTTTATGAATAATATCCGGATTGCTTTAGAAAGTTTGCCTGCTGACTTTGTGGGTAGGATAAAGGTTTATGATAAGAGGAATGAGGAGGAGCTCGCTACGGGTATTGATGATGGTATTAAAAATTATGTGCTTGATATACAGACTAAGGATGAAGTGAATAATACGTTTCTGACATCGGTTCAGCTGGGTGGTGGAAATAAAAAGAAAAAACAAGTAGATGGGTCACTGAATTATTTTAAGAAAGGTGGGGAGAGTTTCTCTGTTCTAGGAAGATCTACTAATGAGTCTTCAAATACTTTTTCCAGAGATAATATGTCAACTTCTGCAGGAACGAACTTTATGAAGAAGCTGGGAGAGAAACATACATTAGGTGGTGATTTAAGGTATTGGCAGGGAGAGAATGAAAAGAGGTCTTCTTATAATATGGAACAATATCTGAAAGAGGGAAATAGATACTACTCTGCTATGGATGATGAAAAGGGTAGAAATAGAACATTTGAAACGAATCTGAAATGGCAATGGAAGATAAACAAACATTTAAATCTGAATGTATCAGGAAAAATCCATTTGCAAAATAACTTCTCTGCTTCCAATAATCAATCTGCTACTTTTAACTCGTCTCCCATGCTTGATCCTATGAATCCATTTTCAAATTGGAACGATGTTCCTGATGGCATCAAAATCAATCATGGGCGTAGGAAATCATCGTCGAAATCAGATAGCGATGATTATAATGGGGGAATGGGGCTGACTTATTCTTTGAATGAGAAAGGAACGAATGTAAATATATCTATGAACTATGCAGATAATGCCAGAGATTCAGAACGTAATTCGGATGATATAACTACTTATTTTCAATTGAAAAACGAGCAGGGGAATGATTCTATATTACTTCGTAATCAGTTCCAGTTTTCTCCTTCTTCCAAGCATAGCTGGAATTCAGCTGTTTCTATAATGCATCCTATAAATAAGCAAATTCGTTTACAGTTTTTTTATAAATGGAAGTCGGATACGAAAGATGATGAACGGGAGGTGTATGAGCTTCGAGATTCAGAAAAGATGCGTATTGACAGTTTGGAAAGTAATAATTATGAGTACATGGATGGACATGAGTGGGGTACTCATATAAATTATTCTTCAAAGAATTGGACTGTTAATTCTAATTTCGCTATGATGCTTCAACAACGGGAGTTAAAAAGTATGATGGGAGAACAAAAGATAGATACCTCGTTACACGCTACTAATTATTCTTCATCTTTGTATGTATCATGGGGAAAAGAAAAGTTACGTACTAATTTTAACTATGTGTTTAATGCAAATCAACCTTCTTTATCGGATCTCGTATCTTTGGTTGATCATAATGATCCGCTCTATATAACGTATGGAAATCCTGATTTGAAAGCGTCTTATGAACATAGGATAAGGTGGGAAATAGAAGATACCAAAAATAGTTTGTCTGCATATATATTTTGGAATATGGATCAGAATAGGATTGTTAGAACTCATGTGTTTAATGCACAAACCGGTGGAAGCATATCTTATCCGGTTAATATAAATGGAAATTGGTTGGTAGTAGCAAATACGCGTTGGATCAAGAGAATAGGAAAGGTGGGGCTTTATTTGCAAGGCGAAGGAAGGTATGATAATCAGGTTACTTTGATAAACGAAAATAATATGAAGCAATTAGAGCGGAGTGTAACAGGCAGGATGTCACTTAATGGACGCATGCAATGGGACTATGTTCCGAGGTGGGGAGCTCTTATTTCTCGGACTAGTTTCCGTTTTATACGTTCTCTGAATACTTTGCGTGATAAAACGACTTATTCACGTATATGGATATGCTATTTGGAGGGGTATGTGGAATTACCTGGAAATGTCCAGTTATCAACAGATGTGGAGGGAACATTTCAGAATGGAACAAACGTGCAGAAGAAAGAAAGGGCCGAGGTGCTTTGGAATGCAAAAGTACAATGGAGATTTTTAAAAAAGAAACAAGCGGAATTATGTATTTTTTGGAGAAATATTCTTGAGAAGAACAATAACATATCTAGATATACCAGTGCGTATGGTCTCTCGGAATTTTACTCACAAGATATACGTAACTATGTAATGCTGACATTTAAGTATAAGTTTAGAGTAATAAAATAGCTTTTTTAGTTATATTGAATGATTTTTGTACGGTTTTGACGCATTTTAGAACCTTTTTGTCCCAAAAAGCTTACATCTTTGTGACTCTGAATAATAACCACGAAAAACTGTATAATTAATGAACTTTAAGAAATTTTCTTTTTGGGTATTAAGCTGTGTGTTCAGTATTTGCATGGCAGGATGTAAATCAGGTAAGAGTAACGGTCAGAGTGAAGTAATTGTTGATAGTGTATGGACAAAGTCAAAGGTTCTTGAGACTATTAAGAAGGTTAATAACTATTGGCAAGAGGAGAATCCGGAACCGGCATTTGCTTTTTGGCATCCGGCAGCTTATCATACGGGAAATATTGCGGCTTATGAGGTGACAGGTAATATAGATTACAAAAAATATTCAGAGGCATGGGCTGAAAAGAATCAATGGAAAGGGGCTACTTCTGATGATAAATCCAAGTGGAAATATAATTATGGTGAAACGATGGAACATGTTCTTTTCGGAGATTGGCAGATTTGTTTTCAGACTTATATAGATTTATATAATATGGATCGGGAACCGGCGGAATATAAAATAGCTCGTGCGAAGGAGGTGATGGAATATGAAATGTCAACTCCTAATAATGACTATTGGTGGTGGGCAGACGGATTGTATATGGTAATGCCGGTGATGACTAAGCTCTATAAGGTTACGGGTAATCAGCAATATTTGGATAAATTGTATGAGTACTTTATGTATGCCAAGAATTTGATGTATGATAAGGAAAGTGCCCTGTTTTATCGGGATGGAAAATATATATATCCGAAACATAAGACTAATCAAGGATTGAAGGATTTTTGGTCGAGAGGTAATGGCTGGGTGTTTGCTGGTTTAGCAAAGGTACTACAAGATTTACCGGAGAATAATGTTCATCGTGCCGAATATATTGAGATTTATAAAATGATGGCTAAATCATTAGCTGCTGTACAGCAGGAAGAGGGATACTGGACTCGTAGCTTATTAGATCCGGTACAGGCTCCGGGACGTGAAACTAGTGGAACCGCTTTCTTTACTTATGGATATCTTTGGGGGGTGAATAATGGATTTTTGGATAAGGTCATTTATGAACCTGTTATAAAAAAAGGTTGGGAATACCTGACTGAAATAGCTTTGCAACCTAGTGGAAAGATTGGTTATGTACAGCCGATTGGTGAAAGAGCAGACCAACATAAAAATGTAGGACCAGAAACAACTGCTGATTTTGGAGTAGGAGCTTTCTTGTTGGCAGGTTCTGAAATGGTGAAATATCTGAATGATTAGAATTTATTTTTATATTTAAATGTAATGATGAAAAGCAAAAACATCTTGGTCATTATTTTATTGTGCATGTTAAGCACGGTAATTTATGCCAAAAAAGTGAAAGTGGAAAGAGAAATCTGCGACCGTGAATATTGGGTACAGATGGCATATAAAATTGCTGCTCCGGTATTAAGTAATATGAGTAAAGGAGAGTTGAAGAAAAATATGCAGGTAGAAATCAGCCCTACTTGGGATGGAAGGAGCAAGGATGTGACGTATATGGAATGTTTCGGGCGCCTGATGTCCGGTATTGCTCCTTGGCTTTCTTTGCCGGATGATGACACGGAAGAAGGAAAAATGCGTAAGCAATTGCGTGAATGGGCTTTGAAAAGCTACGCACATGCTGTTGATCCGGATAGCCCCGATTATCTTTTATGGAGAAATGAAGGGCAGCCTCTAGTAGATGCGGCTTATATTGCCAGTAGTTTTCTTCGTGCTAAAGAGCAACTTTGGGAACCATTGGATGACGTGACAAAACAACGGTATATTAAAGAATTCCAGTTGTTGCGTCGAATTGATCCGCCTTATACTAACTGGTTGCTATTTTCTGCTGTGATTGAATCTTTTTTAATGGAAGCCGATGCGCAATATGATTTATTCCGCATTCATACGGCTGTTCGGAAAGCGGAAGAATGGTATGTAGGTGATGGTTGGTATTCGGATGGAGAAACTTTTGCGTTCGATTATTATAATAGCTATGTGATTCAGCCTATGTTTGTACAAGTAATGCAGACTGTGAACGATCATAAGGTAATATTACATGATCGTAGTTTGGAGATGCAAAAGAAGACTGAAGATTTAGCTAAAAAACGTATGCAACGTTTTGGAATGATTTTGGAGCGTTTTATATCTCCTGAAGCGTCCTTCCCTGTATTTGGTCGTTCTATGACTTATCGATTGGGAGTTTTCCAACCGTTGTCAATGCTCTGCTGGAAAGAAATGTTGCCTGAAGAACTCCCGGAAGGACAAGTTCGTAATGCGTTAACTTGCGTCATGAAACGTTTATTCTCTGTTGACGGGAATTTCAATGAGAAAGGATTTCTGCAATTAGGCTTTGCTGGACATCAGACCGGACTGGCCGACTGGTATAGTAACAATGGAAGTATGTATATAACATCAGAGGTTTTTCTTCCTTTAGGACTTCCTGCTAATCATTCCTTTTGGATATCGGCTCCTCAAGATTGGACTTCTAAGAAAGCATGGAGCGGTCGTGAGTTTCCGAAAGATCATGCTATACATTACTAAGGATGGATCCTTAAAATAACACTAACTAACCTTTATTATAAACATCAATCCCGTCAATACTATTAAGAGGTATTGGCGGGATTTTTATAAAGAGTCAAATTGATACTAAAAAGCCATAATTAGGAAATATTGAATGAATATTATCCTATTTTGACCGATTTAAAGACCTTTGTGTAAGAAGAATATTCCATCTTTGCATCAGTTTTCAATAGGTAATAGTTTTAGTTTTTGGGGGTAATTAAATGGGATTAGTTTTCAAATTCGCTATCGGTTTTAATGGAAACATTAACCGGTGGTGAATTTCTAAAGAGATTAATGTATCATGAAAACAATAGAATAGATTGAAAATGAAAAGACCTTTATTGTATTTGCTTATTTTGTTAGTGACTGTATTCAGCACTTCCTGTACTCAATCTTCAAAGGGAACATTTGAGGTGGGTGACAAGACTTTCTTGCTTAATGGAGAGCCGTTTGTCGTAAAAGCGGCAGAGATTCATTATCCTCGTATTCCAAAGGAATATTGGGAACATCGTATTAAAATGTCTAAGGCGTTGGGCATGAATACCATTTGCCTTTATGTTTTCTGGAACTTCCATGAACCGGAAGAAGGAAAATATGATTTTACCGGGCAAAAGGATATTGCAGCATTTTGTCGTCTTGCACAGGAGAATGGTATGTACGTCATTGTGCGTCCTGGTCCTTATGTGTGTGCAGAGTGGGAGATGGGCGGATTGCCTTGGTGGTTACTGAAAAAGAAAGATATTAAGCTCCGTGAACAGGATCCGTATTATATGGAACGTGTGAAACTGTTTATGAATGAAGTTGGTAAACAACTTGCTGATCTTCAGATTAGCAAAGGTGGGAATATAATTATGGTACAAGTAGAAAATGAATATGGCTCATTTGGTATTGACAAGCCTTATATTTCTGCTATCCGTGATCTTGTGAAGCAAGCGGGATTCACAGGGGTACCTTTATTTCAGTGTGACTGGAATTCTAATTTTGAGAACAATGCTTTGGATGATCTTCTTTGGACTGTCAATTTTGGTACGGGAGCCAATATAGATCAGCAGTTTGAACGTTTGAAAGAGCTTCGTCCTGATACTCCATTGATGTGTAGTGAGTTCTGGTCCGGATGGTTCGATCATTGGGGAGCGAAGCATGAAACACGCAGTGCGGAGGATTTGGTAAAAGGAATGAAAGATATGCTCGATCGTAATATTTCATTTAGTTTATATATGACTCATGGAGGTACTAGTTTCGGACATTGGGGAGGAGCAAACTTCCCGAACTTCTCTCCGACATGTACGTCTTATGATTATGATGCACCTATCAATGAATCAGGAAAAGTCACTCCTAAATATTTTGAAGTACGTAAATTGTTAAGTAACTATTTACCTGAAGGCGAATCGTTGCCGGAAATCCCGGATTCTATTCCAACGATTACTGTTCCTTCATTTAAGTTAGATGAAGTGGCGATACTGTTTGATAATCTGCCGGAGCCAAAAATCAGTGAAAATATTCAGTCAATGGAAGCGTTTGATCAGGGTTGGGGAAGTATTCTATATCGAACTACACTTCCGGCATCTAACGAAGAGCAAGTTCTGACAATTACAGAGGCTCATGACTGGGCACAGGTTTTCCTTGATGGCAAGAAATTGGCGACGTTAAGTCGTTTGAAAGGGGAAGGGACTGTTATTCTTCCACCTGTGAAAGAAGGAGCCCAATTGGATATTCTGGTAGAAGCGATGGGCCGTATGAATTTCGGTAAAGGTATTTATGATTGGAAAGGTATTACTGAAAAGGTGGAAATTCAATCGGACGGTGCTGCTACTTCATTGAAGAATTGGAAAGTTTATAATATCCCGGTTGATTATGCTTTTGCAAAGAATAAGAAATTTGTGAAACAAGATAATCCGAAAAAAGACCCTGCATATTATCGTGGAACATTTACACTGGATAAAACCGGTGATACTTTCCTGGATATGACTAACTGGAGTAAAGGGATGGTCTGGGTGAATGGTTATGCTATTGGACGTTACTGGGAAATAGGACCACAACAAACCTTATATGTGCCGGGATGTTGGTTGAAGAAAGGTGAGAACGAAGTGATTATATTGGATATGGCTGGACCTGTACAACCGGAAACGGCAGGCTTGCAACAACCTATTCTCGATAATTTACGCGTTCATGGTGCTGCCTATGCACATCGTAAAGTAGGTGAGAACTTGGACTTGAGCGGAGAAACGCCCGTTTATAAAGGTTCTTTCAAGGCGGGTAATGGTTGGCAACATGTGAAGTTTGGAAAAGAGGTGGAAACACGTTTCTTCTGTCTGGAAGCATTGAATGCACATGATGGGAAAGATTTTGCAGCCATTGCGGAATTGGAGTTACTGGGAGCTGATGGCAAGCCCTTGTCACGCCAACATTGGAAAGTTGTTTATGCAGATAGTGAGGAAACGGAAGAAGCGAATAATATTGCAACGAATGTGTTCGACTTGCAGGAATCTACCTTTTGGCACACAAGCTATTCTTCGGCTGCCAAACATAAATTCCCGCATCAGATTGTGATTAATCTCGGTGAAGATAAGGTAGTAACCGGATTTTCATATTTACCGAGAGCAGAAGCCGGTAAGACAGGCATGATTAAAGATTATCGGGTATATCTGAAAATGACACCCTTTAAAATCTAAAGGGAATAATAAGATAATTGTATGTCTATGATGTACACTGAAGACATTTAAGTCATAAGGTTAATTATTAAGTTTGTTCATTAAGTTATAGAGAAGTAAAAGAATAACTTTCACGTGAGTGACGGTTTTTCTTTTACTTCTCTTTTTAGCTTGACCGATATTGTCTGGGTAATTAGAAATAATATCCTAAATTCACAAAGCAGCTTCCTTTATCCGTCTGATTGGAATATCCTAATGATATTTCCAATGGTCCGAAGATACTATCCATTCCATAGCCGGCACTGATACCGAATAATTGTTTGCCTTTCAATATATCGAAGAAATTACTATCCGTTAGTCCGTAGTTACCTGTCAACGTGAGATAATGAATGGCTCCCATACGTTGCCTGAATTTAATAGAGGCGATCATAACGGTGTTGTCCATTAATTCCAGATTGGTAACCCCGGCAAAAGGTAATTGCTGGGGAATATAGAAACCGGGGACTTCACCGCCAATGGCATTTTGTAGCGGATAAGGAAAATCCCTTCCGATCAGGATACGTCCGTAAATGGAAGGAATGACTGCGAAACGGCGGGTTACAGGAATGACGCTTGCCCACGAAGCATTCAGTGCTGAAAAT
>OGPZ01000234.1_pt1 | contig 51930 bp, 47 predicted proteins | sample 1553111 | NCBI WGS metagenome assembly OGPZ01 (sample SAMEA2579968, study PRJEB22360) | human gut metagenome
TAGCATTTGTTCTGACAGCCATTATTATTGGCGCACGCCTGGGAGGTATCGGACTTGGCGTAATGGGAGGCGTAGGGTTGGCAATACTCACGTTCGTTTTTGGTTTACAGCCCACTGCGCCTCCCATCGACGTTATGTTAATGATTGCCGCCGTAATCTCTGCCGCTTCCTGCATGCAGGCAGCCGGAGGTTTGGACTATATGGTGAAACTGGCAGAACATTTGCTTCGTAAAAATCCTTCACACGTCACTCTGCTTAGTCCGCTGGTGACTTACCTCTTTACTTTTGTAGCCGGAACCGGACACGTGGCTTATTCCGTACTGCCGGTAATTGCAGAGGTTGCCACCGAAACAAAAATCCGTCCGGAACGTCCGTTAGGTATTGCCGTCATCGCTTCCCAGCAGGCCATTACGGCAAGTCCGATCTCTGCCGCTACCGTGGCACTTCTCGGACTTTTAGCCGGATTCGACATTACCCTGTTCGACATTCTCAAAATTACGATTCCCGCCACCATCATTGGAGTGTTGGTAGGCGCCTTGTTTTCCATGAGAATCGGTAAGGAACTGGTGGAAGATCCCGAATATCAGAAAAGATTGAAAGAAGGTTTATTCAACAATAAAAAGGTGGAGATTAAAAGTGTCAAGAACAAACGTTCGGCAATGATTTCCGTTATCATCTTTATATTGGCAACTGCTTTTATCGTGCTTTTCGGTTCTTTTGAAGGAATGCGCCCCAGTTTCCTGATTGATGGGGAAATTGTCACCTTGGGAATGTCTTCTATCATCGAAATCGTGATGTTGTCGGCTGCCGCAATTATCCTGCTAGTAACGAAGACAGACGGGATCAAAGCAACGCAAGGTTCTGTATTTCCGGCAGGTATGCAGGCGGTGATTGCCATCTTCGGTATTGCCTGGATGGGAGATACCTTTCTTCAGGGAAATATGGGACAGCTGACTCTCTCTATCCAGGGAATTGTGCAACAAATGCCGTGGTTGTTCGGTGTCGCCCTGTTTGTGATGTCTATCCTGCTATATAGCCAGGCTGCCACTGTACGGGCACTCGTCCCTCTGGGCATTGCGTTAGGGATTTCTCCTTATATGCTGATCGCTTTATTCCCGGCCGTGAACGGATATTTCTTTATTCCGAATTATCCTACCGTGGTGGCTGCGATTAATTTCGACCGTACCGGGACAACAAAAATCGGCAAATATGTGTTGAATCATTCGTTCATGATGCCCGGTCTGGTATCGACCGTTGTGGCTATTGCACTAGGTTTGCTTTTTATACAAATATTCTAATAGATCATATTATTAACCTAAACATCATTCAGTTATGAAACAATTCAAAAGCTTTGGACTGGTAGTAGTCACACTACTGTTTTCCGTAACTATGGCATTCGCCGCAAAACCGAATATTCATATTCTTGCTACGGGAGGAACCATCGCAGGTACGGGAAGCTCGGCTACCGGAACCAGTTATACGGCAGGACAAGTTGCCATCGGCGCACTGCTCGATGCTGTGCCTGAAATTAAAGACATCGCCAACGTAACCGGAGAACAGATTGTCAAAATCGGTTCGCAGGACATGAACGACCAGGTTTGGTTGACGCTTGCCAAGAAAATCAATGAACTACTGAAACGCCCGGACATTGACGGCATCGTGATTACTCACGGAACAGACACCATGGAGGAAACTGCTTACTTCCTGAATCTGACTGTCAAGAGTGACAAACCGGTGGTATTAGTAGGCGCCATGCGTCCGTCTACCGCTCTAAGTGCCGACGGCCCGTTGAACCTTTACAATGCCGTTGTTACCGCAGCCGCAAAAGAATCGAAAGACAAAGGGGTATTGGTTGCCATGAACGGCCTGATCCTCGGAGCGCAGAGCACGGTTAAAATGAATACGGTCGATGTACAAACTTTCCAGGCTCCCAACTCCGGCGCACTGGGTTATGTACTGAACGGAAAAGTGTTCTACAACCAAGTAACGCTAAAGAAACATACTACCCAGTCCGTTTTTGATGTCACTCATCTGAACGCGCTTCCTAAAGTAGGTATCGTGTACAGCTATTCCAACATTGAGGCCGATATGGTAACTCCGATGCTTAGCAACGGGTACAAAGGCATCATCCACGCAGGAGTAGGAAACGGAAATATTCACCAGAACATCTTCCCGGTACTGACGGATGCCCGCCAAAAAGGTATTCTTGTCGTTCGTTCTTCCCGTGTCCCGACCGGACCTACCACACTGGATGCAGAGGTGGACGACGCCAAATATCAGTTTGTGGCTTCGCAGGAACTGAACCCGCAGAAATCTCGTGTTTTGTTAATGCTTGCACTAACAAAAACTACAGACTGGAAACAGATTCAGCAATATTTCAACGAATACTAAAAACCTGACTTACTTATGAAAAAATGGATATTCATGCTGCTCCTCGCGGGTAGCATACAGGGAATATATGCTCAAAAAACAGAGAAAAAGGAGAAATTCAATCCGAACACTCCCCTGTTTGAAGAGCTGACAGACGTGAAAAAGAAAACAGATAAATTCAATCTTTATCTGAATATGCAAGGGAGCTTTGACGCTCATTTCCAGAATGGTTTTCAGGAGGGTGACTTTAATATGCACCAGCTTCGTATCGAAGCCAAAGGAAATATCAACAACTGGCTGTCTTACCGCTATCGTCAGCGCCTCAACCGCTCGAACGATGCAAACGGCATGATTGATAACCTCCCGACTTCTATCGACTATGCCGGAATCGGTATCAAGCTGAATGACCAGTTTAGTCTTTTTGCAGGAAAGCAATGTGCCGCATACGGTGGTATCGAGTTCGACCTGAATCCGATTGACATCTATCAATACAGTGATATGATTGATTACATGAGTAATTTCATGACCGGATTGAATGTGGGTTATAACATTACTCCCGAACAGCAGCTTAACTTGCAGATATTGAACAGCCGTAACAGTTCTTTCGATAATACTTACGGAATCACAGAGGATGCCGAAGGTAATCTCCCCGATCTGAAATCGGGCAAAATGCCACTGGTTTATACATTGAACTGGAACGGTAATTTCAATAATGTATTTAAAACCCGTTGGTCGGCTTCTGTTATGAACGAGGCCAAAAGTCACAATATGTATTATTATGCTTTAGGTAACGAGTTAAATCTTGGAAAATGGAATGCTTTTGTCGATTTCATGTATTCAAAAGAGGATATTGACCGCAAAGGAATCATTACCAGTATCGTAGGTCGTCCGGGCGGGCATAACGCTTTTGATGCTAACTATCTTTCGGTTGTTGCCAAATGTAATTACCGCTTTCTTCCGAAATGGAATGTTTTTGTGAAGGGTATGTATGAGACGGCTTCCGTAGGCAAGGCGTCCGAGGGAATAGAGAAGGGAAATTACCGTACTTCCTGGGGATATCTGGGCGGTATCGAATATTACCCGATGGAAACCAATCTGCACTTCTTTGTTACCTACGTGGGACGTTCGTATGATTTCACTTCCCGCGCCAAGGTGCTGGGACAGGAGAATTATAGTACTAACCGTATTTCTGTAGGATTTATCTGGCAGATGCCTGTATTCTAATCCTAAAGCAAGAAACCGAGCTGACAATAAAAAATACCCGATAGCTTCTTACAACAGTTATCGGGTATTCTTATATGTTCGGTCTTTTTAAATCAATACTCTTCCTCGTTAAAGAAGAAATCCTCCTTACTAGGATAATCCGGCCAAATATCTTCGATACTCTCATAGATTTCGCCCTCATCTTCCATCTCTTGGAGATTCTCAATAACTTCAAGAGGAGCACCCGAACGCATGGCATAATCAATCAATTCGTCCTTGGTTGCCGGCCAGGGAGCATCTTCAAGTTTTGATGCTAGTTCCAATGTCCAATACATAATCTTGAGTATTTAAAATGAATACTAAATTTGTCTCGTTTTCTATTTTTCGGCAAAAGTATAATAAAATCTATCATTTCCAACTATTATCCCAAAATATTTCATTATTTTGCTCATCAAAATTAATTTTTCGGGATAATACAAACAAATAATCTGATAATCTGTTGACAAATGCTAATACTTCGGGAGAAATTGTACAAGTTTCGGATAAAGCCAGAATACGTCTCTCGGCTCTCCTGCAAATAGTACGGCAAACATGACAAACGGCTGCTCCACGACTCCCGCCGGGAATGATGAAAGCGCAAAGTTCGGGCAGTTGTTCGTCCAGCTTATCAATCTCCCGCTCAATATTCTCCACGTTTTCGGGAGTTATGATGCTGGCAGCCTTCAGTTGCGTTTTTTCCTGGTCGGTGGCCAGATGTGAACCGATGGCAAATAGCTTATGCTGAATACTCAAAATGAAATCACGATCTGATTCATCCTGCAGATAGGTGTTCAACCATCCTAAATGAGAATTTAGTTCATCCACAGTTCCGTAAGCTTCCAGACGGATATGGGTCTTTGGAACGCGACTTCCGCCGACAAGACTGGTAGTTCCTTTATCTCCGGTCTTTGTATATACAAGGCTCTTTTTCATAATCTTCTTTTTTACTTATTATAAGGTAAACGTACAAAGGTTCTTAGAAGTTGACAATATACTGCTGTTTTATCTTCGTTTTATCAAAAAATAGTAAACCGACGTCGTAGAGGTCAAAGGTGATGCCTACTCTTTCATCAGCCTGCAGCTTTTTCCAAAGTGCTTTCATCTCTTTGGAATAGCAGATGCCATGGACTACAAATACACTTTTAGGAGTGGTGCGATGTGCACAGACCCGGAAGACTTCTTCCAGTAAGTCGGGATTCCGGTAGTCATTCAGATACAGAAAGTCGACTGAAGTGTCTGCATCCAGAAACAGTTCCGACAAGTCGGAAGCAAAGAGGTAGGAAGCCGATGGTTTAGCGGATTGTAAGTAGAGGGTTGTGGAGGAAGGACGCCCAACTTCTATAATCGTAGCAGGCTGCACTTTGTTCACCAACCGGAACAGGAAACGGTTTACCTTTTGAGAACCTTTAGTCCACCCACGCTCTCTTATCATCTTTTTTTGTTCTTTTTTCAAAGAAGAATAGGCATAGTAAGGCATCTTCTCATAAATCACATCGGTAATCAGGCTAAAAGCAAAAGGGGAATGTACGCCATATCCGCAACGATAACGAAAGCGGGAAAGCCAGATAAAAGGTCTTTTTATACAGAGTAGAAGATTCATAAAACAATCATTCGTATTTTTATTCTCCCGACAAAGATATATTTTTTTATTGAAAAAGGGTCGGTTCCCATAAAGAACCGACCCTCATACTCATTTATTCCAAGTTACTACTGTAGTCTGAATGATACCGGTACAGTAAATTTCACTCGTACTTTCTTACCATTTTGCACTCCGGGAGTCCATTTCGGCATAGAACTTATCACGCGGATAGCTTCTTTATCCAAATAAGGATCAACCCCTCGCACAACTTCAGGATTGGAAATCGTTCCGTCTTTGTCTACAACAAACTGAACAATGACTTTTCCTTGTGAACCAGTTTCCTGCGAAATCGTTGGATATTTGATATTACTACTTAAATATTTCATTAAAGCAGCTGTACCTCCAATAAACTCCGGCATGACTTCAACACTTACGTGAATAACGTCTTCAACTACCGTTTCTGTTTCTACCACTGGGGGTATCCAAATAACGTTTTGAACTGCATTCATATCCTCTGACACTGTAGAAACGTTATCCGTCACCTCCGTATTGTTTTCCACTATTTCGAACAATTCTGTTACCTTAGTTTCGGGAGGAGGCGGTTCCAGTTTCTCTTCAGGGAATGTGATTGGAACTAGCTCTGTTACAAAGATGGATTCATCATCTGGTGATAGTGCTGCAACTCTGACGTCATGTTGTGTCCATTCGAACGAAACGAACATGAAGGCTAGCGCAACAACCAAACCCATCAACAACCAAGAACCCCGTTGATTCTCAATTGCAGCCTTTTTTGATTTCTTGGCTTCCATAAAAAATGTGTTTAAGTAATTAATAATAGAAAATATATAGTATATATACTACTTTTCGTTTTTCCTCTTAAGCATTACTTAAAGTGCTCTCTCGCTGCAATAAATATAATCGTTTTATGGATAGGTTGTTACGACGTCTCTTGTTTATTTTATTCTTTTCTCTTCTTTTGGATAAAATTTATGAATAATTCGTTTGAGGTTATCAGGGTTCGGACAAAGACATTGAAGTACAGTAGGGTTGCTTTTATGGTATTCTGAAGCAAATGTGTTCGATGAAACGAGGTTTGTCACTACTATTTAATATATCGTTCCAAGTCTGCAAAAACCTGTTCTCCGAGCTGATCGATGGAATTAAAATAGTAAACTATTCGCTCTTTCTCAATTTCAGTCAACAGCTCCAACATTTTCTGACTGTTGCCTCCTGTTGTTATATCGTCTTTCGCATTTTTGGCAATGTAGACCAATATGGGTTTATTGGAGGCCAGTGCTTCCCTATACTCTATCTCGGTCATCGACATATTAGTATTCTCATCGACATATCCATATCGTGTTCCGAATATACCAAGATAAATATCTGCTTTTTTCACTTCATCTGTTATCACAGAAGTGACTTTATTGGCATTAGCGCCCCAATTTTCCATGCAAATCGGAACCATCCTGCGCTTTATAATCCGATCAATGATTGCCTTACGATATTCTTTCATGTCTTCAAATGTTGAACTCAGGAAAACCGATTTAAAACTGCTATTGAGCGCATCTGTACATTCCACCTCTTTTATCTCTCGCATGCACGAGTATCTAATTTTATTGTTCTCATCGAGTTGATAGTGCAATGTCTTGATCTGTTCATTATCATTTTTCTCAATAGCCTCGATAAGTTTCATCTCGAAGTTCATTCGCTGCTCTTCGAGTTTTATCAGATAACTATTCAAATGATTCAACCGCATTGATTTCATATCCCACTGTTTTGCATGGGCTTCTGTTTCAGCCGGATTCACTTCGGCTATATCAACCCCCGAAGTGAACATTCTACGATAAAATTGCTCGAAGAAAACAATATAATCAATCGCTGTTCTCCTGCCATAACGATCCATCAGATAGATATAAATTTCTAATTCTTCATCGGAGTTGGACAGGAACTCTGAAATAGCCATTGACATAAAGTGAGCAACGTCTTCCAGGCTATATCGCGCAGCTCCAGTACCTATTGCAGGAAAAGCAATGCTCTTCAATCCCAGAACGGACAATACATTCAAGCTCTTTTTAATAATACTGTTAATGGATTTCTCTACTGTAAATTCGTCTTTTTGAGACCAGTCTATCGTTATCGCATGGAACACATATTTTGCTTTCAACTTCCCTGCTGATGTAACTATCACATCCCCCATCTGGCAAGGAACGTTTTTCCGGGCATCTCTCGCTATCGCATCTCCACCTGCTCTAAGGATAGATGCAGAAACTCCTCCACCCATTGAAAGATAAGCATCATCAGAACTAACAATAACATCCGTCACTGCCGAAGTAAGATCTCCGAATTTGATTATCAATCTTGACTTACCAAACTGGTAGGCTTTTTCATCGTTCATGTTCACTCATACTTTACAAAGGTTATTACCAATCTTTTAAAAGAGTCTCTTGGTTTTAGAAGAAATCAGGAGTTCAATTATAAAAGCAAAAGTAAAAAATCTAAGTGAGCTATCCAAGTAATTGAGTTTAAAACTAGAATTCAGAAAGCTCACTCATATTCAGGATCTCCATACGAAAAAGTTCCGAACAATCTTTTCCATCATACCAAAAATTCTTTTCTTCGGATATCAGGCGCAAAGCATACGTACGTACCGATTCAAATTCTTTTTCAAACCCAAATAATAACAAAGAAGAAGCGCATTTATACAAACGAATAGGCCAGTCCGCCCAATCCTGAAAAAGATCCGGATTATCCACCATCTTGTGATCTTTCAATTTCCATCCCCACGATAACAGAAGTAATTCCACTCCGCGCAGATAACGGCGTACAAAAATCGAATCCTTTTTCAATAGATTGACTTCATAATCATAGACCGTATAGGCTTCCCCATACGAACTTGGCTGGTTATATGGAAACATCCACCAATCATAATGATGACGGTGGAATTCATTCCATTTACCTGATGCAGCCCAGCATTCAAAGTTATAAAGTTGTTCCCGTTGTTTGCGCTTCAATTCTTCCAAACCTACAAAATCCGGGCTATCATTTCGTTTCATAACATTTCTATTCTTCTTTCAAAGCAGCATAGAAGCGTTGCCGGGCCTGGTACAATGTTGAAACGGCGACCGGAACCAGATCTTCCATCTTGTGTTCTTTATCCAACAAATTCTCAAAACATACCCACACACTATCGTTACTGATAACGAGTTTGGCAACTTTCATCGAATTGTTGACATTGTTGATAGCACGCAACACTTCCAGTTCATTTTCTTCACTCACATCATAGATATTCGGAATCAACAGATTGAAGAAACTTTCATCATTTTCGTCCTCCATATAAACATAGTTTGTCATCTGGAATTTAAACGAGATGCCAAAGTTTTCCATTACAGGAACTAAACCTTCATTTTTCAGCGCTTCAAAAACTTTTTCTACTGTTTTCATCATTCTAATTATTTAAGTTGAACATTTTATTTATAGGCGGCAAAACCAATCCTCCTCCGTTCCTCTATCCTGCCCGATTCCAGTCTGGCATACATAGACTCGTAAACTTCGATCTGCTCCTTATTCACAGATTGTCTGGCCTTTCCTATTTCATCCATCAAGAGTTCCTGTGAAATTGGAATATCTTTCATGGCTGCTGTCAACGCCGTTTCATTAACTATAAACGTGATATCACTGGCTACATACCCCGCAGTCTTATCTGCTAATATTTCGCAATCGATAGTTTCCTCACACCATCTATCTCTCAGTTGAAAGACAAACAACGATTTTCTAGCTTCCTTATCGGGCAATGGAATATAGATTAGCTTATCTATTCTACCGGTACGAAGCACAGCCGGGTCAATCCTGTCGGGACGGTTGGAAGTTCCTATCACAAATATTCCTCTTTCCGCACAGTTGTTGAGTTGGCTTAAAAATTCATTTACTTCTCCGGATTGCCCTACATTATCCATCCTCGAACGGTCTGGTACCATTGCATCAAATTCATCGAAGCAAATCACAGTTGGTGCCTTCTTTTCAGCTTCATCAAATAATTCGGCTATCTTACCTTGGGTGCCATGAATATAGATAGAACCAAGATCGGACGCTTTTACCATCATGAAATTCAAACCGGACTCTTGAGCGAATTTCTCTGCAATATATGTCTTTCCGCATCCCGGAGGACCATACAGTAATGCACCATTCGGTATTTTCAGTTTGTATCTTTCTACTTTCTCTTTATTCTTGAGCAAGAACAATATATCCTTATAGAATATCTGTTTCACCTCCTCCATTCCGGCTACATCTGCAAATCCGTTTCCTGTCTGCTTTTTTATCTTTTCATCCCAAGAAGAGGCGTTTTCCTGCTCTACTGGTATCGGGGGCGTCTTTTCAACGACCGCTATCTCTCCGTCAAGCCCTTTTTTAAAGGCTTCCACATTATAATATCTTTTTTCATAATCCAATGCCAGTGCTTTTTTCAGCGTGTTTTGTTGTTCATCGGTTAGCATCAATTCTTCCGGGAACAGGAGTTCTGCTTCACGGGCTTTTTTGACTATTTTCTTATAAAGCCTGGTATCGCAGGAACAATCCGGCAGTTCTGTCTGCCAAGGAGCTTTTCCTGTCAGCATCTCATACAACAAGGCACCTACGGAAAATAAATCAGACTGTTCATCATACATCCCCGTATAAGTTTCCGGTGCACGATACCATGGATTCAAGTCATCGGTAGGGAAAGAGGCTACTCCACTTCTTCGATAAGATAAATGTCCGGTACCAATGATATATACTTTGGTCTCGTGTTCTCTACTTTCATAAAGCAAAATGTTACGAGGCGTCATATCATTATGGATAATTGCCCGTTCTTGCCGATGCAGACAAGACAATCCATTCAACACTTGGTGAATAATGGGCATTGCCTCATCCCAAGAGTAACGTTTTCCTTCAGCCAATAAATCGGAGAGACGCTTGCTTTCTATATATTCACGAACCAAACAATGGTATTCTTTCCCATCCAATAATACAGTATCATACAAATGTATAGGGGCAAACCAATGATACATTTCGTTTCGGATATTCCCCTCCATTAAAGTACCGCCTTCTGACAATTGCCTGGATGGAAATTCCATTACATCATACAATTTCAACAAAACTTTCTTATGCTCTTCCTGTACACTGGTAGCCAGATAAGTTTGCTCATATCCGTACATTGATTTCAAGAATGCATCTACTCGAAAATCATGAATCTGTTGTCCTACATTTAATGCACTCATATCCTTAGTTATTTAGTCGGTTCTTATTCGTTTTATATAAGAGAGTACATAAGGATCAAGAATCTATCAATATCTCAATTCAATTATTAGATATAAAACTCACTAAGAAGAGAAATATTCTTCGGATTGAAGTAGGCTTTAAATTAAAATCATTTTCCATCTAATACCTTCAACCCTGGAATCTCTTTTTCAATCTACAAACCAATTAATTATTCTCATCACTATCAGTTCGTCCCTCTCCCAATATTCACACTCAGAAACTCGGATACTTTTCTTTGAGCTTCCTCAAAAAAGGAGGGGTTATCTGTAATGTTTCCACAGTATTAAAGGGAGGAAGCAAGACACAATTATTCTCCTTTATTAGTACCAGATAACTGATATTTAAAATAAAAGATTGGCTAATCTGTGTCAAAAAAGGATGATAGTTCAAAATCATTTGTGAGTTTACACTTCTTTTCAACTTTAAGACATGCCCATCATACAACATGGCTTCCCATTGCCTTCCTTTTGAATTATAACGAAAATACCCAATCTCACCTAAACGGATCAATTGCAAATTTCCCGTTGCAGTCGTACATAAAAAGATATCGTTCTGATCCCCAACTACAGAAGAAATCCGTATGGCAGCAAACTCACTGCCTGAAATAAAATTTCTCATTGTCTTTTCCCGTTGACTACGATTATTCGTTTCCATAATATACATCTATTTTTATATTTTCTACTTTCAAACTACTATACTTAATGCAAATCAGCTGCTTCATTACGAATAACGGTTCCCTGTCTGTTTATGATAACACTTGAATAGCTATCTTTTAGTGTGCACAAAAACAGGTCTTTATTAATAGCCGTAATATTATCATATAAAACCGGAGTTATGGGTTTACCATTTTGTCCCATCAAACCATAGCTATTATATACACTATAACTATATAATCCCGTAGATTTCCTGATCGTTTCCCCTCCCTCTTTCGTTTTCTCAAAACTGTCATATTCCAATATGGTAACACCACTATAAATATTCTCATTTAGCACTTTTCCATCATAGCCAATCTGCACCTGACTTCCATCCTGTTTATCAGCAATTATATAATGTTCTAATAACTGAATATATTTATATTCTGGAGAGAGAAGTATCTGTAAAGAATCGTCAAGAACGCCACTAAATTTGCCAACATCAAATATTCTCTTTCCATATTGAGGAGTATGTATGCAATCATAAGCAGGTTCCAACACCCATTGCCCCTTCTTGTCTATTATTCCACATTTACCTGACACATCGTACATGCTACTATATCCATTGCGAAAAACAAACGCAACACTTTTCGCATTATCTTTCAAATAAGGAAAGTGAAAGTCGATGACTGTCTTTCCTTGACGGTCTATAAATCCAACCTTTTCATTCGACACAACAGCAGCCAATCCCTCGGAAAAGACCCAAGCATGTGTATATTGTTCCGGAATTACAGCCTCACCAGTGAAACGATTGAAATAACCACGTTTCCTATTCTTCGAGAAAACCACTAGCGTGTCTTTACAAGACTCCGCACTCAACAACCAATCAATATCTTTAATCGTAGTTTTGCCAGTAACCATATTTTCAATTCTATATTTTCCATCTTTTATATAAGAATGGCACTCACTACTATAGATGTCACCCAGATATTCTGTACTTCCACGTCCCAAACGAGATTCGCTAGTAATGAGAATAGTCACCCAACTTAGACACAGTACTGCGACAAAACCCAAAACTCGTCCAAATGTAATTTTCTTTAATGCTTTCATTGTTTCATGTATTATTTTTATTACCTCAAAAAAGATTTATACTTCTTTATAAAGTATCAATCCTCATCCTTTCTCTAGTTATATCTATATAGATGAAATACAAGAGGTAAATCTAGCACCATAAACAAAAAAAAATAGGAATCATTTCGCAGAGCAATAATCTAACAGATTGAGTCTGCAAAATGATTAATGGACAAGTTGTACTATTAGTCGGGAAAGTACTCCTTCATTTTGTGGGAACAAATTCCCATAAAATAAGAGGATAGTCTTTGTTTGTTGCCTTTCCTCTTCCTCCTGGACTCTTGATAAATAGAACGTTTATAGATGAAGGAAACTCTTTCACCACCTCTTTCACTTGCTTGAAAATGGGATATGCTCATAGATTATTATTTTCATTGTGATGTTTTTTTAGAACATTGAGATGATTTAAAAAAACATCACAGTGTTTTTTACAATTGATACAATGATTTTAGAAAGTATTGTAACGACATTCTTTCGATATGAATGCAATGGTGAAGATTACCCCTTCACCTGTCCCCCCCCTATTCATCAAGCGTTCAGGAGAAAGGTGAAGGGAATAGAAAGAATTATATCTCTGTAGGGAAATCAAATATTGTCTTACCAATTCTCTAAAGCACAGTTTTAGGTAGGCTAAAGCTGTGCTTTTCGTTCCTCAAAGCTATGCTTCAGGTAGATAAAATAACCTATATCTGAAATAATAGAGACTTTCGAAGAATGGCTAATTCAGTAAATCCAGTTCTAATAAAAGACGTTTGATCGTTGCCTGAGCGGTTTCGCTCCTGTCTTTTGAAATTTCAATCTGTTTGACAAGTGCCATTCCTTCTTCTTCTCCTACTTGTTGTAACCACTTAAGAAGAACACCATCGTAAATTAATGGAACAAGCCAATAATTCAAAGCCTCAAAATCATCTTTAATGCTTCTTATAGAATTTATAAAGTCTTCTATATTGAAACAGAATCGATTATTGACAAATAATAATTCATTATGCGAAATACATTCCTCCATATTTTTCTCAATTAATCTTTTTTATTTGATGCAGATTTAAAATGGTAACACTCTTGAATCTCCAGTATTCTCTCAACATTCGTTTTTTGTCCTAATTTTCCTTTCTGATTAGCCATAACAGCATCTTTCATTGATGCAATTACAGATAGAAAATCATCCACTTTAATTGGCACACGATGTTGACTCGACATACCCAAATACTTGATAAATGCATTCTCCATAACCATAGAAACAACCGCTTCAATCTCCGAACCGGCAAAGCCACCATAGACACCACCTTGCATAGCTAGTGCTATCTTCTGATATTCTCCTTTTGTTAGTGTTTGAAAATCAAATATTGAATCGGGACTATTATAGCGGCTAAGCTTCTTCAATAAAATATCCACACACTCTGATTCGGTTGGAAAATTCACAAAATAAACTTCATCAAAACGCCCTTTTCTCATGAATTCCGGTCTCATTGTATCATTTGCTGTGGCAACAACATATATAGGCGTTTTCCTTTCTTGCATCCATGTTAGAAAACATCCCATAAGACGAATAATCAACGAATCATTTCCACTCGAATTTTGAGTTCCTGCAAAAGCTTTTTCAACTTCATCAATCCAAAGGATACAAGGATGTGTAGACTCGGCTGTTTGTAAAGCCTTTCGAAGATTTTCTTCGCTCTCTCCCACATATTTCCCCATAAGTTTATTAACGTCAAGTCTTAAAAGAGGCATTGCAAATTCATCCGCTATTGCTTTAGCAATCATACTTTTACCACATCCAGGCATTCCAAGAATGAGTATTCCTTTCGGCATCTGCAATTTAACAGAATGACTTGTAGCGAGAGATAAATTTTTAAAAAACTTCGCTTTTTGGAGAATATCCTTTTGGAGAACTTCCAATCCCCCAATTTGCTTCAAAGTAATATCTGTCTCTATTATTTCAAGCGTATCTGTTTTCTTTACCAAATTTTTCTTCTCTGTTTCAGCCATATTAAGAGCCACTTTTGAAAGATAACCTCCTGTTCGTACCAGAACAGACCTCAGTATATTTATTATCTGAAGTTGATGGAGACCTTGAAATGTGCGAATAAGTGATGTCAAATAAGCCTCCCTCTCATCAGTTAGAAAAATCGACTTAGAAAGAGGAATAGGTAAAAGTAGTTCCTCGATTATTTCTGCAGAGGGAAGCAAAATATTGACAACTTGAGTATGTGGAATTAAGACTGACGGAAAAGACGAGATTGGAATATCATCTATAAATATGAGAGTTTTGGTTCGTTCCAATACTCCCTTTTCATATAGAGTGGCAAACTGTAATAATTGCAGTATACATTCTTCATCAGAAAACAGAGATTTCAAAGCCCCTTTAAAAAGATAAATCTTCTTATTACCTAAACCATTCTCATTGTCTAATAAATCAGTCAAAAAAGATGGTAATTTATAGCATTCGTCCTTTTTTTTAGTATTAAAATCAATACTTCCACGTGCAATGTCAAACTCGACAAGATCATCGTAAGAAATGTTCAATCCACAATGTGTTTTTTGACTAGTAGAAATTAATTGGACTAACGCATTATCCAGATAACTATAATGATAATGAGGCACAAAAACAATTGGTACCGATAATATCGCAGTCGTAATTTCCATAAGGAACTGCGGTTCTATTATTGGATTAATAACTATTTCCCTGTTAGCCATTTCCAGACTTTTTTTGCTCCTTGTTTAACCTTTGCCCCCACCTCTTTAACCTCTTCTACTATTGTATGAGCTACAGATTTTATGCAATCAACCACAGGAGCAGCATAAATACTTATTCCTTCAGCCACATTTTCTGCAGCCTTTACAACCTTTTCAGCTATACGAGAAGCAATTTTTTCTCCTTTGCGATATAAGTTAATGACACCTTGTGATATAGTTTCAGCAGCTTTCAATGCCACTTCTTTTACTTTTTTACGTATCTTCTCTTTTGTTTTTTTGGGGATGATTTCAGAAACAAGCATGATTCCACCTGCAATTAAACCTGCAGGCCCTCCTACGAGTCCTAGCGCAGTGGCCAAAACTCCTTTTACTAGTTTTCTACCATAACGTTTCTTTATACGTTTGGTCGTAGAAACGACTTTTGAAACAAAATTGTTTTCACATTCTTCTTTATATTGCTTGGCTCCAATCTTATTTGACTCATACAGAGTAACTAAACGTGCATCCCTTAAAGCTTCCGCGGCAGCTTCTGCCAACTGTTTTGCTATTTTTCTTGGTTTCCATTTACTACGTTTAACAGAAAGGTAAACTGCTGCTTTTATCTTATTTTCAGTTTCAACATCCAGTTGGACATTTTCACCCAATGGACGCTGTAGATAGTCAATTATTTCTTGACTCTGAAAATCACCTTCATTCAATCCTAACTTCAGCCAGTTATTGCTTTTCCTCAACCTCTGAATACCTTGTTCTAAGGCTATTAATTCACGAGTGATATCTTTTGCTTCCATTATATACCTATTTATTTTCCAAACGAGTATCTTCTTCATCAAGAGTATCTTCCGATTGACATTCAAAAGCGCCAATGGAAGTCATATGCTCATCAATTATCTGTTCTCTGGTTTCTTCATCAGTCGCATCAATCCGTGCTTTCAGGCGTTCAAGCGCCAGATCATCTTGCCCATCTTTTATCAAAGCATCCATCTCAATAATAATACTTTCGGACAGAATTGCATTCATCTCTTCAACTGCTTTCCGCCTATCCTCTTCTGACGCTCCCAAATGTTCTTGTTCCCAAATCTTAAGATACTCTCTTTCCAAATAAGCATGTGGTGGCAACCCTGATGCTTGAAGAGCTTCACGCTCAGCATAGAAATCTTCAGTTGCTTGAAAAAGCTCCTCAAGATCCATTCTTTCCTCTTCATCTACAGTAATATTAAGGATTTCTTTCTTGTAATCCTTTCCCTTAAATAAAGAGCATTTTTTAAAGAACTCAATAAATAAGTCTTTCACTCTTTGAGGTACATAATCCATTTATGTCAGTATTTTGATTGTTTTTATAAAATCTTAGATTTTCGCCTGCCTATTATATTTGAATCGGGAAACTCAAAACCTAGTTGAACTACACGGTTTATCCGGTAATCAGGCATGATATCATCTCCAAGAAGATGTTCGTCCCATGTTCCATCAAAGTTTTGATTCAAAGGAAACCTCACACAGTCTTTCCAATCTCTTCCTTTTGCACTAAGAAAAGATACTATTTGAGACCGGTAATTCATATTAAATAACGAGATTTTACTCTTGAGATTATTTATTAATTCCTTCTTATCTTGTGCAAGTGAACTGAAATCAATCGTCGGATTTTTATCCATCACCAAGGCCTCCATCAACACCATGCCGATCTCTGGCAACTGTCTTAATTCGTATAGCTCGTTATTGATATTGTTAAATGCAATAACAGCATCATTATAGGCTATCTGATCTACTGCAGAGGATGAAGAAGCCGAAACATCATGAGACTTCAATAATAGTGTCAATTCATCAAGTCCCTTCTGGCATTGCTCAACATTAGAAAATATTAACTCACTGAATTCTTTCCGCTCACTTATGGATTCTTGATACCCCTTTTTAATATCAGCAACCTCTTTTAAAAGAGCCGAGAGACGATCAAAAAGCTCATGATTCTGTCTGTTAATTCGAACTACGGGATTGTCACTTAACACTTTCTCGAATATATTAATCAAATACAGAAGAATAATTACAAGAAACACAGCGTTAAAAATCACCACAAATAATATGAGATATACATTCATTTCTACAATCATTTTTTAGACTTATTCGTAAGGGAAATATTTCCCTCTTTTATAAGTTCGTTTGACTCTTCTAAGGTAACATAATAATGAAGATTCCCGGTATTAGTCTCATTAAAATCAACAATACAAACGTAAGATTTATTTCGATAATTTGGAAGAAGAGTACTCCCTAGTTCCCACGCTAATATATTATCCTGAGGATGAACTATTATCTCATCTGAGCCATAAAAACTCAATTCTATAGACTTTTGTTCCTCTCTTACAGCACAGAATGAGCATCTATAATCTAAAAGGTCTGCTCCTTTTATAGCAACAGGAAATCCACAGACCTTATCATTAGACGCCTTTCTTTCTTCAACATCTTTCTGCGAAATAGCATTCAATTCTCCATATTTCATCAACACACCTTTCTCCTTATATGCTTCTTGTAAAGCCATCAAATTGCTCGTAGCACAATCGTAAATGTAGAAAGGAGCTTCCCGCTGAATGAAACGTCTCCAAAGTAATAAATAGGATGCTCCATCCATAATGCTGCCAGAGGCACGAAGTGGGGTATTGGCAATATTAGTAGAGACATTTATGGAAAACATCGCATTTATTTTACACATAATTAAATCACGAAGCTTTTGATTAAGAGACAGCCCTCCTGCAAATATTAAAGATAGATTTTCAACATCATCTTTTATTAAATGATTATGAGTCTTTAGAAAAGACTCCACACATTGAGAAATTTTATTAAAAGTGGGTGCAAAAGCTTGTTCATACAACTCCGCCGCGTCAAACGAAGTTTGTCCAATGAGAATATCCGTTACACGGTCTGCAACAGAGCTGTGTCCGTTATTTATTAGCCATTTTCGATAATCTTTAGGAATCGTGAAACTCTTGACTACTTTATGCTTAAAAGCCAACCATGCATTTTCCATTTCTATAGCATGATCAAGATCATCAATATATGGCTGCAAAAGAATATTCTTTAACTCATCATCTGAGAGTTTATCATAAATAATTCCATTGGTAATTCCTTTAGATATAAACCGAAGAAAATATATCCAAAAATCTTTATCAATCATATTTCCTCCCACCCCTATGCCATCACATGAAGCAAGAAGTTGAAAGTGAGAGTCTGATTCGGAAATAACTTCCTTATCTGCTAACAGACAAATATCAGTAGTTCCTCCTCCAATATCAACTACTATTGATTTTTTTCCAGGAGAGTGATCCAATTGTGCATTGTTAGATGCATGGATTCTTTCAGAGACTACGGGTCCTTCAGGTTCAGAGAGTACTCGAACATGGTCACCAAAAACATTCTGGCAAATATCGCTCATAAGTCTTTGATTGTCTTCAGTCCATATTGAAGGAATTGTCACCCCCCATTGAATTTCACTGGAAGAAATAGTCCGGCCTTTGAAAGCACTCTCAACAGATATGCACTCTATTTTGAGAATCCGAAGAAAGATTTTCACAATTAAAGAGATTGGATATGATTTTAATTTTGCAGGATATGACACATCAAGATATATCATCATCTTAAAATACTTAAATTCCACCCAATTTTCCTGCTTAATTTTTTGATAATTTGCAGAAATAAGATCTCGTCCCCAAATAATATTCGGTTCTAAGGTATTCATAAATACTCGCGAGAGTATTCTAAAATCATCGTCATGCAATGACTCGTAATTTATTTCTGCCCTCTCAAGCAATTTCGGATGAATAAAGAACCAAGTTGCATCTTTGGCATAATAACCATCAGAATGGCAAAATTGAGGTGTAGAATATACCAATCTACCATCTTTGTAAGTATCTATACGAGCCGCACCAGAATTTGATGAGCCAAAATCAATTACAATTGCTGAAGTATACATAAAATGTGATTAGTTAATGAGTGTGTGCCGGAAATGACACACACTCATAATTTTTCAGAGCTTGCTCATTTTTTCAAGGAACTCATCTGATGTCTTGTCGAGAATACTAAAAATAGCCATAAATTCGTCAGAAGAGGTATGCTCAGAAGGGTTAAATTCATAGCTACACCATACACGTTCACCACGAAGAATAAATTTTGTGACAAACTTATCAGAGTTCAGTTCATTACATATTTCCAGAATCTTAGTCTTATCCTTATTGGAAATATTACAAACGATCACGATTTGAAGGAATGGCGAATCATTCGTAAATGCGAAGTAATTTACACCTTGAATCTTAAAAGAGAGGATACCCTCTTCTTCCTCATAACGAAAATTTTCACTTTGAAAAAATTTCTTTAAATACTCGAAGCCTGCCATAATTAATGATGTTTTATTAAGTTATTATATAAAGCTGATATCTACCCTATATAGATGGAATAAATATATTATTTCTATCATATAGAACCATTATTATTTCATCTCCCATATTTTTGTTTGTGATATTCATAATACACAAATGTATCGGAATAAATCTACAAAAAAAACCGCGAAAATGGCAAAACGTGCTTAAACGGTCCTAACGACAGACTATCTTCTTTAAAATCGTGCTTATTACGTACATTTTTTATTTTCCCTTCAGCATAGTGAAATATCGTATTAATCTTTGACCGATATCCTCCAAACCATTTGTTTATAATACTTTCAGTACTATAAAAGCCCTTTTTATAGTTTCGCAGGTTTCATACAATTACGACGATCCTTTTCACGCTTCAAAGCTATTGCATTATGTTCCGGATCATACAAAAGCATGCCATACGCAAGAATGATTGCAGGATTCTTCATGTGAAGTTCATCACGAAGGAACTTCAGGTCAATTCCCCCTATTGATTCAAATTTCTGAATCTTGCCAGTTTTTAACCATGTGCATAACATCTCATATGCAGCTTTATTTTCTAACTTTTCAAGATTAATGAGATTCTCAACTGTTCTATCAAGGCCATATTCCTCAATATAACCTTCGTCTATTAGACGTTGCTTCAATTCATTTTTATTTACAATACTCATATTATGCATTATTTAAAACATTATTAAACATTTGGCTCGATACATTACGTACCACTGTATTACCAGCATAATTAGAATCTATCTCGAGAGGATTATAAATGTATCCCCAAGGATCATAACATGATGGTTGATCGTAATTATAGATTGCAGTTGCCACAGCCCACTCATTACGTACTTCATCAGGAACATCATGATAACCGCGAATACACTCATTCTGATATTGGTGACGAAGCTCATGGGTAATGGTGTCCATAATCAAAAAAGGTGTAGTATCCGACGATAACAAGTCATTTGTCAGATGTATCGTACCGTCACCATTATTATAACCTAACGTTCCAGGCTCTAATTTTTCGATATATACTCCTTCATAATTAACTAACTCAAAAGCTTGAGCAACTCGCTCTGCATATTCTAAAGCAATAGCTTTTCTCTCCCTCTCAGTCATACTACCCCAGGCATCAATTACGCCAGGATTGAATATCTCCATTGCAGCTTCGGAACATGCATCAAGTCCAAATTCTCTAGTTTCTTGAATTCCTTCTTTTGCATGTATTGAAGAAAATTCAGCAAATGGAACTTCTTTGGGTTTCGGGTTTACAAATATCTCTTTTACATCTTCGTAGGCACCCACAAAAAAATCTTTAATGCCATCCGTGAGCTTCTCCGCAAACCCGGCAATTGCCTCCTTTGCCTCTACAGCCTTTTCGGTTACAGTTTCCTTAGCATTTTCCAATACCTCGGCAAATGCTTCTTTGCAGGATTCTACTTTATCACTCACAGCTTCGCGCACCTCCGGCATCTGTGATACACGGTATATGCCATAACCTACAGCCGGAGACAAAGAAGCAAACCTTACATCAGTTTCTTGAACCTCATTGTTCATCTCGGGAGTTTGAGCAACTTCAGACGTACCGAGTTCATTAATTAAATTCGTATCCATATTTTTTATCCGTTAATGATTGGTCTTACCAGACCTTGTTCAAATACTTCATTTTTATATATCCAGCAAGGAGAAAGTACTTCACATACATCGCCGACCTCTATTTTGGTCAATTGGCGATAATGTTTTGCCGCATTTTCATTCCATGTCAATTTTAGTTCTGTGGATTGCTGTATTCCACATTGTTTCAATAGACTTAGGATTTTTACAGCTTTACTTCTATAGAGTTCAGCATCCCATCCTTTTCTAGCATCAGTGAATGAAGAAAACCATGATTTTAACATTTCACTACCTCTACTATTAATTACGGCATCAAGATTATCAAATATAACAGAGGCTATTTGGGGTACAGGATCGCTAACGACACTAAATAACGCACCCATATCACCATTAAAGTATTCTAGCATCTTCATCATTTGGCTAATTATTTCTTCGTCAGAAAAGATAATATTACTACCTTGACGATTAAGATCATCAGCTTGCTGATTCGATATACTTTTCAACAAATTATTTTGCTGAGATCCAGAATTAATCTTACCTTCACTCTTTTCCCTCTGTTTTGAGCGATATATTATAGATACAATTGTACCACCAACTACCACTATACCCAATAGAGCATAAAGCAGAATTCTTGAATTTTGTTCCATATTATATAATATATTAAATTTTACAAGTTAATCACAGGGCGACTTATCTTAACCCAAGATGCAGCATCATCCAAATCACCGGCAATAATAGCATTTCCCTGTTCCAAAGTAGGAATAATACCTCGTTGATCATCACGAAGAGCAAGAGCTTGAGCAATTACAGCACAATCATCAATAGAGGTCATACGATGACATATTTTATAGTTTGTGTTTTTTATAACATCCGGGATTAGTTTAGTCGGTACTTGATCTATAATCATAAATCCTTCGCCAAGTGAACGAATTTCAGCTAGCATGTTGGAAAACAAATCTGCCACTACTTGTTGCGGATTACCTGTACCTTCGGAAGCAGCACTTGGCTTCGACAATACATTATGAGCTTCTTCTATGACAGTCAAATGCATTAATTCATTTGCTTGTGCATGTTTGCGATACTCTTTATCATAAGAATAGGCAGACATTCTATACTCATATTGAGCCAATAATATCATAGACATGATGAGAGCTTTATCTTTTACATTGGGGATCTTGCTTAAATTGATAACGCAATTCTTATTAAATAACGTATCATAGGAAGTAGATTTCAATTGATTTAAAATGTTGCCCCGTTTACCACGAGTCAGATATTTGAAACGTGTTTCAAGTGCCGCAACAAAACTATCAGTCACTCTCTGTTCATACCCTCTATTTGTCAGTAACTTCTTTGCTACACCAAGTGCTCCTTCGAGAAGAGGATAAGAAGACAACTGTTCCATTTCTTCTTCTTCAAAATCCTCGACCTTTTCTTTTAAATATGTATAAAGAGCCTCATCCATAATAACCGGCAAGATATCACCTGTAGGCAAGGTTGCGTTAATGAGTGCAGTAATTTTTTCACATCTTGTTTGCATATCGATCGGGGCTCCCGCTATTGCGGCAGGCTGAAATGGATTAAGCATAAGATGAGACAACAGTGTCCCCTCGAATGAAGACAGTCCGGGTTCAAAGATATGTATCCTTTCTGATTCCGGAAGATGCTCATTTTGTTTGATAGCCCAACGCACCCATTCATCCTTAGCAGGTTCGATAATAAGCACCGGTTTCTTCTTTTCCAGTACTGCATTTATCAGCGTTTTACATGTTGTTGTCTTTCCACAGCCTGTAGAACCAACAATAAGAGCATGTCTTACCAAAGAGTTGACAGAAACTGTATATGGGTTATTTTGTTGAACTCCGGTATCGACAATGTTCCCTATTTTCACCAGATCGTCCGCATTCAAATTCTTTCCCGGATTATTTGCGAAACGGGCTACATTCTTCACAAACCGAATTCCCGGAACGTCTTTTCGGGGAAGCGATGTGTACAATGAAAGTTCCTCCGTATTTACAGGAGTACTAACATATTGATACGGAGCACCTAAGATATGCCATTCTTCCGCCGCAAATTCATTAGCTTCAGGATTTATTAGAGGAACCAGATTAAAGTTCTTTATTGTATTCAAAGCATTTGGAGAATGGAATAGATGAGTACGGATTGGCTCTATGTGGGTATAATCACCAGAATATACGGAGCGGAGTATTCCGGTGATAAGATTGACGTTATCTACAGAATCGGCTAATACATATACTCCCGCATTCCAAAAGCCAATATCACGGCCAGAGCGTAGACGCTGGCAATGTTTATCCGTCAACTGTTCTGTATATTGAGCAAATTTATTTAAATAATCTTTTGCTACAGATTCCCCATACGATACACTGTCATTTGATGAAATAGAACGGCTAAAACCAATATTACCGGATAATCCTATAGCTGACATGAGAGCTTTTGCACCCATACCAATGGGAAGACTCACAGGAGTGGCGGTATACATTGCTGTTTTAAGTAAGCTCGACACCACATTCATTGTTCCTTGACCGGCTCCCATGCCAATACCTCCATGTACACCTGTACTCGTCCCTTCCCCGTGCTGGATGGTTGTACTTTCAGTAACATGTTGTGTTACTTCGGAGTGAATATCACTACCAAGTTTCTGATATCTGTAAATCACTTCAGATATTGCATTGTCGTCAAGTGGTTCTGCTATAACAATCATTGAATAATTAGCATCCATTCCTCGCATATCCTTAAAACCAAATGCTAATTTGTCCAATGTTTGAAGAACCCCATATTGGGTATTAGCACGGAATGACGGTATACCCGTCACAGCACCTCCACAGACACTTCCGCTTATTTGATTATTAATTCCAATAATTTCTTTCAGGTCTTCCTTCCCTCCAAGATAATGCAAATCGATTCCGGGCATCGAACTAGTGAGGGCACATTTACATTTGTTTGCACATTCTTCGCCATTATAACCTTGCACTCCTACATAAAGATGTGTCTGACCATTATGCCGCTGTAACAAGAATATCAGTTTCTGCTCCCATGCATGCAAAGAAGAAAGTACTCCTTGCCAGCGGGATAACAAATCGTAATCATCAATGCGCAATGGAGAGACAGGAAGCCTGTCAATACGAAGCCAACTTATATCTGTTTGCAACTGCATTGGGATCTCGTTAAAATCAGATCTACCCGATATGTCTTCCAAGTAGGAGCGCTCAAGCATGTAATCCATCATTGGATTAGCCAGATCAGAAGGAAACACAAACAATGGTTTATGTCCTTCTCTTATCTTTTGCAGATTACCGTCAACGTTGAATTGGCTTCGTCCAATTAGTCTTTTTATAAAATTGCTCATACTTCTTGCATATCTTTAAGTGAAAATTCTTTTCTGGTATTTTCCCTATTATCCATCATGCAATCCCCACTCACATCTAATGTTCCATCCTCAAGAGCATCCACACACAAGTTTATTTTAAATTTGTAGTTTACCGGAAAGAATATGGGAAGCACCATGATTGCAACAATCAATGCACCCAAGACTGAATTTTCATCCTGTCGTAACTTTAATATCTTTCGGTTTGCCGTTTCAATATTCTCTCCTGTATAAAGTTCTATGGTTATATTAAAATTACAATCTCCAAATACTAGATTCCGGGAAAGAGTTACTTCCAGACTTTGTTTGTTTTGCACCGGCAATAAATCCCCTACTCTCAAAATTTGAATATAATCAGAAGATTGCTCGTTTACTGTTAACCTGACCCATACATTATTGGCTGTAGGTGTTGTAATCTTTATATTTGAATCTTGAAGGCAAAGACCGGTTGCTACACATTCGTGAGGTAAAGCATCCCCAAACATACGCCACGGTTCTTCTCTCAATTTCTTGAAGTTCAAAGCTTTTACGATACCTTGCCCATTATTTACATCTTTCCCGATATACCCATTGATTCCTTCGCCATTAAACAAATTTGGAATACAATACCATTGAGAATGACCTCCGGTCAAAAATAACAGATCAATATCTTCTGCTCCCTTTACTTCTTTGCCATATTTCTCCTTATATATAGCAACTGCGGATTCTATCAGTTTATATAATTCCAGCCAATGCTCTTTTGTCTCATTCTCAAAAATTTGACGATTAAATCTAATCATCTGCAACGCTTGTTGAGTACTTACTCCCGACATCTTTAGAAAAGGTAAGAAATCATTAGGAGTATCAATAGTGATGTTATCCTTCAGTCGGTAAGATAAATATTTATCTTTCCAGGATTTGGCTTTGTCCACCGAATAGATACCCCATTGCTCAAGTTCTTCTTTACTTTTCCCTGTACCTTTAACAAGCGATTCTAAAATATAATTATACAAAATTGAGTCTATTTCTCTTCCACCACAAAGAGTTCTGTTATCCCTAGTTGGGTAGGAAAGTACATTATCAGTCGCGACTCTTCCTTCGGAATCAACTTTAAGTCGAAAAATAACAATATCAGTTGTACCTGCTCCCATATCCAGCATAAAGACATGCATCGGTTTTTGTACCGTAAGCATTTTAGTCTTCTGAAAATCGTTCAGGTGCTGGTGAAGCATCGTATATGCCGCTGCTGTTGGCTCATTCTCGCAGATGATATTCTCTCCGAATCCCGCTTTTTTTACGGTTCTCTTCATAACCTCTCTGGCATCTGTATCCCATTTAGCCGGAACACTGACATAAACATCCATAGAATCATATCTAATTCCCCGAGTCTGATTCCAAAATTGCTTATATATATAAGTGAAGAATTCCTCAATATAAGCCTCCTTTATCCTTCTCTCCTCCGGATTTACATCCAGCAATCCCATCTTGAAATTAGTAATAAGTTCTCCCTGCATACCGCCTGTTTTAGCATTAAGCGCACCACAGCCATACAAGGTTTGGTTTTGTCCGTCAACTCTGAAAATAGCAGACGGTATAATATCACTTACACCATCTGCATCTTTTATCGGCTTTATAACATCTGTACCTTCTTCCTTGTAACGTACCACAGTAGTACTTGTACCAAAATCAATACCAACTATCAGTTTCATATTCACATTTATTAGATTTTATATTATTTAGATTCAATTGATCCGTCCGAATTAAAGTTTGCGGAAATAACATTCGAGATTTTTTGCATAGAAATTGTTGATTTCAAGTTTCCATCCTCATAAAGTGCAAGCACCTTATCATTAAAAGATTTTACATATACAACCTTCCCTTCACTCTTTAACAGAAATCTTGGCGTTGACTCTGACATCACGATTAAACTATCCTGCTTGTCAACAAACAGATAACCATCATCAACGAGAGCAAAGGATATTACCCCATCCCATGAGAATTTTGAGGCATTCTTTTTATCATGTATTACCAATGTAGAGTAAAATTCCCCATTGGCACTCACTAGACTTGCGTCATACCTGTCATTATTGATATGATTGGGTAAAACCTCTATATATTTGCCTTCTATTTCCGTGACATAAGCTACTTCTCCAGATTTCAACTTTGCTACAAATTCACCTCCTATGCGTATTTCAGCTTCCTGGTCCATATTCCCTTCAATCTGTAACTTACGCAATTTAATTGTAAATGAGGCATTGGAAGTTTTTTTGAATTTGGGTAAATCAAATGTTGCAGGTGCATTAACAATAATGATATCCGAGTCTATTGCTGTTGGATGGAAAAATGCTTCAACCGCCTTACGATCAATCTCATACCCCAATAGTTCTTCAAGAGCATTGCAGAGTAATGTTTTATCACTATCTGCATCTGCCTCCCCTTCTTGAATCCATTTAGATATCTCTGCATAAGCTTGCTCTTGCTCATGATTCAAGTAGTACACTTTCTCCGGACATAAGTCGCGTACAAACTGTTGCCTGTTTGTCCAAAATGCGGGGAACGTAAAGTGACGTGCAAAATCAGAGAGCGTCACAATCAGGATATTATTCAATTTCATGATTTCTTGTTTTTACAAATTCTTTGCATATTGATTAATAGCTCCTACAATAGTGTAATATAACACTTGATCGTATGGGTTGGGCCATCTGTCACTTGCCGGATTATGCCTATAAATGCACTTGTCTTCATCATATCGCTCAAAGTCGAGAATACAAGTTCCACTTGCCGGAACAAACTCATTCTCATGCAGTTTCAAAAAACACCGCACAATATCTTTGAGATTCGTCTCCCCATAAGGCTTAAATGTACGACTTCGCATCATCTGTTCCACTGCATTTTTCATCTGATATTCACCATAGATAACCGTTTGTATAGTATCGCTATTCCCCAATGGACGTATGAGGAACTTTGCTTCCTTTATCAAGGCAGAGATGTCGGCACCTGTCATCAATTTGTTCTTGGGGCGTGAAGACGATGACCACACATAAACATCATCTTCTTTCTCGCTTTCATTTACATCATTTCTCTCTTTAAGTTTCAGATGACAAGCATCCATATTGGCAGTACATTCTTGATTGATAATGTCAAGCCAAAAAGAATCCTTTTCCAAATTAGTCGCGAACAGCTGTTGTGCCATTTTTGCACGCTTGGATACTGGCATAGCTTCCAACTCCTCCCGATATGACTTGTTTTGTGCCTTGATATTAGAAGCGAATATTTGGGCACATTCTTCTGCCTTAGGCATGAAGGTAAAATATTTCCTATCAAAACGTTCGGAACGGAATAATTCCGGAGGAAGACAAGTAATGTCATTGGACGTGGCAAAAACGAAACAAGCCGCTGTCTTCTCCTGCATCCATGTGAGGAACTTTCCAAACATTCGTCGTCCCACTCCCCCATCACTCGATGATGAGTTTTGCGAAGATCCACTGAATGCCTTTTCTATCTCGTCAATCCATAAGACACAGGGAGCCATATTCTCTGACATGCGTAGCGCATTGATCATGTTATGTTCTGATTCGCCCATCAGACTATTAAGCAAAGCCCCCATATCCAACGAAATAAGCGGAAGTCCCAATTTGTAAGCTGCAGTCTTTGCCATGAGTGATTTGCCGGAGCCCGGTATACCCGAAATAAGTAACCCATTCGGAATGTCCGTATGACACTGTGCCGCACGTTCAGGATCACTAAAAATATCAATGCGCTCCTCCAACCATTTAGAGATACTGTCAAGACCAGCTGCATTTGTTGCGTTCGTTTCCTCCCATTTCAAGCCATTACAATTTTCAAGCATTTGCTTTTTTGACACCCTTATGGCTGCAAGAACTGCATCTGCATTTACATGATTGAAATCTATTGACTGTGAAGCAATCATCTGTCGCAACAGTTGCCTGATACGTAGCACACTGAATCCGCGAAGACTAACAATCATCTGGCTATATAACACCTCCGACCTCCTCAATACAGATATATCCATACTTTCCGCATTGAATTCAGAAGAGATGACCGCCTCAATCTCTTCATCAAGCAAAGCAGGAACCCGCACGGTCATCACATAAGGAGTAATATTCTCTGGAATCACTTGTTCTGTCGGGGTAACGACAATACATAAAGAACGGCTGATATTAGCAACATGATATGGATTTGGATTATTATCCTTTGAGCGCTTCACCCCCATATAGTCACTGATGAAGTTACGAATGCCAGTTTCCACTTTATCCCATTTTGTCGTATAGGTAAGCAGAATCGACGGACAACGAACTACATCGGAATCAATACTGTTAACAAAAATCAGATAATTGTCTTTAATACTCGAAAAAGTTCGTTTTTCGTCGTCTTTCACACCATACTCCTTGTTAGCTAGCTTTACAACTGCTTTCTTCTCACTGTCATATTTTACTCTTGGCACAAGGCTGTCAATGGTATTATCACTATATAAAATTTCATGTATCAGTTCCATCTGGTCAGTTGGAATGTAGATGACTGGGATATGTGCCAACATAGCCAACTTCATCTGCTCTAACATACGACCAATCTGTGTTTTTCGAAAGTCCATATTGTCTAATCTTCTATGATGATATCTTCTTTGGTTATTTGCTCTACTTCTTTCTGTTTGGGTAAACCTACCATTACAGAACGATAACGTTCAGCAGCCATGTAACGAATGGCAACAGCAGGTTCACGCCGCAACCAATCCAACATAAGAATCGCACGAATGGGTTTCATACCATCATTTTCTGTCAGCTCTCGAAAACTTACACCTTCAATCTCCATGTCGGGGACATAAGAAGAAAGAACATCAAAGACAGCTTGTTTGAACTCAGGCGGCAACATTCTAATGCGTTGTATATTTCGGTAAGCAGACATCGGATTCAGTCCTTCGTCCTCAATCAAATATTTGAATAAACTAATGTATTTTATTATTTTCATAATCGGTCTACTTCAATATTAGTCGTTCGTATAATAATCTTCTTTGAGGAGTTCCTCAAATCCGAAAGTATCCATCTCAAGAGGTTGCTTACGATAGGCTTCATCATTCTCCCGATAGGTAATATAGTTTTTCATATTCTGCTCCCATGTTTGCATCAACTCCTCAGAATATCCATAATCTTTTTTACGTTCCACAGCAGCGTATTGACGTGCATGCTTTAATTCGTGGAAAATGGTGAATATCTGTTCTTTGATTAAATCAATATTGCCAGAGTATAGAAAAGCTCCATTGATACACAGCAGATTATTTTCTATATTATAAAAGCCACAACCATATTTCATTATTTCCTCCTCTGTTTTAGGATAGATTATTACAACTTCTTCAGTGGTTACATCCATAATTTCCTCAGCATCCTTTTCTATCTCCATAAAGAAATCCGGTAATTCGTCAACAGACATCTGGAATAAACGTTCTTCTATGCCATTAGGAAATTTCTCCTTCAAATATTGCCGTACCCGAAGTGCCAGTTCTTGATCTGGCACTTCGGGGCAGTATGTGGATTCAAAATCTTCAATCTGCCGGATATAACTTGAACGTTCTCTCGTTTGTTGTCTCCGCTCATTCCAAACGTTAACACGTTCAGAAATACTATTCATTATAGAACTGATGAAGTTCTTGACACCCTCAATTGCAGACGATATGAAGCCCATGATTATTAGTCTACGCTTGGGTTGTTACTAGCGTAATAGGAGAGATTTCCGCTGTCTGCTCAACAGTCTTGTTAGAAAGCAAGCTGCGAATCCATGAAATAAATGCCTCTGCTCTATCCTTGATTACAGGCCATACGGTCTCTCGCCAAAGAATTACAATCTTATCAAAGATAGTACCGGCACCATCCACTATTGAATCTACAGTATCAAATAAACTATTAGAAAAACCAATGCCAACCATTGCTGCTATTCCACCGGCTATAATCATTGCAAAGATAGAAGTTCCAAGCAGACCAATAAACGAGCCCATTGTAAACATCGCCAGATTTACAGCAACATAAATGACCCCTGCCATTAATGTAGTCCAAAGAGCTACACCACCAATAATCTTTAATACTTTGATGGCTTTCTCAACAGTAATCTTACCTGTACGAGTATCCTCTATCACATGAGCCTGTTCAATACCGGCTGCCGCTGCAATTGCAATAGCTTCAGGGGAAACATTTTGTCCTTTGAGTGAAGTAATGTCTTCGTTTTGATATGCAATATAAATAGCAAGTGCATTCACAAGTTTGGTATGCATATCATTTTCACTTCCACATAATTCCTCTTTAACAGCTTCTGATCCATCAGGGAGTACCTCCATCAAATCTCTCATTTTATCAATTGATGTCATGCAGAGAGTGTTATTGTTGAGAGCATCAGCTATTTTCCCGATGACTTCATCAAGCATCTCATCGGTAATTTCGCCGGTAGGAGCGAAACCTTGCTTAATGGTCACAAAGTCTTCTATTTGCGAAGCTTTTTCTGCACTAAAGTTCTGAACGTTGAGAACATGAAGAGCTGAAAGAAAGTTGATATAAAGTTCAAACTTTTGTTCATTAGTAAGATCCTGCCCCAATTCTTTCAACTGCGATATGTAGTCTATATCACCATCTTTAAGTGCTGCGGTAAGGTTGGCATTGAAAGTCTCAACACCTTTTCGAATACCTGCTATGACTTCATGTGCATCCTCTGCAAAGGTACCCGGACGCTGTGCTAGATAGAAGTTAACAAGATTTTCGTCAATATTCAATTCCGAATTTTCAAACTCGTTGTAAACTGTGGAGAGCTCCTGAACTTTCAGTGCTTCTTCTTTTGTAAGATTGATATTCATATTAGTACTGTTTTTAAATGTTATTATTTCATCTTGTACCTCTATAGAGTCATCGCTCTCCTCTTTTCTATCCTCATCCACCATATTTTTTTCTTGATTTATAAAATCAGACTGCTCTTCGTTCACACCAAGCATCTCACTAGCTTCTTCCGTATTCATTTCATAATTAAGGATAGAAGCATGAAGAGATGCAGGTATTTCTTTGCTTTCAATGAGTTGCTTCTCTACTTCAACCATATCTGATTGAGAAAGAGTATTGCACACGAATTTATTAAAAATAATATCATCAATACGTTTCATTTTTCTTGCTTTTTTTGTTCATTATACTTAATAAGTAGATGCTTCAATGCATATCCTTTCATCAAAGACATTGCATCTTGGCGTTGCTTGACTGTCCAATTTAATTTCACTTGGTCGCTCGTCATCCCATCTTTTGCAATAGGATGAATCATCTTCTCAACCATCGGATATGCTTCGATAGCCGGCATCTTTGCTATAACAAGATATGTCAAAACCAACTTATCACGCTCGCTCAGCTGTGCAAACGCTTTTCTCATGCGAATTTGAGTTATACTTTCACCCTCTTCTTCTACTTGATCACATAACAATAGAGACTCATAATCTTTATATTCGAATAATTCATCTTCTTGATTTCTTCTCATTTTTTCCTTATTTGCCAATTTATAAAAATATCGGCATGCTATAGTAGAAGTATAAGTCTGCAATTTGCAATCCTTGGCATCATAAAGAGATACACGATGCCATTCGGGCTTTGGGCCATTATCTGTATCAACTATTGGATAAGATAAGAATAGGTAATAGTCTGTATATGAATTTTCTCCCATAATCTTATTAATCCTTTCCACAATTTTTGTACACATCGGACCCAGATAATAGTTAACCACTACTTCATAGTTGTTTACTACACGGCGTGCCAGTTCGACATTTGCCTTATACTCTGGATCATCGGTAAGCCTTTGTTTTAATTCATCCCAAGACATCCCTTTCCAATTACAATCATTCTGTATCATTACCCGACCTTCCATACGTACTTTATTTATACTTAAATACTTGTTACTATACATGAGAAAATTATTATAATCTGTATAATATAGCCTGAAAAAGGAGAGTCATTCTTTTATCTCTATTGAGGGAAGTTTGAACTATCTCTTAAACTTTATACCTATCACTATTTATTACTCATGCTTGACCTATTCGCTCCCTCAAAAAAAAGATTTATATGCACTAAAATGAACTTTTTATAAACATCCAAATTTAAGAATTAACATTATATAAAAAAAACACTAAAACTGGCATTTATGCCTAAGTGGGCAAAAAGCGAAACTATTATTCCCAAAATAATGATTATAATATCTTTTTTTGCAATGCGTTCATTATTCAAATTAAATAGCAGTAAATTCATTCCCAAAAGCTCACTCGCTAATCTCAAAGCTTCCCTGCAATACCCCCTCCTTATTCAAGTAACCTATCATCCACGTGTCTGGCTCAACTCCATAGCCATCTTCATCTCCATTATATCCTTCCGCTATGCATTCCTTCACTTTGATCTTATTTTCTGAAATCCACGATAAGCTCGCATAAGCCTGTCCCCTTTCCAATATCTTCTCTAATTTCGGATAACGATGCTCCAACGATGGATCAGCCAGGTCACTGCGATTTACACAAACATACATCAAGTGACTACCTCCTCTGAACAAGGACAACAAACCATATTTTTCCTCCCATGTTGCTTCCCCAGGTTGAGAAATAGAGCCATTCCAGAAATCAAATCGCCCATCCAGGTATTGCTTAAAAAGATTCCTTACTTCTTCTGAATTTACACAATTCATCAATTCCTCCACCCAAGGCCGACCTTCAAAAATAGTCCCAACGGCAGTCCCGGTCAAAGAACTTGCCAACCAATAATCTCTTTCCATATTACTCTTTTTATAAGTTCTCAAATTATAATATAGTAGAGAAGATAATTGCCCAATTCTATCACTGCAAATGAAAAATCATACAATAATTGAGAAAAATTCCCTTATATTTGTCCTAAATGGAAATTCCTATATAAAACCTGGTAAAAATCCGATTGTGTTTATTCAAACGAAAAGAATGACTATTGCATCAAAAAACACGCTTATCATCAACATATTTTCAAAGCCATATTATCTCATAAAAAAATCGCTCCACCTAAGTTGAATATATGCTTTCACCCTAAATAGAGAACATAGATCCAACTTTAGTAGAACGAAAACTAAAATGTAGATTAAATAAATATTTATGAAAGAACAGGAAATAAACATAGCCTCATAATAGACAATCTTTTATAATCATCCATATGATAAGTTTAGCTTAAATTCACAGTACTTATTTTGCTTTTTTCTTTTTCTTCGCGTTATCCTTCTTACGCATATCCTGATACTTCTTATATTGTTCATCGGTCAGAATGCTTTTTATTTTAGCATCGACTTCCTTCTTTTTCTTTTGCATTTCTTCTCGTGAAGGTTTTTCATCCGATTTATTTTTTGCAGGTTTCATCTCTTCCATTGCAGCTTTAAAATCTTTGGCCTGCTTTTCATTCAGTCCCAAATCGGTAACCATTTTTTCTATGCGTTTCTCTCTATCAGCTTTTCCTTTCTGATGATTTTGAGCCATACATACAGTTGAGCCAATCAATAGTGCAACTGCCAAACTTAAAATTTGCTTTCTCATAATTCTAAATATCATATTAAGTGAGTAATGTATGTTAGACCTCACAAAAGCTTGAAAGTTAATTCTACGATGAAAAGAAAATCTGCTTTTTTACATTATTTATTGTTTCTCCACATTATAAATATTCAGCCGGATATGAGTGTCATTCAATTATTTCCATTACTCTTCCCTACCTCCTCCTAGTGCCTGATACAAATTGATTATTCCTTGTATCTCCTGAAACCGGTTACTCACCTGTGTCAACTGTGCTGTCAGTAGAGTTTGCTGGGCGATGAGGACTTCAAGATAAGTGGAATTTCCATGTTGCATAAGCAGCTGTGTGCTGGCAACAGCCGTTTGTAGAGAAGAGATCTGACGCTGGTAAAGATCGGATTTATCCCGGGCCGTTTGATTTTGCTTCAAAGCGTTGTTCACTTCAGCACCGGCATTGAGTAGGGTTTGCGTGAAAGACAACTTCGCTTCTTCCTGTTGCGCTTTAGCTATTTTTAGACGGGCTATATTCTGCCCCTTATTAAATAAGGGCTGCGTTAGGGAGCCAACAGCTGACAGCAACAACTTACCCGGATTCATAACCACCTCACCTACTCCATTTGTCCACCCGGCAGAACCGCTGAGGGTGATGGATGGATAAAAGGCAGAGCGTGCCTCATTAGTCGTGTAAAAGGCTTGCGCTAAAGCCAATTCTGATGATCTGACATCAGGACGATTAGCAAGAAGTTGTAAAGGGATACCTACGGATAAATCCTGTGGCAAAACCTGTCCGTCCAGTGTGCCACGACGGATAAATTGCGGAGTTTCTCCCAGCATCAGACAAAGACTGTTTTCCGCCTGCCTGATTTGTTCCTTTAGATCCAAAACAGTGGTACAGATGGAATAGTAGGTGGCTTCGGTTTGTGCCAAACCTGCTTCGTTACCTTGACCGGCATTCTTCAAAGCTTGCATAACGCGTACACTTTCTTTCCATTTTACTTCTGTTTCCTCGGAGATGGCCAATTGAGCATCCAGCATTAAAAGTGTGTAATAGGTATTCGCCAGATTGGCTATCAACTGCGTCTTAACAGCGAGTTCATATTCCTGACTTTGAATATAAAGAGCTTTAGCACGACGGTTGGCATTCGTCAGCCGACCGAAGATATCAATTTCCCAAGAGGAAGTAATAGGCAGGGAATAGCTCTGTCCAGCTTTCCCCTTATCGAAACTACTTACAGTGCCCTGCGGTGAAAAAGCGAATGAGGGCAGATAAGCCAGGCGGGCCGAACTAAGCGAAGCACGGGCTTCTTCCACTCGCCAGTGAGCGGACTGTAAATCTATGTTATTCCGCAATCTCTGCTCAATGAGGGATTGCAGATGAGGATCGACGAACAATTGACGCCAATTCAACTTGGCAATATTATGAATTGTATCAGAAACCGTTTCCGCCGCCCCAAAAAGATCTTCGGGGACGGTCGTTGCCGGTTGATATTTTGTATAGATGCCGCAACTACTCAGCATGAGCGTCGTTATGGCAAGGGTGATGATATTTCTTTTCATTTCTTCTTATTCTCCAAATATTGTTTTCTTTCTTCATCGGCTTTCTCCACCTCTTCCTTTATCTGCCAGTCGGCAACAGTGGCATCAAACTGTATCGGTCGCACTTTCTCCTGTATTGCCTGGAAGACAATAAACATAGCCGGCACAATGAATAACAGTGCCAATGTACCCACCAGCATACCGCCTACCACACCCGTACCGAGTGAACTGTTTCCGTTGGCTCCTACGCCAGATGCTAACATCAAAGGTACCATACCGAAAATCATAGTCAGCGCTGTCATAAGAATAGGACGCAAACGATCTTTAGCAGCAATAAGCGCAGCAGACGTCAGACTCATACCGGCACGACGGCGCTCGGTAGCATATTCGGTGAGAAGAATAGCTGTTTTTGCCAACAGACCGATAAGCATGATAAGTCCCGTTTGCAGATAGATATTATTTTCCAATCCAAGCAATTTGGCAAAGAGGAAGCTACCCATCAATCCGGCCGGAACACTAAGCAGGACGGCAAACGGAACGAAGAAACTCTCATAAAGCGCACTCAATAGCAGATAAACCATCAATAGGCAGATAGCAAAGATCACGATGGTGGTATTACTCTGATTGCTCTCCTCTCGCGCCAGTCCGCCAAAATCGAAATCATAGTTGGCGGGAAGCACACGGGCAGCAGTTTCCTGTACGGCACGGATGGCTTCACCCGAACTGTACCCTTCGGCAGGCATGGCATTGAGTGCAATGGAGTTATACATATTAAAACGGTTCAGGCTCTCGGCTCCATATACCTTGGTCAGTGTGACGAACTGACTCAACGGCGCCATCTCTCCATTGCTCAAGCGAACAAAATGACGGTTGAGCGAAGCCTCATCCAAACGATAATTCGGATCAGCTTGCACCATCACACGATAGACGCGCGAAAAGCGGTTAAAGTTACTGACATAGCTACCTCCATAATATCCCCCCAAGGTAGAAAGTACCTCATCAGGCATGATTCCGGCACGCAGACACTTAGCAGCATCCACATCGACCTGCCACTGGGGATAGTTGATTTCGAAAGATGAAAAAGCCATTGCCAGTTCAGGCCGCTGATTCAACGAGTCGATAAACTGACGGGTGATGCCGAAAAACTCGGTGAGATCACCTCCAGCCTTGTCCTGCATTTGGATATCGAGCGCATTACCCATATCATAACCAGGTATCATACCCGGAGCCATGGCAAAAACTGTGGCATCCTTGATATCTCCGGTACGGGCATAAATCTGTCCGATTACTGCCTGCACATGATCTTCTTCCTCCGGTCGTTCATCCCACGGAGTAAGGCGAACAAAGAAAATACCGGAAGAATTACCCGCACCACCCATTGACCAACCGGTCACTTTGAGTACCTGTTTCACCTGTGGGATTTGCTGAATACGTTCTTCTACACGGTTCATAATGCCATCGGTAGCATAGAGTGAGTTACCCGGCGCAGTGGATACGGCAACAAACACCAGTCCCTGATCTTCATCGGGCACAAGGCCTGTTTTGGTGCTGTTCATCAACAAGGCAAGGATTACGACTGTCCCGGCAACAAAGGCGCCTGTCAACCATTTGCGACGGATAAAGAAGAGAACTCCTTTTTTATACCGCTCTGACAATGATTCGAACGCAGTGTTGAACGCACGGCGGAAACGGGCTGCGAAGTTTTGCTTCTGTGTGCCGTCCTCATTGGTATAGGGTCGCAGAATCAAGGCGCAGAGGGCAGGACTTAGTGTCAATGCATTGATGGTAGAAATACCTACCGCCACAGCCATTGTCAGACCGAACTGCGTATAGAATGTACCCGAAGTCCCACTCATGAAAGACACCGGAATAAATACCGCCATAAACACCAGTGAAGTGGTAACGATAGCACCCGACAGTCCTTTCATTGCATCCACACTGGCCATATAGGGCGAACGGTAGCCGGAATCGAACTTGGATTGCACTGCCTCGACCACAATAATGGCATCATCCACCACTGTACCGATGACCAGCACTAATGCGAAAAGCGTAATCAAATTGATACTGAATCCTACCAACGCCATGAAAGCGAAAGTTCCGATAAGAGAAACAAAAATACCCACCAGCGGAATAAGTGTAGAACGAATATCCTGTAAGAAAACATATACCACAAGGATTACCAGCAGAATCGCTTCAATCAGTGTCTTCAATACCTCATGGATAGAGGCGAAGAGAAATTCGTTAGTACTCATCAGCTGGGTTATTTCCGCCCCTTTGGGGAGACGTTTGGAAGCGTCTGCCAGAAAAGCGTCAATCTCACGATTAATCTCTGTGGCATTAGAACCGGCAGTCTGATAAACCATACATGACACACCGGGTTTACCATTGAAACTACCTTGATAAGAATACGATTCTTGTCCGAGACTGATGTTGGCAATCTCTTTTAAACGAAGTACCTCACCATTCTTAGTGCTGCGGATCACGATCTCTCCAAATTCTTCGGGAGTCATCAATCGACCGCGGTATTTCATGGTATACGCTTTAGCTTCCTTGGAATTCTCACCAATAGAGCCTGTTGCAGCTTCAATGTTTTGTGAGGCCAGTGCAGCAGTCACGTCGGAAGGAATCAGCTTGTACTGTGCCATGACGTCAGGTTTAAGCCATACGCGCATGGAATAGACACCACCCATCACCTGCACATCTCCCACTCCGGAAATACGCAAGATGGCAGGTTTCAAGTTAATATTGATATAGTTCGAGAGAAAGTTCTCGTCTAATGAGCTATCGGGACTATGCAAGGTAAATATCTGGAGCATACCGTTCTGTCGCTTATTGACACTGACACCCACACGGGTCACTTCCGCAGGAAGTTGTCCGGCAGCTTTTGACACACGGTTCTGTACATTGACAGCGGCCATGTCCGGATTGGTACCTTGCTTAAAGTAAATGGTTATTTCGGCTGAACCGGCATTGGAAGCACTGGAAGTCATATAAGTCATGTCTTCCACACCATTGATGGCTTCCTCCAACGGAGCGATGACACTCTTCTGCACCGTTTCAGCACTGGCACCGTCGTATGCAGTGTACACCTGAACAGTAGGCGGGGCAATATCAGGATATTGCTCCACGGGTAGGGTGAATAACCCGATAATCCCCACCACTACAATCACAATGGAAAGGACGGCGGAGAGCACAGGGCGTTCTATAAATATTCGTAAGTTCATTGTTTTTTCAATTTTGAGTTAGTTACTTCTTCTTTGTTATCGGCATTCCATCCTGTAGTAGTCCGACACCTTCTGTCACGATTTCATCCCCCACGGCAAGTCCGTTCGTCACGATGTAATCCTGTCCACCGTCCACACGTTCCACACTTATTTGGGTAGAATGCGTTTTGCCATCCACTACCTTATAGACAAAGACCTTGTCCTGCACTTCGTAAGTTGCTGCACGAGGAATGATGATACCGTCTTTGTAGACCGATGGAACCACCACATTTCCCGAGCTTCCACTATGCAGCAGTCCGTTCTTGTTGGGGAATGCAGCCCGTACACTGACGGTTCCTGTCGAAGCATCCACTACTCCGCTGATAGTTGCTATGGTACCTTTTTCTTCGTAGGTAGTCCGGTCATTCAGCACCAGTTCGATGGCAGGCATCGACTGCAAAGCCTTCTCTTTAGAACCATATTGGCGAATGAGTCCTAAGAGTTGATTTTCCGTCATAGAGAAGTAAACATACATGTCCGAGTTGTCTGATACGGTAGTTAGTGGCTGTGCCATTCCGGCACTAACAAGTGTACCAACGCGATAGGGAAGTGTACCGATCACTCCATCCGAGGGACTTTTCACTTCGGTGTAGGAAAGGTCATTGGCAGCACTCAGCTCCTGCGCTTTGGCTTGTGCGCGTCCGGCTTTTGCCATCAACAGATTATTCTCGGCCGTTTTCAATTCATAAGCCGAAATGACGTTTTGAGCAAAGAGTTCTTTCTTGCTATCGTAAGTCAGTTGTGCCGTAGCCAATGTAGCATCGGCTGCTCCCATATTCGCCCGGGCTGTGGCCAAAGCTGCCTGATAGGGAACCTGGTCGATGATGAAAAGCACTTGTCCACGTTTCACCGCCTGTCCCTCGTTTACACACAATCGGGTGATGGTTCCCGTCACCTGCGGAAAGATAGCAATATCCTGCTTACCCTGGATAGCCGCCGGGTATTGGGTAGAAAGAGTTTTATTGACTGGTGCCACCTGCATCGTCGCATATTCCGATACAGACTGCGAATATTCTCCTCCTCCGTTCTTGCATCCGGCAAGAGTAAGGAGTGTTGTCAGCATGAAGATTTGCCACATTTTGTTTGTTTCCATTTTCATAAAATTCAATGTATTATAGTGATTGATTAGTTCTCACAAGAGCGGTGCAAAAGTAGGTGTCAGCGCCCGCTCCCGCAATGTAATTCTGGTCAAAGCCGGATTTTTGGGGGACGAAACCGCAGAGATAAGTGGTGAAACGGAATGAATGAAGCCAAATACCTATCCCCTCCATATAAAGTTGTGATGAAGATGTAATGCTATTTGGTATTATTTACTACTTTTGCCCAAACAAAGATAAGAGTCCATCCTAATAAATAGACTTGCATTTCAGACTTGATTACGCAGTTATGATAAGAAAACGTATTTATCTCACAGCCGCAATATCCCTGCTTGTAGTAAGCTTTTCCGCTTACTACCTCTATCGCGTGAACCGCTCCGCATGCAGCCGCCTGGAGTATGCCAACGGACTCATTGAAGTGAATCCACGAAAAGCACTGGCAGATGTGGAACAGATAAACCGTACTTTCTTGAGCGAAAGGAACTATATGATGTGCGATTTAGTAAAAGCCGGTGCTCTCATCGGCATACAAGAATATCTTGTGCCGGATTCGCTACTTAACATCGTCAGTCCTTACTTCAAATATAAAGCGGACTCACTACACCTGACAGAAATATATTACTACCGGGGCGAGATAGCCCGTCACTCTAATTTCCTGCTTGAAGCCGTAGAATATTTCACCCTCTGCACACAATACAACAACGATGTGTACGATCTTCGCGAACTAAACTTCTACCTCAACAACTTCAAAGGGCAGGTTTACCACACTAAACACATGATGAAAGAAGAGAAAGAGGCCAAACTCGCCGCCCTCTCTCTGGCCAGGGAACTAAACAATCCCTCTCTCATTACTGAAGCCTACTCTGAACTCACCCACTATTACGCCCGGACAAATGATGGCGATGAGAGTATTCCTCTGCTCAAAACTGCTTCTATGAAAGGTTACTCCGGCTCCTTGCAAGCCCGGTTATTATTCCTCCTTAGCGAAAAATATGCCGACAAGCACATGTCTGACTCCGCTCGTATCTATGCTCTGCAAATCCCGCATTTATATCAGGACTCAGTCGACTATCTGCTCGGCAAGATACATTCCGATCTTCAACAAATCGATTCCGCTCGTTTTTACCTAAACCGAAGCAGTCAGAGCAACAACCCCTTCATCTGCCTGAAAGCCTATCGCCAGTTGACAGATCTGAATATACGTACCGGTTCTCTCAATGGTGTATCAGACTGCTTGGAAAGACTGACGCATTATCAAGCACAGATAGACAGCATCGCTTATAACGAGGACCTTGCTCAAATTGAGAATGTGGATAAACTTCGAAAAACGATCCGTGACTCCGAAATCGCAGAGGCAGAATACTACCGGTATTGGGTCTTCTATTGCTGGATTATTGTCATTGCTTTTACCGTCATCCTCATTCTAATGTCTATCTCCATCATTCTGCAAAAGAAGAAAAAAAACCTGCAACTGAAACGTCAGCAATCACGCCTTGACGCGCTGAAGATGCAGATAGACCCGCATTTTATATTCAATAATCTCAGCATCCTGCTCGACCTGGTAGAGACGGGAGATGCCACAGCTCCCATCTACATCAAATGTCTCTCCAAAGTTTACCGGCATATCGTAGCTAATGTAGATAAGAATCTTTCATCCGTTGCCGATGAATTATCCAGTCTGGAGGCTTATATCTTCCTACTCAAAATACGGTTTGAGGATGCCATACAGGTAGAAGTACAAGTTCAGGACGCTATCCGCGAGAGACAGATCCCTCCCATTGTATTGCAGATGTTACTGGAGAATGCTATCAAGCACAATCAAGTGTCGGAAGAAGCACCGCTATTCATCCGGGTATATTCCGACGGGGATAAATTGGTAGTGGAAAACAACTGCAAGCCTCTTACTCCGAACTCTTCCACCCACCACATCGGGCTGCGAAATATCAAAGAGCGGTATCAGCTCACTGGTGCTCCCGCCCCTGAAATCTATCAGGATGAACACATCTATCGTGTCACCCTTTCAACGCTTTAAACGAAATGATAAATTCCATGAAAGTTCTGATTATAGAAGACGAAAACCACAGTGCCGAACGCCTGCAACGTTACATCTGTGCACTGCACCCTGATTACGAAATTTCCGGCATCACCAAAAGTATTGTCCAAAGCATAGATTTCCTCCAACGGGAACAGCCGGACCTGATATTCTCCGACATCCGCCTACAGGATGGATTAAGTTTCGACATTTTCCGCCAAGTGAAGATAGTCTCGCCCATCATTTTCACCACTGCCTATGACCAGTATGCTATACAGGCATTTAAATTCAATAGTATCGACTATTTGCTGAAGCCTATCGACTCGGATGAATTGGAAGCAGCTATACAAAAAGCGATAGAAAGAATATCCCCCTCATCTCCTACTACCACTGCCCCGAACTTGGAACAGCTATTGGAATACCTGGGTGGGGCTATTCCTACCCCTCATTATCGGGAAAGATTTCTGGTATCTCGCAGAGATGAATATATCACTATCGAAGTCCAAAACGTCTGTTTCATCCACTCTCAACAGAACATAACCCGCCTTTATCTGACGGATGGCACCTCTGCCACCATTCCTTCCACATTGGACCAACTGGAAAAGGAAATGAACCCTGCTTCTTTCTTCCGTGCAAACCGTCAGCATATGATACAGGTGGGACACATTAAGAAAGTCAGCAACTGGTTCAACTATAAATTAAAGGTAGAAATGAATGGGTATCCGCAGGAGGAAATTTTGATAAGCCGGGAGAAAGCTGCCACATTCAAGAAATGGCTGGACAAATAACGATTGACTAGCTCTATAATCAATGATTTGCTGGGGTGTCATACCCAAGCTCAGGACACCCTGCAAACACTGGCAGTACATAGTACAACAACACGCTACACAACTACAACCTATAAAAGTAATAATCCGGAATTATTCTATTAATGAAAAGTCCGAAAGACCACTAATCATAGTAATAAAATACCGGTACTTTTTTCTTTAATGCGGGGATGTATATTTCATCCTGCTTTATCAGATCATCCACGAAAGTAATATCAAAACCCGTTACTTTATTCTTGTATTTACCATCAGTCGCCAGAAATACAGAAAAAGAATTCCGGGTTACTCCGCGAGTCACCGCCACATGAAGAGTTTCTACTTTTGTATCGGCTTCGTTATAGATATATTTCTTGCTTGTGGGATATTCATCTATCTGAGACGGTTCTTTATAAATCCTTTCTACATCTTCCAATGTTGATTTTCCACTTTCAATATTTCTGGGCAGTGCAAAACTTATAATTCCCTTATCCTCATACGCAATATCCGATCTCAAGGAAAAAATAATGCTTTCACGGATCGTCAAGCCCTCCTCTGTGGGATTGATAAAAATAGCATCTATTTTTTGCCCTTTCTGATTGACAAGAGTGACTTCCATATACCCGCCCATTGTGACTTGTTGTATTCCAGCATCTTTATATTCGAGGTTCCAGCCCGCCTTTTCCATGTCTGCAAGAGTACATGGCAAAAAGACTTCATGATTGTCTATCATCAACTTGAATGTCTCCACCGATGTCTCCTCGTTTTTCTTCTGGGCGTGGGTACAACTACTAAATCCCCAATATAGCAGGCTCATTATCAAATATATCTTTAGTTTCATAATCCTATGTTCTGATGTGTGCTGACAAAGATTTGCCAATGAAATATGTCGTTCAAAATACTTATTATGCGCGCTCAGCATATAAATCCACATTTATATTCCATTCGCCATCGTCTTTTACAGTTACATTCTGCCAATGGAATTTACGCTCCTCAATTTTAACGAAAACCCATTTCTTTCTTTTATCGTCCATATTCGTAAGAACGATCATATCATCCTGCTTCCTTGCTTCAAGTCGCATAATTTTCCCTGTATAACAGTAGACAATATCCCAAGCATGTGTATCCGGATTGTAGATACGAAGTGTTGTTCCGTACTCAGTGAGAGGATGAGGGGTTTCATTTTTTATATCCCGCGAAGGCAAAATAATAACATCTTGTACTGCCATACCTTCAATAACCCATGAAAAATGCCATTCTCCTTTAGTAGAACAGGACATGTTGTGGTCAATATAATCGAAATTCCAGCTACCAATCAGTTTCCCGAAATAATTAAATTCTTCGGGCAGTTCCACACTCTTGCCATTACTTGTCAACGCATCTACAAATGACAACACAATTTGCTTATTTTCCATATTAATAATATGAATTGATTTTAAAGCTCTACAGAAAAGACATTAGCAAAAAATATACTTTTTCCATGATAGACTGTCTTTATTGTTACTTTCCTCAAAAGTACTTCTGATATAACATTCTACCAAACAAAATGACTATTTTCTTACCGTCATTTTGCACATGTGGGGAAACTTAAATAAAACAAGAAAGCTAAGTAGTTGATTACTCAATACTTAGCTTTCTTTTCAGTACCCAGACCCGAACTACTTAAACTCCATTCAGTTATACTCTATTAAAACAAAATCATCTATTAATCAACTATTTACCTTTCTTTATATGGATAACAAATGTAACTAAATATAATAATAACACCAAATAGTTTCAGTAAAAGTTTCAGTAATTACAGAATTTTACTATCTTTGTTATCAAGATATTAAAATGATATAGATATGGCAGTTACATTCAATTTTGAGCTCAATAACAGAGCCAGCAAAAATAAGACCTATGCAGTCTTATTGCGTATCACTCAAAACAAAAAGCATAAAAGAATTAAAACATCGATTTCAGTCAGTAGAAAAACAGACTTTAACAAAGATGCCAAACAAGGAAATTGGATAAGGCAAAGAGAGCCAAATTATGAAGCTTGGAATGCAACCTTAGCTCAAGAATTAGAAAGGGCAAGAAAAACCTATCAAGAATTAAAAGAAGATGGATTGGCAACTACTGAAAAAATTGCTGCTGAAATGGTAGCAGGAGAAAGAACGTCATCATTCTTTCAATATGCTAAACAACGATCAAAAGAGATATACGATGCAGGAAGTTACAGAAATTGGAAAAAATATAACGGCTTCTGCAACAAATTAGAATCATTTCTAAAAAGCAAAAAAGCAAAGGATCTAACTTTTGCAGAACTTACTCCTGCTTTTCTTTCTAAGTTTGAAGCCTACATGCACACTTTGCACAATGAGAGAGAACATGAAAAAAAACTTCATCCAAACACTATACAAGTCAACTTCAATATATTTAAAACATTAGTAAAAAGAGCTATTGAGGTAGAAGGACTTATGAAACCTGAAAAAAATCCTTTTTTATCATATTCATACAAAGGAGTAAATACTACAAAAGACAAATTAGATGAGGCTGAAATCGAAAAAATAATAAATCTCGATTTAGAGGCAGGGACTTTATTATGGCATTGCAGAAATTATTTTCTTTTCTCATTCTATTGCGCAGGTATACGAGCAGGAGATTTTATTCAATTACGATGGTGTAACATTACTAGCGATGGCAGACTTCACTATCAAATGGGGAAAAACCATAAAGATAGAGATTTAATATTAGTAAAACAGGCTAAAGATATACTTTCCCATTATTACCAAAAAGAAGTAAAAACAACAGATTATATCTTTCCCTTGTTAGATGCTTCTGAACCTTATTCAAAAGCCATTAGTCAGGAAGAAAAGGATACACTACCTACAGAGTTGAAAATAAAGTTATTCAATCAAATTTCATCAAAAAATGCACTAATCAATAAATATTTAAAGAAACTTGCAAAGATGGCAGAGATTGAAAAGAAACTATCCTTTCACATTAGTCGACATTCATTTGCTAAAGTAGCTAAACAAAGAGGAACTGATAATGCTAACCTAAAAGACCTATTAGCTCATTCTTCAATGAAAGTTACAGAAGGGTATATGGGAGGCTTTGATACGGCTGAAAACGATAGAGCATTACAACACATTTTTCAGAAAGAAGAGTCTTTTTCAAAAGACGAGCTAATTAAGCTACTTAACAATATGAGTTCCGAAGAAATTGATAGCCTCATCAAACAAATCAAGAGATAAAAATTATTATCCTTTTTACAAATAATAAAATAATAAAAACCATGAATAATGAAACTCAACACCAATTTAAACATGTAAGCCATTTACTAAATAGTCTTGATAATATTATCAAAAAGTACAAATTAGAAGACAAAAAAAACACAATCTATAAAGTTTTTGAGTCCGCCTCAATTCATTGTACGCACATCCTCCCCTATCAAGGGAAAATATTAGACTTATTTCAAACACTATATATATTAAAACACTCCTCTAATGTAACAATAAAAGGTATAGCAAAACACAGCGATAACAATTTAGATATTATAAAAAACGATACAATAACTACAAAACTAACAAATCTGAAATTAAAAAACTTATTAATAAGTACACTCGAAAGTAAGATAAACAATGAAATAAAAGACTATTATATAAATAGAGAAATTGCAATCATCAACCCCACATCACAAGAATCAGAGTATGAAAAATCGATACATAAATTACACATACGATTTGATTCTAAGAAAATAACAGAAGAGGAGCTATGTAAAGAATCTAAAATTTTAGAAGAAACATATAAAATAAACGAGATAGAAAATAGATATAGAGAATTCTTCTCTATCGAAAATTTAGGCAGAATTATAAAATATGAAAAAAAGATAAACAAAATAAGTCCAAAACATAAAAATCAATTACTAGGTGAAATTATAGATTTTTTCATCCAACACTATAAATATGAAGTATTTGGATACCAACATAGGTACATTGATTATATCGAAGCTATTGACGAATCGGCTCCGCTGCCATGTAAAGGAAACGAAGAAATTGTAAAGAAGCATACAACTGATTCCATAGAAGAAGAGATAAATACGATATCTAGAGATGAGGAAAAAAATGCAACAATGTGCAAATCTGAACGTTACAATTTTATTTATGACTTATTAATATTGCTAGGACAAATTAAAGAAGAAGAGGAAAAAGGAAGAAAAGAAAAAAGTCGATTCATTGGAGATTGTCTAAAGGCATATTATAAGATTACCACAGAACAAAAAAAATATTTAAGGTAGAATTTTTCCTTTTTTTACCTTTTTTTTTCGCCCCATATTCCTATTATATTCCATTTTATTTGCAAAGTATTTGAACCTACAGAGTATGTTGCTCCTGTAGTATACTCAAATACTTTAAATAACATGGAAACAACAAATTTTCAAATGGCGGTTATTCCGCAAAATTTTCTTCAAGAGATTCTTACTAAACTTGAATCCGTAGAAAACATTCTCACAAAAAAATCAGAAAATGAGATTAACAACCAGTGGATAGAATCTACTGAAGCGAGAAAAATGCTAAAAGTTAGTATAAAAACTTGGCAGACCTACCGAGATGAAAGAAGGATTCCTTTCAGTCAATTTGGTAGGAAAATCTATGTTAAGAGAGCCGACTTAGAAAAATTCATGGAACAGCATTATATCTGCGCTAGAGATCAGAAAGGAGGAATTGTATGAATGTTCAATTTATTAGATGCATCCTCCAAGAAGCCACTTATGTTAAAAAAGAGGGAACTAATACTAGCTACCTTTGGTATGCAGGAATGAAAAATCTTCCTAAGACATTAACTATTAGCAAGGAAGAACTTTCTAAGATCGCAAGAAAAGGTCGAAATCTTCTGCATCCAGTCGCAGGACAAATGTTAGGCTGTTTTACAAAAAATGAAGAATCACCTCTAAAACAAAATGCACCATACAAAATAAGAACTCAAATATGGAGTATAGATGAATATCCCCTTTTTATTGGATATGGAAGTATTGGCATTAGTGATAATGAAGGTAAAATTACAAAAGAATCAGATTTGGGAGATTTGGTCATACTATACACTTCTGATGATTGGCAATCTATTCGTATCTATTATTTTACAGGAATGATTACTAATTTAAACGAGGTTATGGAATATCTATCAACAACCATTTAAAAGAAACAAAGAGTGGGAGCTTCACAGCCTCCACTCTTTTAAGATATTAAAATGATTGATTATATAGATATAACCAAACACTTTGAGAACAAAGTTACAATTAATTTTGCACACTTACAACCCGAAGCAACCTATAATTCAGGTTGGGAAAAATACGTTCTAAAAGGATGCACACATTTAAAAGTGTGGATAAATCAACAATTTTCTCTAGTGAGGATCAAAGGAAGTATTCCATATTTCTTTCAAGGTCATAATTTCATTTTTTGCAATAAGTCTTTTAATGAAGCCATCAAGTACTTAAATAATATACTCAACTGCAACTTCTGGGATGCAACTGTTAATGCATTTGAATATGGAATCATATTTGAAGTACCAACTAAACCAAGCGAGTATATCCAGCATCATAGAGAAAGATCTCAAGAAAGACTTATTTTATATGAAAAACCCCAAGATAAAGGCAGTTTTAGATGGTGGAAAGACAAATATGTAAAACTCAAAATGTATGATGCTGGAAAAAACATTATACACAAACAAGGATTATCCATGAAAGAGATTATTAAAAAAGAGGGCTGGAACCCTTCCTTATATTATCTCAAATGGGAAGTACATTATACAAAGCCTCATCTAGCACTTAATAAAGGCAAAGCTATTAAATTAGCCGACCTTGTTAATCCCCAATGGACGAAAACCTTGAATGAGAATTTGTTAATTCAATATCAGAGATTAAATCCATTAAGAACTATAAAGTCACCACTAAAAAAGAAAGATATTTCAACTGCTGACATTTTAATGTTAGAATGTGTTGAATGCTACATTAATCAAGGATATTCGATAAAAGAAATTAAAAAGAAACTTTATAAGAGAATAGACACTTATAATGTATTATCTGAAAGTGATAAAAAGGCAAGAAAAAGGCAGATAAGTAGTATTACATCCAAACTTAACGAATCAGAAATAAGCGAGTGGGATTTATCTGAATTAATTTCAAATAATTTATTCCACTCAAGAACATAGGCAGGTCACATATTATTATATTATATATTAAATATATAACTATGTCTAGTATATTTATTCTTTTATCAAAAACTTTTCATATTTTTGCATCGTATACAACAGTCGTGTTGAATTACTATTTATGAAACATAGCGTTTTGCTATTGGACTTGCTTTAAGAAAACTACCACTTTTCAAACCAATACAAGGACAATAGGCACACAAAACGCCTACGCTTAAGCGTGGGTGGTGCTTATTTGTATTGGTGGGTATGTGGTAGTACCTCTTAAAGCAAATAATGTACAACTCACGCTCTTTTTATGTTTAGACGTGAGGTAAGTATTGATTTGATTTACTTTATGTTTAACTATAAAAAGAAAAGTTATGAAAAAGATTCTATTCACAATCGTTGTCACATTAGTATTTATAGGATGCAGTAAAGAGTCCACTATTGAGCAACCGTCCAAAGAAGTTGAGGTATCGTTAGATTTCTCTTTCACAGAATCAGGCAGTATGACTAGGGCTAGAAGTACTGCCTATACAGACTTCTATAACAAGTACATTAAGACTAAACAGTTAACTCCTAAAAATTTTGATTTGACATTTACGAACAAAGAAACAGGAGCGATTGCTACAATCAAAGGAAATTGGAATAAAAAACATTCCTTCAAACTATTAACTGGAGAATATGAAGTAACAGGTACTTCTCATCCTTCTACAGTTTATTATATGTCTTGCATAGATTCCCTATATCTTGCTTTTAAGGAAAACATCACTATAACAAACAACACAGAAAACATAACATTAAACGCACAATACGATTCTTTTATGTTGATGTTTGACAAAAGTGATAAGACGCAAATAGAATATTGTTCAGGTGGTGGCGGTACAGCTTCATTAGAAAGTACCAATTTGAAAACTATAGATGATCTATATTATGCTTTCTTTTGTGAGTTGCGAGGAAATGTGAAATTTCTTCGTATAACTCGAAATAAACAAACTTCTACCATAGATTTAGATAAAACACCTTTTGAAAAAGGGAAATATTACTATTTCAATGATATAGACAATTCTTTCAATCTTCCTCCAATGGAGGAAGGTAATTAAAAAGTCTATATTAACAGCAAGTCATAAATGCAACTTTAGTGATTACTGGCAAAAGAATACAATGTAGTACTTAAACAGAGAAAGTCACTAAACATCACATCTTTATAAATTGAAATAAAGTTCAACTAATAAATTCACATAGAAATGAAAAGAATGGTTTTACTGATTACTTTAATAGTAATTACTTCAGGAACAATTTATGCACAAAAGTGTAATTTACAGGGTGTTGTGCGTTATAAATACAATGAGCATTTAGGCTATAAAATAGACGTTGGTGCCGAGGTTAGAATTATTGAAGTACATGAGGCAAAAGTAGTAATAAGGACACTATGGCAAAGGTATGATAAATTAGCGAGTAACATGATGAACTATCTTTCTTTGAAAGAGGAGGCTGACGGTCTCGATGATGATGCTATAAGAAGGCTTGCAAACTTTACTAAGGAGAATGAAATAGAATTAAAAGAACTTTCTTCTAAATGTCTTAAGCAATACGTAGACAATGAGAGTATTGCACCATACATGAGCTTGATTGACAGTTCTGGTAAATATTCAATAGAATTACCATATGGTAGTTATTTTGTTTTTGTGAAATCAGCCAATAGAACAAGACCTTCAATTATCGAACTAGCAGGAAGAATAATTCTCGAAAGAGTGACAATAGATAAACCGACGCAAGTGCTTAGTTTTGATTTTGATTACTAAGAATTCACATTCAACATATGTTAATAAGGTTCGGTGCATATATTTGTATAAGCCGAATGTTGGATATTTATTGAACATTATAATAGAATAAGGTTTTAGGGTATTGATAATCAGTAACCCTATTCCTTTTCTGTATAAACTCTAATGAACAGCATTAATCAATAAAATTATAGTTATGAAAAAAAACGCATTATTTAATGCTAGCATTATTAATAACAAGCTGTAAATCTACAACCGAGGACATGATCCAAAATGAGTTTGAGGACTATATACAAGCAAATTTTGACGACTCGAAAAATGTTAAAGAGATTGTAAGTGTCAAAAGAGATCTTTACGTTAATTCGGATTCTATTATAGCAAAATTAGAAGATGGATTATTGGTAGGAAAATCATTTGATGATAAAATAGATTCTATTATAAAAAATAAAAAGCAAGTAGATTCATCTCATTGGAAAACGTCAGAGTTTAATGATTTCTTTATGTCTAATCTGACTTTAGCTATGAATGCAGATAGCTAAAAATTGAAATAGAAGAATTTATATCAGGAGCACAGGACAAAGAAAAGTAGATTTAGATATATTTGTAGTTAAATACAGGATTAAAATAGGCGATTCGTTAAATTTGAAAGAAATATATGCTGTCGTTGATAACAATAAAGATAATATTTCCTTTTATAAAGAAACTAACGTACCCATAGAGTTTGAAGAGTACACACACATATTGAGTATAGGAAGGAAATATTTAAAAGACGTAACTAAACATGTAAATGACTGGTTGCGTTTTTATGGGTATGAATGACTTAATGATATTACAATAAACTTCTAAATAAGAAAGTATGAGACAAGAATGGAAGATAATTGCTACATTATTCAGTCGAATTAAAGAAATGGACTCTTTCCGATTATAGTCGAGTGGGAAGAGTCAGTTATAACCAAAAATTTTGAAACAAAGCTAGCAGTAGAAAACATATTTTAGTTCAGATCAAAAATCTGAAAAATTAAAATTTGTAATTTACTAGCTATATTTAGAGCACCCTGATCCCCCCCCTATGCCTTTCTCTATTTTAGACCATTTTATATATGAGGAATACAATGTGTTACCCAAATAGAGAAAGTCGCTAAAATGCCAATATATTATAGCTCAAATAAGTATTGAACAGCCAATCATAATAGGATAGCTTCTATTTTGTACTTCAATTCACTCGCATAGATTTCCAAATACTTCCAAGCAGCTATTTCTTATAAAAGTTTCAGTAATGTTTCAGTAGAAAAAGATAAAACCTCCATAAAAGCTTAATATTCAGCTCCTTATGAAGGTTTCTTCGTACCCAGACCCGGGGTCGAACCGGGATGGAAGTGAATCCACTGGTGTTT